>Ga0194126_10002586_pt1 | contig 29324 bp, 30 predicted proteins | sample TA2KigC150mmetaG_FD_148641 | JGI IMG/M metagenome (GOLD analysis project Ga0194126, IMG submission 148641) | Freshwater microbial communities from Lake Tanganyika, Tanzania - TA2015035 Kigoma Deep Cast 150m | ecosystem: Environmental > Aquatic > Freshwater > Lake | place: Tanzania: Lake... | reverse complement strand
CTGCTTGATCTTTTAGATATTGATGAGGACAATTTTTGGGGCAAGTAACCCCGTAATTTTTAAGAAATTAATTCGGAAAAACTGAGTTTTTAACATGCGGAAAGACAGTTAATATATTATTTTAAAATTTATTTACCCGGAGCATGGACTAGTCAAGATTTGCTTCATGCTTCATTTCATCAAGAAGCTGTTTTATTGTCTTCTTTTTTTCCTCGGCGCTTATATCTTTAATAGCTTCTTCATCTTCACTTCCGGCAGCTTTTTTTAAATCTTTTGCGCTGGTTTCTGCATCATCTGCTGCCTTTCCGCTTTTTTTATCTGTAGATTCTTCTGCATTTAAGTCCCCTGATGGTTTAATTTCTGCGCCTGTTTCTTTAACTGCTTGCCCGGCGGGTTCTTTAATACTTGCAGCTTTTTGCTCACCTACCGGAGAGTCTATAACTGTTTTTTCACTTTTCTTATCACTTACAGCTTTTTTTACTTCAGATTTATCTATTTCTTCATAATTTTTTTCTATTGACTTTGCCGCATTTTCTTCAGCAAGCTCAGGATGTTCTACCAGCCTGACAGAAAAAGCCATCCGCCTCTTGTCATAATCTATATCAATAATCCTTATGTCAAGCTCATCACCGATTTTTCCAACATCGCTTGGCCTTCTTACAGCTTCCGGTGAAAGCTCGGTAATATGGACAAGGCCTTCCATTCCGGGTTCAATCATTACAAATAAACCGAATTTTACAATCCTTGTAACTTTGCCCGTTACAACATCATTGATTTTATAATTCTTTATTTTTTCAAGCCAAGGGTCCTTTTGTGTCTGCTTGAGTCCAAGGGAAAGCCTTTGCTTATCCCTGTCAATGTCAAGTATTTCAACGCTTACTTCATCGCCTACTTTTACAACCTCTGAAGGATGCTTAACATGGTTCCATGACAGCTCTGAAATATGAATCAGCCCATCCACACCTTCCACATCAACAAAAGCTCCGAAATCAGCAATGCTTGTTATAACGCCTTTTTTAACCTGCCCGGCTTCAATATTATCAAGGGCGGTTTTTCTCTGTTCTTTTCTTTCATCTTCAATTATTGCTTTTCTTGAAAGAACCACATTATTCCTGTTCCTGTCAACTTCAATAATCTTGCAGGCGCATTTCTCGCCAATATATGAATCAAGATCTCTTGTCTTTCTCACATCTATAAGAGAAGCAGGCAAAAAGCCCCTTAACCCTATATCAAGGATCAACCCTCCTTTTACGCATTCTATAACTTCGCCTTCAACAGTTTCATTGTTCCTGTAAATTTCTTCAACCCTGTCGAAGCTTCTCTCAACTTCCGCTCTTTTTTTTGAAAGAATCAGCCTGCCGTCCTGGTCTTCCTTCTGCAATACCATTATATCTATCACTTCTTCAAGCGAAAGTATTTCATCCGGTTTTGCATTTGACCTGATTGAAAGTTCAGCTGCAGGAATAACTCCTTCAGACTTGAATCCTATGTCGATAAGGACCTCGTCTTTATCAATTTTCACCACTTTTCCTTTTAGGATATCTCCCTCATTGAAGCTGATGATAGTGACGTCATAGTTGGGAACCATACTTCCGTCTTCTTGCTGCACCATGTAATTATCATCAGTAAGCCTGTTAAAGTTGTCATTTTTAATCATTATTTAATAAATCACCCTCCGTTTTTCACGTCAAAACGCCAAAAAGAATATCATGTATACAGTATTTTAGCAATATTTTAAAAAAAATATTAGATATTAATTTTTTTAATATAATACTATTAATCCCGCAGGTTAACTGCATGGCAATCTTATATAAACCAGTTATTTGCGGTCTTGATATCCACTTTTAAACCGGTTTTTAAATCCACGCATTTCTCCATAGAATCAGAAACTATGCTTTTTACTTTTTCTAAATCTTTTTGCCTTAGTTCAAGAACGATTTCATCATGAACGTGCAATATCAGGTTACAGTCAAGAGCCGATTGCCTGATCTTTTCAAACAGCACCACAGTTGCTAACTTCATTATGTCTGCTGCGCTGCCCTGTATGGGGGTATTTACTGCAAGCCTTTCACCCAGGCTGCGGATATTGGCATTTGAGCTTCCAAGTTCCCTTATGCGGCGCCTGCGCCCATACATGGTGGTTGTATACCCTTTGCTGTAAGCTTCAGATATCATTTTTCCCATATATTTTTTTACATCAGGGTATCTTGAAAAGTAAAGATTTATATACTTTCTTGCCTCATCTTCAGGTATTGAGAGCCTGGTCTTTAAGCCATACTCAGTCATTCCATAAAGTATCCCGAAATTAATTGCTTTTGCCCGGCGCCTTAAGTCTTCATCGACCTTATCATAATCAACCCCGAATATTTCTGCAGCAGTTTTTGTGTGTATGTCCATGCCGGTCCTGAAAGCTTCAATAAGGCCCGCATCTGCGGATAAGTGGGCAAGTATCCTCAGCTCTATCTGTGAATAATCCGCGGAAAGAAGAAGGTCGTAGCCGCTGCCGGGTATAAAGGCTTTTCTTATCTGCCTTCCAAGGTCCGTTCTTACAGGAATATTCTGGAGGTTTGGATTATTTGAGCTTATGCGGCCCGTGGTGGTGCCAAGCTGGTTATATGTGGTGTGAACCCTGCCGTCTGAAGCATCTATGAGCCCGGGCAACACATCTATATATGTATTTTTAAGCTTAACTTTTTCCCTGTAATCCAGGATTTTTTCAATTACCGGATGCATATCCTGTATTGCAACAAGAGTTGCTGCATCTGTTGAGAAGCCTGTTTTTGTCTTTTTTGCAGCAGTAAGCCCTAACTTGCCGTAAAGGATTTTTGAAAGCTGCTGGGTTGAGTTTATGTTAAATTTTTCGCCGCAAAGCAGGTAAATGCTTTTTGTAAGTTCCTCAATATTATCATTGTATTCTTTCAACAGTATTGACAGGTAACCGGTGTCTATATTTACGCCCTTAAATTCCATATCAGCAAGCACTTTTACAAGGGGAGCCTCTATGCGGGCATAAAGCTTTTCCATGCCTTCTTTATTTATTGCAGCAGCAAGCTTTTCCTCAATACCGGGAAAGTAAAGCATTTGAACAAGGGCAGGGTGGCTTTTAATCTTTTTTGTTTTTATGAGCTGTTCAATATATGAGACTGCAGGAGTTTGAGCGGTTTCTTTTTTTTGCAATTTGCTTTTATCTTCATTCTCCAGGTTAAAACCAAAGTCCATCTGGCTGCTGCCAGGATTCTTCAAAATTGCATTTTGCCCGGCATTTTCAATTTCTTCATCATAATAATTGCCGCCGGACCCTTCCTCTTTTAGAATTTTTAGCCCTGGTAATATTCCCGGATCCAGGAATTCAGTAAATATATCAGAGATTCCCACTTTTGATTTTTCAGGGTTTAAAAGAAGATACTGTATTTTATAATCAGTTATGCTGCAGCACATGTCTATGCCATATTTTTTTAAAAATTTGTATATATGTTTAAAATCAAAACCGCTGATCACCATTTCTGTTTTTCTTAAAATATCTTTAAGTTTTTCTTTTACTTCATTTCCTCCAGGACCTTCCATGCTGAAAAAATGAAAATTCTTGCCTGTATCCATCATAAGAAGAAACTGTTGCGGGCCCTCAGGTTGGATTGAGGACAAATTCATGCTGGCAGTTTTGCTGTATTCTTTTACTTGCACTGCAGAAAATATGCTTATATACAGCTTACAAGCCTTTGCACAGCCCGCCAGCAATTGAGCCGCATCATCAACCAATATTTTTCCGGTAATTTTTTTTAAAGATTTGCCTGCTTCTTTGGCTTCCGAATCCATGGACGGGCCACCCAAGCCGTCTTTTATGCCGCAGGAACCGCTTATTTTATAAAGCCTTTTTTTAAGCGTATTAAACTCAAGGGAATTAAAAATGCTTTCTGCCTTCTTATTATCTATATCCAATATCTTTTTTTTAACTATTTCTTCAATATCAATATCAAGGTCATCTTTTAATTCTGTAAGCTCAAGGCTCTTTCTGGCCATATCCTGGCCCAAATCAAGAGTATTTTTTAATCTCTCATTTTTTATTTCACTTATATTCTTATAAATGCCATCAAGGCTGCCAAAGGTATTAATAAGTGAAACAGCAGTTTTTGGCCCGATTCCGCTTACTCCCGGGATATTGTCAGAAGAGTCGCCCATAAGCGCAAGAAGGTCCTTTATCTTTGCGGGCTCTACCCCGAATTTGTCTTTAACGCCTGCTTCATTATATGTTTCTGTATCAGTTATACCTTTTTTTAGCGCCACTACGCTTACATTTGAAGAAACAAGCTGCAGTATGTCCTTGTCGCCTGAGAGAATTATTACCTGCTCAAACCTGTCTTTGAGTTTTTTTGCAAGTGTTGCGATAATATCATCAGCTTCATAGCCGTTTATTTCCAGCGATTTTATATTAAGCGCATCAGCAACTTCAATTATAAGAGGCATCTGCCCTATGAGCTCATCCGGCATTTTTTTCCTTGTTGCTTTATAGTCGCTGTATGCTTCATGCCGGAATGTAGGCCCCTTGCTGTCAAAAGCGCAGATGACTGTATCCGGTTTTTTATCCTCCAGTACTTTAAGCAGCATGCTTGTAAAACCGTATACAGCATTGGTCATCTGGCCTGTTGTAGTCACTATTGTCTGTGGAAGAGCATAAAAGGCCCTGTAGGCAATATTATTGCTGTCTATAAGAATTATTTTTTTACCACTCATTTGCAAGTCTTTACTTAATAGAATATTTAAATAAGATTATAAAGCATTCACGGAGGTTTTACAGCTTTTATAATCTTGATTATCAAAAAGATTAATTGTATTATTCTTTTTGTGCCGGAGTGGCGGAATTGGCAGACGCGCTGGACTCAAAATCCAGTGAGCCGCGAGGCTCGTGTCGGTTCGACCCCGACCTTCGGCACCAATATCCTGTATTTACAATTAACACAAATAGTGATATATTATCATTAATTAGTCCTTTGCTAGTGAAAGTCGGCTTCATGCCGTGCGTTGATTTAATCAACCTAGCTGCAAAGGGCTTATTTTTTCTATAGAGAATACATTTTTCCTACTATAGTAATTTTTAGGGTATTTTTTTAAATCATAAATATCCACAATAAGGCTAATTTTTTCCTTTATAAAATTTATATAACGTTCTTCTTGATTAACAAATGCCCTATAAACAGCCCAATTAATATAATCAGTAATTTGCAGGCATGGTTCTCCTGTTGGTGTTTGTGGGAAAATTATATTATCCGAATAAACTATCTTATTAGATTTTTTTTCAAAGATATTTTTTGCAGTAATTATTGCATCATTTAAGGGAGATTGTCTTTTTTTATTACCTCTTACAGCAAAATAAATATAATTAATTGAGGCTAAGTGTAGCTTGTTTTCGAATAACTTAATAACCATATCATCATAAAAAAGTTTCTCTTTACCCTTGTGTCTTTTTATTTTTTGTATTTCCAATATTTATGTTTAAATAAAAAATTAGTTTATTAATCTATATTATAGAAAAATTAATAAAAATATTATAATTAATTCTAAATGAAAAAGTAGTCAAAAAATCTATACATCAAGAAATTGATATTATGTGGTATCAAAAATATCTAGAAAATCTGTTAAATTAATCAATTATTTTGAAATTTTGTTCGATACTTCAAAGCTTTAGGGCATCATGATGGACCTATATATCACTTCTTGAATACACTTCCACAGAAAGATCGGAAAAGTTGCCTGCAATATAATCATAATACCCCAGGCAGGCCACCATTGCAGCATTATCCATGCAAAGCTTTATCGGTGGTATATATAGTTTTATCCCTTCAGAATCTGCTTTTTGGGCAAACATGCTTCTAAGCCTGCTGTTTGCTGCAACCCCGCCGCTTACAAGTATTTTTTCAAATCCCGACTGCCGGCATGCTTTGAATGTTTTATGGACAAGCACATCAACAATTGCATCCTGGAAAGAAGCCACAAGGTCAGCAATATTATTTTCATCCAGGATTTTGGGCTCCTTTTTTGTTTTATAAATCAAGGCCGTTTTTAGCCCGCTGAAACTGAAATTCAAATCCCCGCTTTCAATCATTGGACGCGGCATTTCAAATCTTGAAGGATTACCCTTTGAAGCAAGCCTGTCAATAACAGGGCCCCCCGGATAGCCAAGCCCCAAAAACCTTGCAATCTTGTCAAATGCTTCACCTGCGGCATCATCAACCGTATGGCCGACCTCCTTTATTTCCCAGTTTTGCCCTACGCTGTAAAGGCTGGTATGGCCCCCTGATACAATTAAACCTGTAAAACATGGCCCCATTTCAGGAACTTCAAGAAAATTTGAGAAAAGGTGAGCCTTAAGATGATTTACCGCCATAAAAGGGATCTTTTTTGAATATGATATTGCTTTTGCAGCGCCGACTCCTACAAGAAGGGAACCTATTAGCCCTGGCCGGTTTGAAACGCTTACTGCGCTTATCTGGCTCATCTTAATCTTTGCCTGCAGGAGGGCTTCATTTATTATAATATCTATTGCTTCAACATGCCTTCTTGAAGCAAGTTCCGGAACTACCCCTCCGTATTTGCCATGGATCTCATGCTGTGAAGCTATTACATTTGAAAGAATTACCTTCCCATCCTCAACTACTGATGCGCATGTATCATCACAGGAGGTCTCTATTCCAAGTATCAGTATTTTTTCCTGGTTTTTTAAATTATTTTTTTTTAAAAGGGGTAAATTCCCTTGCATAATACGGCATTATCCTTTCGATTGCGGCGCCATTTTTATAGAACCTGTAAATGGCGCAAATATTTAAATACTGCGCATCAGGGTATAAGCTTTTTTTTACTATAAAAAATTTATGTTTTAACTCTCTTAAACCGGCAGCAATACTGCCGTAACTGGCAAATGCGGTCCCGCAAAAAAACAGCGCATTATTTTGCTTTTCAAAGTATTCCCGCAAATGTTCGCCCAATAAATCCTTGAAATATTCCTTAAATGAATCAATGAATGTGCCAGCCCCTGAAATGCTATCATTTCCAATTTTATTAATAAATAATTCCCTGTTTTTGTAAACCAGTTTGCCCGCACATTTATGGCCCTCATATAAAGATGCCTCATAAATACAAAAAAATAATTCATCCCTTTTTATATCTATTGCCGGGACAATACATGCCCTTAAACCGCCGGATAGCAGCTGCATGATTTTTGCCGCATTATAGTATGCAGCCTGCATGGCATAAATATCAAGCGCATCAATGCCAGCAGACGGCTTATTTTGTGAGAGGGCAAATGTTTTTATCAAGCTGATTCCAATCCTTGTGCCGGTAAAATCACCGGGACCCCTGTTGACACAGAAATAATCGATTTCTTCTATATCAATTGCCGCCTTTTCCAATACTTTATCAGTCAGGGCGATAATACTTTTCATAAATCCGCTGTGCCTGCTGTATTGCAGGGCATATGTCCGCATGTTTTTTAAATAATGAACCTCGCTGCATGAAGTTAATGCAATGCTTAGCTTTTCTGTGCTGCTGTCAATTCCCAAAATGTGCATTTTTTAATAATTTACCCAGTTTTATAATTTTTTTGCCCCATGCGGGGCCGCTGCCTTTTATACTGATTGTTCTTGCGTTTTTGTCCAATAAATTATATTCAAAATAAATTTGCGCAAAATCTTTTTTAAGGAAGTCTTTTATTTTTTCACCCCATTCTATAAAGGTAAGGGTATTTTTTGCGCCCAGGTACTGCTCAATTCCTGTATTTAAAATATCATCAATGCCGTCAAGCCTGTAAAAATCAGCGTGTACAAGGCAAAGTTTTGACTTTGTGTAAATATTAAGTATGGTAAAGCTGGGGCTGCTAAGGTTTTCATCAATTCCAAGTCCGGCTGCAGTACCTGAAATAAATGTAGTCTTGCCGGCCCCAAGCTCGCCTCCAAGCAGTACCACATCGCCATATTCCAGTATTCGGGCAAAAAGGCGGCCTGCCTCTTTTGTCTTTTGGGGTGAAGCCGAATTTATAGTTAAATCCTTAAAATAAACCAAGCTGAGAGCTCTCTCCTTTGCTGCCTGCGCTTTCCCTGTTTTGCCCATAGCCTTCTTTTTCTTTTAAGCTTTTGTGCGCGCCCTTTTTCCCGGCATCAACAGTTTGAGTTTCATGCACGGGGTTTGCCAACTGGCCAGTTTTATTTTCGCAAATTAAAGCGCCAGCTATGCCGGGAAAATCCCTGCCTTCAGATAATGCCAGCGCTATATCTTTTAACCTCCTGAAATCTTCCTGCAGCAACTGCAACCTGGAACGGGTATAAAGGGCTGCAGCAGGGTGGTTAATAGGAAGTATTACCCTTCCGTTTTTTTTATAAATCTTTCCCCTTAAACTGCTTATTGGCGCAGCGATTTCAAGCAAAAGCTGGGTGGAATAGCGGCCCATTGTGCATATTATTCCAGGGTCTATTATTTCAATCTGCTGAAAAAGATAGGGTTTGCACAAATCTATTTCAGAAGCAAGCGGATCCCTGTTTAGGGGTGGGCGGCATTTCAGTACATTTGCAATAAATATTTCGCTTCGTAAAAAACCTGCATTCTCGAGAAGTTCATCAAGAATCCTGCCGGCCTGCCCCACAAATGGCCTGCCCAGGATATCTTCATTTTTACCAGGCGCCTCACCGACAAATAAAATCCTTGAATCAGCATTACCGCTGCCGAAAACAAAATTTGTACGGGTTTGGGAAAGCTCGCATTTTGCGCATTCTTTAATGCTTAGATAAAATTCCTTAAGCCTTTCACGCCTGCTTAAAGTTTTACCGCTATACTGTTTTTTTCCTTTATCATTCATATTTTTATATATTAACTTATTCCTTATGTAATATTATAGGGTTTATTGCAAATTTCCCCATTTAAAAAACATTTTTTTCAAAAAATGAGGCAAAAATGCGATATTTAAAAAATATAACTGGTATAATATGGATAATATAATAAATAATACTATAATTATAAATAAAAATTTTTAGCGGACAGGGTATTTTATTATAATAAAAAACCTTTTAAAGATATTATGAGGAACCAGGAAATGAAAAATATTATCAGGTTTTTAAATATTTCCACAAAAATTTTAATTTTTTCTATCCTTATCCTGTCTGCAGCGCTGCTTTGCGCCTGCAGTGAAATTGAACTTGAAAGTATCCAGGAAGTGATTAAAAAAGGCGATCCTGAAATAGAGGAAATTGTTATATGCAGGGATGTGGACAGTGACTTTGCCCCGGTGGAGCCTGCAGATGTATTTCCTGAAGGCACAAATTCTGTTTACCTGTCTGTCAAATTTAAAAATTTTACCCCCTCCAATAATATCAGGGTGGTATGGAATTATATAAGCATTGAAAAGGAGCTTGCATCCCAGGAATTTTCACCCGAAATTGCAGGTTCAGGGTTTTACAGCTTTAATATAAAAATCGCCGGATCATTTCCCCCGGGAAAATATAATGCCCAGGTTTATTTTGACGGCAACCTTATAAATACACCGGAATTTATGATTGAATAAATTTTAAAAAATCCTTAATTTTAGTTTGATATTTTTTTAAGCCTTCCGCTTCCATGGGAATTAACAGTGATGCGCTCAATGCCAGTAAGCTTCAGGAAAAAACAGTTTATTTCTGCGGCAGCATAAACATTTATATATCTTGGGAAAGACAATGAATCAACAACATCATATTCCAAACTTTTTATGCTGAAGTTATCTGCCTGGCTTATATTTAAATAAAAAAATTTGTTTATTGTATCAGCATAATTGCCGGCAAGCCTGCTGTTTCCTGACTGTTGAGCAATATCAATATTTATTTCTTTTGCAGCCTCCTCTGCTGATATCATGCAGGCCCTGTTTATCTCAGCTTTAAATGCAAAGGCCCTGCCTATATCAATAACCATGCCGCACAACATTAAAAACAGGGGCATAAGCAATGCTGTCATAATCAGCACATTGCCTTTCTGTTTTAAACTGTCAGAATGTGGCTTCACCATAATAATTACCCCCCAGGAACTCTTCAGGACTGCTGGATGTCCCGCTTTTTTTAATATTTATGGACCTGAAACCGTTTATGGGATTATTAAAATAAACATGCACCACCTCGCCGCTTAAAGCATATAAATAAATATGAAGTATGCTTTGCTCACTTCCCGCATAGTCAAATAATGAAAATGCCTCAACACTTCCAATTGCAGCCGGGCTTATATTGCTGTTTTTAATTACCGTTGTGTCATTGCCCCTGTCTTTATATCTTACTGTTTCCTGGTAGATATAGACTTTTGATATTTTCTTTTCCGGCTCGCCCTGGGGCAGCATGCTGTTATCAATTTCCCAGTTAACTATAAGTTCCATGCCGCAGTCCCTGCCCGTACCGTCTTTGTGCCACCTTGTAAAAACATATTCCGGGCTTTTTTGCACTGTGACCCTGCCGTGCAGCGGCTCTGCGTAGTATCCTGAGCTTACCCATACCCTGGTATCCTGGTAATAGCCAGTATCAACCCATTGCCTTTCAGTGTAAGGCTGCCAGTAGCCGCTGTTAACAGTATATGATGTATCCACCCAGTGCCTGCCTGTCCTTGTCTCCCAGTGGGAAGTATCAACAGTTTTATACGCTGTGTAGGGCTGCCAGTAGCCTGAAGAAACCCATTTTGAGGACACCCTTTGTTCTTTTACAAATTGTATTATATATACATATTTAACAGCATAAATGCGGCCACCCCTTGCTGGCCTGTAATCAATAACATAAACATTGGCAAGATATTTATTGCCGTTGTAAGTTACCTGCTGCAGGCCTGTAAATTTTGCAGCAAAAGAGTAAACGCTCCATCCATAGCTGTCAGTTCCATGCAGTACAGAGAAAAAAACCGGTTTCTGCACTTCAACATATGAAATTGTTGTTTCCCAGTGGGAAGTGTCGACATACCTGTAAGCAGTATAAGGCACAACTGAGCTGCTATTGACCCACACCCTGTACTGGCCTGTTTCCCAGTGCCCTCTTGAAACAGTATAAGATGTATCAACCCAGCGCTGTTTTTCAACATTTACGTAGTATCCGTCATTTACATATATCTTTTTTGTTTCCCAGCGGGAAGTGTCGACCCATATGGGATTATTTTCCGGCATGTCAACTTTTAGCCAGTTGCCGCCGCAAAGATTAGCCGGGTAAAAAAATGATGCAGTAAGAAAAACTGATAAAAAAATTATTGGTATAAAAATTCTTGCGGCCCAAGCCGCCCGCCCCTTATTTTTATTCAAATACCTGTTTAATAATAAAAAGCAGTAAAAGATGCTGTGCTTGTAATTCTGCATTATTTTGGTGCATTTTTTTAAATTTAATTGCAAATCTGCCTCCTTTTATGGCCCTGCTAAAATGTTGCAAATATATAATATTTTTTGTTTTAAGAATTTATGCTCATTCCTTTTCTTCAATCCTCATAACGGATGTGCCTTTTATGTCGGCAAAACTGCTCCCGTACCCTGAAAAAGGCTTTAAATTGCTGAAAAAGATTGGCACTTTGTATGTCACTGTAACTGTTAAGGGGGTGCCGGGGGCCGTTGCTGGAATGTCAACATGTGTTTTAAGCCTCTGGCTATAGTCCCACCCCGGAAGATTTGACCCGGCATAATCCAGTGCTGCAGCAACCGCAGCATTATATGGATCTCCTGCAACAGTTGCGGCCCTTGCAGCTTCATATGCTGCAGAGTTAACCGCAATTTTTGCATTAAGTATAAAGCCGAACTGGATAATGCCTGCAATTAAAAGAAGAAAAACAGGTAAAACAAGCGCAAGCTCCAGCATTATGTTTCCATTTGTTTTTTGGCTTTTTAAATAATTTGCCATTGTTTTAAAGGCTGTTAACTATTGTGTTAAAAACGCCCTGCAGCCTGTCGCCAAGCGATGCAATGACTGCGATGCACACAATTACAACAAGCGCAGCATAAAGGGCAATTTCAATAAGAGTCGCCCCGCTCTGTTCCTTTAACAGATTTTTTATGCCTGGCTGCATCAGGTTAAGCCCTTTTAAAAGTCTTTCTTTTATTTCTCTTTTCATTTTTACAAACCCCTTTCACCCTGCTTAAAATACCGCCATAAACTCAGCGGCATCCAAGCATTTTTTATTAATATATATATTTAAATACATCCATATCAGCCAATAAATATTTTTAACTGCGGAAGAACAGGTATTAAAAAAATTGCCAGCATTGGTATGAAAATAAATATAAAAATAACTATTATCAGCTTACTTTCAAGTTTTTCGGCTTTCATTTTTAGCAAATCCCTTTCATTGTTGCGGTATACCTTTGACAAATCCCTGAGTATTTCCCTTATGGGATTTCCCATTGTTTCAGCCTGGTGGATAATCCTGATAAAGCTTTTAAACTCGCTGCAGAAAGACATCCTGCAGATTTTATCAAACGCCTCTTTTTTTGTGCTGCCCTCAAAAATGGCAAGGTGATAAACTTTAAAAAGGCCTGAAACGGCATTGTCAAGGTTTTGCCCAATATATGCCATAGCTTCATCAACACTCAGCCCAGCATTTATAAGGGATGCCATCATATCAATTACATCAGGAAGGCAGTAAAGAACATTTGCAGCTTTTAAGCTGATTTTTGCCCTCACTATTGCAGGAAGTATAAAATAAATTATCAGTGCTGCTGCGCTTCCGTGCAGAATGAAGTTTTTAGCCAGCAAAAGCCCCAGAGCAGCAAATGAAATTATTACGGCCACAGGCAGGCTTATTTGCAAAAGAAAAAAAGCTTCAGGCGTTTTAATTTTAATGCCGAGTATACTGATATGGCCCCAGTCCTTCAGGAAAATATCCAGATCTTTAAATGAATGAGTGTTTTTGTACATTTTTTATTTATCCCGTTTAGCTTTAAATATTTTTCACTTTATTGTTTTGTCTGTTTTGTCTGAAAAATTTACAATCCTGTTTATTAAAAAAAATCCTGCCAGGTAGCTTGCGCATGCATATATAAGCACATAGAGGCCGGCTCCGTTAAAAAGAGCTGCAGCGAAATTTTTATTTATAAAAGAAGCCGCAAAAACAGCTATAAATGGAATGATGGCTATAATATATGAAGTGTATCTTGGGCCGGAACTTAAAATCCTGATATAGCTTTCAATGCTTTTTTTCTCCCTCAAATAATCAACCTGGTCCTTGAGAAATACTACGGAATCTGCGCCTTTTTCACTTGCTGCAATAAGGCCGGTTATTATTATCTGTATTATCCTGCTCCTGTTTCTATCAATCATCCTCTGCAGGGCCTCGTTTAGCCGCAGCCCCTTTTTTGTATCCTCTATTACTGCCTCAATATCATTTTTTAAAGGCTCCTCTGTTTCCTGGCATGCTTTCTGTATCCCGGCAAGGACATTTGGATTTATATACAAGTATCCGGAGAGGTCTATAAGGAATGTTTCAAGCTGTGCCTCTTTTTTTGCATTAATCTTTCTTCCGTTAAAATCTGTGAGAATATAAAAAAGAATCAGGGATACTGCCGATATGGCAGAAGATATAAATATGCCGGACTTAATAAAAAGACATGGTATAAAAATAACCAGGTGGCATACAATAACAGTAATAAATAAACCTCCAGGGCTGATGCCAAGCCCGTTTCTTTTCAGCCAGTCGCCGGTTTTTAATTTAATCTTTTCAGCAATAGACAGCCTTGCTGCGGCATTCCGGCCGGGCAGCCCCTGTATTTGCTGCCAGCCTGTGCTGTATGATCTTTTGATGCGGCGCATAAAACCGGCTTTTTTTGCATTAACATACATTATGGCTGAGCAAAAAATATATAAAAAACCCATTGCAGCAAGCAGTGAAATTGTCAGTGAAATATTAATTTGTAATCACCCCTTTTATCAAGGCAATCCTCTACTTGGGCTATTTCTTTTATCTTCCTGTTTTTAATATCCTGGTTTTTATCAAGCTCACATTCAAGAAAAAGAACAGCATCTATTGCGCGCGATACTGTCTTTTTTATTAGCCTGCTGCTTAAATTAGGCCTGTATTCCATTGCAAGCATTTCAAGGCGCATGAGGGCATCGGCGCAGGAGTCGGCATGAATTGTGCTGAAACTGCCTCTGTGGCCGGTGTTTAATGCCTGGAGAAGCTGGTATGCCGCCATGCAGTCACGGACCTCTCCCAGTATAATCCTGTCCGCCTTCATCCTCAGCGTCTCATACACAAGCCTGTCCTGGCTGATTTCATTATCTGTTTCGCGCGTTTTGGGCCTTGTGGTAAGCATTCTTGCAAAGGGGTGGTTTTTCAGCCTTATTTCCGGAAGATCCTGTATAAGGTTTATTATCTCGTTTTGCGGTATAAGCTTTACAAGCGTATTTAGCAGGGTGGTCTTGCCGGAGCCTGTGGAGCCTGAAATTAAAATATTTTTTTTATCTGACACCAATTTTTTAAGCATTGTGAAGGCATCATCATCAAACATTTTAAGCCCTAGCAGGTTTTCAAGCTCAAAATCTATGCAGTTAAACACTCTTATCGTGATATAGACCCTGTCTGATACAGGGGGAATCACTATTGAGCACCTGCTTCCGTCATAAAGCTCGGCATTCAAAAATGGCACCCTCTGGTCAACTGTTTTTCCTGATGCAAGCTTTATCCTGTCAACTATCAGGTAAACGTCATCAATACTGTTAAAAACCTCTCCCAGAAATTGCTTCCTGCCGTCCCTTATAATAAGCATCTGCCTGTCCTGTATAAATATATCCGTTATTTTTTTATCTGAGAGGTAATTTTCCAGTATTCCAAGGCCAAAAATTTCAGAAAGCGCTTTTTCAAGCAGTTCATCGCCAATATATAACCCTGCATGTGCAACACTGCTGTTTGCAATATCTGAAATCATATAATAGATCTTTTCCCTGTACTGCTGCCTGCTGCTGAAACTGTCTGAAAAAAACTTTATATCATCCCGGATCCTTTTCTTCAAAAGACCAATAATATCTTTTTCAGCCTGATCCCTTTTTATGGTGCTGCCTGAAAAATCCGTGTTTTTAATACAGGAGTTACCCTCATTGCTGCTGCAATTTACCATGTTATTGGATAAAACCATTTTCTATAATCCTTCCGACCTGCCTGTACATTTTTGTTTTTACCAATTTATTTTTATTTGACATAAAAAGCGTTTTATTGAACTTTTTGTCATATGGTATAAATCCTTCAACGGGAACTTCGGTAAGTTTTGAATAATCCCATATTTTAAAATAATCAGTTAGCCTCTTTTTATTGACAACCAGGTTTATTCGGCTTTTATCTATTTCATACGTTAAGGTCAGCATTTCATACAAATTTATAACCCTGCTAAGGCTTTCAAGGCAGTTATCAGTTACAAGGAAAATCCTGGAGGCAATGAGGCAGGTGTCAAGTAAAAGCCTGTTAAATACTGTCTGCGTATCTATAACTATATTGCCATATTGTGATTCAATTAAACTTAGAAGATTCTTTATGCTTTCGGGCCCCGTATTTTGTGCCAGGAAAGGATTTGCAAAGCCCTTGAGCGCAAAAAGGTTATTATCAACTTTTTTAAGGTAGCTTGAAAAATTTTCAGGAAACCTTACGGCCATTTCAAGGGATTTTTTGCTGTCTATATCAAAAATCGGACCGAAATCCCCGGGGGAGCTGTCAAGCTCCATGAGAAGAGTTTCTCCGCCTGACCTTTTGCTCAGGTAATATCCGGCGTTTAAAGCAAAAGATGTTTTTCCAACTCCGCCTTTGTTTGAAATCACTGCTATAATTGCCAATTTTGCCTCAGGACTTTTCAAGAACTATTTTATAATTATTATCTTTTATTAACCTGGTTATAAAAGGGGCTTCCTTTATGTCGCATTTAATAAATACAGATAAACTTTCTGCAGGATTGCCGGCAAATCCTTTTGCGGCGGGATTGAAGGATTTTTCAAGATTTATTATTTCCAGGTTTTTTATTACTACCTGGCCATCTACGGCAATTATATTTTTTGAAAGCTTGAAAACGCTTCTTTCAATAAAGCTTCCTTCAGCAATTTCCATTAAAGATTCACTGCTTCTGCTTGTGAAGCTTTCAAGGTCCTTATCCTTTTGTGAAGATACTATGCTTATCCTGCTTCCCTGAAGCAGTTTTTTATAAATAGGTTCAGAAGAATCTATATTAAGTGCAAGCATTACCTCATTTTCTTTAAGGGAATCCGCTATATTTTGGCCAGGGCCAGCAGTAAAAACAGCCTCTGTCACGGGGTCTGCCGGCTGCCTAGAAACAGCCAGCACCCTGCCGATAACCATATCTTCATCAGTTATATAGCCTTTTGGCAGCGAGTTTTTAAAATACTGCATCTTTGAAATATCCTGCCGCTCTATAACTGTATTTTCAGGCAAAGCCCTGGCTGCAACTATTATTTCAACCTTTTCAAAATAATTATCAAGCAAAAGATACAGACCTGCGGCAATAATAATTGCGCCCGCAACAGCAAGAATAAAATATTTGTTTGCCGGTAATTTCATATTTCCTTTCAATTAGATTTTATGAATTAATTCCACTGTATTTTTAATCCCTAAAAATGCCGTTTTAAAATATTTTCAGGATTTTCTTACTCGCATGTAAGCCTTTCCATTATCTTTTCAGTTAAAGGCTCGAATTCTTTAAGCGATGAAAAATTGAAGCCGCCAAATTCTGAGCGTCCTGAGAGGCTGCTGCTTTCATTAAGGCTTACAATGTCATTTACGCCAAAAAAGTCCTTTAAGCCATTTTTAATATAATGCCTTGCATTTCCATTTTTATTTTTGTTAAAGACAAGTATTTTTTCAAGGTCAGAATAAATAAAACGGTTATTTATATCTGTCAGCCTTCCTATGCTGCCCCTTGAAAAGTCAGTAACCATAACAGCAAGGTCGGCAAGATCAAGCACACCAAGGCATATGTCGTCAATGCGGTTGGGAAGGTCAAAGATTATAAGGTGGTATTTTTTCCTTGCAACATCAACAAGGCTGTAAATATCCTGGAGGTCCAGTTTTTTAGAAAGCTCGTAAGTTGGCGGGGACTGCAGCACATCAAAATTATTCTTTATATTTATCACTGAATTATTCAGGGAGCTCCTGTTATATCCTTCAGTAAAAATTATCATATTAGGTATTTTTGGGATATCAAGATAATATCCGGTATCGCTTCCGCCCTCTGAAAAATTCAAATCAACAAGCAGAGTTTTAAGATTGCAGAACCTGTTTGCAAGATAAACTGAAAGCAGGGTGCTGCCGACTCCGCCCTTTGCCCTTATAAACACTATAATCTTCTGTTTAATTGCAACAATATCCCTTAATTGTTTTATTGAATTGTCACACCGCAATATATCCTTACCGGGATTTTCACTATTAATAAAATAATGCGGCTGGCCCCGTTTTACCCTTTCCTGTTTTTTTAAATCGCTTTCCTTTTTATTTTCTGACTTTTCATGGTTTTCTTTTTTATTGGCTCCTGCCGTACTGTCTTGCATCCTGTTTAAAGAGCTGCCGGATAGCTTTTTATCATCCCAGAAGTCCTTTCCTTCAATATTGAAGTTTTTAAAAAAATTATCTTCATCAGCGGCGCTGCTTTTAATGCCGTCATCAGAGGATTGCAGCGGCCCTGTTTCATTTTCCCTATCCTTTTCCATGTGGCTGTTTTTATCAAACAACCTGCCCAGTAAATTAACCCTGCTCTTTTTATTATTGCTTCTAGTGCCCTGGAATTTAAGGTTTTTCTCATACTCAAGTATTGCAAAAATCTCTGCCTTATTTACAGGATACTCTGCATCCTGTCCCAGCACATACATTTTTATCTTTTTTTTCTCAGATTTCTTTTTCAGCTGGTCCAGGCGCGCTATGCTTTTGCTGATAATAAGCAAATCAATATGTTCGTTTTCCATAATGAAGCTGACTGCAAAATCACTGCTTAGATTTATTAAATTGTAGTCAGATTTGAAATCAGTCAGCTCTTCAAAGGTTTTCCAGTCGGTGTCTGCAATAATTACATTGAGTATTTCGTCTTCCTGGCTGTTTCTTTTCATCTTTTTTAAATAATTACTTAAGATTGATATTTAACGAAAATATTTTCCGTAAATATTATAACTATAATATGTTTGCAATAATATAATATATTATTTTTGTTGTCAATAATAAAATACTAAAAATATATATTATTGTATAATTTTTATTTACCGTTATTGCTACGAAGTTTAAAGCGGTATTTTATGCCTGTTTGCATGGCCCATTCCTTTTCTTTTTGTGAAGTGCAGGTTTATTGAGCGCTGCAGCAGTTTTATTTAACCAGGATTATATAATGAATAATTTCAGGCAGGATGCTAACCTTAATGATTTAATGAAGACTGTATCAATGCAGGGATTTAATCTGCAGAAGTATTATTATTTAAGCTTTTTATTGTTTTTGAAATTTCAAGTAAATTTTCAGCCGGTGTAGAAAGAGGAACTGCGCATTCCGGCCCTATTATCTTTACGCCGCATTTTGCAGCATAAAGGGCCTCTTTCCTCACATCCCGGGGCTTTTTAAAAAGAAGGGTTGAGGGATTGTTGATATTTCCTGCAAGGGCTATCCTGCGCTTATTTACTGCCTGGGCAGCGCATGCATCCACCTTTGATTCAAAGTGAAAACCGGCCATGCCTGTCCTGCATATATAATCGAGCCTGTCCAGGGTATTGCCGCAGATATGAAGAACTGCAGGAACCTTGATTTGCCGGGCCAGCAGGCTGTGAACGGGTATCAAAAAATCCCTGTATGATTGGGGGCTGCAAAGATCTGCTGTTGCATGATCAGCCACTGTTATTATATCGGCGCCTGCCTGCGCCTGAAGTTCCGCAAAACAAATTGTAATAAGGCAGAGTTTATCAAGTATGCTTTTTACTTCTAAAGGATTGTCTATTGTCTTTATGAGGAATTCCTGCACCCCGAAAAAATGATAGCTTAATGTCCATGGCCCAAATACTTTTCCGCAAACAGCAATATGGGGGTATTTTTTCTTCAGCATGGACAAACATTCAAGTAAAGCTTTAACTGCATTATTTTTTAGCAGGATATTTTTAATATCTTTGTCCCTGTAGCCAATGTCGCTGTAATTTTTCCATATTGTGCTTTTTATCTGCGGCATCATAGAAGGTTTACCCCAGTCCACAGCACAGCCCATTGCATAAGATTCTACAACTACAGAAAACACCGGCATAATCATATCATAGCCCAGTATTTCATAGTCTGCCTTTGATAAATCAAACATCTTTTTTGCATCATAATGCGCATCAGGGAAAAAAGAATTCATAGCTTGCATCTGCGATACTGTTGTTGAGGAGACAAAATTTCCAATCCCGGGCCTTGAAGGTTTTGTTTTGCCCTCAATGGCAGCCTTTTCATTTAAAAGATTGAGAAGTATTATATCTATCGGCTTCATTTATATAATTATTCCTTCAGCTTCGCTTAAGGGCCCAAAATATTATAATAAAGGGCAACTATACTCTGCAGGTTTATTTTTTAAGTTTTTTTGACATTATGCCATTGACCAGCGCCGGGTTTGCCTTGCCTTTTGTTTTTGCCATTACCTGTCCTATTAAAAACCCGATAGCCTTATCTTTTCCATCCTTTACCTGCTGCACAACCTCATCATTTGCCGCAATTACCTCATCAATTATTTTTGAAAGCTCGCCCTCATCGCTTACCTGCTCAAGGTTATGCTCCATTATAATGTCTTGCGGCTCTTTTTTGCTCTGGGCCATTTCCTCAAAGACAGATTTGGCTATTTTGCTGCTTATGCGGCCGCCTTCAATCATTTCAATAAGGCTGCAAAGGCTTTCAGCGCTTATGCCTGACTGTTTTATCTTTAATGATTCCTTATTTAAATAGGCGGCAAAATCACCTGTAATCCAGTTCGCTGCTGCTTTTAATTTGCCAGGGCCTAAAATATTTGCACATCTGTCAAAATACTGCGCCGTATCCTTATCAGATGCAATCAGCCTGGCCGTCTCATCCGGCAAACCAAAAACTTCCAAATACCTCTTTATTTTCTCCCCTGGCAGCTCAGGTATTTCCCTTTTTATATCTTGAACTGCATCTTTATCCATTATCAGGGGAACAAGGTCCGGATCAGGAAAATACCTGTAATCATGCGCCTCCTCTTTTAAGCGCAGCGCGCTGGTTGTATCTGTTAAATGATCATAATGCCTTGTCTGCTGCAAAACTTTTTTGCCCTCTTCAAGGAGACCTGCCTGCCTTTTATACTCATATTCAAGCCCCCTCTGTATGAACCTGAATGAGTTCAAATTCTTTATTTCAGTTTTTGTTCCCATACTCTTTGCGCCGGCAGGTTTTAAAGATATATTTGCATCACAGCGCAGGCTTCCCTGTTCCATGCTGCAGTCGCTGACATCAAGATAAAGAATGATGTTCCTGAGGGCTATGAGATATTCCTTTGCCTCTGCAGGTGTCCTGATATCAGGCTCAGTCACTATTTCAATAAGGGGCGTGCCTGCCCTGTTATAATCAACAATACTTGCATCTGATTCGCTTATCCTGCCGCTTGAGCCTGTATGAATCAGTTTTCCTGTATCCTCCTCCATGTGCACGCGGGTAATGCCTACCCTTCGCACATAACTTCCCATATCAACATCCAAAAACCCGTTGCTTGCAAGGGGCCTGTTATACTGTGAAATCTGGTAATTTTTGGGCATATCGGCATAAAAATAATTCTTCCTGTGGAAAATGCTGCTTTTGTTTATGCTGCAGTTTAATGCAAGAGCAGTTTTTATTGCAAACTGCACCGCTTTTGAGTTTATAACAGGCAATGTACCGGGAAGGCCCAGGCATACCGGGCAGGTTCGGGTATTGGGCTCTGCGCCAAATGATAGCGCGCAGCCGCAGAACATCTTTGTATTTGTTGAAAGCTCAACATGAGTTTCAAGCCCTATTACGGCTTCATATTTTGCCATTTCTCCAGTATTATTATTCATATATTTATTCATATAAATGCAAAGGAAATTTATTAAAGCCTATAGCCTTCTCAAGGCTGTATGCTGTCTTAAAAATTAAATCCTCCCTCAATGTACCGGCAATTATCTGCAGGCCAATCGGCAAATTTTCAGATGAGAGGCCACAAGGTATTGATATAGCGGGAAGGCCCGCAAGATTTACGGGAATTGTACAAATATCTGAAAGATACATACTCAAAGGATCGCCTGTTTTTTCCCCTATTTTAAATGCTGTTGTCGGTGAGGTCGGTGAAATAAGGACATCATATTTTTCAAAAGCCTTTTTAAAGTCATTAATTATAAGGGTCCTTACCCTCTGGGCCTTTTCATAATAAGCATCATAATAGCCGCTTGATAAGCAGTATGTGCCTATCATTATTCGCCTTTTAACCTCCGGGCCAAATCCCTGGGCCCTTGTCTGTCTATACATTTGATGCAGGGTTGAAGCTTGCATATTCCTGTACCCGTACCTCACCCCGTCAAACTTTGAAAGGTTTGAACTTGCCTCTGACGGGGCAATAACATAAAAAACGCTTAATGCATATTCAAGCGAAGGAAGGGAAATCTGTTCAATATTGGCGCCTAAATGCTGGGCCATTTCTAAAGCATTATTGACAGAATCTGCCACCTGGCTGTCAACTCCTTCAGCCATAAGCTGTTTTGGAACCCCTATGTTTAGCCCCTTTATATCATCCACCAAAAAATCCTTATATGAAACCTTGCCTGTGTTAATTGATGTAGAGTCACACTGGTCCCAGCCTGATATTGCGCTTAAAAGATTTGCCGAGTCGGTAACATCCCGAGTTATGGGCCCTACCTGGTCAAGCGAAGATGCAAAAGAAATAAGGCCGTAGCGCGAAACAAGCCCGTATGTGGGCTTTAACCCCACAATGCCGCAAAGTGATGCAGGCTGCCTGATGGAGCCGCCTGTATCTGAACCCAGGGCGCATATGGCCATGCCTGCGCAAACAGCTGCAGCCGGCCCTCCGCTTGAACCCCCGGGGACCATTTGCAGGTCCAGCGGGTTTTTTACTGGCCCGAATGCCGAATTTTCATTAGAAGAGCCCATTGCAAACTCATCCATATTAGCTTTTCCGGCAAGAACATATTTATGTTCCTGCAGCTTTTTAATTACAGTAGCATCATATACCGGGACATAATCTGCCAGTATTTTTGATGCGCAGGTTGTCTTTATGCCGTGTGTGCAGATATTGTCTTTTACAGCTACAGGAATTGCCGTAAAATCATGCAATTTTCCGCCTGCAGCAATATAGCACTCAATCTCTTCGGCCTGTTTTTGCAGTATGCTTTTATCAAAATTAATATATGCATTGATTTTTGGCTGCAGTTTTTCGCAGGACTCTTGTATGCTGGCTGCAATATCGGAAGCGCACACTTCTCTTTTTTCAAGCATTTTTTTTAACTTGTGTGCGGTAAGAAAATTAAGCTGCATATGTAATTAAATCTTTCTATTTAAAATATTTTTATCAGTCAATTTTTGGCACAAGAAAACCGCCCCCGGACTGCTGCGGCGCATTTTTTAATGCGTCTTCCTGTGAAAGCGAATCCTTTACAGTATCTTCCCGCAATACATTATTTGTATCCAGAGTGTGTGAAGTGGGCCTAACACCTTCTGTGTCAGCCTCATTTATCTTTGCCACATGCCCAAGTATGTCATCAAGCTGAGAAGTTATTTTGTCAAGCTCATCGCTGCTAAGCTCAAGCTCGGCAAGCTTTGCAACATGGCTTGCCTGCTCCAGGGATATAATCTTCATAAAGGCTATTACCTTTCATAGGATATGATTTTTTAAGTCAGCTTATTATTTTAACAAAATGCAGAAATAAAAAAAACTTTTTATTTTTAACATTTGACAGAAAAATAAAAATATTGTATATACATTGTATATATTTATTATAAACCAGGATAAATTAAATTGATAACAAAAATTCAAAAATGGGGCAACAGTCTTGGCATAAGGCTGCCCAGTGTATTTACAAAAGAACTTGAGCTAAAGGAGAACTCCTCTGTGGAAATAAAACTTGCAGATAAAAAAATAGTTATAGAACCTGTTGAAATAGTACAGTATGACCTTGATGAGCTTCTGTCAAAGGTAAGCGAAGAAAATATTCACGAAGAAATCATATTTGATGGTCATGAAGGTAAAGAGATATGGTAGACAATTATGTTCCTGCAAGAGGAGATATTGCCTGGATAAGCCTGAATCCTCAGAAAGGACATGAGCAGACCGGAAGAAGGCCTGCCCTTGTTCTATCACCTTATTCATATAACAGGAAAACAGGCCTTGCAATTTTCTGCCCCATAACTTCAGTTATAAAAGGATATCCCTTTGAAGTGCAAATTGGCCAAAATTATCCTGTAAATGGAGTTATACTAGCGGACCAGGTAAAAAGCCTTGACTGGAGAATAAGAATTGCTGAATATATATGCAGGCTGGATAGCTTAACTTTAAATATTGTACTGGAAAAATTAAAACTGCTTACAAGCTGATTAACAGTAAAAACATCAATACATCTTAAGAAACTCTACCCTACCCTAAAAAACAGTCCACTAAATCAGGAAGGCGGTCAATCAGGTAAAAAGGCACTGACAGCACCTTATAAATATTACCTGCAAATTCATATTTTTCAACTTTTAAGCCATCCCATGATACTCTTACAGGAATTACATTTTTATCGGCACTTGCCATACTGAATAAGGATCGCAGCTTTGGGATATTTCCTGATTTTACTTCAATTCCCACAAGCCTTGTGCCATGCTGAATGCAGAAATCAACCTCAGCGCTGCCCTGGGTGCGTTCTTTTGCCCAGTAATACAACTCTATTTTTTTATGCATCCCGCCTGCAATTATACTCTGGCCCACAACCTGCTCCATAACCCTGCCTTTATAGACACCAGTTACTAACTCTTTATATGCATCATTTATAAAATTTACAAGCCCGACATCCAGCCATATCATTTTTTTGGGCCGCTTAAATTTAGGATTTAAAGGCAGGGCTGTTGAACTTATTGCAACTGCCTGTTTTAAAAGCATTACTTTTTCAACAGTTTCTATAGCTTCTGCCATTTCGCGGCTGCGATAATTTGAACCTAAAAAATTTTCATAAGTAAAAAGCAGGCCTGCGGCTCTTGCTCCATATTCAACAATATATTCCAGGTATTTGCTTTCGCTGTTTGACCTGGAATATTTCCTGATATCATCTGTATATGCTGTTTGAAGCCGGTTTAGTATTGTTTTTATCTCATTATAATTTCCATTACTGACATAACTGTATACAGCTTCAGGCATTCCACCGGTTATTACATACTCTTTGAATAAACCGCTGGCCAGGTCCTTGAATTCAAATTGCTGTCCCGGGATTATGCTTTTAAGGCTATCAAGCAATGCACTTTTTTTCATTGCCTCAAGATATTCAAAAAAAGTCATTGGATAAACATATTTATAATCAATTCTTCCAACAGGGATTGCCCAGCTTTTGTCAATTTTTGCCTCAAGCAGTGAACCTGCAGCAATAACATGGAGATTTGGCTTTTCTTCAGCAAAGAACCGGAGAAGTTCCATTAAATTTTTTGATTGCTGTATTTCATCAATAAAAAGAAGACTATTGCCTTCAACTGCTTTTTTATCAAAAAAAATAGAGATTCTTTTTAAAAAATCCTCGACATTTATTGCTTTGTCAAACACCGACAGCTGTTCTTTTTTTTCAAGATTAATTTCAACCACATCACCGAAGTTTTCCCTGCCAAACTTGCGTATTACGCTAGTTTTGCCCACCTGCCTTGCGCCACGCACCAAAAGCGGTTTTCGAATTGTACTCGTTTTCCATTTTTTTAATTCTGTTTCGATATTTCTGTTAAACATATGACTATTATATTACATTTTATGTAATAAACAAGTGCTACTTTATTACAAATATTTAAAATTATATAATCCAGGCCATCATTGCCTTTCATGGAAATTAAGCAAATAGATATTAAGAATCTAATTATTTTTTGCACAATAAGTGATAAAATAACAGTGGTTTTATAATTTTTAAAATTATAAGTATAATAAATTGGTAAGCTTATACATAGTGAAATTAAATGTAGATAAGAAATGAAACAGATAAAAATAATTGTTGAAAAACATCCAGATGGATACGTAGCATACCCTATTAGTTTAAAAGGTATAATAATTGGAGAAGGTAATACTTACGAAGAAGTAATTGCAGATGTAAAATCCGCTATTCAGTTTCATATAGAAACCTTTGGAAAAGAAGATCTTGAAACAGAAGAAATTATAGCTTGACAAACTGTTAGAGTAAAAACAAGACAAAATATCAGGTTTTACTATCAAATTAAAAGCTAATTATAAGCAAAATCATCAATACATCTTAATAAACTCAATCCTGCCCAAAAGTATTGATATAAGTATAAGGTTATATATTGAATGAAGGAAAATTACGGTAAATATTGATTTTGTTTTCTCATAAATATACGCAAGAACCCAGCCTATTATTAAAATCGGAAGGAAGCTGTAAAGCTCAAGATGGGCAAGGGCAAAAAGAAGAGAAGATAGAAAAATCCCCAGGGTTACCCCGAAATTCTTCTTAAATGCAGGATACAAGAACCCCCTGAAATAAATTTCCTCGCAAAAAGGAGCCACTACTGCAGTGACAATTATAAGTATATTGCTTGAAATATTATTATTTGCAACCAGCTCCTCGATCTTGCTTGAAGGCGCCTCAATTCCAAGCAGGAATTTTAAAGCAAGCACATACAAAAAGCTGAAAAGGAAAATGCAAACCAGGGCAAGAAAAGTGTACCAGATTGTTTTTAATAGGCTGTAATACCGAAAACCCAAATCCCTTAAATTTGAACCCCTCCAGTAAATGGCAAAAAACCATACTATGCCAAGCATAAGCAGTACCTGTATGCTGTAAAATATTGAAAATGTCAGGCTGTCAATATTAGTGATATTTAAATCTATGTAGTTTTCCCTGCCAAGGTATTTAAGAAGCGCTGATGTGCCAAAATAAATCCCGACAAGAATGAGGATTAAAAAAACTACTGACAGAAGGCCGTCAAGGGAGTTCCACTTTATTTTTGCATCATTTGACACAGGGGCTTTTTTGCCCGGTGATTTATCATGATAGTTTTTTAATTCAGGCATATTTTAAAGCTTTAAAGTTTTTAAATCTCATTATACCTGAAGATAAGCTTTAATAAATAATTGTATTAAATAAAAATAATTATTTTTAATGATTTTTATAAAAACTAACGGGATTAAGTGATTTTTGGCGCTCTATTTTATCATTTCATCAAATTGTTGCTCTGATATTACTTTAACGCCAAGTTTATTTGCGGCCGCCAGTTTGCTTCCCGCATCCTCTCCTGCAAGAACATAATCAGTATTCTTGCTTACGCTTGAAGAGGTTTTTCCGCCGTATTTCTTTATAATATCTGCTGCACCGTCCCTTGAATATGAAGATAGCCTGCCCGTAAGCACAAAAGTTTTTCCGGTTATTTTATCATTTTCAATAACTTCTTTTTTGCCTGCGCTGAAATTAAGCCCCGCTATGCGCAATTTTTCAATAAAATCAATATTCTGCTGCTGGGTAAAAAACGATGTAATGCTGGCAGCAATTCTTGGGCCTATTTCAAAAATATCTGAAAGCTCCTCTAAGCCTGCTTCTTTCAGCCTGTCAAGGCTGCCGTAATTACCTGATAATACCTCTGCAATATGGGAGCCTACAAACCTGATTCCAAGCGCAAAAATAAGACGCCAAAGGGGCCTGTCTTTGCTTTGCTGTATTGCCGAAAGCAAATTATTTGTGGATTTTTCCTTAAAGTTTTCAAGTGATATTATATCCTCATATTTAAGGTAATATATATCTGCTGCATCCTTTATTTTATCTTGCTTAAGAAGTTTTTCAACTATAGCCGGCCCAAGCCCGTCAATATCCATTGCCCCTTTTGATGCAAAGTGTATAATCTTTTCATACTGCTGTGCTGGGCAGGTAATTGATGTGCATCTTACTGCAACCTCACCTTCGCTTCTTGATACTTTCGAACCGCACACAGGGCAGTTATGCGGCATTTTAAATTCCCTCTCGCTTCCATCCCTTTTTTCATCAAGTGATTTTACAATTTCTGGTATAATCTCCCCTGCCTTGTGCACAACCACCCAGTCGCCAATCCTGACATCTTTTCTTTTTACCTCATCCTCATTATGCAGAGTGGCATTGGAAACAGTTGAGCCCGATATTCTTACAGGCTCAAGCTTTGCCACAGGGGTAAGGGTGCCGGTACGCCCCACATTTACTATAATATCAAGCACTTTTGTAATTTGCTGTTCAGGGGGATATTTAAAAGCTGCTGCCCATCTCGGGTTTTTGGATGTTTGCCCAAGCCTCTGCTGGAAGTCAAACCTGTTTACCTTAATAACAATACCATCAGTTTCATATAAAAGGCCGTGCCTTTTTTCCCGCCAGATTTCTATAAAATCCTTTATTTGCTCAAAGCCTTTTGCTTTTATTATATTTGGATTTACCTTAAGTCCCAGTAGTTTTAAATATTCAAGAAGGCCGTAATGTGTATATATTCCATATTCAGCAAAATCAGCAGGAAAAGCGGTCCCGTAAATAAATATACTGAGTTTTCTTGCAGCAGTGTTTTTAGGGTCAATCTGGCGAAGTGAGCCTGCTGCAGCATTCCTCGGGTTTGCAAAAACAGGCAAGCCTTCCTCTTCCCTATTGCTGTTTATTTTGGCAAATTCATCCTTTGCCATGTAGACTTCCCCCCTTGCTTCAAGGCGGACAGGAATTCCAACAATGCGGGCAGATTTACCTTCTGCATTTAAAGGATTGCTTTCTGGTAAAGCAGCATTACCGCCTGGATTAATCCGGGAATTGTCTAAAAGATTAAGCGGTATGGCTTTTATGGTTTTTAAGTTCTGTGTAATGTCTTCGCCGGTTATGCCGTCTCCCCTTGTTGCCCCGCTAATAAAACGGCCATCCTCATAAACAAGGGAAACTGCAGAACCATCAATCTTAAGCTCGCAGACAAATTCAACATCCTGCTCTTTAGCTCCCAGATCCCTGTAAACCCTTTCAAGAAAATCCTTAAGCTCTTCAAAATCAAATGCGTCCTGCAGCGATAGCATTTTCTCGCCATGAGCGATGGTCTTAAACCCGCCTTCAACAGGTGCCCCTATACGCTGGGTTGGGGAATCTGGTGTTATGAGTCCTGGAAATTTTTCTTCAAGCTTTTCAAGCTTTCTGAGCAGCACATCATAATCAGCATCGCTTATTTGCGGGTCATCCTTGATATAATAGTAATAATTGTGCCTGTTTATTTCCTGCCTTAATCTTTCAATTATTTTACCGGCATCACTTAATGTAGTATTGTTTACATCAAGCGCAGGCAGTTCCTGTGTTTTTTTCTTCTCAAACATAAATATTAATAATTTTTTACGGCTCTATTCTTTTTATTTCTTCAATGCTGTCAAAATCATTATCATAACTGTAAACCTGGCCAATTTTTCTTTTTTTCATATGTGTAAATATTAAGGCATCTTCAAAATCAATGTTTTTTGAAGCATACATATCCAGGGCCTGTATATAAATATTTTTCTGGGGAATTTTAAATCCCCTGAGGTTTAAAATTGGCAGAAGCAACAAATATATTTCACTTCGAGGCAGGTTATATAATTTTTTTGATGAAAGAACATCAACAATCTCTGTTATTACAGCCTCACAGGTTGTAACTTCAATTTCATTATTCTTGATTTTTTGAAATAGCTCAAAGCATTTTTGCCCTTTTTGGGCATCATCTTTTGTAAGATACCTTAGAATTATATTTGCATCTATAAATTTCATTTATTTAACTCTTTGTAAACTTTTTGCACGTATTCATTCACAGCAGTCTCCCTTAACTTTTTAAAATTCTCCGGTTTACTTATTGGCTTTACTATGCCGTAAACATCTTCAATTGAATATTTTGCAGGTGATATTTGCACAATGCCATCACTAATTTTAAAAGTTATTTTATCATTAGTTTTCAATCCAAAAAAATTTCTTATCTCTACAGGCACGGTAACTTGTCCTTTTTTAGTTAAAGTTGTAGTGATTTCCCTCATTATTTTAATCCTTTACTTAATATTACATTACTTACTATATATATCAAGTAATACTAAAAGTCAATAGCACGAATTGCTTTATTAATAATCTAAATGAAACGGTATCGTTGCCTCATAAATAAAATCTAAACGAAATTATGGGAAAATATCCCTATATTGTAAAGAAAAAATAAG
>Ga0194126_10002585_pt1 | contig 29329 bp, 38 predicted proteins | sample TA2KigC150mmetaG_FD_148641 | JGI IMG/M metagenome (GOLD analysis project Ga0194126, IMG submission 148641) | Freshwater microbial communities from Lake Tanganyika, Tanzania - TA2015035 Kigoma Deep Cast 150m | ecosystem: Environmental > Aquatic > Freshwater > Lake | place: Tanzania: Lake... | reverse complement strand
CTTAAATGCTCAACATTATTATCTAGATGGAACCATGCATTACGATATAAATCTTCCAAAGCCTGAGCCATCATATGCCTATGGTCATTAAAATGAGATGTATCATCATCACCCTCAGTTCTAGGCTCTTCATTTTCAAAAGCTTTTTTAGCAAGTTGAATAACATGCTTCAGCTGATGTTCAACAGCCCAAATAGCATCCTCAATAGCATCACAAGTTTCCGCTTGCTCGCTGTGGCCTGAAGCTTTTACTTGCGCTACTGCAGTTTTTAGCTGAGGAATAAGTTTTTTTAGTTCCTTAGCTGGACTTACTTCCTTAAGGTAAGAAACAAATGTATAAAATTTAGCAAAGTCACTTGCGTGTATTGGTCTATAAGTATCAATAAGTTTAACAATACTATTAAAGTTAGATCTTACTAAAGCTACTGGACTAGGCTCACTTGACGCTTTTTTAAGCATAAGGTCTAAATGTGCAAGTTCTTTTGCAATCTTTTTTAGTCTGTCTTCAAGCATATATATTTACCTATATAGATATTATTTACTAAAAGATTCTAAAAGTTCCTTGAAAGATTTAGCATAAATGTCTAATAGGTAACCAAATCTTCTCATCTCACCTAAAGCTTGTGCACGCGACAAATCACTTAAAGCTTGCTCAGATTGTATAATCAACTTCTTTTGAATTTCTGTCATAGGTTTAGTTTTACATCATTTCTGATGTTTCCGTACCTGTTTCCTCTTTCTTCAAGAAGCTCTCTTACTTTCTGTACGGCCCTGAGCTTTCTTATTTCTGTTTCTTCTGTATCGTCAGATGTAACAACTGCTTCATGTAGCTCTACAGTGGCATTAGATATTTTACTAATCAAATTTTCTCGCGTGATTTTCACGCCATGTACACCCACTGTCACCACGCGGCCCATCATGCCCGTTACACTGTCCCACCCAACTTGACTGTAACGATCCAAAAGAGTAAACTTGACATCAGTAATTTCATGAACAACTTTTAGCTCGTCCATCCAGTACTTAAGTTCATTAAGCAAATCGCTGGACACATACACTTGGTTCCAGTCATTGTTAATTAAAGCCGGAACCATGACCTCAAGCACCGGCACGCTTAAAATCAAGTTTTCTTCAACAAAACTTTCTTTTACTACATGCCTTGTTTTACCACTTCTTAGGCGAGCATACCAACTGGTAATCTTGCGCCATACCCTGCGCCCTAGAACTTTAAGCTTCATATGAACTATTATAGAGTCGTAACAGCCTACCTCGATAAACAATCAAGGCTGCCGGCTTTACCTGATAATCTACTTAACTCTATACACACCTGGCTTAGCCCATACTATACCCGTAGTATAGCTAAATACTTCTCAGGAAAGCCCACAAGCACCGTAAGCAAAACTTTTAAAGTTAATGACCCTAGGATAATTAACGTAAAAACTTTAAAAGTAAAGTTCATACCCAAGCAATTCAAGTTTCACGCATTATATAATCCAAACTACAACACCATTATTGTTGGAATACCCGCATACTTAACCAAACAAACTCTTGAATCACCAGAAGAACTGTCTTATGATCTAAAAACCTATCTACAACATGAACTGATACACTTTTTACAGCTCAACACCGAACATAACATAGGAGGTAAAATACAAGATACTGAATACAGGTCTGGACAACAGTATAATCAAGATTATGGACAAGAGTATTTTAGATACTCAGAAGAGATTAAACCTAATCTGGTTAATGCAGTAGATAGATTTAAGTATATTTACAAAAATAACTTTGATGCTGACGATATACGTAACTTTGTAGATTCAAGTGATTTCTTTACTGCACTAAAAGTTGATACTAAACTTTTTAATAGTACAGTAAAAGATTTTTATCTACTGATAGCTTCTGACTAGTTTGATATACTGTTCTTCTGCTGTCTTTAGTTCAGTTATCAGATAATTTAGGAAAGCTTGTTTGTTTACCATGCCATGAGCATATTTCTCATGTATGCTTAAAATCTCATTGGTCATGGCTTCTAGTGGTCTATGAGCATTAATACCAATGTCTACAAGACTGCTGACAATGCTTCTGCCAGATTTTAGTAATCTAAGTGTCTCTTTATTCATAACTGTTTCTTGTAAAACTCTACGAAGCTTTCTGCTTGTTCTTTAGATGAGAACCCGACACTATGATAAACTAAAAGATTCTCTTTCAAAACTTTAACTTCATAATCGTGTCCGTTCTCCAGAACGACGAACCCGTATTGTCCAACTTGTTGTTCAATCACGATTGTTAAGTTTAACTTTAGTTTCTTGCGATACTTGCCAACTAGCTTCTTTAGTAACTTTCTGAAGTACAACACGGACATATACCCCTTTATTTTCAATAGGGCTGTATTGTCTTTCTACGTCACAATTAAGCTATCTAATCACATTGTAGAAATAATATACTGTACTTTTTGTAAATTATCCATACCGCGTGTGAGATGATTGAACTTGACAAGTAGACTTTCTGTAATGACTTTACTGTAAATTAAACAAATACTCGCATAGTCTATACATTCTAAAAATATAACATCAGAACTCTCTAGATACACAAATAACTTGCCCCGCACAAACATCAAGTCTGGCTTTTTGTATTTGACACTTATGCCGGTGGAATATACAGGCTTTTCACTATCGTAAATCGCCCACACCCCCACCGCACTCTCTTTAAGTTCCAGTCTTCTCACAACCTTTATTTATCTGCTTCTACTAGGAACCAAAATATGTCCGAAGAAGAAGAAAATAGTTTTGACTACACAAGTCTTAACAAACGCATACAACAGGCCAAACAAAACCCCCTGTTCGGTATCACCAAGGACGACGTGCAAGAACTTACCAAATCTTGGCTGGACAGCTACAATAATCTTCGTAAAACAAACCGCCGTAGCATAGCCGATAACTTAAACTTTTCAGAGTTCATGAAACTTATCGCCAAACACCCGCATATTAAAACCAACGTCGGCTACATGGTCTATGTCAAAAACTGTATCGTAAGTATTCTTGGTGGCGAAGGCGCCTACTGTGACGAAATGTCATTTGAAGTCGCTATACTTGATAGTAAAAACGAGTTTATCACCAAAGACTACGAACCCGCCGCTGATAGTTTTCAAATGTCACTACACTATCAAGATTTGATAGATCTAGATAATATTATTAAATGGTGTGAGGATAGATAAATATGTTCAGTGGACGCATAGGCTTAGAACTTTATCCGATAGCAAATCTTGCAAATGATCTACACGAAGAACTTGTAATAGATATTCTTAAGGCTGCTAAAAAAGCTGCAGTAAGTTATAGGCTATTAGAAGATGAAGTTAAAAGTCTTGTAGGTAAAGTTAAGCTTAAACGTATTGCTAATCTTCTTGAAGTACAGGCTTGTTTGTATAGGCTGTGCTGGGAACTAGTAGATGAAGATCCAATATTACATAGTACAGTAGAGATTATGCCAGAGTATGATGAAGATGTAAGTAAAGAACTTAAACTATACCTTGATTCTACTTGTAGGCAAGTAGGTATTGCTTTGACTTGTGTGTGGTCTCGTATGTATGAAGTAGAACAAAATATAGCAGATTTAATGCAAGATAGTGGAGAATCTCATAGATTACGTAAGTATGAAAATCTACTACAGGTATTAAAAGATGTAGAAACGGTACTGAGGCCTATGATGCGTGGTAATCTTGAAAGATAATACTTTTCTGTATTGTACTTTCTGACTTTTCTTATATTGTACTTTCTGCTCTTTCTTGACTTTTATTTCTTGATAAAACGCACAAGATTACTTGTGCGTTGCTATTTCTTTAATGGCGTGACTAATTTTAGCCCTAAAAATTTTGCGCCCTATCGGGTAAAAGAACAGAAACTAATATAAATAACCAAGTGAAATACTTATTTCACAATGTTAAATATAAGTGTTGAAGTTGAATTTCTAAAAAGTTAGAAATTGTTCAGAAACATTATCGAGTATAATGTAGATAATCAAATTCAATCCAATAATACTTACCCTCAGTTTGAAACTTAACGAGGGAATTAGCGTTTTTATCATGAACCTTTATAATTTTAACTAAAGCCATAATACCCTCAGTTTCTGTAATCACGCCTTCGGCGCCCAACAAAAACAACGGTAAATTTGGTCTATCTTCTTTTTTCCACGAGATAATAACTCTATCCCCATAATCAAGAACAGGATTGACTTCTTTTAGACGTTTCTTCTTTAAACTATCAAGTATTCCGCCAGGCTTTGATTGGTCAAGTACAGCTCTATCGTAATCTTCGCCGGATAGCAATCTGGATATGTGCAAAAGTTTTTTTGCTAAATCTTGATTGTCCATACCTGCTCCTTGAGTGTTCTGTTCTAACAAACAAAAATATAAACCCTCCCTTGTAGGAAGAGAGGGTTTTTTGATAGTAATTTTTAGGTTTTTAAAAAGTGCTTAAATTTTATTAGAAATTGATTATATGTAAAATGGATCAATAATCTCGTCTGTACTTAAGAGATCCAGAAGATCCCCAAATATTAGAAGAAAAAGTATCAGATGTAATAATCTGTTCTCTTTCCTCTTCCGGATCAGGAAGACTATTAAGTATGTCCTGTAAATCCTCAGGCGTGATGTTTTTCGGGATTCCTTGGAACTGTTCGTTATTGTCCATAAATGATTATAGAATAGAAACTGCAGGCATACGCAAGAAAATTGAAAGGCTGGCGCACACGCGGGTGGGAACGGTCTCGGAAGAGGGAGCGAGCACGAACCAATCCGCGTGTGGGGGCCTTCGGGTAGCCGTGCTTAAGCAGGAGCTGGCGAGAGCCCCGCGAGTATGAGTAGAGACCCGAGAGTTGACTTGCGTCACATGAATAGTTTAATCAAACATCTAAAAACGTAAGTTCGTAAATTTGACAAAATTCTTTTACAGTTAGTTTTTCGGTAATTATATAATCAACGTAGTCTTCTGGGTAGGTAAGTCTGGTGTGTTTTTTAAGGTCATATAACACTTGTAGTCTAGAGAGGTCTTCATTATGTTCCACGTAAACAGTATCCTTGAAGGCGTAAGTAAAGAAGTAATTAGCGGGCAAGAGAGTAAACTTGTTGGTTTACTTCAAAACGATTCTGAGGCACGTAAAACTCTTGATTTTATCAATAGAGACGCTAAGCTAAAAAAAGCTTATGATACTGCAAAAGTGGCTCACGCCGGTCAAGAGAGAAGCTTTGGAAAGCACACTCAGCCCTATATATTTCACACTATAGACGTAGTAGGATTCTTACGCCAAAGTGGTGTTAAAGATATAAATAAGTACATTGTAGCCATTCTGCACGACAGTTTAGAAGAGCAAAAGCTGACTGTAAATGAAGTTGTCAGTATGTTTGGTAAAGATATAGCCAAGTATGTTTCTCAGGTTAACTTACAGAATGATACAGATGATAATTTCTACAAAACAAAGATTGTACAGCCTACGCATGAGTTTATTCGTGACGTTAAACTGGCAGATCGATTATCTAAACTAAAGTTTTTTCACGGGCTACGCGGGGGCTTTTCGCCGGAAAAAAAGACAGAGCTTGTTACTGAATACGAAAATTTGAAAACTGAAACAGGAAAGCATTATAACCACTGGTTTGACAACGGTACAAATGTAGGTCTTCGTAAGCAGTACGCGCTTTATATGATGCAAAACCACTCAGATGATAGTAGCCCCGTGTAATTTTGGCTATTGTTATGTACTAGAAATCTTCCATCTCTTTATAGTACACTTCGCGCAGCTTAGAAAGCTCCGAATATTTGCCTATAAGCGCTCTAATATTATCTAAGGGCCTTGTTGTTATGAAGTCCGGTACACCGACTATGCTTTTTTCGTAGTAATTCAAGAATTCTTTCAGGCTTAGATCCGCATATCCCATATTGATCAGGGTGTGCATTACGTTCTCTATGGTCGCTGGTTTGTTCTCTGGTATCTTAATTACTTTACGAGCCATTCTCAAATTATCTTCGCTTGATAGATCGCGAAGCGCATCACTTTGTTCAACTTCAAAAAGTGTAACATCTTCACCGTAGATATCTATCAAGGCGTCTATCATTCTTATCAGCGGAAACATCTCTTTAGCTGATTTGATAGAAGTCTGAGGTCCTAATAGTTTTATAAGGTCCTGTACCATGGTTTTGATTAAGTAAAGCTTTCCTAGCTTTACTTCTTCCGATTCATTATTCAAAAACTATAAACCGTCCTACCTAAGGTCATTATTAGGCCACTATTAAACTGTATTTATTAGAATAGTGCGTTTTACGAAGATTCAGCAAACTCATCGCATATCAAGCAGTTCTCCTTAATTGAGTTCTATGATATGTCAGTTAAAGTTTTTCAGTCTAAGTACGGACACTGGAATGTCCGTATTGGAAAGATGGTGGCTGTAGGCTTCAGCAGTAGAATGATAGCCGAGAGATGGGCTATGTACGTTCTTATGCCAATTGTCTACAAGAATCTGGTATTTGAAACATGTATGAGATAGGCCACAAGTTTCTTTGCCTGCAATGTCATGACACGGCTTACGCTTGTTTTCACAGCAAAGTAGAGCTGGGGCCATCGGTGTCTAGATCCTGGCGAAACACGCACCCGAGGTGCGCGTTGCGGCAAAGATGAGCAAGTTATCAAGCCTGGCTCGCGGTCCTCGATGCACGCACCCCGGTAAAATTTGTGTAGTCTGTCCCGACGACTCCAGAGAAAGCAAGCGCCCACGCGGTTCTCGAAAAAAGGATCGGGGGTAGCCTTGACCCCCCTGTCCCGAGGCTGTTAAGGTAGGGACACGCAAGGAACGAACCAACGTTTCTGTAGCTTCTGAGGAGGGGCTTCGGAAATTGCCGCACTATGAGATTAGCCCGTTAATCTTAGCCAAGCTCAGAATGTTACGTGAGGCCTGCGGGCCCGGTAAGAGAAAGTTTCTGGTAGAGTCCGAGTTTCGTAAGAACTACGTTAAGGTCTATGAAAATGCTCAGCAAGGAAAAGTAAACTATACCATTATGAAGAATGGTAAGTTTGCCATCTGTATCGTACAAGCTGAAATTCTAAACGTCATCACCGAGCTTTCAGATTACTTTGAGTCACAGGCTGAAAAATCTACACCTGTTGACTAAAGTAATTTTCGATGTTACAGTGTGGGTAGAGGAGACCATACCCACATGTACATTTTTGAGCTTCTGCTGGACGAAAAGCATCACCCGATTCGAAGAATCTTCAATGTAGTCCTTCAGCTAGCCTTTCACTGGGTAGGTGGCTGGATTCTTTCGGGCATGTTCATTTTGGTGTTTTGCTTTTTGTCCGTGCCTGCAATTACAATTTTCGGTTCTCACGTCTTTGGCATGACTTTCCAAGAAAGCTTGTATGCTCTTGAAAGAGACTTCTCAGTTGTTAATTACTTTACAGGCTGGAACTGGTATTACACGATTGCCGTATACCTCGGATGGTCTTTTCCGGCTATACATATGATCGTTGGTGATTTGGACTAAAGTTCTTGAATTTTCTAGTGTAGAGCTTGGAAAATCATTCCAAGCTCTTTTTAAATGCTATAGTTAAACTATGAGTGACTTTAGTGTTTCTACTACTTTAGCTGAACTAAAAAAGCTTCAAGATGTACTAGTACAAAAAGTAAAGAATTATTCAGGTAACTATACGTCTTTATCCGAAGAAGAACGTGCAAAAATGGAAGACGAAATCATCAAGATTCAGCACGAGATACAGAACAAGGCGAGGCTTCCTGAAACACCTAAGAAGCCACCTTTGACAGAGGACCAAATTAAAGACCTAACTGGTCAACTACGGCAGATTTTCAAAAAGTAATCTTCTATAATTTACCACGAGGAGAATACTGTATGGCAAAGAAGATTTTATTTGGTGAAGAGGCTCGAAAGGCTCTTGAGCGTGGTATTGATCGCGTTGCGGAGACTGTAAAGGTTACTTTAGGCCCCAAGGGCCGTAACGTTGTACTAGGTCGCAATCTTGAATCGCCTCAGATTGTTAATGACGGCGTAACAATTGCTAAGGAGATTGAAATTGAGGATCCGCTTGAGAATGCTGGAGCTGCTCTTATCCGTGAAGTTGCTCTCCAAACTAACAACCGTGCTGGCGATGGTACCACGACTTCTACCGTTCTAACTCAGGCTCTTGTTAAAGAAGGTCTTAAGAATGTAGCTGCTGGGGAAAACCCAGTGGGTATTCGTAATGGCATGAACAAGGCATTAGATATTGTCGTTGATGCAGTTCTCGACATGGCTATTCCTGTAGATACTCGTGAGCAGGTGGAGCGAGTTGCTACTATTTCTAGTGGTAATCCTGAAATTGGTGCGATTATCGCAGAAGCTATGGAGCTTGTCGGTAAAGATGGGGTCATTACGGTAGACGAATCTCGCACCATGACTACCGTTCTTGAAACCGTAGAAGGCTTTACTCTAGATAAGGGCTATCTATCCCCCCATTTCGTTACAGAAGATTCTGATAACTATGAAGTTACCCTAGAGGATCCCCTAGTTCTCGTTACAGATAAGAACATTAACATCATTGGTGATGTTGTTCAGCTTCTAGAAAATGTACTAAAGTCTGGACGTAGTCTATTTATCGTAGCTGAAGACGTTTCTGGTGATGTATTGCCTACTCTTCTTGCTAATGCTCAGCGTGGTGGACTTAAGTCAGTAGCTATTAAAGCTCCTGGTTATGGGGACAAGAGGAAGGCTATTCTATCGGACATCGCAATTATGACTGGTGCCGAAATGATTACCTCTGATACTGGCCATGACCTACGTAACGCAACAGTTGCCAACCTAGGTACTGCTAGTAAGATTGTTGTAACACGAGACAAGACTACTATCATCGGCGATAATGACGAAGTTAAGTTAGAGGCTATTGAGCAACGCATTGAACAGCTTCGTAACCAACTAGGCGTTACTGATTCTGAGTTCGATAGAGACAAGATCCATGAGCGAATCAGCAGGCTATCTGGCGGTGTCGCTGTTATTAAAGTTGGTGCAAGCAGCGAAGTAGAGCTTAAGGACCAAAAGCTTCGTATTGAAGATGCCCTTAATGCTACTCAGGCTGCTGTCCAAGAAGGTATTGTACCCGGTGGTGGCTCGGCTTTACTGCACGCCACCAAGGTCCTAGAAGATCGCCTCGGTGAGTTCACCGTAAGCGAGACGGTTGGGGCGCAAATTCTCCTCCGCGCCCTAACCTACCCAATCAAGCAGATTGCGACTAATGCCGGTCTTGAAGGTGGGATGATTGCTCAGGCAGTACGTTCTCAAGAATCGCCATTTGGCTATGATGCACAAAATGGTTTGTATGGCGATATGTTCGAACTAGGTGTTGTTGATCCAGCTAAGGTAGTACGTAGCGCTCTAGAGAATGCAGTATCTATCGCTTCTATGTTCTTGACTACTGAAGTTCTGGTTGTTGAAGCTGTCGGCGAATAACTTGTAATACATCAAAAGCCTTGTTATCTTACGGTAGCAAGGCTTTTTCTTTTACTTGTTTGTAAATACCTTCTATATAAGCACTTTTTATGGAATTCTGATGAACAATCCTTTCGATAAAAGCACGTATGCTAAACTAAGACAAGACTTAGTTCATCTGCAGACAGAGCTTCTTACTGATGAGCAGCAGGAAGCTGGACTAAGGCATATTGCTAACTTTGTAGGACAATATGTGCCACATATTGCTTCAATTAAATCTTCTGATGCTTTAGTGCAAGAGTTAAATAATCTATTTGCTAATGAAGTTTCATTTAAGTTTGAAATGACTGCTAGTGAAGCTCAGAGCATGATTAATGATGTTTACCACGCCCCTCTTCTTGATGAATCAGAAGGTAGCTTAGTGCTAGAGCGTGTGGCAAGTTACTTAGCAAATTACTTACCCAGCTTTTACAAAAACGCTGTCGAAGAGTCAATTGAGAAGGTAAAGAAAAAGCCTTCTCGACCAAAAAAGAAGGAAACTCAGCAGGCGCCCTTATTCCCAGAAAACAATGAACAATTTTTAGAGCAAGTAGAACAAAAAGCAGAAGACTCTAGCCTACCTACACAAGAAGTATCGACGATTGTAGAACAGGCAGAATACAGAGGTATACCGGCTCAAGACGTATCATCTGTAATACAAAAGGCTAAGACAAAAAAACTTAGTCCTAGAAAGAAGAAAGAAGATACTGCTCAGCCTACTCAGCAAGAGCAAGTAGAAACTTCTAATGGACCAGAACAATCGGTACCGCAGGAAGAGGTCTCTACCGTACAAGATCAGCCTAGTACGCAAGAAAAGGAAGAGGTCTCTACTGTACAAGATCAGCCTAGTATGCAAGAAAAGAAAGAGAACTTTACTGAACCCAAAAAACCTACTCAGGCAGATAAGGAACGTTTTGTAAAAAACTTCCTTAAACTTCCTCCTGGATCTATTGGGGAAGGTTTTATCGTACACAAGCTAAAAGAGCTCGGTATGACTAAACAGGAGTTTGAAAAAGCGGTTTCTGAAAATCGCGCTGAACAGGCACCCGCAGAAAAAAGTCCTGCACCTGATCAAGAATCACCTTCTCCCCAGATCAGTAGAAGAGAGATTAGGCGTCTAGCCCAAGAGTTCTTAGCAAAGTTTAGAGATCAACTACTTGAACCAGGTTTTAAGTTCTCAAAAGAATGGCAGAACACTATGGTCTCTGAAGCTGATAAGCTTGGTATTGACAGAGATGAACTTAAAGAAGTTTTTAATAAAGCTAAAGAAGAAGTAAAGCAACGTCAAGTAAAGCAGCAAGAACAAAAAGCCCAAGAAGCAGAAAAAACTAAGCAACAAGAACAACAGCTTGTAGATAAATTTATTGAAGATGTCAAAAATCATATTAAAAATAATTCAGACATCACAACTCGTGACCAACTAAAGCAATTTGTTTTCTCACTAATACAAGATAAGCCTTTAGCTCGACAGATGATGCAGGCATACCGAGATGACTCTGATGTTGATAGACTTCTATCTGAAAATGTAAAACAACCAGAAGCTGATGTAGAAGAAGAAGAAGCTAATGAAGAGAATCAGCAGGTACCACCCGAAGAAACTGAGGATAGCGAAACCGAAGAGCTTCCCGCAGATCAGGAAGAAAAGCTTGCCTATGAAGGCATGGGTAAAGTAGAATCTCTCTTTAAGAGCCTAGAAGAAGGTGATTGGGAAAGATTTAATAACCTTACCAGTTTAGCTCATACAGAAGGTAACCGTATTGTTATAACTGATTCTAGCGGAAGTAGCTCGACTAAAAAAGAGCTATTAATCGACCTAATAGCTGACTCTATTTTTAAGTCTAAGTCACCTACGGCACAAGCATTTAACCTCAGTAAAAATGAAAATCTACCTGCATTAGTAGATCCCCAAAACTTTATTATGGCCTTAAAGAGTGGTTTAGTTGATGCTGATAAACTAGATGCATTTATACCTAGTGCTGAAAAACTAGCTAATGTACACGGTGTGTTTCAAAAAGACTCTAACTTCATTAACATAATGAAGTATCTTTACAAGTCAAAGTTAGACAAGTTAAATATAGATAAAGCTGAAAAGTTTATAATTAAGGTCAGAGACTCAGGTTACCCTAAGTCATTTAAGGCACTAGTATCAGCTGCAAGGGTTGTATTCGAAAAAAGCCATGGCCATGAACGCTGGGAAAAACTGTTAAGTTCAGCTAACCTTCCAGAAGCTCTTAACCAAGATCAACTTAAGTAAAAAACATGGCAGTAACTGATAAGCAACTAGGTAGATTAGATGGGTACATTGATAATCTGCTTCGTACAATCTATAAAGATAATAAGTTACCAGAATCATCTGACGTACTTGAGAATCCAAAGTTTATTTCTGCTTTAAGAAGTCATACTTCTACTGTATCAGAAGAAGCCAAAAGTAAATCAAGAGAATTAGCTAAGTCTAATAGGGACTATTCTTCTTTAGAGAATGAAGTTCTTAAGTTTGTAAAAGATAACTATCTTAACTCTGAAGAGCTAACTAATCTCAGAAGTTTAGTAGAAGTTAGCTTTAACGATCAAGCTAGGTCTTTAGGTATTGATCCAGATGACAGATCTGGTAAGTTTACTGAAGTTATTAAAAGACTTAAAGAAGAAGTCTTTGACAATAATGATACGACTACTCTTGAAAACTTAAAATCAAAATACTCTGTACTTATAGATATACAAAAAGATGTAAAATCAATAAAGACTAGTGATGTAGACAAAAGTAAAAATGATTCAGAATCTCTTAATTTTGACGACAATAAAGTCAATAAAATTAATGATGACATGAGTGAAATTTACTTATTTAACTTTTTCAGAAATGTCCTAAACATTATTGGTAATAAAATATCAAGTATTTCTGTACTTAATAACTATTTAACTTTAACCAAAGACACACAATCTGCGGTCAAGAATATAAGTTCTTTGAAGTCTCTAGTCAAAAGTATGAAACATACTGGTGAAGGTGGTACGTCATCAAGATTAGAGTTTGAAGTAGTTAAAAAAACCGGGATACTCGAAAAAGGTATTAGGTCCTTAACTAAAGATAAAGTGAAGCCTGTAACTCTTGTGCTTAATGTCGAGTTACAGGTGAACAAGGTGGAAAAAGAATCTGATAGTGAAGAGAAAAAAAGAGATTCAATCAAAACTTTTGATATTACTGCGTGGCTATCATCTCCTGATGCAGCAATTACAGCAAAAACTGTAGAGCTAAAAGATATAGGTAGCCTTATAAAGGCTCAGGACCCTGTTGTAGAAAGTATCATCATACCAGTTCTATCAAGAATGGTTAAAGAAGATAGCCTTAGCTAAGCTATAGTAAAGAATGAAGGATGATCGTATTTTTACTCTGCACGAGTATAAGAATCATTTGATTGCTAATGAGTATTCTGAAGAAGTTACTTCTAAAATTGTAAGCTTAAAAGTTAAGCATAGTGTGCTTGGAATCATAGGTAAAGATGACAAGCCCGCCAGCAAGAAGAAAATTGTCGTGCAAGACTTACTTGATCACCTTGCTCGTTGTTTAGTAATTCAATAGCGTTTTTATAAAACACTATTTATATGATGAACAAAAAAGCTGATAGTGAGCCAGAAAATACCAACGGGTATGTCTGGGTTTATGTTGGCGAAGATTATCCATCTGCAATGAGCAATGGTTATGTATACAAACATCGTTATGTTATGGAAAAAATGATTAATCGCCCCTTACGTGATAACGAGCAAGTTCAGCAGCATAAAGATGGAAATCAGCGTAACAATACTCCAGGAAATCTAGAGCTATGGATAGACGATCCTACTCTTGGTCTTGTACCAAAAAGTGTTTCCGACGCTAAAAAGGACGATTACAAACGCGCTGAGTTAAAGAATTGGAAAAAGCGAAAGAGTGAAAAGAAGCGCAGGAAAAAGGAAAAACTAGAAAAATCTCGGTCTGTAAAATCAAGTGTTCTAAATGTTGTTAAGAACTACTTGGCTAACGGATCAAATATGTGAAATATATTTCCACATAACTCGTGAATCTTATTTTTCAAGTAGCTAGGTAGATTTCCAGTTTCGTTGCATCTTAGCATGAGTTCTTTCTTTTTCTTTTTATAGAAATCAAACTCAGCTTCCCAAACGTACTTTAGATTATCTGATACGTAATCAGTAACAACAAAGTCGCATTTCTGCATATTGTCTTCTTTTGCTACGATAAAAATAGAAAAAACACCTGACTTTGTTTTTATGGCAAAATCAATTGTATTTTGCGATTGCTCTACGTAATCTTCCCAGCTGTCACCCATAGTTTCTTGGCTAAATGGTGAAAGCAATACTTCTGCTCTTGGGAACAAAGACTTGCATACATTAGCTACTGAAGCTACTTTAGATATCATCTCAGGGGTTTTTGTATGTTCTAAAGCATTCATAAAAATGTCAACCCCCCTCTCTTACACTACACTATAGATATTTGAGAAGGCTTTTATTGATCCGTTTACTTGGATGGCCCTTACCACTTTACTAGATGCTTACTTCATTCCGCTAGCTAAGCTAGACGTGAAGAAGGCTGTTATAATGCTTCTATCTGGCAGGGCAATACCTGCAGATAACGTTAAGTTGAAGTTTGTAGCAAAGCTAGGGCTTAGTCAAAAAAGAAAGTTTAAGTTTCCATCTCACTTAGAGTGTCTGGTAGACGGTGACTTTTTCCTTATACCGCATTGCATTAAGCTTACACATCCCGTAGATAAAAAGTTCTTAAGACGTAAGTCAGTACCTACGCGTAATGGTATTCTTAAAAGGGACAAGCATTCATGTCAGTACTGTGGGTCAAGATATCAATTGACTATTGATCATATTATACCTAAATCTAGAGGGGGTAGTGATACTTGGGACAACCTCATTACAAGTTGCCACCCTTGCAACAACAAGAAGAGCAACAAAACTCCTGAAGAAGCTGGCTTTACTTTAAAGAAGCCGCCATCTGATTACGGACCCTCTGACAGCTACTCTGACTTCTGGAACGATATTCATTTATGAAGATTTTACTGGCTACTCTTGCCTTGGCAGTTAGCTTATTTTTCCGGCTAGTCCCTAAGTATACAATTGGCAGAAAAAAGAAGAAAGTTATTTCTAAGAAGCAGAATAACTACATTCACCGTTCCCTGCAGGCACGTATACATACTCTGCAAGTAATCGGTGATCAGACTACTTCTTACGAGAACCCGGATAACTAGCCGGTATTAATCCTTCTAAGCAAATGGGGCACTCTTCTGGTTCCCACGCTTCTACGCTCATCTTTATAAAGCTTTTGATTGTCGGGTCAGGACTACGATTAACGATACATACTTTATCGTGAACGATAGCTTTATTCTCTTCTACTACAGAAGCTACTTCTTTTAGCGTTTTAGCAGTAGTGACAACATCTTCTACGCATAGTACCTTGGCGCCTTCAGGTATTTCAAAACCACGTCTAAGCGTAAGGTTGCCTTCTACCCTCTCTAGGTAGATAAAAGGCTTGCTAAGTACCATGGCTAAGGTATATCCAAACACAACGGCTCCCATTGCGGGAGCTACAACGTGAGTTACGTTATGTTTCCACATGAGATTGTCGTCAAAAATCTTACTGGCAATAGCTAGCATCGCGTAGGGACTGCTATCTAATTTTGCGCATTGCAAATACGTATCAGAATGTTTACCAGAACTAAGCTGAAAATGACCTTTGGTAATTACACCAAAGTTTTCAAACATTCTGATTGCAGCTGGCTTACTTGATCCTGGCATAAAACTTCGCAGTATTGACTACGTTCTGATCTTCAAAGAACGGTCTACTTACGTTAAATATAAAGTTATTATGCTTAAGTTTGTTCATCAAGCTTATTTTACCACCCTGAGCTCCGATGCCTACTAATAACAAAAAGCTATCTTCTGATAGTTCTGTCACTAGATCAAAGTAATCTTCTTCTCTTGTAGTAAGAACATAACCACATCGACCTTTTGTCTGATTTACTATTTCAGTGCATACTTCTTTTGTCTGCATGAAACTAGGCTGGGACATTCTTGTAAGAACAAAGTGGAGTGAGCCCTTCTGGTTAAAGAAGGGCTCTAGGTTTTCTATACCGCTGTACGGATTTAAAGTTAGTCCATCAATGTTATTACGTTGACTAAGCTTTGCGTAATAATCATTTGTAGAACCTATATCGCCGAACTTGCCGTCTAGGATAATCATGTTTTCTGGACATATTGTATGAATTTCTGTCAGAACTTGATATAAGTCATAGAAGCAAGTTCGGGATATAAAGTGAGCTAAGTTTATCTTATAGGCTACGCAATAATCTTTGGTATTTTTTACCAAATCAATTATCTTACCTGTATAGTATTTTTCTGGCGGATCGATACCGATACAAAGATGTGTTTTTTTATCTTTGATGACTTGAGCTAACTTATTCGAGACAGGCTGCATTTCTTGGGTAAACTCTTGCCTTACGGATATCTCGTGATCCGATGATGAACTGCATGATGCGATCCATGCCCATACCAGTACCACTGTGTAAGGGGATTTTCCTCGCCTTGAGGGGCGAGTCCCCATGGATTATATGCTGGCGGTAAAGTTCCAATACGTTTTCTTGGGGTTCTTCTAGGTGGGCGTTGAGGTACCAGTCAAAGTCCTCGTCCTTGACGCTGGTGGTCTCTTTGAGTATCCGATACATGCTGTTGCTCAGTAGCTTCTCGCATATCTGGAAAACATCTGTTTCGCGCTCAGCGGCTCCAGCAGACTCGCCAGATAGCGGAAGGATAAGGTCTGTAGAATTAACTAGCCTATTGTCCTGAGCATTAGCCTTCATATTGAAGAACTTGATTTCTTTTGGATAGTGCGTGATAAAAATAGGACCGTTTAGTAGCTCAGTTAAGCGTAGCTCATGTTCAGCCTTTAGGTCATCACCAAACTGAAGATGTGGGAAACTATCTTTCTTGAGTAGTTCTACGGCATCGATATAGGTAATACGTTGAAACTGCAGGTCAACTAAATCTTCTGCTTTTCTACCAAATAGTCTCTCTAGATCATCAGCGTGGTTTTTCGCTACGTTATTGCAAGCAGCTCTTACGGTACCACTGATTCTGTCAATAAGAAGATCTAGGTCACCTAGTAGCTCTAGCTCAAGTAATCCGAACTCAGTTTGGTGACGATCATCTACGTCTGGCTCTGCACGGAAAGAACGGACTAGGCAAGATACGTTCTGTAGATAAGGCGTCCAAAGCTCTAAGTAAAGTTGATTGCTCTGGGCTAAGAAAGCTTCTTTACCGAAATAGTCAACCCTGAATAGGGTACTTACGTTTTCGCATGCACCCGTAACGCCTACGATATGGGGCATTTGAAGGGATACGTCATGGAAATCGTGGCTGTCTAGATAACGCCGGGCACCTTTAATGGCTGAGCTTGCCATCTTGAATAGTGAAACATTTTGGGGGTGGGTATTCATGGAATTCTCCTTAAAAAAAAGCCGGAACCCTTAGGTCCCGGCTCGTTGAGCTAGTCCTGCAATAAAGTTATTGTAGTTTGGTAACATGTCGATAGAATGTTCTTTTATAAGGGTTAAACAAGGAAAATAAAAATAAGATGCCAAAACCCCACGCTAGTATCAAAAGTTCTTTAGTTAGCGAAATCAAAAAAGCTTTCAAAGATGCTGTTGACGAATCTGTAAAAGATAGTCCTGATAAGCCTGATCTAAGTAAAGCTTATTCTCAGGCTGAAAAGCTAGGAGAAGCTGTTGCAAATGCTGTAGCTGAAGCTATTAAAGAACTTAAGATTAAAACTGAAGTAAAAATTATACCTGCTGAGATAGCTCCACCCGCTGCTATCGCTACAGCAGGTTCACCTGCAGCCCAGACAAGCGTCACACCCAGTCCTACAAGCCCCGTAACTTTAAGCTTACCTGCGTTTGGCGAGGTTATGTGAGATTATTTATCTGGATTAAAAAATCATCTTTACAGGATGCTGTTGCTTTTTGCGTAGGATGTTTTAAACCATTATCTACGCATAAGCAAGTTGTTCATGCTTATAATAAGAAAGATGATAAAAAATACAGAGATGTTTATACTTTTTGTGAAAGTTGCATCTTAGATAACGACGATGTCTACGAAAAAACACCAACGCAAGAAACCTTTATCGATTAGTCTTGCTGATTCTATTACAGGATTTATTGGAAGCTGGATAGGTTTTGCGTTTCACGTATTATTAATTGCCACATGGATAATTGTAAATACGTGTTTCTCTAGTTTGGCATTTGATCCGTTTCCTTTTATTTTCTTGAACTTAGCTTTATCTTCTGAAGCTGCCATATCTGCTTGTTTCGTTTTGATGAGCCAGAATAGAGCAGCAGATCGAGATAGAAAAACGCTTGAAGATAGTTACGTACACAACTTAGAGGCAAAACTTTCTATGGCAGAGTTGGCTGATAAGTTAGATAAGATTGAATCACTCATTAAAAGGAGTAACAAGGCAAATGGGCAAGAAAAAGAAGGCTAAGAACTTTAAGCTCATTGACCTTTCAAAGTATAACGACGAAAAGGCTAGAGGTCTTTTTGAAGCTATGCAAGAAGAGATTAAAGATGTAAACCTAAAAGGTATTATCAGTATTGTCATACCCAGCAAGGGTAGACCATTGCTTTATATGAATATGAGGCCTGAAGAAGCTTTTCTTCACACATATAGAGCTACAGGCCTTATTGCAAATATGATTTCAATGCAGGAAGAAGATGAAGAACAATATGACAGTGAAGAGTGAAGAGCTTTCTTATGGGTGGACATCTTTAAAAGATGTAATGGGTGAAGATTTCAAAGGTTGGTTTTTACATAGCCATCAAGAAAATGGATATTACATAGATATCTACAGATTTTGGATGGAGCAGTTTAATCCTCATATTCATTTAACTGCTGAAAATCTATTTTACGGCATTTTTCATCATTGTCTAGATAAAGATAAACTTGAACTTGCAGAAGGCAAGATTGATTTTAAAAACCTTAAGACTATTTCAATGTATTGCGAACACGCACCCACTTTCAAAAGAATGGGTAAGTTAACTGATAACGATCAGCGTAATATGGAAAATATTGAAATACATAACGAAATAAGGCAGCTACCTAAGTACCTAGAGCTTCTTAACGCCACTATCAAGGGCGATATGACTCCTCAAGAAGCTGAGCTTGCTTCTGGGGGCGTTCTGTCGGCTAAGATTCTTTGATATTTAGGTTCAAGTGTACAACGGTTGATTTCTCGTGGAGGAAAAACTGTGGCGCCTCCTAAGAAGGATCTCAATACCATCAGAAGAGAAGTTGCATTCTACGCTTCCTTAGGTGGTAAAAGCTACAGAGTAAATAAATCTGAAAATATTGTACATTTTCTTCACTTAGGTCAAATAGAACAATATTTCCAGAATACACTAAGTATGCCTTTGCTCGTCAACACAAAGTACGATTTATTTCTAGTAAACACCTACTACGACATTATCGAACAAGAAACTGGCGAGAAACGGGATTCAAATCCCGACGAAGCATTAGAAATTTACATACAAGAATATATCGCTACAGGATTCATACTTGCAAAGGGTATGGTAACCGAGAGCGATCTGTAACGAAAATTTAACAATCAGCCAATAAAAAGATCGCTGTATCTCCCCTATAAGGAGCATGAAGGTCGAGCAAGAAAACTGCGGCGGTAATCAATCCGCACAGAACAACTGGCTGCGACTCTTGTCTCAAGTAACTAACAAAATTACTTTCAATCAATTAAGGTAATTTATAAAGTTTGGAGATCTCTCTATCAGAGAGCCAAAATTAAGAAGAAGAAGATAAGAACCAGAAGCAAGAAAAAAACAAGAACAAGCAGTAAGAAGATAAGAGAGAAGAAAAAGATAAGAAGTAGGAATTTCAAAAGTTGAAATTAATTTCTTACCCTCCTACTCTAAAATTCTTGACTGTATCTTGAATTCTTACAGAAGGGTACTTGAAAGAAAATTCTAGAAAAACCTAGTTCGGTCTAATCCGTAGAAATTCCGATCAGGTAATAATCTAGGACTTGTCAGAAGAAGGTCAGATCTAGCGTCTGCGGGGCTAACTGCCTTCTTCAAAAAAACCAAACGATCTCCTGATCGTTGAACTATACTAATCTAGGAGTAAGCTAAAAGTTAGTTTAAAAGACTCTCTTGCACTTTCCGGCATACAATTCAGTCTTCGTTTACGAAACTTCGTCACTGCTGGCCTGTAGAGTCTAAAAATACTAATCTAGTAGTTAATCCTAGATAATCAGATTAATTTGAATTCAACAGATTGTTCTGAGATTACATGGCTATTAACCGCAACGATTACGTTTACGCAGTAAACGCTTCAGTAAGAAAGTCTACATTAAAAAGATTTTTCTTCACTGATTCTTATTTTGTACGTAATCTAGCAAAAACCTTTAAGAGATTACCTGACAGGGTAGACTTAAGAAGTAGTGGGTTTTATTCAAACGTCTTGGATCAAGGTCCTATGGAGACTTCTATAGGAATAAGTTTGGTTAATGGATGTCTTGAATATTGCGCAAAAAAAGATCTGGATATATATGAAACTTTATCAGTTCTGTATGTTTACCGAAAAGACAGAGTTTCAATATTTCCAGACCCACGTAGGACATCGACAACTTTACTAGACGCTATTGAAGTTCTTATTAATCTAGGATGTGCTCCTAGAATGTACGATGAGTATATTTTGAAGAACTTTAACTACTTTAACCACAGTAAAGATTTAGCTATACTAAGCTCGCCTTACATTGTACCCAAGGTGTACAGATTTAATAGCGTAAGAGACATAAAAAGATGTTTGGCTGACGGTTATCCAGTAGCGGTTACTTTAAAGGTTTTTACCAGCCTTTTTGATGTTATGGTTTATCGAAATGGCGAAATACCTTTACCTAGTAAGTCAGAAACTTTATTAGGCCACCATAGCGTAACTATTGTCGGTTATGATGACCTAACACAAAGCTTTATTGTAAGAAACTCTTGGAGCAAGAGCTGGGGCGACTACGGTTATGGTTACTTATCCTACAAAACAGCTAAAGCTTTAATTGTAGAAAGTTACTCACTAAAGCTTAGTTGATTCTTTGTGGTAAAGAATAGTAACTTTGTTGATAGCACCTGTTTTTGGATTTCTTTCCCACAGAATAAAATGTCCTGTATTCGTAGATGTAGTCATTCTACAGGCATCTTCATCCATTCCTAGAAAAGTTTGAGTCTGTGACTCTTCTTCTATTCCTTCTAGTTTTGTAACTAAATCAACAATATTTGAAGGTCTTGTTTCTTCAGGGTCTAGTACTGTTATTTCAGTAGCTAAAACTCCTTCGTTAGTTGAGTAAGTCTGTATTAAGCATTTTGGTTCTAGAGTGATCCAAAATCTAATAGAATCTTGCTCTTCCTCTACCTGAATGTCAGGTTCGGGCAGGTTTTTCGGGTAGTCACCTAAAGTTTTGTCTAGTGGGGTTAATGTGGCCATGAGACTAAGCAATAATGCTTTAAACATGTAAGCTCCAGCGTACTATATTGGTTTGGATATATGTTTTCAAGGAACCACTCTTTCAAGACGATACGATGAGCAGATATAATACAGATTCTTCGGAAGAACCTATTTGGATTAAAGTAGTAGGTGATTTCCCTACAGTAAAAGATTTACAAAAGGTTATTGACAGACTTGATGTAGACTTTGGTGATGATTCTAGGTTGATAGCCAAAAATACTAAAAAGAGGGGTTTGCATATCATTAAGGATCCAGAAGAGTTTCAGGATTATGAAGTAGAATCTGTAAGAGATTTACTTATTGGTTTTCCTGAAGTAGACGAAGTAATGTTTAGTTTTGAAATGATTGAAAGTGAGTCCTTTGGGTCCTTTTAGCCAGCAAGATATTCTTGCTTATTATCACTGCGCTGAGTTTTTTAAACATAGAAATCAAGAGCAGCAGGTCCTCGAAAAAGAGGACCTGCTGGTTTATATGGAAACTATTAAGCAGTGGGCTAATAAATCTCATGGATCTGATGAAGCCAATTTTATTGGCGGTGACGATGAAGATTCTTCTGTAGCCCTTTACAGCTCCAGTTTGAATATATTTATATCTTCGTTTGCTGTTAGGTCAGTAAATGGTACAGTAGAAGCAATATTCTTTTCTAGAAAAATACCAGAAAAGATAAGAGATAATCATTTATTGATAGCATGCATCGCTATTATTGCTCTAATTGATATAGGCCTACAGAGCAAAAGGGTTTGGTTGACTAATGGAGAGAATCATTTACCGATAGAGCCGCCAGAGGTAAACTTCGAGATAGTAAGGCGTATAGCATCAATGATGGGCGAAGGAGCTTATCAGGTAAAGACTGGACGTAAGTGCGACTTCTGTCCAATCAAGGACATCTGCGAGGTCTATAGTGAAGTAGAGCGCGTGCTGGCGGCGTGTGCTCGGGGGCCAGCTTTCTTTACGCTATGAACATTCTTGGTCAAGACAATGTCAAGAGATTCTTAGAGTCTCGAATTGATAACTTGCCGTCTACCATGCTTTTCTGCGGTCCAGAGGGTTCTGGAAAGGCTAGTGTGGCAAGAGAGCTTGCCAGTAGAATAGGCTATCAGGTTTATGAAATATATCCTGATGAAGGTTCATACAAGATAAGGCAGATAAGAGAACTCCTTAAAGTTTATCGGGAGTCTAGTAAAGTTGTATTCATTATAAATTATGCTGACTTACTATTAGGACCTTCTTCTTCAATACTGCTGAAAACTTTAGAAGACCCTAAGGAACAAGTTATTTTTGTACTTACAGCTAAAGAGTACGCTCAAGTATCTTATACAATATATTCAAGATGCGTACTTCTTGAGTTTAATGCAGTAGATGTCAATGTAATCAAAAGCTATCTTCAGAATAGATATAATGTCTGGAATGATCATTTTGCTAAGATAGCAAACGGTTCTTTCAAGATGGCAGATGAAGTAGCGTCTGGTGATTATATAAATGCAAGAAATACAGTTTGGTCTTTTCTTAATGAAATAAAGTTTTTGACTGAAGATAACCTAGTTGTTCCTGAATTCTTAAAAGAAGATACAGCACAGTTTGTATCTATCGCACTTAACTTGCTTTATGACATTATCAAAATAGATAAAGAAGATCTAGATTCAGTAGTCAATACTGATATACTAGATGAGTACAGAAACTGGCTCGATAGATACAATATTGACTATGCCATATTTGCCATGATTTGCTTTAGAGACTTGGCAAAGATTATACATGATTTCTACAATAAAGATTTGCATCTTAAGACATTATTACTTAAGTTAAAGCTAGGTTCGGTACCTTTATGAGCGCCCCGAAGGAACTTCTGAAGAACAAGTTATCTAGCCTTGGGAGGACTTTACCCGAGTATCAGGTAGAAAAGATTGTCTCTTTTATAGGAAATGATGATGTTTTGCTGAACAAAGCGGCAGAGAAAATTGATTTGCTTTTAGATATAGAAGACAGTATAAATATCAGAGATCTTGAAGATTTATTTGTAAAAAGAAGCTTTGATGTTTACCTTAAGTTAATTAAATACATCGGCTCTAATAACAGTAAGGCTTGCCTAGAAGAGTTCAACAAGATACAAGATGAGTCATTTTTGTTTGGATTCGTTAATTACTACTTCAAGTGGCTAGATAGGGCATTTATATTTCTTATCAAGAAAAGTAAAGGCATTGAAGACCACGAAGTAAGAGAATCAATGAGCATTAGCCATTTTGAGTTTTCTAACATAGAAAAGTTTGTAAATGGGTATAGCTTAAAGCGGATAGTAAAAATACTCAATGGACTTTGTGAGTTAGACATTGATATAAAAAGCAAGGGACTAGTTACGCGTGAGTCCTTTCATAATTTCTTGATTGCTGCCTGCATCGGTTCTTAGTTTGTTTATCAGTAGCCTTATTAGGACTATTGTATAAATATGGCCAATGAACTAGACCACGTCTACTTTAAGAATCACATTCACCGTAACCTAAGGGCAAGTGATGATGCTTTAGGTGAAGCCTCAGCTCACGGGCTATCTTTGGCATCTAATGTACAGCTAGGCACTACAGGTGCCGCGCTTAAGATATTCAAGCTTGACAGTACTGGAAACTTAACCACCAGCAACAACTTTGTTCTTAAAGGTACTGGCGGCGCTGCTTCAAACTTAGTACGTGTCGAGGGTAGCTTCAACGTAAGTAATGATGCAGTTATTACTGGATCATTAGCTTTGGGTAGAAGTGGCATTACTACAACTAATGCCAGTAGCAGTTATCCAAATATCACACCTAAAGTAGAGTTAAAGTTAGGAACTACCGCTGCTTCATATACAGGCGGCATTGTTATACGGCACTCCGTTACAGATACAAATGCTGTAGACAGAAACATTTTCTTATTTTTCAAACATAGTAGTGAAGACAGCAGTGGGGAGTCAGCTAAGTTTACCGGCTTAATGTCCCGCACTAATCGTTCTTGGGCAAATACACCTGAGCTAGCGTTTATTTCTGCGGGTGCTGAGAGAATGTTCTTGAGCCAAGAGGGCTTAAGAATTGGGTATTCTGGAAACCAGACAACTAATGGCGCAAGTTCAACGGATGAACTACAGGTAAACGGATCGAGCTTCCTAAGTGGGGTCACTACTATCAATGGCGGCGGTCAAGCCCAAGCTCTCAGGCTTACTTCTGCTGCTGATCAAGTATACATGGGATTCTATCCATCTGGCATAGCTTCTCGACAAGCTTATATCGGATTTGGTAGTACAGGAAGTAAACAACTTACCATAAATAATGAGGTTCCTACCGGATCGCTAGCTATATCAGTCGGTGGTTCGAATAGGATACGTATAACTTCTGGCGGCAATCTCGGATTCGGTACAGATAGTCCTCGTGGTGATTTAGAACTAGGTGGTTCTGGAAACAAGACTCTGAGAGTAGGCGGTATTTTTAGAGGTACCGGAACTTATACAGGTCTAAACGAAGAAACGACCATACACCAGATTGTATTTTCTAGCTGGAGAGATGTACAAACTGATACTATTGGCGCTAAGATTGTAGCGATCAATAAAACAAATTACGGGTCCTCACCATGGGATCTTGTTCAAAGCACTGATTTAGCATTCTTTACCCTATCTACTCAGGCATCAAGTACGGATAATACTGCAGAAAGGATGAGAATTAGGCATAATGGTTATATTGGCATAAACACAAACTTACCTACTTCTGGTTTAGATGTCAATGCCGATTCATTATTCAGATCTGGTGTTACTATATCTGGCCTAACGTCTCTTAATAATCTAACAACTACTGGCGATATTTTAGGTAGGAGCCTAGACTTATCTAGCACACTCAATGTTGATGGTCGTACTGATATTAACAACCAGTTCTTTGTCGCCCACACAAATGATCAGCTTGCTGGCTTCACTGGGTCTGGTACTACCACTGGCGGTTTGGGCATTTACTACTACAAGGGCAATAATACAACGCCTTATATACAATCTAAGACCTTGCTTTATCTGGGCGGGGCTCAGACAGGTGGTTTAATCTACTCTACTGCCAACTCTTCGGCTAGTCATTTCTGGCACGTAGGTGGGTTTAACACTACATCTACTGAGAGGATGCGGTTAAACAGCAATGGCTTACGCATTAATTTAGCCACTGATTTGACTGCAAATGGTGCAGCATCTACAGATGAATTACAAGTTGGTGGGCCTACTTACTTAAATAACTACTTAGCAGTAAAAGCTGAAGGCGGACTATTAAAGCTAGTTGGATCTACTCACAACTACATCGAGTTCTACCCAACTGGGACTTCTGGGTTCCCTACGGGCAGATCTGGTTATATTGGGTTCTCTAATCCAGCAAACCGACACCTAAATATTGTCAACAGTGAGACTACTGGGAGTATTATTTTACAAACAAGTGGTACGAACAGGTTTAGCATTAATTCTTCAGGAGCAGTTTTAGTCGGCGATGCTTTTGACGTAGGCTCTTCTTTCTGGGCTAACGGTACAGCACAGGTAATTATTGGCGGCACCGCGAATACAGGATTTAACACTGGGACAGGGGCAAAACTTCTTATTACTGGTTACAATAATCAAGACGTCTTAGGCGAATCTGATATATACCCACTCTATCTTCAAGATGAAAATGCCAATACGCTAGCCTTAGCAGATTTCTGGGTCAGAGCTAAGCAGGTGGTATCCCCCGCCAGGAACAGTGTAACCTATATCGGTGGTGATTTGGGTATTAATACCACAACCCCATCCGTAAGGTTGGATGTAAAGGGCGACACAGTACTACAATCGGGTGTTACAATTTCTGGAAACACATTCTTAGCCATACAATCTGCAGCAAAGGTCGGTATCAACACAACAGTACCAGCCTCTGGTCTCGATGTTAATGACAATGCGGTATTCAGATCTGGAGTTACTATTTCTGGATCTCTATCTCTCAATACGGTTACAACTACTGGGGCGATTAATGCTAACAGCTTGAACGTTTCTGGAGCAGCTAGTGTCACAGGGGCACTAGGCGTAAGCGGGTTAGTCTCCCTAAACACTCTAACAACTACAGGTATTGTTAACGCTAATATCTTGAATGTTTCTGGTGCAACGACGATTACCGGAGCCCTATCAGTAAGCGGCACCTCAAATCTAGACGACATGCTTGTTACCGGAGCCTCTATATTCCGATCCGGAGTAACGGTATCTGGACTAACTTCGTTAAACACGTTAACGACTACAGGTGTTGTTAATGCGAATAGCTTGAATGTTAGCGGTAATGCGTCTATTACCGGCTCGCTAGGCGTAGGGGGCGCCACATTAGCTACCACAAATTCAACAGGTAGCTTCCCTAATATTATCCCGGAAGCAGAAATATTAGGAAGCAATGCCGCTGGTACATATGATGAAGCTTTAATAATAAGACATAGCAATACCGACAATACTGCAGTTTTAAGAAGATTAGGGCTTCTTTTCAAACACAGCACGGAAGCAAGCTCCGGTGAGTCCAACAAGATGACCGGATTACTTTCAGAAACTTCTTCTGGATTCTCTAATAATCCACGCCTTAGCTTTGTATCAGATGGAGCTAAGCGTATGCAAATTGGAGCTTCATCCGTAGATATTTTCTTAGGTCTAACTGTAAGCGGTAATGCAACTGTAACTGGTACAACAACCTTAAGAAGCGCCGCGTATACACTTAGCACATTAGACGTAGGTGGAGATACAAGAGTAACTGGGACTTTAGTCTCGACAGGTTACGCATCACTAGGTAGCCCAAGTTTACCGGTCAGGTTGAGCACCTTCGGCAGCAACTTAGCAGTAACTGTTACAGGTCAAAGATTCTCCCATATTCATGATTTTACACCGCAAAGACACACAGACCTAAACTTCCCGTCAGTAGGGATAAGATCTACAAAAGTTAATTTTATTGGTTCTAATAGCCATATGGGTGAGAATGTAGTTATATTTGACGCATTTGGCAACGTAGAAACCGGTATTTCTATAACCTCTACAGGCATTATTGGGTACAGATCTTTACCTTTAGTAAACAGCACTACAAACTCTGCCTTTAATACAGGAAGTATATTTAACGCTTATGGCTTCTATGCCGCTTCCCCAAGTGGAGTTACAAGTAAGTCCGGTACAGCCACCGGTCAAATAAACTCTTATGGAGTTTACGTAGATACGCAGAAGCCTGCTGGCTCAGTAGTATCTGGCGGATTCGGCATTTATCAAGCAGGATCTACCGATAACAACTTCTTCGCAGGAGTTTCTACATTTGCTAGCGGAGTTACAGTATCTGGTTTAACGTCTCTAAACACTTTAACGACTACAGGAGTTGTTAACGCTAGCAGCTTGAATGTTGGTGGTAACACCAGTCTAACTGGTACACTTGTAGTAGGCAGTATAGCTACTATTACGGGTACACTATCAGTTACTGGTGCAACTACTCTAAGGGGTAATACTACAGTACTTGGTACTTTAGGTGTATCTGGGTTAACATCTCTAAACACTTTAACGACTACAGGTGTTGTTAACGCCAGCAGCTTGAACGTTGGCGGCAATACCAGTCTAACGGGTACACTTGTAGTAGGCAGTACAGCTACTGTTACGGGTACATTATCAGTTACTGGTGCGACTACTCTAAGGGGCAATACTTCCATGATAAGTGGGATAATTAGCTACCCAACTACTTCTGCTCTAACTTCTATTTATGTTGGGACAGATGCTGACCCAACATTTGAGTATAACGGAGAAGTTTACGTAAACTTTAGCAGATTTGGCGATTGGGCCATGGTAAATGTCGGACTTGCTGATACTTCAATTACAGACAACAGTATCCATGTTGTCGGTTTAAGTAAAATAGTAACACTTAACATCTCATTATTACCAGTTAATCCAGTTGCTCAACATTTTTCAATTATAGCTACACTAGGTTCAACTAATACTCATGTAATAGCAAAATTTTCTGGTGGGGATAAAGTTTTAAGATTTTTCAAGGACATTAATGGCAATTATTTTGATAGTGGGACATACTTTAAATGGCCTAACTTTAATATATTGGTTAGACTTTTATAAAAATAAACCATGTCCAACGAAATAGAGCAAGTTTACTTCGCTAACCACGTTCATCGCATACTAAGACCAAGCGATGACGCAATTGGTGAAGCTTCTGCGCATGGTCTATCTTTAGCTTCTAATGTTCAGATCGGCACAGTTGATGCTGCACTAAAAATATTCAAGCTAGACTCTACTGGCAACTTCACTACTAGCAATAACTTTATTTTAAAGGGCATAAATGGGCCAACTGTAAATAAGGTACGTATACAGGGTCAGCTTGTAGTAGAGAGTGGTAATGGTTTATTCTTAAATGGCTTAAGTGGAATTATCGTCACATCATCAAGTAGCGATAATGTATACTTAAAGCTTCAGAGAACAGTCAACACAAAAGACAGTTTAGTACATTTTATACCACAAGGTACATTAAGTTCATCTAATCCAGAGTTCAGACTAGGTATACCCGGTAACAGCACAGGCTTTTCACTAGCTAGATACGATGGTAGCACTTCTCTAAACTTTGTAAATGTATCTGCTCTCGGACTTGTTACGATACTTTCTGGTACAACTATAAGCGGCAACTTAGCGGTATCAGGTACCTCTACGCTAAGGGGTAATACCGACGTTTTAGGTACTTTATCAGCAACTGGCACGTCTACCCTAAGGGGCAATACTACAGTTCTTGGTACTTTAGGAGTATCTGGTTTAACGTCACTAAACACGCTAACGACTACAGGCGTTATTAACGCGAATAGCTTGAATGTCGGGGGAAACACAAGTCTAACGGGTACACTCGTAGTAGGTAGTACCGCTAATGTTACAGGTACACTATCAGTTACTGGGGCAACGACTCTAAGAGGAAATACTACAGTACTTGGCACTTTAGGTGCATCTGGCCTAACATCTCTAAATACGTTAACAACTACAGGTGTCGTTAATGCTAGCAGCTTGAATGTCGGGGGCAATACAAGTCTAACGGGTACACTTGTCGTAGGAAGTACCGCTAATGTTACAGGTCTACTATCAGTTACCGGAGCCACTACTCTAAGAGGCGCAGTTAATGCACTAAGCACTCTACAGGTTGCTAGTGATACAACTGTTACAGGCAATCTAAACGTAACTGGTACTTCTACGCTAAGAGGAGCAGCTAACACGCTAAGTACGCTACAGGTAGCTAGTGATACAACTATTACAGGTAACTTAAACGTAACTGGTACTTCTACGC
>Ga0194126_10002579_pt1 | contig 29353 bp, 28 predicted proteins | sample TA2KigC150mmetaG_FD_148641 | JGI IMG/M metagenome (GOLD analysis project Ga0194126, IMG submission 148641) | Freshwater microbial communities from Lake Tanganyika, Tanzania - TA2015035 Kigoma Deep Cast 150m | ecosystem: Environmental > Aquatic > Freshwater > Lake | place: Tanzania: Lake... | reverse complement strand
CCCTTACTTCAGCACCTTGGAGACGACGCCGGCGCCGACCGTGCGCCCGCCCTCGCGGATCGCGAACCGCAGGCCCTCCTCCATGGCGATCGGAGCAATCAGCTCCACCACCATCTTGATGTTGTCCCCCGGCATCACCATCTCCACCCCGGCCGGCAGCTCGATGGTCCCGGTCACGTCCGTGGTCCGGAAATAGAACTGCGGCCGGTAGCCCTTGAAGAACGGCGTGTGGCGCCCGCCCTCCTCCTTGGTCAGCACGTACACCTCGCACTCGAAATTGGTGTGCGGGTTGATCGAGCCGGGCTTGGCCAGCACCTGGCCACGCTCCACTTCCTCGCGCTTGGTGCCGCGCAAGAGCACCCCGACGTTGTCCCCCGCCTGACCCTCGTCCAAGAGCTTCCGGAACATCTCCACCCCGGTGCAGGTGGTCTTCTGGGTCGGCTTGAGGCCGACGATCTCGATCTCGTCGTTGACCTTCACGATCCCGCGCTCGATGCGCCCGGTCACCACCGTGCCGCGCCCGGAAATTGAGAACACGTCCTCGATCGGCATCAGGAACGGCTTGTCCACCACCCGCACCGGCGTCGGAATGTACCGGTCCATCTCCGACACCAGCTTCACGATCGACTCCGCCCCCAGCTCCCCCGCCGCGCCCTCCAGCGCCTTCAGCGCCGAACCGCGCACGATCGGCGTGTCATCCCCCGGGAACTGGTACTTCGACAGGAGCTCGCGCACCTCCATCTCCACCAGCTCGATCAGCTCGGCATCGTCCACCATGTCGCACTTGTTCAGATACACCACGATGTACGGCACCCCCACCTGGCGCGCCAAGAGGATGTGCTCGCGGGTCTGCGGCATCGGCCCGTCCGCCGCGCTCACCACCAGAATCGCACCGTCCATCTGCGCCGCACCGGTGATCATGTTCTTCACGTAGTCCGCATGCCCCGGACAGTCCACGTGCGCGTAGTGCCGCGCCGCCGACTGGTACTCCACGTGCGCGGTCGCAATCGTGATGCCGCGCGCCTTCTCCTCCGGCGCCTTGTCGATCTGGTCGTAAGCCGTGAACTCGCCGCCGTGCATCGTCGCCATCACCTTGGTCAACGCCGCCGTCAGCGTCGTCTTGCCATGATCCACGTGCCCAATCGTCCCCACGTTCACATGAGGCTTCGACCGTACGAATTTTTCCTTAGCCATTGCGAAACCTTCCCTTAAGAGGCTTTCTTCAGGACCGTCTCGGCGACGTTGTTCGGCACCTCGACGTACTTCTTGAATTCCATCGTGAACGTCGCGCGGCCCTGGCTCATGGAGCGCACGGTCGTCGCGTAGCCGAACATCTCCGCGAGCGGGACGTCGGCGGTCACGATCTTCCCGGACGGCGATTCGTCCATGCCGGTGATCTGCCCGCGGCGGCGGTTCAGGTCGCCGATCACGTCACCCGAGTACTCCTCGGGCGTCACGACCTCGACATTCATGATCGGCTCGAGCAGCACCGGCTTCGCCTTGGCGAAGCCTTCCTTGAACGCCATCGAGCCCGCGATCTTGAACGCCATTTCGCTCGAGTCCACGTCGTGGTACGAGCCGTCGGTCAGCGCCACCTTGACGTCCACGATCGGGAAGCCGGCGATCACGCCGGTCTGCAGGGCCTCCTTGATGCCCTTGTCCACAGCCGGGATGTACTCGCGCGGGATCACGCCGCCCACGATCTCGTTGACGAACTCGTAGCCCTTGCCTTCCTCGAGCGGCTCGAGCCGGATCCAGACGTGGCCGTACTGGCCGCGGCCGCCCGACTGGCGCACGAACTTGCCTTCCTGCTCGACCGACCTGCGGATCGTCTCGCGGTAGGCGACCTGCGGCTTGCCGACATTCGCCTCGACCTTGAACTCGCGCTTCATGCGGTCGACGATGATCTCGAGGTGCAGCTCTCCCATGCCGGAGATGATCGTCTGCCCCGACTCCTGGTCGGTGGACACGCGGAATGACGGGTCCTCCTTCGCGAGGCGCTGCAGCGCGATGCCCATCTTCTCCTGGTCGGCCTTGGTCTTCGGCTCGACGGCGACCGAGATCACCGGCGCCGGGAATTCCATTTTCTCGAGCACGATCACATCGTCCGGATCGGACAAGGTGTCACCGGTCGTCACGTCCTTGAGGCCTACGGCCGCGGCGATGTCGCCGGCGCGGACTTCCTTGATCTCCTCGCGCTCGCTGGCGTGCATCTGCAGGAGACGGCCGATGCGCTCCTTGCGCGAGCGGTTCGGCACGTACACCTGGTCGCCCGAGGAAAGCGTGCCCGAGTAGACGCGGAAAAACGTCAGGTTGCCGACGAACGGGTCGTTCAGGATCTTGAACGCGAGCGCGGAGAACGGCGCCTCGTCGTCGGACGTGCGCGTGATCTCCTCGCCCTCTTCGGTCTGTCCCTTGACGTCGGGCACCTCGACCGGCGACGGCATGTAGTCAATGACCGCGTCGAGCACGGCCTGCACGCCCTTGTTCTTGAACGCGGAGCCGCAGGTGACGATGCAGATCTCGTTCCTGATCGCGCGCTCGCGCAGGCCCTTCTTGATCTCGTCGACCGTGAGCTCGGCGCCCTCGAGGTACTTGTGCAGCAGCTCCTCGTTGGCCTCGGCCGCCGCCTCGACCATCCTGGTGCGGTACTCGGCGCACTCGGCCTGCATGTCGGCCGGGATGTCCCAATACTCGAAACGCATGCCCTGCGATTCCTCGTCCCACCAGATCGACTGCATGCGCACCAGGTCGACCACGCCGGCGAACTTTTCCTCGGCGCCGATCGGCAGCTGGATCACGACCGGGTTGCCCTTCAGGCGCGTGCGGATCTGGTCCACGCAGCGCAGGAAGTTCGCGCCGGCGCGATCCATCTTGTTGACGAACGCAACGCGCGGCACCTTGTACTTGTTCATCTGCCGCCAGACCGTTTCGGACTGGGGCTGCACGCCGGACACCGCGCAGTACACGGCGACCGCCGAGTCGAGCACGCGCAAGCTACGCTCGACCTCGATCGTGAAGTCGACGTGCCCCGGGGTGTCGATGATATTGATGCGGTGCTCGGGATAGTGCGCGTCCATCCCCTTCCAGAAGCAGGTGGTCGCCGCGGCCGTGATCGTGATGCCGCGCTCCTGCTCCTGCTCCATGTAGTCCATCACGGCGGCGCCGTCGTGGACCTCGCCGATCTTGTGCGAGACGCCGGTGTAGAACAGCACGCGCTCGGTCGTGGTCGTCTTTCCGGCGTCGATGTGCGCCGAAATGCCGATGTTCCGGTACAGCGCGATGGGCGTGGAGCGGGGCATGACGGTCTCGTTACCAGCGGTAGTGCGCGAAGGCCTTGTTGGCCTCCGCCATGCGGTGCGTATCCTCGCGCTTGCGCACGGCCGTGCCGCGGTTCTCGGCGGCGTCCATCAGCTCGTTGGCGAGGCGATGCGCCATCGACTTCTCGCTGCGCGCGCGCGCGGCCTCGATCAGCCAGCGCATGGCGAGTGTCTGCCGGCGCGCCGGGCGAACCTCGACCGGCACCTGGTAGGTGGCGCCGCCGACGCGGCGGGACTTCACCTCGACCGCGGGCTTGACGTTCTCCAGCGCATTCGCGAGCACCTCGAGCGCGGCGTCGCCCTTGAGGTTGGTCTTTTCCGAGATGCGGTCGATCGCGCCGTAGACGATGTGCTCGGCGGCGGACTTCTTGCCGCTGGTCATGATCATGTTCATGAACTTGGCGAGCATCTCGCTACCGAACTTCGGGTCGGGCAGGATGACGCGGATCGGCGCTGAGGTGCGGCGGGACATCGATGAGGCTCCGTTACTTCTTCGGGCGCTTGGCGCCGTACTTGCTGCGGCCCTGCTTACGGTCGGCGACGCCGGCGCAGTCGAGGGTCCCGCGGATCGTGTGGTAGCGCACGCCCGGCAGGTCCTTCACGCGGCCGCCGCGGATCATGACCACCGAGTGTTCCTGCAGGTTGTGGCCCTCGCCGCCGATGTAGCTCGTGACCTCGTAGCCGTTCGTGAGGCGCGCGCGACAGACCTTGCGCAGCGCCGAGTTCGGCTTCTTCGGCGTCGTCGTGTAGACGCGCGTGCACACGCCGCGGCGCTGCGGCGAGCGCTGCAGCGCCGGCACTTTCGACTTGTAGGTGGCCGCGGTGCGGCCGCCACGGATCAGCTGGTTAGTCGTCGACATCGTATCCCGGTCCCCGCAGCGCCCGGCTTCCCGGACGCATGAAACGCCGGGCCGCCCAGTGGCGGCCCGGATTGGTATGCTGGGTCTCAACGCCCCACCCGAATTGGGGGTGGGGGCCGAAAAGGCCCGCGATTTTAGTGACCGCGCCGGTGGAGCGTCAAGTCGAGCCCCGCGTGGCGCCGGCGGCGCTACATGGCCATACTAACTGCCTGTTTTCATTGGAGATGATCGTGAGACGCCTGCTGCTCGCTACCGTCGCGTTGCTAACCTCGAGCTTGGGCCTCGCCGAGGTCCGGGAAATCCTCACTCCGGCGGGCCCCGGGAGCGGCCAGCCGAACCTGGTCGCCGCCCCCGACGGGCACATTTACTTGAGCTGGCTGGAGCCCCGGGCCGATTCGGGCGTCCGGCTGCGATTCGCGATCCGGGAGGGTGACGGCTGGTCCGCCCCGCGCACCATCGCCGAGGGGGCGAACTGGTTCGTCAACTGGGCCGACTTCCCCTCCATGACCGCCCTGCCCGACGGCTCGCTGGCCGCGCACTGGCTGGTCAAGAGCGGCGACGGGACCTACGCCTACGACGTCCACATTTCCCGCTCCTTCGATGGTGGCGCCACCTGGAGCGTACCCAGCGCGCCGCACCGCGACGGCACGCAGACGGAGCATGGCTTCGTGTCCCTGTTTTCCGCCGGCGACGGGCTGCTCGGCGCGGCCTGGCTCGACGGGCGCGAAACCGGCGCGGGCGCCGGCGTTCATGAGCGCAGGGGCGGCGCGATGACGCTGCGTTACGCCGCCCTCGGCCGCGACGGGATGCTGCGCGCCGAGACACTGCTCGATGCGCGCGTCTGCGACTGCTGTCAGACCGCGGCGGCGGTGACTTCCGAGGGACCGGTCGTCGTGTTCCGCGACCGATCGCCCGAGGAGATTCGGGACATCGCCATCGTGCGCCGGCGCCACGGCCTTTGGAGCCAGCCGCGCACGGTCGCCAGGGATGGCTGGAAGATCCACGGCTGCCCGGTGAATGGCCCCTCGGTCGCCGCCGATGGCAGGCAGGTCGCCGTCGCCTGGTTCACGCTGGCCAATGAGCAGCCGCGCGTGAAGCTCGCGCTTTCCAGGGATGGCGGCGCGACCTTCGGCCCGGCGATCGTCGTCGACGACGGCCAGCCGCTCGGCCGGGTCGACACACTGCTGCTCGATGACGGCAGCGCGCTGGTGAGCTGGCTGGAACAGGCGGGCGACGCCAACCGGCTACGCGTGCGCCGCGTGAGCGCCGACGGGAGCCTCGCGCCCGCCATCACGGTGGTGCCGGCCGCCACGGTGCGCGCCAACGCCTTTCCGCAGATGGCGCGCGCCGACGAAACGGTCGTGATCGCCTGGACCGACGAGCGGGTGCGGACAGCGACGCTTCCGCCGATTCCCTGAAGCCCGCGGAGCGCCGACTCGGCAGCGCGCACCTGCGGCATTCGTCCTGCAATGCCGCGGGGATCGCTAGCCGCGTGCGACGCGGCGTCGAGGGGGCACGTGAAAATCCGCCGCGAAGTTGCCTGCCTGGTACTGCTCGGGATCCTGGCACCGGTCCGACTCGCCGCCGAAAACGCGCCGGCGGCAGAGTTGCCGGCCTGGCTGGCCGAACAGACGCGCACGCTCAGCGATGAACAGCGCGCGTTCCTGCTTTCCGAGGAGGCGGAGGGCTTCACGGGTACCCGGGAGAAGCTCTATCAGAGGCTCCGGAACAAATCGCCGGAGGAAATCGCCGCTTATGTGGACGGCATGATGACGGTGGTCCAGGACCGCAAGTTCAACCCCGCCACGGACATGGCCTCGATTCCGCTCAATACCGAATCGCCGGAATTCAATTCCTGGAAGGTCCGGCGACCGCCGAGCCTCAATCCGCAACGCGAGCCGGGTCCGTTTTCGCTCAGCTACTACGCGGACGCCTGGCGCAGCGGCATCGCGACCTTCGCCAGCGCGCCGGTCGCGATCTACGCGGAGGACCTCGTGGCCGGCAAGGTCGACGTCGCGATCGTCGGCGCGCCGCTCGACATGGGCTCGTACTACCGTGGCGCCAAGTTCGGCCCGCAGGCGATGCGCAACGAGGACGGCGCCGACGGCAACGACATGTACACCATGGTCGACCCTTCGGAGGTGCTGACGATCGTCGATTACGGCGACATCACGGTCGACAACATGAGCACGGAACGTACCGTGCAGCACGTCCGGGAGCGCGTCGCGGAGATCGCGCGCACCGGCGCGATTCCGTTCGTGGTCGGCGGCGACCACAGCCTCGAGTATCCGAACATCGCGGGCCTGGCGGACGTCCATGGCAAGGGCAGCTTCGGCATCGTGCATTTCGATTCGCACTACGACGCCGCCGGCGCCAGGGACCACTTCATCACCCACGGGCAGCCGGTGTACCGGGCCATCAAGGAAGGCCACGTCCTGGGCAGCCATTTCGTCCAGGTGGGCCTGCGCGGCAACTGGCCCTCCCCGGAGGGATTCGAATGGATGCGCAACAACGGCCTGCGCTACCACACCATGGCGGAAGTCGAGAAGCACGGCTGGGACGCGGTGATGAAGCGGGCGCTCGCCGAGGCACGCGAGAACGGCAGGAAACTCTACGTCTCATTCGACGTCGATGTGCTCGATCCGGCGTTCGTTCCGGGCACGGGCACACCGGTACCGGGCGGGCTGACGATGCGCGAAGCGCTGCCGATCGTGCGCGGCCTGTGCGCGCAGAACGAGCTGGTCGGCTTCGACATCGTCGAGCTCGCGCCTAACCTGGACAGCACCTATCGCTCGGCGCTGAACGCCAACCACATCCTGCATGCCTGCCTCACCGGCGTCGCGATGCGCAAGCAGGGGATCACCGATCCCGGATTCCTGGCGGAGCTCGCGACCGAGCACATGCAGCCGGCAGCGGGCCAGCAGGCCGCGCGCGACGGCAAGGCCGAGAAGGTCGAGCCGACGTACGGGACTGGAATCGGGCCGCGGAACTGAGCGCGGCGCCGACGATTCGACCGCCGCGGACAATCGCGATGCTGGCGCGTGTGGTCCGCGAACCGCTGTTCCATTTCCTGGCAGCCGGCGCCGCCCTGTTCGCCGCCTATGCACTGCTGGAGGCGCGACGCAACGAGCCGGTCCGTCTCGCGGCCGCGACCCGGGCCGCCTTGATCGCCGACTTCGAGGCGATCACCGGCGGCCCGGCCGGTGCGGAGGACGTGGCGCGCCTCGAACGCGAGTTCGTCACCGACGAGCTGCTGTACCGCGACGCGCTGGCCGCGGAACTGCACCTCAGCGATGGTGCAGTACGCCGGCAGCTCATCGACCGGATGCGCCAGCGCATCACGGACGGACTGCGGGAGCCGGGCGAGGAGGACCTGGTCAATTTTTACGCCGAGAACCTGCGGCTCTACGAAACCGAGCCCGCCGCGAGTTTCGAGCAAGTCTTCTTTGCCGCGCAACCGCCGGACCCGGCGGCGCTGGCCGCAAAACTGCGCGCCGGCAGCGAGGCATCCGGGGACCCTGCGCGTTTCGGCGCCGAATTCCCCCGCTACGGAATCAGCATGCTGCGCGGCCTGTTCGGCCCGAAATTCGTGACGGCCCTGTGGGAAGCCCCGCTCGGCGAATGGTCCGGCCCGATCCGGTCTATCCAGGGCTGGCATTTCGTATTGCCGACCGAGCGGCTGGCACCGGCGCAGCTGTCCTTCCAGGCCGCGCATGACCAGGTCGCGCGCGATTACCTGGCCGCGCGTGCCCGCGAAGCCGTCGACCGCCGCGTGGCGGAACTCGAAGGCCGCTACGAGGTAGTGATTGAGCGCCGGTAGGCGGGCTGCGGCGCCTGTCACTGGTCGGCCCGGCTCACAGCAGCCACGACCCGCGGGGATCAAATACCCTGCGCGGCGGCCATTCCGGGCACAGCGCTTCGATCACGGCCATCAGGTCGTCGAGGACCTCGTAGGGATCGCGGCTGCACGCGGGTTTCACCGTGCAGCCACCACCGGCCGCGAGCGGCTGGAGCGGCTCGCGCGTCTGCTCAGCGGACTTCATTCAGCAACTTGTCCAGAAGATCCTCGCGCCCGAACAGACGGAAGTAATCGCGCAGGTCGTCGAGGCGAAGCGTCCCCTGGTTGGCGCGCAGCAGTGCGCGGATATCCTCCAGGTCCTGGGTCCGGCGTGAATCGTTGACCCAGCCCTGAAGCTTGAAGGCGATCAGTCCTTCCGGAGTGACAACGCTCAACGGACCGAAGGCAGTGTCGCGCTTCGCAGCGCTGGCCAGGAGCTTCCGGGCCGTCGGGCGAGTCGCGTAGAGAAGATCGAGACGCTCGTCACCGCGCAGATAATTTCCGGCATCACACTGTGATGCACGCAACGATAGCCGAGTGTCAGCAGCGTCTCATCGATCTCGTCGGCGCGGTCGGCGTCGATCAGCAGGTCCACGTCCTGGGTCGCGCGCACCACCTTGTGCGAGGCCAGCGCCAGACCACCGATTAGGGCGAAGCGCGCATCGATGCGATTCAGCGCCGCCACGACCTCCTCGATCTGCCTGCCGAGCCGCGACACGGAAGCCATGCGGCAAGTATGGAGGCGCGCATGGCGCAAAGCCAATCACGCACGCGCCTGCTGCGACCGGCGGTCCCGCACACGTGAGGCTCATTCCCCGACCGGACGGCATGCAGGCGCAATACTCGCCCTGAAGCGGGCCGAGAGCGTCGGCATACGACAGCTGTCGGTCGATCGACAGGCATTCGTGGCAGCCCTGTGGGAGGCCCCGCTCGGCGAGTGATCGGGACCGATTCAGTCGACCGATGGCTGGCAAATTGCAATGCCAAGCGAGCAGGCTGGCGCCCGCGCAGCTGTCCTTCCAGGCCCTGTGCGACCAGGTCGCGCGCGATTACCTGGCCGCGCGTGCCCGCAAAGTCGTCGACCGCCGCGCGGCGATCAATCCTTCCCGGGCCCCGATGTGAATTTCCCCTGTTCCCGCATCTCCCTGAATCGCCGCACCACGTCTGCCATCCCCTCCACCGCCTGCATCTTGTCCCGCAGTGACAGCGACGCGAAATAGCGCAGTTGCGAACACTGATGTTCGCGCCAGGCTGACGCCTCGTCCGGCGCCGCTGGCCATGCGCGCTCAGCCATCTCTGGAATCCTGCCGCACAAGCTGCAATTGCCGGACATCTTCTCTATCCTTCTCCCTTCCGGTTGCTTCCTTCATGCGAATCAACGTATCCAGACGCACGAAACAAGCCTTCAAGCCGGGCAGGAGTTCTCCGATCAGCGCCTGGTCGTATTCGCTGTCGAAGTCGAATGGCTCCCGTACGAAGAGATCGATGCTCGTTTCGCGGTGTAGATCGCTGCGCATCTGAAAGACGACCATGTTCCTGTCCCGGATCCAAGCCTCGCGCTGATGCGGGTCGGCGAATTGCATCGCGGGCACCGGTACGGTCGGCTGGTATCCCAGCGCTTCCAGCGCAACCATGGCGCGTTTCACATTTTCCGGTCGTAGCTGCACGACGAGGTCGATGTCAAACGTTACGCGACCGTAGCCGTGAGCCGCTACGGCCAGACCGCCGACGATCAGGTAACGGACACTCGCCGTTTCCAGCGCTTTCGCAATGGCCTCGAGGCTGGAGATCTTCACTCGATCACCATACCTGCCGGAGTTTACTCCCCGACCGCCTCCTGCACCGCCGGCTCCTCGGTCGCGACTTCCGCGCTCGAGTCGAGGAAACCGCGATGGCCCTCGTCCGCGCCGCGCCTGGCGCGCCGCTGGGCGTGGAAGAAGAAGCCGGTGCCCGCCGGGATGAGCCGGCCGACGATGACGTTCTCCTTGAGGCCGCGCAGGTCGTCCTTGATGCCGCGCACCGCCGCATCGGTCAGCACACGCGTGGTTTCCTGGAACGAGGCCGCGGAGATGAACGAGTCGGTCTGCAGCGAAGCCTTGGTGATGCCGAGCAGCATCGGCTCGATCTCCGCCGGCTTCTTCTCCTGGCTCTCCAGCCGGTCATTGAGCTCGAGGATGCGCGCGCGCTCGAGCTGCTCGCCCCTCAGCAGCGTGGAATCGCCGGACTCCTTGACCTCGACCTTGCGCAGCATCTGCCGGACGATGACCTCGATGTGCTTGTCGTTGATCTTCACGCCCTGCAGGCGGTACACGTCCTGGATCTCGCGCGTGAGATAGTTGGCGAGCGCCGCGACGCCCTGCAGGCGCAGGACGTCGTGCGGGTTCGGCTCGCCTTCCGCGATCACTTCGCCGCGCTCCACGTGCTCGCCTTCGAACACGTTGAGCTGGCGCCACTTCGGGATCAGCTCCTCGTAGCGCTCGCTGCTCTCGCCGGTGATGACGAGCCGCCGCTTGCCCTTGGTCTCGCGGCCGAAGCTGACCGTGCCGGTCACCTCGGCGAGGATCGCGGGCTCCTTGGGCTTGCGAGCCTCGAACAGGTCGGCGACGCGCGGCAGGCCTCCGGTGATGTCGCGGGTCTTCGAGGATTCCTGCGGAATGCGCGCGATGACGTCGCCGACCGAGACCTTGGCCCCATCCTCGAGCGACACGAGCGCGCCCGCCGGCAGCGTGTAGACCGCAGGGATGTCGGTGTTCGCGAACGTGACTTCCTTGCCCTTGGCGTTGACCAGCTTCAGCACCGGGCGCAGGTCCCGGCCCGCGGCGGCGCGCTGCTTCGGGTCGAGCACCTCGACCGAGGACAGGCCCGTCACCTCGTCCACCTGCGACTGCACGGTCACGCCGTCCACGAAGTCGTTGAACTTCAGGAAGCCCGCCACTTCGGTGACCACCGGGTGGGTGTGCGGGTCCCAGTTCGCGACCACCTGGCCCGGCTGCACCTTGTCGCCCTCGTCGGCGACGATCACGGCGCCGTACGGGATCTTGTAGCGCTCGCGCTCGCGGCCGAACTCGTCGATCACGCCGATCTCGCCGGAGCGGGAGGTCGTGACCAGGTGGCCCTTCACGTGGCGCACCGACTTGACGTTGTGGAAACGCAGCGTGCCCTTGCCCTTGATCTCGACCAGCGAGATCGCGGCCGCGCGCGAGGCCGCACCGCCGATGTGGAAGGTGCGCATCGTGAGCTGCGTGCCCGGCTCGCCGATGGACTGCGCGGCGATGACGCCCACCGCCTCGCCGATCGAGATCAGGCGCCCGCGCGCCAGGTCGCGGCCGTAGCACATGGCGCACACGCCGTAGCGGACCTCGCAGGTGATCGGCGAGCGGACCTTGATCTGGTCGACGCCGTGCTGTTCGAGCTCGGCCACCCAGTGCTCGTCGATCAGCATGCCGGTCTCGAGCAGCACCTCGTCACTGCCCGGCTTCGGCACGTCGGCGGCCGCCACACGGCCCAGCACGCGCTCGCCGAGGCCCTCGACCACGTCGCCGCCCTCGACGATCGGGGTCACGTCGAGCCCGCGCTTGGTGCCGCAATCCTTCAGCGTCACGACCAGGTCCTGGGCGACGTCCACCAGCCGGCGCGTCAGGTAGCCGGAATTCGCGGTCTTCAGCGCGGTGTCCGCGAGGCCCTTGCGGGCGCCGTGGGTCGAGATGAAGTACTGCAGGACGTTAAGGCCCTCGCGGAAGTTCGCGGTGATCGGCGTCTCGATGATCGAACCGTCCGGCTTCGCCATCAGGCCGCGCATGCCGGCCAGCTGGCGGATCTGCGCCGCGGAGCCGCGCGCGCCGGAGTCGGCCATCATGAAGATGGAGTTGAACGAGCCCTGCTGGACCTTGCGGCCCTTGCGGTCGGTCGCCTCCTCGTGGCGCAGCTGGTCCATCATCGCCTTGCCGATCTGGTCGTTGGTGCGCGACCAGATGTCGACGACCTTGTTGTAGCGCTCGCCGTTGGTCACGAGACCCGACTCGTACTGGTCCTGGATCTCCTTCACCTCGCGCTCGGCGGACGACAGGATCCTGCCCTTCTGCGGCGGCACCATCATGTCGTCCACGCCGATCGAGATCGCGGCGCGCGTCGCGTACGAGAAGCCAGTGTACATCAGCCGGTCGGCGAAGATCACGGTTTCCTTGAGGCCGAGCGCGCGGTAGCAGGAGTTGATGACCGCCTGCACGCGCTTCTTGGTCATGTCCTGGTTCACGAGGTCGAACGGGAGGCCCTTCGGCAGCAGCTCGGACAGCAGCGCCCGGCCGACCGTGGTCTTGACCAGCCGGCGCTTCTGCCTCAGCTCGCCGTCGGCGTTCTTCGCCCACTCGACGATGCGCACGCGGATCCCGGCGTGCAGGTCGGCCTCGCGCGTCTCGTGAGCGCGGTGCACTTCGCGCACGTCGGCGAACATCATGCCCTCGCCTTTCGCCCCGGCGCGCTCGCGCGTCAGGTAGTAGAGGCCGAGCACCACGTCCTGCGACGGGACGATGATCGGGTCGCCGTTGGCGGGCGACAGGATGTTGTTGGAAGACAGCATCAACGCGCGCGCCTCGAGCTGGGCCTCGAGCGACAGCGGCACGTGCACGGCCATCTGGTCGCCGTCGAAGTCGGCGTTGAACGCGGTGCAGACCAGCGGATGGAGCTGGATCGCCTTGCCCTCGATCAGCACCGGCTCGAAGGCCTGGATGCCGAGGCGGTGCAGGGTCGGCGCGCGGTTCAGCAGCACCGGGTGCTCGCGGATCACTTCCTCGAGGATGTCCCACACCTCCGGTCCCTCGCGCTCGACCAGGCGCTTGGCGGCCTTGATCGTGGTGGCGAGACCGCGCAACTGCAGCTTGTGGAAAATGAACGGCTTGAACAGTTCGAGCGCCATCTTCTTCGGCAGGCCGCACTGGTGCAGGCGCAGCGTCGGGCCGACCACGATGACCGAGCGGCCCGAGTAGTCGACGCGCTTGCCGAGCAGGTTCTGGCGGAAACGGCCCTGCTTGCCCTTGATCATGTCGGCGAGCGACTTGAGCGGGCGCTTGTTGGTGCCCGTGATCGCGCGTCCGCGGCGCCCGTTGTCGAGCAGCGCGTCGACCGACTCCTGCAGCATGCGCTTCTCGTTGCGCACGATGATGTCCGGCGCATTCAGCTCGAGCAGGCGCCGCAGGCGGTTGTTGCGGTTGATGACCCGGCGGTACAAGTCATTCAGGTCCGACGTGGCGAACCGGCCGCCGTCGAGCGGCACCAGCGGGCGCAGGTCGGGCGGCAGCACCGGCAGCACGGTCAGCACCATCCACTGCGGGTTGTTGCCCGACTCGATGAACGACTCGAGCAGCTTCAGGCGCTTGCTCAGGCGCTTGATCTTGGTCTCCGAGGTCGTGCCCTCGATCTCGCCGCGCACCTTGCCGACCTCGGTGGCGAGGTCTATGGTCTTCAGCAGCTCGAGGATCGCCTCCGCGCCCATGCGCGCGTCGAACTCGTCGCCGTACTTCTCGATCGCCTCGAGGTACATCTCGTTGGACATGAGCTGGCCGCGCTCGAGCGGCGTCATGCCCGGGTCGACGACCACGAAGGCCTCGAAGTAGAGCACGCGCTCGAGGTCCCTGAGCGTCATGTCCACCATCAGGCCGATGCGCGACGGCAGCGACTTCAGGAACCAGATGTGCGCGACCGGACTCGCCAGCTCGACGTGGCCCATGCGCTCGCGCCGGACCTTGGACTGCGTGACCTCGACGCCGCACTTCTCGCACACCACGCCGCGGTGCTTCAGGCGCTTGTACTTGCCGCACAGGCACTCGTAGTCCTTGACCGGCCCGAAGATCTTGGCGCAGAACAGGCCGTCGCGCTCCGGCTTGAAGGTGCGGTAGTTGATCGTCTCGGGCTTGCGCACCTCGCCGTACGACCAGGACTTGATCATCTCCGGCGAGGTCAGCGCGATGCGGATCGAGTCGAAATTCTCGACCTGCACCTGGGGCTTGAAGAACTTCATGAAGTCTTTCATTCGATCACCCTTCCTGCTCGAGCTCGATGCTGATGCCGAGCGAGCGGATTTCCTTGACCAGCACGTTGAAGGACTCCGGCATGCCCGCATCCATCTGGTGATTGCCGTCCACGATGTTCTTGTACATCTTGGTGCGGCCGTTCACGTCGTCGGACTTGACGGTCAGCATCTCCTGCAGCGTGTAGGAAGCCCCGTAGGCCTCAAGCGCCCACACTTCCATCTCGCCGAAGCGCTGGCCGCCGAACTGCGCCTTGCCGCCGAGCGGCTGCTGCGTGACCAGGCTGTACGGCCCGGTCGAGCGCGCGTGCATCTTGTCGTCCACCAGGTGGTTCAGCTTCAGCATGTACATGTAGCCGACGGTCACCGGGCGCTCGAAGGCCTCACCCGTGCGCCCGTCGGTCAGCGTGGTCTGGCCGGACACCGGCAGGTCGGCGAGCTCGAGCAGGGCCTTGATCTCGGCCTCGCTCGCGCCATCGAACACCGGCGTCGCCATCGGCACGCCGTCCGCGAGATTGCGCGCCAGCTCCCGGACCTCGTCGTCGCTGAGCGAGGCGAGGTCTTCCTTCTGGCCGCCGGTCGCGTTGTAGATGCGCTCCAGGAGCCTGCGCAGCTCGACGACCGCCTCCTGCGCCTGCAGCATCTTCCCGATCTTGGTGCCGAGCCCACGCGCGGCCCAGCCGAGGTGGGTCTCGAGGATCTGGCCGATGTTCATGCGCGAAGGCACGCCCAGCGGGTTCAGCACGATGTCGATCGGCGTGCCGTCCGCGAGGTAGGGCATGTCCTCGACCGGGACGATGGTCGACACCACGCCCTTGTTGCCGTGGCGGCCGGCCATCTTGTCGCCCGGCTGCACGCGGCGCTTCACGGCGAGGTACACCTTGACCATCTTCAGCACGCTCGGCGCCAGGTCGTCGCCCGCCGTGATCTTCGCCTTCTTGGCGTCGAAGCGGCGCTCGAACTCCTTGTGCTGCTCGGCGAGGCGCTTCTTCGCCGCCTCGAGCGCGGCCGAGGGGCCCTCGTCGCGCATGCGGATCTCGAACCATTCGTCGTGCGGCAGCTCGTCGAGAAACTCGGCGGTCACGACCGCGCCCGCCTTCAGGCGGTGCGGGCCGCCGCTCGCGGTCTCGCCCAGCAGCTCGCCGCGCAGGCGCGAGAACAGGTCGTTCTCGAGGATGCGGCGCTGGTCATTCAGGTCCTTGCGGACCTTCTCGATCTCGGACTTCTGGATCGCGAGCGCGCGGCTGTCCTTCTCGACGCCGTCGCGCGTGAATACGCGCACGTCGATCACAGTGCCGTCCATGCCCGGCGGGACCCGCAGCGACGTGTCCTTCACGTCCGAGGCCTTCTCGCCGAAGATCGCGCGCAGCAGCTTTTCCTCCGGCGTCAGCTGGGTCTCGCCCTTGGGCGTGACCTTGCCGACCAGGATGTCGCCCGCCCTGACCTCGGCGCCGATGAACACGATGCCGGCCTCGTCGAGCTTGGCGAGCGCCGTGTCGCCGACATTCGGGATGTCCGCGGTGATCTCCTCGGGCCCGAGCTTGGTGTCGCGCGCGACGCAGGTCAGCTCCTCGATGTGGATGGTCGTGAAGCGGTCTTCCTCGACCACGCGCTCCGAGATCAGGATCGAGTCCTCGAAGTTGTAGCCATTCCACGGCATGAACGCGACCAGCATGTTCTGGCCGAGCGCCAGCTCGCCGAGGTGGGTGGACGGGCCGTCGGCCAGCACGTCGCCCCTCGCGATCGAGTCGCCCACGCGCACCAGCGGCTGCTGGTTGATGCAGGTGTTCTGGTTCGAGCGCGTGTACTTGGTGAGATTGTAGATGTCGACGCCCGGCTCGCCGGAGGTGACCTCGGCCTCGTTGACGCGCACCACGACGCGCGACGCGTCGACCGAGTCGACCGCGCCGCCGCGGCGCGCGATCACCGCGACGCCGGAGTCGATCGCCACCGTGCGCTCGATGCCGGTGCCGACCAGGGGCGTGGCCGAGCGCAGCGTCGGCACCGCCTGGCGCTGCATGTTCGAGCCCATCAGCGCGCGGTTCGCGTCGTCGTGCTCGAGGAACGGGATCAGCGCCGCCGCGACCGACACGATCTGGCGCGGCGACACGTCCATGTACTCGATGCGCTCCGCCGGCATCAGCGTGAACTCGTTCTGGAAGCGGCAGGAGACCAGCTCGCCCGTGAAGCGGCCCTTCTCGTCGAGCGGCGCGTTCGCCTGCGCGATCACGAACTCGCTCTCCTCGATCGCCGACAGGTAGTCGACCTCGCCGGTCACGCGCTTGTCGCGCACGCGCCGGTACGGCGTCTCGAGGAAGCCGTACTTGTTGGTGCGCGCGTAGACCGCGAGCGAGTTGATCAGGCCGATATTCGGCCCTTCCGGCGTCTCGATCGGGCACACGCGGCCGTAGTGCGTCGGGTGCACGTCGCGCACTTCGAACCCGGCGCGCTCGCGCTTCAGGCCGCCCTCGCCGAGCGCCGACACGCGGCGCTTGTGCGTGATCTCGGACAGCGGGTTGTTCTGGTCCATGAACTGCGACAGCTGCGAGGAGCCGAAGAACTCCTTGACCGCGGCCGCCACCGGCTTCGCATTGATCATGTCCTGCGGGTTGATGTCCTCGCTCTCGGCCAGCGTCAGGCGTTCCTTGACCGCGCGCTCGACGCGCACCAGGCCGATGCGGAAGGCGACTTCCGCCATCTCGCCGACGCAGCGCACGCGGCGATTGCCGAGGTGGTCGATGTCGTCCACCTTGCCGTCGCCGTTCTTGATCGCGATCAGCGTGCGCAGCACGTCGACCACGTCGGACATCTCCGCGCCGTACTTGGCGACCAGCAGCTTGCCGGTCTCGTCCTTGCGCTGCTCGGACACGGTCGCGAAGTAGCGGCCGTCGAACAGGATGCCCGGCTCCTCGAGCCAGCGCTCGACGCCGGCCTCGCTGAGACCCTCCGGCACGGCGCGATTCACGCGCCGGTTGAACTTCATGCGGCCCACGGCCGACAGGTCGTAGCGCTCGCCGTTGAAGAACAGGTTGTGGAACAGGTTCTCGGCCGCGTCCTTGGTCGGCGGCTCGCCCGGGCGCATCACCCGATAGATCTCGATCAGCGCCTCGAGCCGGGTCGTGGTCGGGTCGATGCGCAGCGTGTCGGAAACGTACGGGCCGCGGTCCAGGTCGTTCACGTACAGGGTGCCGATCTCGGCGACTTCGGCCTCGACGAAGCGCTGCACCAGCTGCGTCGTCAGCACGTCGTTGGCCGAGGCCAGCACCTCGCCGGTCGCCGGGTCGGCGACGTCGTGGGCCAGGATCTTGCCTTCGAGGTACTCGACCGGCACGGCGAGCCGCTTGACGCCGGTCTCCTCGAGCAGGCGCACGTGGCGCGCGGTGATGCGCCGGCCCTCCTCGACGATGATCTTGCCGTTGGCGCTGATCTCGAACAGCGCGGTCTCGCCGCGCAGGCGCTCGGGAACGAGCTCCAGCTCGGGGCGCTTGTTCGTCAGGTGCACGGTGTTGCGGTCGAAGAACAGGCGCAGGATGTCGGCGTTCGAGTAGCCGAGCGCGCGCAGCAGGATCGTGACCGGGAGCTTGCGGCGCCGGTCGATGCGCGCGAACACGCAGTCCTTGGCGTCGAACTCGAAGTCGAGCCAGGAGCCGCGGTACGGGATCACGCGCGCCTGGAACAGCAGCTTGCCGGAGCTGTGGGTCTTGCCCTTGTCGTGGTCGAAGATGACCCCGGGGCTGCGGTGCAGCTGGGACACGATCACGCGCTCGGTGCCGTTGACGATGAAGGTGCCGTTGTCGGTCATGAGCGGCAGCTCGCCGAGATAGACCTCCTGCTCGATCGCGCGCTTCACGCGCGATGCGCCCGGCGACTCCTTGTCCATGACGCGCAGGCGCAGGCGCACGCGGATCGGCGCGGCGTAGGTGAGGCCGCGGACCTGGCACTCCTTGACGTCGAACACCGGCTCGCCGAGGTAGTAATAGACGTACTCGAGCGTCGCGTGGCCGGAATAGCTCCTGATCGGGAACACGCTCTGGAACGCGGCATGCAGGCCGGCGCGCCGCAGGTGCCGGTCGATGATCGCCTTCTCCTGCTCCTCCGAGAGCAGCCGGCCGCCCGCGACGGCGCCGCCCGAGTGCGCGGACAGCTCCGCGTGCAGCGCGCGCGACTCGTCGAGCTGCAGGAACTGCGCGTACGACTCGGTCTGGATCGCGAGCAGCGGCGGCACGTCCAGGATGCCCTGGCGCTTGCCAAAGCTCTTCCGGATGCGCTTCTTCTCGGTGAACGTATAGGCCATCTTCATCACCTGCAAACTGGTTCAGCCAATTTCACGCGCGGACGCGGGCGCCGCCGCCTCCCTCCCGGGAGGCGGCGGGCCCGCGTCAGGAGCCGCGGCCTGCGAGGCAAAGCCCTCGCACGGAGGTCCTTACTTGACCTCGACCTGGGCGCCGCCGTCTTCGAGCTGCTTCTTGATCTTGTCGGCATCCGCCTTCGAGACGCCTTCCTTGACGGTCGACGGGGCGCCCTCGACCAGATCCTTGGCCTCCTTGAGGCCGAGACCCGTGATCTCGCGGATGACCTTGATGACGCCGACCTTCTTCTCGGCCGGGTACGCCTTCAGGGTGACGGTGAACTCCGTCTGCTCCTCCGCGGCAGGCGCGGCAGCGCCGGCGCTGCCTGCGGCCGCGACGGCGACCGGGGCGGCGGCGGTGACGCCGAACTTGTCTTCCATCATCTTCACGAGGTCGACCACTTCCATGATGGTCATGTTGGAAATCGCCTCGAGGATCTGTTCCTTGCTAGCAGCCATCGTCATCTCTCCAATATGAATGTGTTTCGTCGGAACCCTTGTCAGCCGGTCACGCGGGCTTCACGGCCTTCACCGCGTCGACCGTGCGCACCAGCTTCGCGGCGGGCTCGGCCAGCGTGCGCACGAACTTCGTCACCGGCGCCTTCATCACGCCGAGCAGCATCGCGAGGGCCTGCGCCTTGGTCGGCAGGCTCGCGACCCGGTCGATGTCCGCGGGCGGATACACCTGCCCGCCGAGCGCGACCAGCGTCGGAACCAGCTTCTCGTTGCCCTTCGCGAACTCCTTGACGACGCGGGCGGCAGCGCCCGGGTCTTCCCTGGAGAACGCGAGGACCAGCGGCCCCTTGAGGCTCTTGGCGATGCACTCGTACGGAGTGCCGGTGACTGCACGGCGCGCCAGCGTGTTCTTGACGACCCGCATGTAGACGCCTGCCTGGCGCGCTTTCGCGCGCAGGCCCGTCAGCTGCGAGACCGTCAGGCCACGATATTCCGCCGCGACGACCGAATGCGCGGACTGCGCAACGGCCTGCACCTCGGCCACCATCGCCTGCTTGTCTTCCAGTCTCAGTCCCATCCTCTCCTCCTGGGTGGGACCTGCCGGCCGGGCCGGCTGGGGTTCCACCATCTGCGCGGGCTGCCATTAAGGGGCCGGTGCCCCGCCTGCGGTCTTCGATGGCCCGGGTTCACGTCCCGGACGTTCGAAATTGCGCCTCCGGAGGGGTCAGACCCCTAACGACGCGCGGTCCACGGCAACACCGGGACCCATCGTCGAGGACACCGACACGCGCTGCAGGAACACGCCCTTCGAGGTCGAAGGCTTGTGCTTCTGGATGTCGGCGATCAGCGCGACCAGGTTCTCCCTGAGCGCTTTCGCGTCGAAACTCGCCTTGCCGATCGTGCAGTGGACGATGCCGGCCTTGTCCACGCGGTAGCGGACCTGGCCCGCCTTGGCGTTGCGCACCGCGCCCGCGACGTCGGGCGTCACCGTGCCGACCTTCGGGTTCGGCATCAGGCCGCGCGGTCCGAGAATCTGGCCTAGGCCGCCGACGACCCGCATCGCGTCCGGGCTCGCGACCACGACGTCGAAGTCCATCTGGCCGGCCTTCACCTTCTCGGCAAGGTCCTCGAGGCCGACGATGTCGGCGCCGGCTTCGCGCGCGGCGTCGGCGTTCTTGCCCTGCGTGAACACTGCGACGCGCACCTTCTTGCCGGTGCCGTTCGGCATCACCGTCGAGCCGCGGACCTGCTGGTCCGACTTGGCCGGGTCGATGCCGAGATTGATCGCGACGTCGACGGTCTCGTCGAACTTCGCGTTCGCGAATTCCTTGACCAGCGCGAAGGCCTCGTCGACCGGGTACGGATGGCCGGGCTTGACGCGCTCGGTCCAGGGCTTCTGGCGCTTGAAGACGGTCGCCATGTCAGGTGCCCTCCACGTCGACGCCCATGCTGCGGGCGCTGCCCGCGATGGTGCGCACCGCCGCGTCGAGGTCCGCCGCGGTCAGGTCGGGCATCTTCTGCATCGCGATCGCCTCGAGCTGCTTGCGCGAGATCTTGCCGACCTTCTTCGTGTTCGGCGTACCCGAGCCCTTCTCGATGCCGATCGCCTTGCGCACCAGCACGGCGGCAGGCGGCGTCTTCAGCACGAAAGTGAAGGAGCGGTCGCTGTACACCGTGATGATCACCGGGATCGGCAGGCCCTTCTCCTCCTTCTGCGTGGCCGCGTTGAACTGCTTGCAGAACTCCATGATGTTCACGCCCTGCTGGCCGAGCGCAGGCCCGACAGGCGGGCTGGGGTTCGCCCCGCCCGCAGGGATCTGCAGCTTGATGTAGCCCTGTACCTTCTTCGCCATCGTTCCTCGCTATCCGGGTGCAGGCGCCTTGCGGCTCCCCGGAAGTCTCCTCAGACCTTCTCCACCTGCCTGAAGTCCAGCTCGACCGGCGTCGACCGGCCGAGGATCTGCACCGCGACCTGCAGGCGGCTCTTCTCGTAGTTCACGTTCTCGACCATGCCCGTGAAGTCGTTGAACGGGCCGTCGACCACGCGCACGACCTCGCCGGGCTCGAACAGCACCTTCGGCCTCGGCTTCTCGACGCCTTCCTCGACGCAGCGCAGGATGGCGTTCGCCTCCTTGTCGGTGATCGGCGCGGGCTTCTCCGGCGTGCCGCCGATGAAGCCGAGCACCTTCGGCGTCTCCTTCACGAGATGCCACGCTTCGTCACTCATCGCCATCTGCACCAGCACGTAGCCGGGGAAGAACTTGCGCTCGCTCTTGCGCTTCTGGCCGGCGCGCATCTCGACGACCTCTTCGGTCGGCACCAGCACCTCGCCGAATTTCTCGTCGAGGCCGTGGAGCTTGATGCGCTCCTTGAGGCTCGCGGCGACCTTGTGCTCGAAGTTCGAGTAGGCGTGCACGACGTACCAGTTCAGCGACACGGCGTCAGGCCCCCTGTCCGGTGACATAGCGCATGCCCTTGGCCAGCACCCAGTCGACGATGAAGAAGAACACGCCGAGCGCCAGCACGAAGACGAACACCACGAGCGTCGTGCGCCAGGTTTCCTGGCGGGTCGGCCAGACCATCTTGCGCAGCTCGACGCGCGAGCCCTGGATGTAGTCCCACAGCTCGCGGCCCGGCGCCGACCAGTAGAGCAGCACGCAGCCCGCGATCAGGCCGGCGAGCACCATCAGCACGCGCAGCACCTGTGGCTGCTGGTCGTACCAGTAGTAGGCGACCATGCCGCCGAGCAGCGCGGCCGCAGCCAGCACCAGCTTGAAGGCGTCAACCAGTGCGACGCCGGCTTTTTCGGCTTGCTCGTTCATGCGTTTCCGTTACGAGGGCTGGCAGGGCAGGAGGGAATCGAACCCCCAACCTGCGGTTTTGGAGACCGCCGCTCTGCCAATTGAGCTACTGCCCTGTCGTTTCGCCCTTACTTCAGCACCTTGGAGACGACGCCGGCGCCGACCGTGCGCCCGCCCTCGCGGATCGCGAACCGCAGGCCCTCCTCCATGGCGATCGGAGCAATCAGCTCCACCACCATCTTGATGTTGTCCCCCGGCATCACCATCTCCACCCCGGCCGGCAGCTCGATGGTCCCGGTCACGTCCGTGGTCCGGAAATAGAACTGCGGCCGGTAGCCCTTGAAGAACGGCGTGTGGCGCCCGCCCTCCTCCTTGGTCAGCACGTACACCTCGCACTCGAAATTGGTGTGCGGGTTGATCGAGCCGGGCTTGGCCAGCACCTGGCCACGCTCCACTTCCTCGCGCTTGGTGCCGCGCAAGAGCACCCCGACGTTGTCCCCCGCCTGACCCTCGTCCAAGAGCTTCCGGAACATCTCCACCCCGGTGCAGGTGGTCTTCTGGGTCGGCTTGAGGCCGACGATCTCGATCTCGTCGTTGACCTTCACGATCCCGCGCTCGATGCGCCCGGTCACCACCGTGCCGCGCCCGGAAATTGAGAACACGTCCTCGATCGGCATCAGGAACGGCTTGTCCACCACCCGCACCGGCGTCGGAATGTACCGGTCCATCTCCGACACCAGCTTCACGATCGACTCCGCCCCCAGCTCCCCCGCCGCGCCCTCCAGCGCCTTCAGCGCCGAACCGCGCACGATCGGCGTGTCATCCCCCGGGAACTGGTACTTCGACAGGAGCTCGCGCACCTCCATCTCCACCAGCTCGATCAGCTCGGCATCGTCCACCATGTCGCACTTGTTCAGATACACCACGATGTACGGCACCCCCACCTGGCGCGCCAAGAGGATGTGCTCGCGGGTCTGCGGCATCGGCCCGTCCGCCGCGCTCACCACCAGAATCGCACCGTCCATCTGCGCCGCACCGGTGATCATGTTCTTCACGTAGTCCGCATGCCCCGGACAGTCCACGTGCGCGTAGTGCCGCGCCGCCGACTGGTACTCCACGTGCGCGGTCGCAATCGTGATGCCGCGCGCCTTCTCCTCCGGCGCCTTGTCGATCTGGTCGTAAGCCGTGAACTCGCCGCCGTGCATCGTCGCCATCACCTTGGTCAACGCCGCCGTCAGCGTCGTCTTGCCATGATCCACGTGCCCAATCGTCCCCACGTTCACATGAGGCTTCGACCGTACGAATTTTTCCTTAGCCACGCCGCACCTCGTTCATCGAATTCCTGTCAATGGAGCCCACGACCGGGATTGAACCGGTGACCTCGTCCTTACCAAGGACGTGCTCTACCAACTGAGCTACGTGGGCGCGCTTCACCGACCCGTCTGGAGCGGGTGATGGGAATCGAACCCACGTCATCAGCTTGGAAGGCTGAGGTTCTACCATTGAACTACACCCGCATTCCTTCACACGCCGCGTCACGCGGAGGTTCGTGGGTTGCCAAAGTAGCCAGCCACCAGCCGCTGCGAGCAAGTCTGGTGGAGGGGGTAGGATTCGAACCTACGAAGGCATGAGCCAGCAGATTTACAGTCTGCCCCCGTTGGCCGCTTGGGTACCCCTCCCAAAATTGAGCCGCGTATTTTCGGGTCCGTGGCGCGCCCTGTCAACGGAGCCGAAGGGGTCTGACCCCTTCAACGGAAGGGGTCAGACCCCTCCAAAGCCGCGGGCGACCAGGATGGAGACCAAGGGCAGGATCAGCCATAACCCGAGGCCCAGGGCAATGGCGGCCCGCACCCTTTCTACGTCCCGGGTCAGCGGCGCGAAGACCGGGCTGGTGCGGGCTTCCCGATTCCATCGCAGGTACTGCAGCGAAGGGCCGATCGCCACGGCGGCGAGCGCAACGAACAGGCCCATCTTCAGCCAGAACAGGCGGTTGGCGAGGTAGTAGGCGCTGCCCTGACCGTAGTACAGCACCCGGGCTAGCCCAGTCGCGAAAGTCCCGATCAGGGCGGGCTGGTACCCGAGGTCAACCTGGCCGAGAAGCCTCGCCTGGAGCCTGTCCGGCATCCGCCGGCACAGCCAGTGCTCGGCCAGAAGCAACCCAGCCGCGGTGCCAACCGCCACCAGATGCAGCCAGGCAAAGACGGCGGCGATAATGGGTTGTCCAACAGGCATTTAGGCACTGATCAGATGGGCATACACTTCTGAAGATATATTCGATCCGCAGACGATGAGACCGACGCAACGCCCGGCCAGCCGCTCGCGCAGCGGCCCGAGGAGGGCCGCAGTCGCAGCGGCACCGGCCGGCTCGACGGCGAGGCGAGCATGCTGGAACAGGAAACGCATCGCCGCGACCATCTCGGCGTCCTGAATGCGCACGACCTCCGTAAGGCTCGCCCGGCAAAGCGCAAACGAGATCGGCAGCGCGTACGGGGCGCCGAGGCTGTCGGCGATCGTGTCGATCTTCTCGATCGCCTGCGGCGAGCCGGCCGCGAAGCTGCGGAACATGGTGTCGGCCCCGAACGGCTCGACCCCGAATACGCGGCAGTCCGGGTTGACCAGGCGGATGGCCGTCGCGACCCCGGCCGCCAGCCCGCCACCGCCGACCGGCACGACCACGGCCTCGAGATCGGGCGCCTGCTCGATGAACTCGAGGCCGAGTGTCGCCGTCCCCGTGGCGGTGCCGATGCCTTCGTACGGGTGCATCAGCGTGCGCCCTTCCTGCATGCGGACTTCCTCGACGCGGCGAAACGCGGCATGGAAGTCCTTCTCGAACACGATCTCGCCGCCATGGCGGCGACACTCCGCGACGCGGAACGCGCTTGCGCCCTCCTTCATCACCACCTTGGCGCTCGTGCCCACGGCCCGGGCGGCAAACGCGGCGGCGATCGCGTGATTCCCGGCGCTGATCGTGCAGATGCCGCGCCGGCGCTGCGTCTCATCGAGCGCGAGCGCGTTCACCAGCGCGCCGCGCGCCTTGAAGCTACCGGTGTGCTGGAATAACTCGAGTTTCAGCAGTGCCCGCGTGCCCGGCGCAAGTGCAGCCTCGACGGCTGGCCCCTCGAGCGGCATGACCGGCGTCACCCGGATGCGGTCGCCGAGCCGCTCGCGGGCCGCGCGGATTTCCGCGAGGCTCAGCCGGGGCGTCACGGCGGTCTCGATGGGCATAATCCGCATCGTAGCGGATCCCCTAATAATCAGCGGCTTACCGCAGTGCACAAACCCCCCGTCAGGTGCCGCTTTTCACCCCCCGTGGGGGTCGGCATACTGATTCGAACGTACGGCTTGGCCGAGAAGAAAACGGGGATCAGGGGAATGGAACGCCGCCTACACAGCCGGCATCGGGCACGCGCCACGGTCTACCTGATGGTCCCGGGATGCCGCGGCACACTGTGCAAGGCGCACAACCTGTCCGCCAACGGCGTTTTCGTGGAAACGCGAAACCTGGGCCTGGTCAAGGGATCGATCGTCGAACTGGCATTCGCGATCAACCTCGGCGCCATCACCAAGATCCATCGCCGCAAGGCGATCGTGGCGCATGTCTCCCGGGGCGGCACTGGCCTTAAGATGGAGTGCTACGCCGCGCGCTGAAGCGCCGGCACGACACGGGTTTCCATGTCGGGGAGGGTCCCCGGTCCCGCGAGGGAGCGGGGACCCTTCCCCTTTTCTTCCGGCATGAGGCAGACGATGGCGAAAATCTTCGACAGCATCCTGCAGACCATCGGCCGCACGCCGCTCGTGCGCCTCAACAAGATCGGCCGCGACCTGCCGGGCCGCATCGTCCTCAAGCTCGAGTTCTTCAATCCCTGCGCGAGCGTCAAGGACCGCATCGGCGTCAGCATGATCGAGGCCCTCGAGATGCAGGGGCGCATCAAGCCGGACACCGTGCTGGTCGAGCCGACCAGCGGCAACACCGGCATCGGCCTCGCCTTCGTCGCCGCGGCCAAAGGCTATCGCCTGGTGCTGACCATGCCCGACACGATGAGCCTCGAACGCCGGCGCATGCTGCAGGCGTTCGGCGCCGAGCTGGTGCTGACCGAGGGCGCGAAGGGCATGAAGGGCGCGATCGCGAAAGCCGAGGAGATCATCGCCAGCGACCCGGAGCGCTTCCTGCTGGTCGGCCAGTTCTCGAACCCCGCGAACCCGGAGATCCACCGCAAGACGACGGCCGAGGAAATCTGGGAGGACACCGACGGCGCGGCCGACGTGTTGATCTCGGGCATCGGTACCGGCGGCACGATCACGGGCGTCGGCGAAGTCATCAAGAAACGCAAGCCGGGCTTCCACGTGGTCGCCGTCGAGCCGGCCGCGAGCCCGGTGCTCTCCGGCGGCCAGCCGGCGCCACACAAGATCGCCGGCATCGGCGCGGGCTTCATCCCGCAGATCCTCAACACGAAGATCTACGACGAGATCATCCAGGTCACCAACGAGCAGGCAGCCGAATACGCCCGCAGGCTCGGGCGCGAGGAAGGCATCCTGGTCGGCATCAGCTCGGGCGCCGCACTCTATGCGGCGCTGCAGGTCGCCGAGCGGCCCGAGTTCAAGGACAAGCTGATCGTCACGATCATCCCGAGCTTCGGCGAGCGCTATCTCTCGACCTGGCTCTACGAGGAGGCGCCCGCCAGTGCGCCGCGCATCGTCCCGGCCTGACCCGCAGCCCGCGACCGCGCACGCGGCGCTGGCCGAGCGCCTCGTCGCCTCGGACGACGCCGACTACCAGTTGTTGCAGCATGGCTACTGGCCGAATCGCGAGCGCGTGCTCGAAGCGATCAACCGGCTGCACGGGCTGATGATGGCGGAGTCGCTGCCGGAGACGCATGCTGACGAGACTCCGGCGGCGCACATCGCGCGCGAGCTCGTGGAAATCGACGCCCTGCTGACGCCGCAGGTGCAACTCGCGTTCGAGCTGCCCGCGCATCTTCGCGAGGCCGGAGCGCCCGATGCCAAGGCCGCGGCGGCGGCCGCGAGGCGCGTGGTGGACGACCTGTTCGCGCAGTTGCCGGCACTGCGCGACCGCAACTTCGACGACGCGCGCGCTGCCTGGCGCAACGACCCGTCCTGCCGTCACCCGATCGAGGCGCTGTACGCCTACCCCGGCGTGTTCGCGATCACCCGCCACCGCATCGCGCACATCTTCTACCGGCTCGACGTGCCGCTGCTGCCGAGGCTCATCGCCGAGGACGCGCACCGGCGCACCGGCATCGACATCAACGCCGGCGCGACAATCGGCAACGAGTTCTTCATCGACCACGGCACCGGCGTCGTGATCGGCGAGACCGCGATCATCGGCGACCGCGTCACGCTCTACCAGGGCGTCACGCTCGGCGCGAAGAGCTTCCAGGTCGACAAGGCGACCGGCGCCCTGGTGAAGGGCCAGCCGCGCCACCCGATCCTCGAGGACGACGTGACGATCTACGCGAGCGCGACCGTGCTCGGGCGCGTCACGGTCGGGCGCGGCAGCATCATCGGCGGCAACGTCTGGCTCACGCACAGCGTCCCGCCCCACTCGCGCGTCGCGCAGGCCGCGCCGCAGCAGGGCGGCTTCACGGACGGCGCCGGGATCTGAGCCGCGGGCGGCACGCGCCGCGACTTGCGGACACTCAGTCGGCGCAGGGCGCCCATTGCGCACCACTGTCGGGAAATACCGCCAGGTCGCGGGCATCGAACGCGAGCACCGCACCCTCGGCATTGTGATCGCCGGTCACGTAGCAGCGGTACTGGTCCGACCGCCGGAAATGGAACTCCCAGTTAAAGGGCCGGTTCTGCACCAGGGGAATCATGTAGACCTGCTGCAGGGTTTCGATCTCGCGAGCCATCCGCAGCGGGCCGAAGTCCACGGGATCGAGGCCCATGGCGGCAACGATGCGGGCGACTTTCTCCTTCGCCGCCTTGTCGTTCGATGCAATGGGCAGGGAGATGGTCCCGCCCGCCCTTTGCGGCTCGTCGATGATCCCGGAACCCATGGTGGCGAATGTCTTGACGACGCGCGCGTTGGGGTTCCATTGCTGGATCATTTCCGCGCTCGAGGTCTCGAAGAGCGGTTCGGGATAGCCATCCTCACCCTGCTTGAATGGCATCGAGATGTCGATGACGATCTTCCCCCCGAGGTCGCCGAGATTCTGGGCGACCGATTCCATGGCCGGCCAGGGCACCGCGAGCACGACGATATCCGCCTGCGCAGCCGCTGCCGCCGGCGCCGCCGCCGAGGCGGCATGGCCCGTCCGCGCGACCAGGGCCTGCACTTTTTCGCTCCCCGGATCGCGCGAGCCGTAGATCACGCGATAGCCGAGACCTGCGAATCGCGGCCCGATGGTGTCGCCCATGTCCCCGGTGCCGATCACCGCGACCACTTCCGGCGTGGCTGCATCGCAGTTTACGACGCACAGGATTGCGGCCAGGCAACTCGACACGAATGCACTCGATTTCATTGCAGTTCTCTCTGGTGCCGGCGCGACGTCCCCCCGCTTTTGAGTAGCGGGCAGGTTTAGAGTCTAACCCCGGTCAGGAGGTTGGACGTGAAGAAGCGATTCAGTGAGGAACAGATCATTGGCTTTCTGCGGGAGGCCGATCGGGGCGTGCCGGTGAAGGAGCTGTGCCGCAAGCACGGCTTTTCGGAGGCGAGTTACTACCTGTGGCGTGGCAAGTTCGGCGGCATGGACGTATCTGACGCCAGGCGCCTGAAGGCGCTCGAGGCGGAGAACGCCAGGCTGAAGAAGCTGCTGGCCGAGGAGGTGCTGGAGAAGGAGGTCATCAAGGAGGCTCTTAGAAAAAATGGTAACCGCTCCGGTGCGTCGCGAACTGGTGCGGTGGATGCAAATGCGAGGGCTGACGGAGCGGCGCGGCCTGGCGGTTGCGGGCATGAGCGCGAGCTCACTGCGGTATCAGCCGCGGCCGGATCGCAACGTGGCGTTACGGGCCCGCATCGTCGCCCTGGCGCAGCGCCATCGTCGTTACGGAGTCGGGATGATCCATCTCAAGCTGAGGCAGGCCGGTGAGGTCGTCAACTACAAGCGCGTGGAGCGGCTGTATCGGCTCGAGCAGCTGCATATCCGGCGCCGCCGGCGCAAGAAGATCCCCGTGTCAGAACGCCAGCCCCTGATCCGCCCAGGCGCCGCCAATGAAGTCTGGTCGATGGACTTCGTGTTCGACCGGGTGGCTTCCGGCCGCACGATCAAGTGTCTGGTCGTGGTCGATGATGCGACCCACGAGGCGATCGCGATCGTTCCCGAGCACACAATCGGCGGCGATCACCTCACGCGCATCCTTGACAACATCTGCGCGCTGCGCGGCACCCCGGCGGTGATACGGACCGACAACGGGCCGGAGTTCACCGGCAAGGCGATGCTGAACTGGGCGCATCGCAAAGGTGTCGTGCTGCGGCTGATCGAGCCCGGCAAGCCGAACCAGAACGCCTACGTCGAGTCGTTCAATGGCCGGTTCCGCGACGAGTGCCTGAACGAGCACTGGTTCGTCTCGCTCGCTCACGCTCGCACGGTGATCGAGGCCTGGAGACGGGAATACAACGAGGAGAGACCGAAGAAGTCCCTGGCTGGCATGACGCCCAGCCAGTACGCAAAGCAGCTGGCCATGAGGCCCATTACAATGCCGGAAAACTCTAAATCAACCTGCTACTGAAAGCGGGGGGACGTCG
>Ga0194126_10002578_pt1 | contig 29361 bp, 22 predicted proteins | sample TA2KigC150mmetaG_FD_148641 | JGI IMG/M metagenome (GOLD analysis project Ga0194126, IMG submission 148641) | Freshwater microbial communities from Lake Tanganyika, Tanzania - TA2015035 Kigoma Deep Cast 150m | ecosystem: Environmental > Aquatic > Freshwater > Lake | place: Tanzania: Lake... | reverse complement strand
TCAAATTTTTGTCTTTTAATATAAAACAAGATATTGAGATATTCACGAAACGCCTGCATAAAACTTTTTTTAAAAAACCACGGTGGGTCGTAAGTGATAATATTGTTGATATATGGATTTCCATCAAGAATTTCCCGGGACTTTGATGAAACTAAAAATGTTATATGAGATTCAGGAAATCTTTTTCGGATGCCGCTTAGCGTATGTGTTGTAAGGATAACATCTCCGATATAATCCGCACGGATGAGTAATATTTTTTTAGGGTGCGCAGGTATTGGTCTTTTCCCCATTATTTTCTTTGGGGTAAATATATGGAGAATTGCCCATATAACAAACCCTATTATGTCGATTACAAAGACAATTACTTTAGTTTTTTTATTTACAAATTTATACAATACTTAATCCTTCCCATTATTTTTCAGATGGGTGAGTTGCCTTTTATTGCAGCGGGCAGGCTTTCATCTGTGTGTTCAGACGGTGCAGCTTTCGCTAAGTTAGATATTGCGAAACCAAAACCAAGATACCACCATAGAAGATTTGTACTGTATTCATAATCGGTAATGATATAAAAAATGAGTGTAACAAAGCCACCTATGTAAGATAGTAAAATAAGTCTATAGTATTCATTTCTACATTGTTTTAGTGCTATCATATAATTTTTGAATGCGAGGGAATATATCAGGATCAGTAACCCCAACCCTAAAAAACCGAGCTCTCCAAAAGCGCTAACAAAGACACTATGAGGATGAGGTGCATATGGCCTTAAATACTGTGATATCCCCCCTAATCCTACCCCTAAACCATAATTTTCGATGCTTTTGGAAGTAGATTGTTTCCACCAATTTTTTCTGCTGTCAGTAGATGTGAAACTTTCACTGGCTGACATCTGCCGTGCTGTATATTTAAGAGACCATTTTAATTGCGTAATATTAGACAAGAAGAAAGAGACTATAATAACAAGAATTAAAACAGCTATGCTGGTAAAAAAAAACTTTCTTATTGGCTTGAAAGAATAAAACAAAAAAATAATTCCACAAATCAATGCTAATAGTGGGCCTTTGCTTAGCGTGGTCATATGCCCTGTTAGCATAAAAAATATAAGCACAGCTAAAATTATCTTTTTTTTACCTTTTAACATTATGAATTTACCAAACGATAGTATCAATGCAAAGTTAAGCCAGCAGGCTGTAGTCAATGGATGGGAGAAAGCATGTCCTCTTTTACCTACGTTTGTATCGTTGAAAACTAGAATTAGCCCATAGTTAGAACTTTCAAACTCAGCATAAGTGTAATCAGGGTAACTATGGATTGATAAAAAACACAAAATGCTATTAATGCATCCCATAACGATAATAATCCAAACAACGATATTTAACATCCTATAGTTGTTTATTGTTGATATTGTTACTATAAAAATACAGATCCCGGAAAAAAGCCTTATCCATTGATATATTCCTTTTTCGTAATCATTAGTCCATAACAGTGACAACAATGCCAGGCTAATAAACATTATTATGGGTATATCACATGGCGTTCTTCTATACGGTGTAGTAAATTTCGCAGCGCGCGAGAAAAACCAGAAAAGAAGAATTAAAAATGAAAACAACTCACTTATCGAATATACGTAAATACTTCCTTGAATTACAAAAAAAATATTTGTGAGGTGTAACAGAACTATCAGTAAATAATATGGTAATTCATGTTTCAAGACAAAAAATAGTGCAATAATCGATGAGACAGACAAAACAAATGCCAGAAGGGGATTCGTGATTGAAAGTATTGCAGCACACAACATCATAATGCCTATAGGCATTATTGCTAGGATATGTAACTGAGACAAAAAGCGTTGAATATTCTCGGCTATAGTCGATAATTTCAGATGTGAATTTTGCATATAAGCTATGGGGAACGACTTAAATAAGGCGATATTGAAGGCATATTATTAGAAAATGACAATTTTTCTATCTGTTACTATATTTCAAGATAATATATTTAATGGTACCATAAAACGTAAATGAACTTACCTTGCTTACTAAATCTATATGCATATATTCTTTCACCAAGTTCCACGCATTCCATCTTAGAATAATTACTTCCTTCTAATTTTTCTGTCATCATCTTATAAGTGTAATATGATAGTTTTTTTTTGCCATAGCCTAAATCACCAGAGCCCTTTCCATCGTAAATTAAACCTGTATAGTCAAAATCGATATTTCTATCTGCAAAACCCTCCATAATACCGAATGCCCAGAAAATCTTTTTTACGCCCACTGACATTGCATAAACGTATCTTTTAATAAGTCCTTCTGCCTGTTCTCTTTCAGTTTGTTCTCGTAAATTTACAGGTTTTCCACCATGTGTTCCTGTTTCCGTTGTCCATATTTCAATGTTATCATATCCGTTTTCAGACAATCCCTTTTTTATTATGTCGACTATATCCACATATTCCAGCCATTCCCATGCCTCACCAAAATGATGAAAATCAAAAATATCAATATATTTCCCCTTAAATGTTTTTAGTATAGGCGTATAAAAATTATGGAACTCTGGCAGTACAGCCATGCCGCCAATTAATACTTTACATTCCTGACACGCATCTTTCACCGCCTTATAAGTTACTTCCACTAAATGAGCGTATTCCTTCCATGCCTTTGGTGTAAAATCAGGTTCGTTAAACACCTGCCAATGTTTTACTGGATTTACAAGGTTTGGCATATCTTCAATACCATCGCCGTCGTATCTTTCAACAATCTTTTTCACAAAAGCTATATATTTTTCCTCCAAATATGATGTTTTGAATCTGAATGTTTTAGGGAATGGCATTTCTCCTCTTACCATTCTGTTTTCGGTAACATCGATATTTGCCACAATGTTTATTCCTTTGGGAACACTGCCGTAAATGTAATCGGTTATTTCCCAATCATAAATGCTTTTTTCAATGTCTTTGTCAGTTTTTTGAATTATATCCCATACCGCATAGACTTCCGGACGATTCCATTTAACACCTATATCCAGAGAATTGCTATAATCGAACCCTAATTTCTGCGGTAGTGTAGATCCAGCCCCAACCCATTTTAATTCTTTTCTGTCGATATTTGCTTTTTTATACGTATAACCAGGATGTGCGCCAAAAGGAGATTCTTCATGTATTTTTAATTTTGTAGTTGAAGATACTTCTTCGATATATATAGGCGTTGAGGTTATTTCAAGTCTTACTTTTCCATCGTTTGCTAGTATAGTCTTCGTGTTAAAGGCATCTTTATATTCTTTTACCTCTTGTCCAGTTTGGTATTTTGGAACTCCCTCAGTAACAATAACCTTATCTGCCTTTACAGGGAGTTCGATAACTTTCTTAGCTGGAAATATTTTTGTTAAATCCTCCAGAGTTTTTATTGCATCACTTAACAGCTTATCGGCGAGATTAAAGTTTCCATCTTTTGCAGCTAGTTGAGATTTTCTATCTAGATATAAGGCCATTGATATATCCTGACCTTTGGCAGCTTTTTCCTGAATTAATTTTTTTAAACGTTCTCCTTTTTCAACAAGCGACTTATTTGTTGTCTCAGAAGGAGCTTTATTCTCTTCAAAGGTCGATTTCTTTGTTGTTTCAGAAGAAACGTTATCCTCTAAGATTTTTATTGCATCACTCAATAACTTGTTAACAAGGTCGATGTTCCCCTCTTGTGCGGCTAACTGTGACTTTTTATCCAAATCTAAAGCCATTGATACATCCTGACCTTTGGCGGCTTTTTCCTGGATTAGCCTTTGTAAGCGATGCGCTTTTTCTATAACCGACTCTTTTGACGCTTCAGAAAAGACGTCAAAGTTTGCTAAAAACATCAGGAATAAACATGAAAAAAGAAGGGTATATATCAACTTGTCTTTTTTTTGCATCCTCATCCCTTCCTTTCCAAACGTCGAGTCTTTTTAAGGCCTGATTTTAACAATAACAATTTGAATATATTTAAGGATTTTAACATCGTGATTATGAGAAAATCTAAATGGCAGAGAGGCGATTTGCTATAAAAGAGTTTCTTTAATTCTTTTTGATTGTCTGGCAAAAGTTCAAGGTTTCTTGGTATTTCACCCTTTCCAATTGCTTCAAGAAAGACTTTGGTTTCCGGCTCCAGTCTTATCCAATTGATAAATGTGCCGCCTCTGCCGGCGAGGAGGAGCTTGCCCTTTATAAAAAATATTATAGTTTTAATGAGGCCCAGGAATGTCTCGCCCGGCGGGTTTATAAACATACCGTACGTAACATTCAGATTTTTTACATCTTCGTCTTTTGTGAATAACACAAAACTATCCTTTACGTCTTTTTCTTTCAAACCCTTCTGTAAACCATCAAGTGCGTTTTGTGAAATACCATCGGGAGAAAATGTGATACCTACACAACCCGCCTTCATAGCCAGCAACAAAAAACTCTTCGGTATATGCTTAAGTTCCATCCATGCCGACCATTTTACCTTTAGCCCCCTTTTTATGATTTCTTCACAAATTTCTTCGGAATGCCTCAAGGGCGCATTGAAGACTCCATCAGCAAACATAAATTGGTTTACATGGTATTGCTTGATTAAATATTCAATTTCATCGCAAACACTCTTTGCATCTCTTGCCCTTAGCCTGTTACCATTGAGTTGAGGATAATTACAGTAGGTACATTTAAGAGGGCATCCTCTTACTGTTTGTATACCAAGGCTTTCTAAATGGCTCAAATAGGGTGTTATATCTAGGAAATCCCTTCTAGGCATAGGTTCGTTCCTGAAATCAGGCAGCGGTCTAAAGCCGGAAAACGTTACTTTCCCGTTTTTCCGAAAATAAATACCGCTTACGGACTCCGGATTATGCAGATTATCCAAAAGTTCCGGGACGTTATCTTCTCCTTCCAAGTAAATCCCAAAATCAATCGATGGATTTCTTTCCATAATCTTTTCCGCAAACATCGAAAAACCGGCTCCGCCAACAATGATTTTTACATCGGGATTGCTTTCTTTTACGGTTTTAAGAGTATTTTGGAAATACGTGTAATGATAAAAGGGGGCTACACGGTGCTGATTGTCAATGTTTCTCAGGGAAATACCAACAAAATCCGGAGAGAAGTTTACTACACGCTTCTGCAAATCATCGTAAGGATGGGTAGAGACATTGGGGTCGAATATTTCTACCTCATGACCTTTATGGTGTAATGATGTGCCTATGTAAGCAAGGCCCAAAGGATAAACGGGGAAACTATCGCATTGTCCAAGGTAAGATTGTACAAGTAATACCTTCATAAATGAACCAATTCCTTTTCTGCATCGGTGTTTTTGATTTTCAAGATATATCCGAGATCGGGGAGTGGATATTTTCTTATGGTATAGAGATATCTTGCATAATGTTCCGGATAATTTCGAACATACTGTTCAAATAGGGCGATATAATTTGTCATCCAGTCTTTGACGTACGTTTCCTTATCGCTTCCGTTGTTTATGTCTGCAAATGCCCCGTGAATTGTAATTTTGTGTCTATTATCTTTTTGTCTGACTATAAACACCGGTAGTAATGGGGCGCCTGTACTTAATGACAGATACGGTCCCCCCGTCAAAAGTGAGATAGAACCATGTAAAAAAGGCACTGTTAATCGCTTTCCTCCAACAATCCCATCAAGTGAGATTACCACTGCCTCGTTATTTTCCAATACTCTATAGATTTGTCTGACAGATTTTCCCTCATTCAGATAGATAAATTTTGCCGGAAGAGAAGATTCGCTTTCCAATTCCATCTTCATAATTTTGTTATGAAAAGACACTTCTGTGTTTTTTTCAAACGTTAGAGGATTCGCAGCGACCTGGTTTACCGTATAACCGTTATATCCAAGTGCGGGTAAGATAATTTTCCACGAACCAAAATGTGTTATGCATAATATTGCCCCTTTCCCTTTTTCAAGTGCATTATCAAGATGTTCCATCCCTTCAAAATATGACATTCTGTTTATTCTGTTTTGGTTAAGTTTTGGAAACGTCCAGATTTCAAGTAGGTCTTTTCTGAAGTTCTGCATGGTATTGCGCAGTATCGTATCCAGTTCAAATTCTGACATATTGCCAATCAACGCCTTGAGATCGTCTTTAATTACCCGTGCTTTTTGACCGAACATTACACTGCCCAAAAAATTACCAATGAAATAAATGATTTTTAAGGGTAAATGAGGCAGAATAAACCTTACCGAATAAAGGAAAACTGTTTTTACAGCACTGATTAATTTTGCATCGTTTATTTTCATTTTTACTCAGTATGGGAAAAACAGCTATTTATAATAGGAGCGATTATAATAATAGTAACCAGCTTCATATGCCTTAAATTTGTTTAACACAATTCCGATTGTGTTAAGGCCGGCTTTTGTAAATAATTCTTTTATATGATCAACTATAGAAAAAGTCGCTCTCCCGGATTCAATAACAAGCAAAATACCATCTGCAATTCTGCCAACAACAGTTGCATCATTAACGGCCATTACCGGCGGTGTATCAATGATAACCATATCGTACATTTCTTTTAGTTTATTTACAATATCCCGTAGTTTTTGCGATTCTATCAGACTACTCGGATCGGGTGTGATAGGACCGCTGGTTAATAAATCCAGACCGCTAACATCTGTATGCACAATTGTTTCATCTAAGGAGAAACCGCCGCTAAGGATATTCGTAATACCGTTGTTGTTTGAAAGTTTGAAAAATTTATGGGCTGTGGGTCTTCTTAGATCAAGGTCTACCAAAATAACCTTTTTCTTTTCCATACTGTACGTGATGGAAATATTTGATGACATGGAGCTTTTTCCTTCCGATTCCATAGAACTGGTCACAACAATTGTTTTTATCGGTTTGTCCAAAGAGGCATACTGTATACTGTTTCTGATCGTTCGGTATGCCTCTACGACTGGTAATGTGGGATTCAGCGTGGATATTATATTCATGTCCTTAAGTAATTTTGTATTGGGAATAATACCAAGAAAATTTAGGGATTTAATATGTTTTATATCTTCAGGCGTTTTAATGGTATTGTCGATGTACTCCACAAACAGGGAAAGAACCAGCCCCCAGAAGACACCGAGAAAAAAGCCAAGAGCGAGATTCAAATATCTTCTAGGAAAGCAAGGTTTATAAGGTTCTACGGCAGCTTCAATCAGCCGAATATTGGAAAGGGTCATTGATTCAGCTATACTAACCGTCATCAAATATTCCAACAAATTTTGATACATATCTTTGTTAATGGTCAAGGTTAATTCGAGCTTGGAATTTTCAGCGTGCTTTAGGGGTATATTTAGCAATTCCTCCTGATATGCATTGATGTATTTTTGCAATAACCCTTTTTTTGCAATAGCTATATTTTTGTCGATATAGGCATCTATCAGGTTTTTTGAAAGTTCGTCATAGATCGGGTCTATTGAAATACTAACACTATTAAGGGCGACTTTTTTCTCGTTTTTTATTAGTTCTTTAGCTGTTTCTATCTCTTTTTCTAATATTTTGTAATCGGGATGTTCTTTTTTATATTCAATGCTTTTTCGGGCAATATCAATTAAATAACCATCTAATTTTGTTTGTAATGATTTTAAAGCGTCACTACGGGTTAGTTCCTTTGATTCTTTTCGAAACTTTTCCATTTCTTTCAGTTTTTTGCTAGAATCCGCTATCTTCCGTCTCGATTCTAAAATCGTTTTCTCATTATCCTCATATTCACCCTGCAAGGTTGCTATTTTGTTAATCAAATTCTGAGTTTCTGTATCCAGGTTAACCGTTTTTTTACTTACCTTAAAATCGCTCAGTGCAGACAAAGATTTGTAATATTCTTCTTTGACTTCTTTCATCTGACCTTTGATAAAAATCTTGGCGGCTTTGTATTCCTCTCTCTTCCTTTCAAGCCTGTCTTCAATATAAAGTGTAGCGAGTTTATTGGACATATTGGCTGCTTCGGAAGGATTAGGAGAATAGGAGGCTATTTCTAACATGTCTGCATCTTCGTATTGATCGACTTCAATGTAAGGACGGGGCAATACCTTGTTTTTTAATTTAGAGATAAAACTTAACTCTGTTAGTTTATCGGGACGTATTGGGTTGCCATGCCTGTCTTTTATATTGAGTGAAGATATAAGTTTCTCAATAAGCGGTCTGATTTTGGCTAAAGCAATGTCCGTTTCATAGTCGACACCTCCTGTTTTGCCCGCCTTTTGTGGGATAACACCCCCAATTTTAGTTCCTTTTGTGCCCAGGCTTGATAAGAGGGATGATATGGTGTCCGATGTCTCGATAATGAGTTTGGCCTTTGCCTTATAGGTAGGGGTTATCAGGATTGTTCCTAATACTACAATGCCCAAAAACCCTAAAAATGCGCTAATAAATATCCATTTTCTTCTGGACAGTATCTCCCATATTTTTAAAAATTCCATTGAGTTAATTTGCCTCCTTTTGTGCAGCTCTCATTCAATATCCTATGATGGATATTAGCGGTAGAATTATATTATTTAGACTAACATTAAATTTTGTATGGTTTCAAGTTGCAAAGATGTGCGTCATCAGACCTGCTTTGCAGACGTATTGTGCCGGCGAAAGGAAATTATTCACTTCGTGTAAAGGATATGCTTATGAGCGCCTGATTCTCCAGCCTTCTTTTTCAGTAATTTTTTAACGTTGAATGCGGATTTCAGGCGTTTTATGCGTTTAATTATCGCAACTAACCCTTTTAGTATCCTATTGACGGATTCCCTTTCAAAAACGGCAATTATATACTTATTTAATAAAGGTTTAATTAAAAAGTTTGGCGCACCATAATTGAATAAATAGAAAATAAGGTTCAAATATCTGATCTGGATAAATTGAAACTGTTTCCTGTATACGTCTTTTTCTTCATCAGTAATAAACCCATCTTTTTTCGCCTGATGATAGAGTTCCGTGCCCGGGAAGAAAATGAGTGAGAAAAGTTGCAGATGAAAGGGACGAGGAAGTTTCAAAATAAATGCAAGGGTTTCTGCAATGTCTTCTTTTGTTTCGTAAGGATTGTCTAAAATGAAATCGTAAATGGCCGTAACAGAACTTTTAAATTTGTTTATGCTCCGGGCTGCTTTTAATACGGTTTCATTGGTGGTAGTCCGCCGGTATAATTTCCTTGTTCTCTCGCAGGCAGTCTCAATTCCCATCTGGATTTCGTACATCCCTGCATCAACCAGGTAAGATAATTTTTCCTCTGTAATGGTGCTGGGGCTGCCAAGACAACGAAAGGGGACGCCTATTTTTTCCTTATACAATTTACTGAACACTTTTATTTCTTCAGTGGTGAGGACAAAGAACGAATCGTCCGATATCTGAACTCCATCGATAAAATCATACTCCTTTATTATCCTTTCTATTTCTTCCACGACAAGTTCGGGAGAACGGCGTCGTAAATATTTTTGTCCTTCATACATCCCACGAAAAGACATGCAGTAGCTGCAACGATGAGGACAACCTCTTGTGGTCATAGTCATATAGGAGGGTTTTTGTGACAGTGGGTCTTTAAAAAGAAATCTTTCTAAAGCCGATTTATCCAGCCTGATCATCGTGTTCGAATTTTTATCCAGGATATGACTATTTTCGGTGGAATAATCAGGAAATGGAAGGGTATTTAAATCTTCCTTGAGAGGCCTCAGTTCGTTCTTAATAGTACTTCCATTGTGTTTGAACCAAAAATTCTTTGTGTTTAAATAATCTTCCTTCTTTTCCATTTTTCCCAAAAGCTCTGCAACTGCTTCTTCGCCCTCACCTAAACAAACAATATCGCAATAGTGTAATGATTCATCCGGTTTAATGGTGGGGTGGATACCTCCCCACATTACCGGAACGTCCAGTTTGCTCTTTATTGCCTGTGTAAGTTGAACTGCTCGGTCAAAGTGACAGGTAAAAAGTGAAATACCAATGAGGTGAGAATCTTTGCATATATCAATAATCTGGTTTAAACATGACTCACTGAATCGATACACACTGCCTGACGTTGCTTTTAAATCAAATTCCTGATCTGAGAGGAAGAGTAACTGAACATCAAAACCAGCCTTTTTAACAAAGGCCGCTATGCATCTTACTCCAAAAGCAGTGATATCGGAATAGGGAGAAATAAAGGTAACTTTCATTTTCAATTTCCTATATATCTTGTTTTGTTAGGGCGAACGATGCTTTTTGCCAATTCGATATCATCAAAAGAGAACACCCTTGTTATCATTAGTGATAATGTGTAAATAATAATACTAGCCGGTAAAATGATAAAAGGGTTTACAGAAGGAAAATACATAATAAATAGCGCCATAACTCCGGCAGCAAAAACAGGTTTGATAAAGGTGCCTGTTATATTCAGCCGGCCGAGATTTTGTAAAATAAAATAAAACGTCAAAATAAAGTATATACCGTAGCTTACGCTGGTGGCGATACTCGCTCCAATATATCCAAATTTTGGTATTAATGAAAAATCTAAAATAAGGTTTGTAAAAAAGGCAAGTGTGATACCCACGGTACCAAGATGTTGTTTCCTCATAGGAACCAGAGAAAAAGTATTTAGTGTAATTAGAAACAGGAATGGGACTGATGCCCCTATGATTTTTAATGCAATAGCGGAAGTTAGAAATTTTGCCCCAAATATAAATTGCAGAATATTCCCTGAAAGGCATATCAATAAGATACTGATTGGTAAACTTGTTATATAGAGGAGTTTAAATGCCTTTTTATAGGCAAAAATAAATGTATTTCTTTCTTCTATGTTGTCTAATTTACATAAAATTGGGAATATAACGGAAACAAAGCTTTGTGGTATAATTGAAAGTGTATAAATGCATGCATAGGGTATACTAAATAAAGCCACATCTATAGAACCTTTCAACGCTTTAAGCACAAATATGTCCACCCTGAATATTGCCAGAGAAAGAAAGGTCGTTATTGCCAGTGGCAATGATTCGGTTAAAAGGTATTTGCAATATTTAGAATCATATCTAAGCACCGGTACATCATAATTTCTTAAATACACAATCGATCCCAAAACAGCGCTCATTATATACGATGCTCCAATAGCAACAAATAAAGCGAGAAATCCGAAATTAAATATTAAAACCAGAATTATAGACAAAAATTCCAATCCCCTTGATGCAACTTGCATGAGGGCATCGAAACCAAATCGATTATTTGCTGTAAAAACTGCGACAAAAATTGTATTCAGCGAAAAAATTAATTGGGGAATAATAATTATATAAATAGCCGCTTTTGTGGAAGAATCTATATTCATAAAGCGAATTGTAAGAAAAACTAACGCTAAAAGGAGTATTGCAATTGAAATCCTTAATATGAAAGTTGAACTTATGATGTCTTTTGCTTTTTCCGGATGTTTTGATAACTCTCTTGTTATGACATGAAAACCTCCAAAATCGGCTAGTAAAACGGTAAAACCAATAAGGGCATAAATAAACGTAAACTTACCAAATTCTTCAACAGTAAGGTACCGTGCAAGTACTATAGTGGATAAGAATCCAAAGGTTGAGTTAAAACCTCTTGCAAAAAAAACCGTCAAAGTGTTTTTTGCGATATTTCTTACGTTTTCCATGAATTTCTTATGTAATCCTATATAGTATTACCGTGTAAAAACTTCTTTTTTGTGTAAGTTTTTAGAAATAGTGACACGTGTCGAATGACGAGTGACGGGAAAAGACGTCACCTGTCACCCGCCACCCGCCACTTGCCTTATCTGCACTACTTTGGTTGCGGCTATGCTGTCCTAGGAATGCGTGGATAACTATCGTTTGCCCCTTATTATCTTCCCGTTATCGTTGTTACTGCTTGGCTTTATCTCGTTGGTATTGATACGGGTGATGTTGTTAAATCTTTTCCCTGCATGACATCTTTAACCGCTGGCCACAGAACCACGCCTGTTTCAAACATAACAAACGGACTTAGTATTTCTGACAGATGTGAAAAAAAACGGCTCACGTTCGCAATGGTTACTCTCGGTAAATAGACGATATCCCCGTTTTGTAACAGCAGATTTTGGGAGATATCTCCTCCCTTAAATACCTTTTTCAAGTTAAGGGACATTACATCAGGCTTACCCTGTCCTCTTCTGATTATAAGCACATTGGCAATTTTTGCATCTTTTGTCGTCCCCCCGGCCTTTGATATTGCCTCTAAAATGCCTATATCAGTGTCCAGAGTGAAGATACCGGGGTTATTAACCTCGCCAAGCACCATTATCTTCTGACTCTGTACTGTACTAATTGCAACAAGTACTTGAGGATCAATTAAATATTTGGATAACTTTTCCTTTATCTCATCCCTTAGTTTGAAAATACCCACTCCTGCAGCCTGCACATCACCGATTAAAGGCAACATTATTCTACCTGAATTATCTATTTTTACAGTCTTTTGGAGGTCTTCCTGCCTGTAAACAGAAATTTCAATTGTATCGCCTACTCCAAGAATAAACTCAGATATCCTTACCTTGTTAATCTTCTCATCGTTTTCATTGTGTTCCGCTGCGTTCGTTTTTGTTTTAATGCCTGTTGAAGCGCATCCAATTAAGAGGCTTATTAATAAGGGCAATATTGACAGCAAATAGTAGTTGTTTTTTTTCATAATTAGCGATGAATAGCAATATGGTTTAATTTAAGTCCTGTCTGTAAAATTACTCCGTGATATTTTCACTCAATTATGTAAAGTTTCCACCGCCGGTGATAAGCTGGCTTTTTACATCTTAATCAGTATTTTCCCATCTTTTCTTGCAGAAGAGGCCTTTATTGCTTCCATAATTTTATTGAATGCGTATCGAGCCGTAATCATCTTTTCAAGACGGAGTTTTCCGGTGGTAATAAGTCTAATGATGGAGGGGAAAATGCCATGACCGGAATGACCCCTTGCACCAATGATTTTATTGGCGCCGGATACAAGGATGTCGAGATGCATTGAGGTTGATGTTGCTGCCCTGCCAAGGTAAATTATTTTCCCGTTTATAGCCATCGATCTTTCCATCTCCGGAATTGTTTTCGGCGCGGCGCCTGCGGCTTCCACCTGTACGTCAGCTCCCCACCCTCTGGTAATTTCCATTACTTTATCGCCCGGTGCATGCCCATCTAACTTGTTTATATTAAAGGCAAAATCAGCCCCTGCATCTCTCGCTATTTTCACTCTTTCATCAATTACATCGAATGCTATGATCCGGCTTGCGCCGGCAATTTTTGACAGGGTTATTGCGCCCAGCCCAATAGGACCCGCACCATATACTACTATAGTAGCGCCAGGGTTGAACCCACCGCCTACAATAAAAATTCCATTGTAGGCGCAGCCTACCGGCTCAATAAGGGCTCCAATATCAAAGGTATCTTCCTCTTGATATACATTTACCAGATCATTGATCTTCCAGCAATATTTTTCGCTTACCGTGACATATTCAGCAAAAGCGCCGTCAGCGCTCAACCCCATTAATTCTATATATTTGCACTGGTTGGGAAATCCACTCCTACACGACTGACACCTGCCGCACCACATAATGCTCTCTACAGCAACTTTGTCGCCTTTTTTAAATTCTCTTACATTGCTTCCTGCTTTTTCAACTATTCCCGAGAACTCATGGCCTATAATACACGGTAATTTCGTTAAACCCGAAAAGATTATATATCCCTCTTCATCTGTTTCATAGAGGTGGGTATCGGAGCCGCAAATGCCACATGATTTAACTTTTATAAGAATTTCATCACTGTTTGGATTTGGCGTAGGGATGTCTTTTATCTCAAATGTCGTATTTTTCCATACCTGGCTTCCAATAATGGCCCTCTTTTTTAATAGTTCCTCTTCGCTTATGGTGTAATTTTTTTTGGGTCGCCATTCTGCATTAACAACCAGTGCCTTCATGCGTGCTCCATTTGCAATACCTTCTTGTTTATTTTCCCGCTTCCGATCTTAGGCAGCGATTCTCTGATTTCAACTATCTTGGGATGTTTATAATGGGCTAACCGCTCTTTGCAAAATACCAGCACGTCTTTTTCTGTCAGATTCCTTCCTTTCCTGGTGACTATAACAGCTTTTGGAATCTCCCCCCTCAATCTGTCCCTTACAGAAATGACAGCTACCTCTTTAACGTCAGGATGGTCCATTAATACCCGTTCGACCTCCTGAGGATAAACCTTCAGCCCCGCAACTTTCATCATCCCGGACTTTCTTTCTATAAGCCGGAAGTTGCCTTCCGCGTCCTTTATTCCCAGGTCGCCGCTATAGTACCAGCCGTTTTTAAAACATGTTTGACCATTAGCCTCATCATTGTAATAACCTTTAACTACGGCAGGTCCTTTAAATATCATTTCGCCAATCTCTCCGGCCGGGGGTTCTTCATTATTTTCGTCAACGATTTTAACTTCGTATGAGGCGCACGGTTTTCCTACAGAACCTTGTAGTATAGGTTCACCAGGCCGGTTTGCAATGGCAATTCCTGTAGTCTCCGTGCTTCCCCAGACCGGTATAATCGTGGCGCCCAACTTTTGCCTGAATCTCTCTATAAGCTCACTGCGTGTATACATACCCCCGCTTTCCGGGATCCTTAAAGAACTAAGATCATAAGTATTGTGTTCAAGCACTTCCAGCAGGTTTTCATATACGGGAGCAAGTCCCATCATACAGGTTACCTTGTGATTGGATATAGCCTCTGCAATTGATTTGGGATATATCTTATCAACCATAACTATTGTTCCACCCAGGTAAAGAGGGCGGGCAAATATCTCATGGGGATGGGCAAACGGCGCAAACATACAGAGATGTATGTCATTGCCCTTCAATCCAAGCGCGTCTACTGAAGCGATAGTATTCCAGTGTATATTGGAGTTTGTCGTTATGGCTCCTTTGGAACTGCCGGTAGAACCAGAAGTATAATTGAGATAAACAATATCGTCATCCTGAATATCAAATTTGAGGTTATTCGTTTTCCCCTTCTTTATTACGTCATTCCATGGTATACATTCTCTGCAAGAATCTCCAATTGCTATAATAGGTATTGGTGAATCGGGGGGAAGCAGGTCTATAAACAGACTGTGAACAATAAGGTACCGGGGAGAAATACTATGTAAAATTGTATTAATATCTTCACCGGTAAGTTCAAAATTGATTGGCGCTGCTATTCCGCAGGCTTTGGCGACTGCAAGGAAGCTGATGATGAGTTCAGGGATCCTTGGCAACATTAAGCCAACCCTATCTCCAGTATGAACCCCCATCTCCACTAGCCCATTTGCCAATCTATTTACAGTCTCATTGAGTTCTTTATAATTTATTCTGGAATCGTGAAAGATAATAGCCGCTTTTTCAGGTATCTCTTTGGCATTTTTTTCCAGTATCTCAACGAGTGTCAAAGTATAGCCCTTGGTTTTTGATGTAATATTTCAAGATACGATACGAGATGTCTATTAATTACCTGTATCGATTGTAAGAAAAAACAAACTATTAATTTAAAATGTTACCATATAAATAAAGACAGGTCAATTAATATTACGTATCCTCTTATAGGTCAAATCTCTAGGAATATGAGCGATGTTAGTAATGCTAAGCCATCGGAAGAGGCTGATAACAAATTTTTCAGGGCTTGCTTTATTCTTTTTCAGTATATATGCATTTTTGTAGACCAACAAGTTCTTGATAAATACCCTTATTTATGGTAAAAACTAGCGAGGCGAAGCCTCAGACCGATAAACGATTAATCAGAGAGAAAGCTTTTTAAATGGAAGATTATTTGAAAAGGTTACTGGATATTCTGTGTAGTTTTCTCTTTCTTGTAATTTCTATACCGGTATTTTTCATCATTGCCATTTTGATAAAAATAGACAGCAAAGGACCTATTTTCTTTTTGCAGAAACGGTGTGGTAAGGACGGAAGTGAATTTAACATGTATAAATTCAGGACGATGGTTAAAGATGCTGAGACTTTAAAGAAAAGACTCAAAAATGAGATGGATGGCCCTATGTTTAAGTTGAAAAACGACCCCAGAATTACACGGTTAGGAAGGATTTTGAGGAAGTTGAGTCTTGACGAATTACCTCAATTGCTGAATGTCTTAAAAGGCGAGATGAGTCTTGTAGGACCAAGACCTCTGGCAGACGAGGAAATGATCGGTGATGATATTTGGAGAGAGATCAGGCTTTCGGTCAGACCAGGGATGACAGGCTTGTGGCAAATAATGGGGAGAGACAGCGGTAAATTCAGTGATTGGATAACGTATGACACTGAGTATGTTCAGAAAAGGTCGTTATTTATGGATATAAAAATCCTTTTCTTAACGATAGTTACAGTTTTACGTAATAAGGGTTTATAATTCTGTAACACAAAGTCCTTTCTTTTTTGTAAAAGGGAAAACCCTTGCAAAGACGGCCTTGAGGTATCTGCCTTCCGGGAATATGGTAGAAAAGGGGTGATCCGATGAAGCCCCCGTGATCTTGAAGATAATAAGGGTTTATAATTCTGTAACACAAAGTCCTTTCTTTTTTGTAAAAGGGAAAACCCTTGCAAAGACGGCCTTGAGGTATCTGCCTTCCGGGAATATGGTAGAAAAGGGGTGATCCGACGCCGCGCCAGTGACCCTGAATATCTGGAGCACAACCCCTGCCTCTGCGGCGGAACGGGTCAGGATGGAAAGGAAGTCTCTCTCAGAGACCAGGCCGGAGCAGGAACACGTCAGCAGGATGCCGCCGGGTCTGACGACCTGCATGCCGAGCCTGTTGATATCACCGTATGTCCGGTACGCCCGCTTGATTTCTTCAGTACAACCGGCGAGTTTGGCAGGGTCAAGGACTACGACGTCCGCCTGCATACCCTTGCTCGTCATCGTTCGCAGGTGATCAAACACATTGACGTGCTGAAACGTTACTTTTACAGCATTTAAGCGGGCATTCTCCTCAGCCGTTTCCAGCGCATCTTCATCCAGATCAATTCCCGTGGCTGACCGCGCGCCGGCAAGCATTGCAGAAATGGCAAATCCGCCGGTATAGCAAAAACAGTCGAGCACTTCCTTGTCACGGCAGTACTGCGACAGGGTCAGGCGGTTCTCGCGCTGATCGAGAAAAAAACCTGTCTTATGCCCTGTCTTAAGGTTTACTTTCATCTTCAAAAAATTCTCTTTGATTTCTACAGAATCAGTGCCGGGATAATTCTTTGCTACCTTTGAGAAATCCACTCCTTCCTTAGCGGCTGTTCGTTCGTCAGGGCGAACGACGATTCGGCTTCCAGGATATAGGGATTGCAAAGACGACACAATCCAGTTCATCGTTTCTATATATCCGGCTGAGTACGGCTCAACGACAAATACGTCAGCAAATTTATCTATAATTAATCCCGATAATCCATCTGCTTCCCCGTGAACGAGACGGTAACAGTTTGAGGTCTTGTGAATTTGGAGGATTTCTTCACGAAGCGTTTTAGCCTGTTCGAGTTTTTTGTAGAAAAATTCCTCGTTAAGTAATTCAGAAATATTTTCGGTTAGCAGACGAATGCCGATATTGCTGTTAACATTGTAAATGCCTCTGCCAATAAAATCGCCTTCTTTAGAGATCACCTCTACCAACGTTCCCGGTTTTAACTTTTTTTGGGGATGACGGATCATTCGGTTGAATATCCAGGGATGGAGGGAGTTCCGTCTTGCTTTTAGTGATATTATTGGTAATTCCATAACTTATTTATAGTAATTTCAAAATAAACACAAAGTTACGAAGACACTAAGTATATTTCTTTGTGCCTTTAGCTGGTTTACACGTCCATGAGTGAACTAATAATTTGGCATTTTGCGTAACTGTTAGCAGCTTATAAATTAGTCCTGCCAAGTCCCCCTTAATAAAGGGGGATTCAGGGGGTTGTGTTTTTTTTCTGAATATTTACAACCCCCTAGCCCCCTTTTCTAAGGGGGATTTTTGCCTGCAACTGCCCGCAAAGCCCCATAAATAAACTGATAATTCTTATACGATAAATTTATAGGCTGGCTCAATCTGCAAGAGTGAACCCTCCGCGATTTCAAAAATCAAATTTCCGCATACGGCTTGGAAGGGCAAACGTCCGTCCGCCACTACAGAATCTTTGCCATGAGCATTGCTACGCCGGCGCCTGTGGAGATATTAATAAAATTAACAACTTCATTACTCATCCATTTTCGCCGTTCGATGGTTGCCCCCAAAACACTCTCAATCGTCGTGCCCATGAATGCGGCAATCACCACAATTATTATCGCCGAAGGGCTGATTATGTGCAACAGGGAGGCTTCAGCGCCAATGAGTGCGGCAGACAACATTCCCAGAATGGTACCCTCAACAGATATTGCCCCGTCCGTTCCCACAGGAACGGATTTCATTGTGGTAATCAGAATAGGCCTTTTCCCGTAGATTTGCCCTAATTCACTGGAGATGGTATCAAAGGTGGCCGTGGCGAAGGCTGCCACAAATGCAATTTTGAAGATTTCTGGCATATCGGTTAGTAATGCCATAATGGCCATTATAAGCCCTACTCCACCTTTGGCGACTGCGTGTTTTAAACCGCGCCTTCCTCTGTTTTCCTGCGCAACTCCGTGTGATGCCTTCCATTTGTATTTGTGTTTGGATGACCAACTGCCAAGCGCAAAAAAGGTAAAGAGGATAAGAAAACCGCCTATTCCAAGGCAAAGATATATTATCGTGCCAACGACAACTCCACCGATGAAACCTGATTTACTAACTGTTTTCAGGTAGTAAGCAAGTAAGCCAAATGAAATATTGATGCCTAATGCAGCGACGACGCTGTACGCATGGCTGAGATGTTCCCAGTTAATAATAGTGGCAGCATACAGGAACAATCCAGCCGTTAGTGGTACGGTAATATTGTCATTGATCTTCAGGGGGAGAGATTCTACTGCTGCCGCCATGAGAGCCGTTAAAAATCCGCAGATAAGAAAATAAGACCACGCTAATGGAGGTTGCATGTGCCATAACATGGTTTGAGCAGGGGATTGACCCAGGCTTACCCACCACATAAGAACGGCAGCGCCGAGTCCGCCAAAGGTGACAAAGGCAGCGGAACCTATCCAGGATTTTTCAGGATTCCAGGGGAGTTTCCTTTTCCCATACATCTTTCCAAAGATGTTGGAGCAACCGTCTCCGATGGACATAATAGCCCACGCCCCCGCCACGATGTACATTTTTTTATAAAAGAGGAGAATGAGAATAAAGACCATTATGCCATAGATGAGTTTGCCGAAGGAAAACCCCTTTTCCTGCTCGTGTTTCCGGAATGCACCTTTTACAAACATTTTTGATAAGAAAAGTCCGTACATGATTCCCACGAATGCAAACAGGAGCGCCTGCCAGGTATTTAAATATCTCAGCAAGAGGACGAATACTACCGGTACGATGTGTTCGATCTTGCGTTTCGTTTCACTTGTCATAGGGTTTGGATAAGCTTTCGGCTATCAGCGTTTAGGATGCAGTTTATCGTCTATTCCCTGATTCCTGAGGACGGATGGCTGTTATTGCGTTTTTATACATCCAGCCCAATGTGTGTTTTCGCTGGTTCAATCGTCCTCGATTGAACCGAAACATTTGGCATTTCACATAACTGATAACTGTTCAAAATATATGGCCTAGCTCAAAATATCTGGTTCAATCTACAAGATTGCACCACCCACGAGAATTTCGGATTATGTGATTCGACTTTCTTTGCTGCCGTTACTTAGTCTTTGTGCGGTTTGTAGCCTGGAGTTTTGTATATCCAGTCAAGGGTACGCACCAGACCCTCTTTTAATGGAATATGGGTATATTCCAATTCCTGTTCTGCCTTTTCCGAACTGAATGCCCAGTCGTGTTTATAGATTTCAATTATGGATGCTGTATGTTTTGGCGTCTTTCCGGATATGCGGGCAGTGAGTTCATCGTATCTAGAGGACATTTTTGCAATCCAAAATGGTATATGACGCCTTGGGGCATTTATTCCACTTAATGCTTCAAGTAATTTAAAGAAATCTCCGATAGAAATGTTTTCTCCGCCAAGAATATACTTTTCTCCGACCTTGCCTTTTTCCATCGCCAGCAAATGGCCTTTTACCACATCAGTGACAAATACATAATTCCACAACTTGCTTCCATCGCCAAGGATTCCCGGTATCTTTCGCCCCAAAAAATCCAGGATGATACGGACAACCAAATTTCCCTCAGTAATTTCGCCCGGCCCATAAATTACACAGGGATACACCGTAATTACGGGCAATCCTTTATTTAAATACCCAGCGGTCAATTGATCAGCAATATACTTTGTCCGTTCATAGTGGTTGTGTAAGTGGTCGGGGTCGTGTTGTGTTTCCTCGGTATTGAGTTTGCCGTTTGACGGGCCAATAGCCATAAAAGAAGAAGTGTACACAAATTTTGTAACTCCCTCTTCCAGGGCGCATTCCATAACGTTCTGAAGCCCTTCCACATTGACCCTGTAAAATTCTGCTGGATTACGCACCCAAGCCTTTACGAGCGAGGCCATATGAAATACCATTTTGCATCCTTTGATGGCTTTCCTGACTGTGTGGATATTTGTCACATCTCCTTCAAGTATTTTTAGTCGTTTATTGTCTGTTTCCTTTAAGAAGCTATTTTTTCTGATCAGGAGGTGGACATCTTCATCGAGATAACCCAATTTCTCTACAAGCTGTTTTCCTAGAAAGCCCGTTCCACCCGTTACAAAGATAGACATAATAGACCAATTATATGTGTAAGTTTTTAGAAATAGTGACGTGTGTCGAATGACGAGTGGGCTAGAAAAACGTCACCCGTCACCTGCAACTCGCCACCTGAGCTTGTTTTTAAGTATTTTTGGTTGTGGCTACGCAACGTTCATAAATCAGGAAATGTCCTTTCCGTTAATTCTCCGAAAATGACCTTCAGGATATCTTTTATCTGTATAAGGCCTGAAACAGTTCCCCGCGTATCTTTGACAATGGCTATATGTAATCCTTTTTGCTGGAATTCTGCGAGTATCTTGCTAATTCTTTTATCCTCCGGGACAAAATAAGGTTCCATCATGAGGTCTTCGAGGACGAAGAGTGGATTATTTATCAACATGTTTATGATTGCTTTTGAATGAATGATCCCGATGACGTTATCAATGCTATGCCTGTATACGGGGTATCGTGTATGACCTTCTTCGGTGACAATTCTCACAATGTCATCGCTACTCATGTCCGCATTTATAGCGACAATCTTGTCTTTTGGCACCATGATCTCTTTAGCGAACTTATCATTCAACTCAAATACCCTGTGCAATAGCTTGTGTTCGCCGTCAGCCAATACGCCAGTTTCCCCGCTTTCCTTGATGATATGCCTTACCTCTTCTCGGGTGAAGATTGTTTTTTTATACTCGATCTTTATGCCAAATAAATTAAAGACCAGATAAGTGATATACGTAATCAATGTAACAATGGGAGAAAGAATCCATCGTATCCACTCGTACGGTTTAACGATCAATAGAGAAAGCCGTTCTGGAAATTGGGTCGCTAATACTTTCGGGAATGTTTCACTAAACATAAGCAAAATAAAGGCAACGATGATTGGCGCCAGCACCACGCCCCACTCACGCAAAAAATATATTGCGATCGTCGTTCCTATTGTTGACACTATGGTGTTGACGATGTTATTCCCGGTAAGAATGGTACTGAGAAGCCTGTCCGGCTCATTAATTACATTAAAAATCGAGATGGCTCTTTTGTTTTTCTGTTTGATCAGAAAATCCAGGCGTGTCTTATTAAGGGAAAAAAAAGCCGTCTCGGAGAGTGAAAAAAAGGCGGAAACAATGAGGAGTACAAAAAAAAGTATCATCATGAAAACTATTATTATAGGTGAGAAGTGCAACGAATCCATAAAGACGCCCTTTTTTATTCCTTCTCTTTTTCAAGGATAAGATTCATGATTTCTTCGGGTGTGTTGGATTTAATGATTTTTTGTTTAAAGGATTCATCGATGAATAAACGGGCTATTCGGCTTAAAAGCCCGAGATATGTGCTATGTGTTCGCTCTTTGGTAGCGATTAGAAAAACCAGATGAACGGGTTTGTCGTCAAGGGAATTGAATTCAATTCCTTGCTCTGAAATCCCCAAACACGCAATAATGTCAGTGACACCTGAAGTTTGTGCGTGTGGTATTCCTATCCCGCCACCGATCCCCGTACTCTTAATCTTTTCTCGTTCTATTACCTTTTTGAGGAGGTCTGCTTCATTAATTACCTTGTCCGAAGTCTTGGCGACATTGACCAATTTTCCCAGAACGTCGTATTTATCCCTGCCATTCAGGTTAATAATGATACGTTCCTTGGTCAGGACATCTGAGAGTTTCACACCCATCCCCTTTCACCGCATAACTGCGCTATAATATTGTATATATTTTAATTTGTGATTAGTAAAAATCAATGCTTTTAAGTTTTTAAAATAAATTCTCATAAAAACTCTGGCCGCACGGCAGGGGGGGAAGACCTAAAATGTCCGCTACGGTGGCTCCCAAATCAGCAAAAGATTGACGAATGCCTAATGATGCAGGAGATTTCAATGCTTTTCCATAGACCAATAGCGGCACATACTCCCTGGAATGGTCTGTGCTCGGTGTGGTTGGGTCACAGCCATGATCTGCCGTAATAAACAAAATATCCCCTTTGCCAAGTGTTTCCAGGATTTCAGGAATACTATTGTCAAAGGTTTTTAAGGCATCCGCATATCCTTTGACATCGTTTCTGTGACCGTATTTCATGTCGAAATCAACAAGGTTTGTAATAAGAATACCTTTAGAGTTCCTTCTTATGCATTGTATGGTATGGGTAATTCCATCCTGATTATCATGGGTATGTATTTCTTCTGATAATCCCTTGTGCGCAAATATATCGCCAATCTTACCGATACCGACCACCTCCAGTCCCTTTTGAAGTACATGATCTAAAAGTGTAGACGATGGCGGCGCTAAAGAAAAATCCTTACGCCTGTCTGTCCTGATGAATTGGCCGTTTTTTACGACAAATGGGCGTGCAATAACCCGGCCTACGGCGTGCTCTCCTGTCAGTATCTCGCGGGCTGTTTCGCACATTTTGTATAACTCTGAAATTGGTATAACATCCTCACAGGCTGCGATCTGAAAGACACTGTCGGCTGAGGTGTACACTATCGGGGATTCCGTCTCGATATGTTCTTTTCCCAGTTCCTGAATAATTTCAGTGCCCGAAGCGGGTTTATTGCCCAGGATGGACCGCCCGATTTTGTTTGTAAATGTATTTATGATTTCTTTTGGAAAACCATTCGGATAAGTAGGAAAGGGTTTTCTGGTTATAACGCCCGTCATTTCCCAGTGGCCTGAAGTGGTGTCCTTTCCTGCGGAGATTTCTGACATCTTGCCATAAAAACCTAAGGGGGCAATTGAAGGAGAGACACCCTTGATTGGTATAATTCTTCCAAGCCCCAGTCTTTCCAAATTGGGTAACGGTAATCCACCTAAAACATCCGCAATATTTCCCAGGGTATTACTGCCTTCATCTCCATACAAGTGCGCATCAGGCATGGCGCCGACACCGACACCGTCCAGTACAATAATTATGACCCTTTGTATTGCCTGATTACAACTTTTCCTTTGTTCTGTCACGTCTCCGGCTATGTGGATTGTACCTGCACATTTTCCCTGCTCGTCAGAACGTTTCAGCGATTTTATGGAATCTGACAAGGTTACATTTTCAATGCTCACCGCGAAGTAACTGGCCAGTATGGTTAGAAGAAGATTATTGTATTTGTCACGTTCAAAAGTATGAAAATATTCCGGTATGGTGCTAAATACGGCAGACAGTCCGATCAGTTTTCGATCGTGAATAAGAGGGGTATTCATAAAGGAAGAGTATCTCACATCCAGTACCGGACGGGATACGATTTCTTTCAATCGTGTAGACAACGGAAGGGTTGAGTCCTTAATTTTAGAAAGAGGAATGCCTATGGAAAAAACGGGGGTAAGATTTTCATTGTTATTATTAAGCATAAGGACGGATGCATCAGCCTCTGTAAATATCTTAAAATGTTTGGTAACCGTCCGTATAATTGATTTATAGTCTAAGGGTTTGCTGGTGGGCAGTAAAAATACGTCCGAGAGGGTCTTGATCCGTTGGTACAACTTCTTTTCATCCGAGATAGATGACATATATCATGAATCCTGACCCGCTAAATTTGACATTGGAATTTGTTCAGGATGATTATATTTGAAATGGCGCTACTTCTTCAAACAAAAAATCAACGGGTACGTATATTTCCAACGGTATTCTTCTGAGCGATCAATCGTGAATGCGTTTTATAACGGCCCCTAGTTTGGATAGCCGTTCTTCGAGTCGCTCATAGCCACGATCTAAATGATAAACGCGATCGATGGTTGTTGTCCCTTTAGCCACCAGGCCGGCAAGCACAAGTCCTGCGCCGGCGCGCAGATCGGAGATCATCACATTGGCGCCGGATAGATACGGCGTCCCTCGTATGATTGCGCTGGACACCTCCACCCGGATATCCGCCCCCATCCTCACTAATTCCGGCACATGCATAAACCTGTCGGTAAATATCTTTTCGGTAATAATACTTTTTCCCTCTACCGTACATAACAAGGCCATAAATTGAGCCTGCATGTCGGTAGGCATACCGGGATAGGGTAATGTGGTTATGTCGACATTGTGGTATAGATTGTTTCCTTTGACCCGGATGCTGTTGCCGATGGTATTTATTTCTACGCCTATTTCTTTTAATTTATCGATTACAGCGGTTAGATGGTCTGCCCGCACATTTTCCAGGATAATGTTGCCCTTTGTAATGGCGCCCGCAATCATGAATGTGCCTGCTTCGATCCGGTCCGGAATGATTTCATAATCGATTCCGTGTAATTCCTGAACGCCTTCGATGGTTAATCTGTTTTCACCAATCCCGGAAATCTTTGCGCCTGCCTTGTTTAAAAAGTTTGCAAGGTCTTGTACTTCTGGTTCGCGGGCTGCGTCCTCAATGATTGTTGTTCCTTCGGCCAGTACTGCCGCTGACATGACGTTACAAGTTCCCAGCACGGTCGAACCGTATTTTCCTTTCAGAGAAATTTCCGTGCCTTTTAGTCTATCCGCTGTAGCGTTTATATAACCTTCTGTCGTTTCGATCCGGGCGCCCAATGCCCTAAGTCCGTTTATATGCAAATCGACAGGTCTCTGGCCGATAACGCACCCTCCGGGGTACGATACCTTTGCCTTGTGTCTTTTGCTTAATAGTGGACCGAGTACGCATATAGAAGCCCTCATCTTTCTGACGAGTTCGTAAGGAGCTGTGTATTTGTCGTTATTTTCTCCGTCTCGAAACATTATTTCAAGGGTGTCGTCTTCGTATCTCTTTATCTGTCCACCAAGATTCTCCAGTATTTTCGATTGGGTCTGGATATCGACAATATTGGGTATCCCCTTTATCCGGGATGTGCCGTTTAACAACAAACAGGCTGCCATGATAGGCAAGGCAGTATTTTTTGCCCCATTGATTCTTACGCTTCCCTTTAAACGATGTCCTCCCTCAATGACGATTTTATCCACGGCATTCCTCCATTTGTGCGATGACGATACGGGATATATGTTGATAATCTTTTATGAACGCTGCCTTTTTAAAACATCGTGCTTCTTCGAACAACGTTGCTATTTTACGCGCCTGTTTTTCACCGGCCTCAAAAATAACAAACCCCCCTGGTTTGAGCCATGTATGCGTGTTTGCAATAATTCGTTTGAACATTTGTAAGCCGTCCTGGCTGCTGACGAGCGCTCCATACGGCTCAAAATCCCGTACCTCCTTCTGTAAATTATTGAATTCGTCGCTTGATACATAGGGCGGGTTGGACACGATAAAGTTTACCTTTGATTCGATTCCGTATCCTTCGAGCGGTCGAAAGATATCTCCGCAGAGAAATGTTATTTTGCTAAAAACAGCGTGTCTTTGAGCATTGATTTTGGCAACGGCTAAGGCATCGGGGGATATATCTATTGCAAATATCCTGGCATTGTTTATCTTTTTTGCCAGGGTTACCGCAATATTACCGCTTCCAACTCCGATGTCTACAATCACAATTTCATTTTCGCGCGTTAGAATTTGTGCCCTTTTTATAACGGCCTCCACGAGCAACTCCGTTTCGGGACGCGGAATTAATACCCGTTCGTCTACGAAAAAGTCCAATGACATAAATTCTGCGTGATTTGTGATATATTGCAGGGGAACACGCTGTGAGCGTCTCCGGATAGACTCTTTGTAACGCATGGCGACAGTTTCTTCTACAGGTTGATCGGGGTGTATATAGAGATCGGTACGCTTGCAATCCAGGAGATGTGATAAAATAACTTCTGCGTCCAGAGACGGGGAATCTATACCGTGTTCTTGTAATAGCTTGCTTGCCTGGTGAACGAGGCTGGAAATGGTATATTTGTCAGAAAATGTATTTTTCAAACACTTGCAGCAAGTTGTTTTAGTTGTTCTTCCTTATAATAGTTCAACAATGCCTCGATGATTTCGTCCAGATATCCCATCATGACCTGTTCAAGATTATATACGGAAAAGTTTATCCTGTGGTCTGTAACCCGGTTTTGTGAGTAATTGTAAGTGCGGATTTTTTCGCTGCGGTCTCCCGTTCCAATCTGGTCCCGGCGTATCTGGTCTCGTTCGCTCCGTTTCTGTCCTTCATATAATTCATACAATCGGCTTCTTAAAATACGCATGGCCTTTGCGCGATTTTTGTGCTGGGATTTTTCGTCAAGGCATTTCACAATCAATCCGGAAGGGACATGGGTAATTCGGACGGCGGAACTCGTTTTGTTGACCTTTTGTCCGCCCGGACCCGAAGCACGGAAGGTATCTATCAGGAGGTCGTTTGGATTGATATCGATTTCCACCTCTTCAATTTCCGGCAGAATAGCCACTGTGGCTGTTGATGTGTGAACCCTGCCGCTGGCTTCAGTCTGAGGCACCCTCTGAACACGGTGCGTTCCGCTTTCAAAGCGCAGTTTTTGGTATACGTTCTTTCCTTCGATCGAAAAGGTTACTTCCCGAAAACCTCCTAAATCTTTTTCGCTGCTGTCGAAAAGCTCTACCTTCCATCCCTGATTTTCAGCGTATTTGGTGTACATGCGAAAAAGGTCTGCCGCAAAGATGGCTGCCTCTTCTCCCCCGGTCCCGGCGCGTATCTCGGCAATTACGTTTTTGCCATACGTTTTATCATCGGTGATGAATAACCCTTTGATCTCTTCCATGATGGCATCTTCTTGTTTTTCCAATTCTCCCAACTCATCCCTGGCCATCTCGGCGAATTCTTTGTCAGCGCCTTCCTGAGTCAAGAGCCCTTCCGCCTCCTGTTTCTTTGCGCGGGTCTCCGTGAGTTGGGTGTATTTATTTACCATCTTGGAAAGACTGCCATGTTCTTTTATATACGTCGTATAACGATTTGAATCTGCAATTACCTCCGGATCAGACAACAGCCTTTCCAATTCGTTATACCTTTCGTACATTTTTTCCAATTTTTTCAACAAATTATCATTCATTTTTATTTTACCGGTTCTTCAGTTTTCTGCCTCTTTTGTAATCTCTTCTGGAATCGTTCAATTTGACCTGCGCTATCTACGAACTTCTGCTTGCCCGTATAAAACGGGTGACATTTCGAGCAAACTTCGACTGCGATTTTGGGTTTTGTTGACCTGGTTTTAAAAGTCTCTCCGCATCCGCACGTTACAACAGTTTCCATGTATTCTGGATGAATTCCTTCTTTCATTGTTTCCCCCTGAAATAAACAATGCGTTTTATAAACGCATGACAAAATAAGACAAATAGTTATCTCAAAACACTCGAAAAATTTTAACAAACCACGAGGCGCTCTGCAATATAAATTTTATTATAAAATTCATTTGAATGTTTGTAATAATTAAATATAATCAATATTTCAAATTTTTTAGTATTTATGTCTACATAATTTAAATTGAATTCATCAGATTATGTTTGAATCAATTACCAGTAGTCTTGAAAGTGTTTTTAGCAAACTCCGGGGCAAAGGACGCCTTACCGAAGCCAATATCAAGGATGGGTTACACGAGGTACGCCTGGCGCTTCTTGAGGCCGATGTAAATTACAAAGTCGTTAAGGAGTTCATCCAGCACGTTACGGAACGCTCCGTAGGTGAAGAAGTTATAAAAAGTATCGCTCCCGGACAGCAGGTTATTAAGATTGTTCACGATGAATTGATCAAGCTGATGGGGGACTCTGACACCTCAATCCCTTTCAGGGACGGGGATCAGACGCTGATTATGCTCGTGGGGCTGCAGGGTAGCGGAAAGACTACCACGGCCGGCAAACTTGCTAAAATGATACTTTCCAAAGGGAGAAAGCCTCTGTTGGTAGCAGCGGATGTCCAGCGGCCTGCTGCCGTGGAACAGTTGAAGGTACTGGGTCAGCAACTTGACATACCGGTTTACTTCGAGGCCGGCTCTCAGCCCGTAAAGATATGCAAAAATGCGGTTAAACATGCTAAGGAAAACACAAATGACGTTGTTATTTTTGATACTGCGGGAAGGTTACACATTGATGACGAACTGATGTCGGAATTAAAGGAGATCAAAGGAAAACTGGAACCGCAGCAGATATATTTCGTGTGCGATTCGATGACAGGACAGGATGCCGTTAACAGTGCAAAGGAGTTTAATACCCAGTTAGGATTCGATGGCGTGATATTGACCAAACTCGATGGCGATACACGCGGCGGCGCTGCGCTTTCGATAAAGGCGGTTACCGGGAAGCCGATTAAGTTTGTAGGTATCGGAGAGAAATTGGACCGGCTTGAAGAGTTCCATCCAGACCGCATGGCATCCAGAATACTTGGAATGGGGGATATAGTATCTCTTGTAGAAAAGGCACAGCAGGCAATTGATCTGGAGGAAGCTCAGAAACTGAGCAGGAAAATACAGGATGATACGCTCAGTCTGGACGATTTCCTTGCACAACTCCAGCAGATTAAAAAGATGGGGCCGATCAAGGAAGTGCTCGGAATGATTCCGGGTATAGGAAATAAGATGGATGGCCTGAATGTTGATGAAAAACAGTTACAGAGGGTCGAGGCGGTTATCCGATCCATGACGGCTGACGAACGGTTGAATCCCGATATTATTAATGGAAGCCGGAGGCAGCGGGTAGCAAATGGAAGCGGAACGACCATTCAGGATGTAAATCAATTGCTCAAGCAGTTTAAGTCGATGAAAAAGCTGATGAAACATTTTAAAGGAAATGAAAAAAGTCTCAAGAGAATGGGAATGTTATCCAAAAGTTTACCTTTCGGTAAGGGCATGATACGATGAT
>Ga0194126_10002576_pt1 | contig 29361 bp, 23 predicted proteins | sample TA2KigC150mmetaG_FD_148641 | JGI IMG/M metagenome (GOLD analysis project Ga0194126, IMG submission 148641) | Freshwater microbial communities from Lake Tanganyika, Tanzania - TA2015035 Kigoma Deep Cast 150m | ecosystem: Environmental > Aquatic > Freshwater > Lake | place: Tanzania: Lake... | reverse complement strand
GATGGCCTAATTCTCCCAGTACCCGATCCACATACACCCATTCGATCCGTTTCCTCGGCGAAGCCACGTAGGACGGGAAACTACTCCAGGGGTAGATTTTCAAAGGTTGATTGAGCTTGACCAGCCCGGCTCTGACCGGGTTGAGGTGGATATAACTGCTCGCCTGCAAAAAATGGCCGGGTTCCTCTCCATCGATTAGCAGGGCCTTATACCGCCCTTGAAATAAATGCCCTCGGAACCCATGGCGAAGATTGAACCTCTGGGTGTACGTTCCTTGAAGCCATTTCATTCCCACCACTAAATTGGCCTCCGGCGTTTCCAAAAGTAAATGATAATGGTTGGTCATGATCACAAAAGCATGAATCAGCCAACCGGTTCGCTCACAAACTTCCCCCAGAAACTGCAAAAAAAGGCACCGGTCTCCGTCATCCTGGTAGATCGGTTCCCCGCGATCGCCCCGACTGATCACGTGGTAAACAGCTCCTGCAAACTCAATACGAGGCTTCCTGGCCATACCCCAATATTATCTTCATTTCGATCCAATATACAAGAAAAATTCCTAAATTCCTGGACTGACCCCTTTTCCATGGACTGACCCCTTTTCCATAACCAATAAGTGAAAATGTGTGTCCGGCAAGGCCCACGCATAAACGCTTAATGCCTTCGCTTCGCAAAGTTTCGCTATACGATCCAAGAAATCCTCTCGATCTCCTTGCTTCCGGAAGATCTTACTTCCTTCAATTCCCCGCCCTATCACGTAATGTAATGTCCCGGGCGCATCCAGTCTTGGCTGTCTCGACATGATCCCAATTTACCTTTAACCTAAGTTGAGCGATTTTTATTAGGCAACTGAATTTTCCGTTCCTAAAGGGCAAAAATAATCATTTGGGGAGAACATCAAGAACTACGTGTAGGCTGAAAATCTTCTGCTACAGCATTCCGCAAGAAATTATTTGGCCATAGTTGGTAATGATAGAGTTTGAAGGCGAATTTTAGGCATAATGGTCCCTTGGCCTTTCTCCCCATCCTTGCCAGCCGGTTCCCTAAACAACGATGGGAACTGGATTGTTACACCTCTCCCAAAGTCGGGCAAATCGCAAACCCTCCATAACGGCCATAGTAACCTTCAGGATAATCTCTCGACCCGTGTTGACAACCTTAGCCGCAAAATCCAAAGCTTTCCTCCTCACCGTGCTCGCATAGCTCGTGACCGGTATAACCTCGGCTAAGACATCCTCTTTGAAGGTCTCGAATAAAAAGAAAGAAATCAACATGCAGTAGAAGAAGACCATGTTGGGAGGAAACCTCTTGAAAGGCAACTCCTCAAACCCAAAATCTTTTAAACCCCGATGCGGTAACTCATCCGCACCCCGCAAATGATGACTCTGAATGATCGATTCCACCCGAACGATTCCTTTGCACAGTTGCGGATGGCAACCCCCGACCACCTCCGGATTCACCCCCAGATTGGTCAAAATGAGATTGTCAGGCCGGGCAAAATCTAATAACCGCTGCTCTCCCTCATAAACCGGACGCGTATAAATGGCCCGGTAAAATCTCCTCCAACTATCATACCGATACCCAAACTCCAGATACTCCCACTCCTGATGCCCATTATCATAAACCTTCCAGTCCCCAGATTCCCAAGACTGACCTCGAACATATTCCTTCACATGATCATAAATCTTCCCCGTACAAATAAAGCCGATATCGAGCTGGTCAAATACCCCCAAATTATCTTGATCCAAAAAAGCACTGTCCATCCGAATGATAATGGGCACATCTAATTTGCTTTTGAACCAACGTCCCCTCTTAGAAACTGCAAAAAAAGGCGCCGGTCTTCGTCATCCTGGTAGATCGGTTCCCCGCGATCGCCCCGACTGATCACGTGGTAAACAGCTCCTGCAAACTCAATACGAGGCTTCCTGGCCATACTCCAATATTATCTTCATTTCGATCCAATATACAAGAAAAATTCCTAAATTCCTGGACAGACCCCTTTTCCCTAAAGTAAACTACGTCCCCCATCACTCATCCCTCCTGTCGTCCTTATGACGGAATTTCAAAAATATTAAAAAAAACTTGACAAGAGTGCCACATTTATTATATAAGTGCTACTCAACTTTTAGAGTTTCGCAAGAGCAGTCCGGAAATGAGGTTGTCCGGGCTTCGGCTCGAAACCGCGGATGTCCAGGTCGGCTAAGAATTTGGGAGGAGGGGATAGGAAATGGACGGGCTTGTTCGGGTATTCACCGGGGAAGGCAGGGGAAAAACCTCGGCGGCCATGGGATTGGCCTTGCTGGCCGTCGGGGCCGGAGGGAGGGTATACATCGCCCGTTTCCTGGGGCCCTGGGAGGAGGATGAATGGAAGGGGTTGGCCAGGCTGGATGGCGATGTGATGTTCCGACAGTTCGGACGAAGGGGGGTGGCATTCGAAGAACCAAGGGAAGATGACTTCCGGGAAGCTCGGGAGGCTTTGGAGGAAATCCGCCGGGTGATTCGGTCGGAGGCGTATTCAGTGGTTATTCTGGATGATGCCAATAGGGCCGCTTGTTACGGCCTTTTTTCCGTCGGGGACTTGTTGGCCCTGATCGAGGAAAAACCGCAACGGGTAGAGCTGGTCATCGCCGGATGCTGCGCCGACCCAAGAATTATCCGCCGAGCGGATGTCGTCACGACTCTGCAAGAATTAAGAGGAAATAGCTAAATCCTCCGGGCGGACTTTTTTTTCAAGTACGGTAGCACGAAAATAAAATTTGTAATATAAACGTTAGCCCCGTCCGTGGAGGGGGCTAAAAAATATTTAGGAGGTGCAGGATGACCAAAGGGTTAGGGATACTGGTTTTTCTCGTGTTCGTTTTTGGGCCAGCTTACGCCGAGGAAAAAAGCGGGCCGATCAAAATGGAAGAAGTGGTAGTCACCGCCACCAAGACGGAGCGGCTCCTGGAGGAGGTTCCGGGAAGAATCCAGGTGATCACAAAAGAAGATATCCAGAAGGCCCCCGGGCAAAAGATAGATGATTATTTGAACAACCTTTCCGGGGTCAGCGTCATAAGGTCGAATGGCATCTTTACCTTGGGTCCCAATGTGACCCTGCGGGGCCTCGGCAGGGAGGGGGGAAGAACTCTGGTTCTGGTAAACGGGATGCCCATCAACAAAAGCGATACGGGGGAGGTTAACTGGAACCGGGTCAACGTGGAAGACATTGAAAGAATCGAGGTATTCAAAGGACCGGCGTCCTCTCTTTACGGGAATAACGCCATGGGTGGGGTCATCAACATCATCACCAAGAGCCCGGAGAAATTTATCGAAGGGAATGTGGCCGCAAAATACGGCGCCTTCAACACCTATGGGGCAAACGCGGCCATCTCCGGCAATCCCCTGGGAAAAACATCCGGTCCCTATTACCGGGCATCGGGGTATTACCAGAAAAGCGACGGTTACATCTCCACGGAAGAAAGCCAGAGAAACCAGTACACCCGGAAGAGGTTTCTGGAGGAGGGGAATGCCGCCCTGGCCGTGGGGTATCGGTTTAACCCGGATAACCTGGTCGAGCTGGCCGGGAGTTACTTCAATGACAAACGGGGGGAAGGAACCCAAATCCAGGCCCCGGACGGGGTGTCGCGGGATTTTGACACGGCGAATCTTTCCCTGATGTATCGGGGGGGAGTTCAGGACCTGAGGTGGGAGATCAAGGGATTCTACCAGCTGGAGGACTACCGAAGAGTCAGTGAAAGCCAAAGGGGGGCGATTTACACCCGGTTTGATGTGCAATCGGACCGGGAAGACAAGGGGATCATCTTCCATGTCTCCAAAAAGCTCTTTCCCCATAATAGGGTGACCCTGGGCGGCGATTTGAAGCAGGGAAGTATCGATGGGCTGGAGAATATAAGACTTCCCCGGACCGTACCCACAACAGGGGGAAAATGGATTTCTATGCCCTTTACCTTCAGGATGAAATCGATCTTATGGACGGGAGGCTGAATCTCATCGGCGGGCTGCGGTATGACTACGCCAAATTACATGACGCATCCTATTTTTCCACCCTTTCCCCGTTTTCGTCCTTCAACGGCAATCTGAAAGAAAAAAGCTGGTCGGCTCTATCCCCCCGTCTGTCGGGCCGGTATTTCTTCCTGGAAAACCTGAGCGCCTTCGCCTCCTATGGAAGGGGATTCCGCGCTTCCATTCTGGATGACCTCTGCCGTTTTGGGATTCTCTGGGGGATCTATAAGGAAGCCAACCCAGACCTGGAACCGGAGACCGTCGACTCTTTTGAAATCGGGGTGGATTATAAACCCCTTGCCGGAATAAAGCTTTCCGCTTCGCTCTTTTACTCGCTGGGTAGGGATTTTCTCTATTTCGTTCCCACGGGAAGAACGCTTGCCGATAGGCCGCTCTACCGGCGGGAAAATATCGGCAGGGTGGAAATCTACGGGGGAGAACTGGATGCCAGTTATGCCCTGAACAAATCCATTTCCCTTTTTGCCAATTATACCTACAACCACACTGAGATTAAAAGTTTTCCCCGGAATAGTTCCCTCGAGGGAACTGAATTCACAAACAGTCCCCGTCACCAGGTAAAGGCCGGGATCAACTGGCTGAACCGCTACCTGAATGCGGGCGCATATTATCATTACAAGAGCGGCCAGTTGGTCTATACCAATGAAGTGACGCAGACCACCAAAAAAATCCCCGAATACCATACCATGGACTTGAAAGTCTGGAGGAAGATCGTGAAGAACTTGACGGCCACTCTAACGATCCAGAATGTTTTTGATAAACAGCACCTGGAGAGCGACACGGATCTATCCCCGGGGCGGTTCATCTTAGGGGAACTCAGATATCAGTTTTAATGACTGAGGAGCGTTTCCGGATTCTTTCCGCCGGCATTCCCAGCCCTGTATTTTCAAAGAAGATGGAGTTAAGATGCGAGAGGGCGATTTTCGCAGGTTCATGGGCGGGCCATAAAATAGATTTATGACAAGGAGAATGAGAATATGCGAGGTTTGATTTCCTTAACCTGTCTGCTGGCGGGTTGGCTTCTCCTCTTTTCCCATTCGGCAAGGGGGGAGAATCGGCCGATGAACCCCTGGGAGGAAAATCCCCACTATGCGTTGGCCTGGAAGGCTTCCCAGCAGGCGGTGGAGAAGCTGGGCAGGGGAAAAGATGGAACCCTTCTTGTCCTGACCAATGCCGGATACGCAAAGGCGGGCGGGCTGGACAGCACCGCCGCCCTCGAGGCTATCACCGAAGTCACGGGGTGTTCCCCGGGGAAGGGAAATCTCTGGGTGATCCATTCGGCCCTGGATCAGCCCCTCTATTTTTTCTTCTTCAGCCGCAGAAGTGGAGACAGCTTTTATGCGGAGACGGATGAAGCGGCCATTCGGGCCGACGGGAAATCGTCCTTCCAGGAGATATTATCCCGGGAAACGAGCCGTCTTTTCAGGCACGCCGTTCTTAAGAACATCAGCCTGGCCAATCTCTCTTCCGCCCCGGAAGAGACGGAGAGAGAAATCAAAAAGCGGGCTCATGGGAGAAACTGGGCCTCCTTAGCAGCCCTTGCCCATCTGTGGATCCTGGATCTTCCCGTGGAATTGGTCCGGGCCGTGCAATTCCATGACCATATCTGCCCGGGCGTGCTGAGCGGCTACTATCTCGCCCGATTCTTGTCGGCTCAATTTCCCCTGACGGGGGATCAGAGATACTTCTTCATCGCCAGTCCTTCTTATTGCAAGGATGATGCCCTTCAGGTCCTTTTCAATCAAACGGTGGGCAAACGGGGAATGGCGGTCCTGCCTCTTTCCGGGGAAGACCAGGCCGGCCTGCTGCCAGAGGCCCGGGACGCCGCCGGGATCTTTTTCCGCTATGACCCCAAGACCGGAAAGGGAAAAGGAGCGGTAATCGGCTTTGCCTGGGGCCGGTTGCGTCAGGATAGCGGCCCGGGAAAGGACAAATTGTTCCCCTTCCTGGATTCGCTCAAACAGATTCTGTGGATGGTTGACCGGAGGAATCAATACGACCGGTACGTTTACTTCATTAAAACTTTTGACCTGCTCCCGGGCGAGGTCCCGCAGAGCTACATCCGGGCAGGGATCAATCCTTGGGAAAAATTGGGTCTCTGGGACAAGAACGAGAAGGCTAAAAAGCCGTGACTCTCCGGCCAGATTCGGCTTGACAAGGGTATTACAAATTTATAATATGTGCCAACTTGGATATTGGGAGAATGGGACCCTCTCCCTCACGTCTTTCCCGGAAATTCATCCAAAACCAATCGTACCTTGGAGCGCCCGGAGGTTCTTGAAGGGGAGCCCAGCCGGATACCAAGACCTGAGCGAAGAGGGGATCACCACCATCCGCCGGGCTTCCCCTTTTTTGCCCCCTCCTTTGGCGGATCAGGATAAGCTCGGAACGGTTTTCCATAACTTTTCCGCGTTCTCTCAGGTTAGATTTTGAAAAGATATCATGATAAATTGGGAGTCCCAATGAAAATAAGGGCTGGGAAGAACAGGGACTGGCCAAATCCAGTCTGGCCTATATTCTTTCTGGCACCATAGGAGGAGTCGTTGTCCTGGTTACGTTCATCTTTGCAAAAATATTGAGTAAGAAAAATGATTCCCGTTCGTTGTAGGAATATTATTCTAAACGTCTAAAAAAATTGACATCGCTTAAATAGTAGATATAATCCTAAATATATGGAGCTTCTTGCAAAAGTCCGTAATTTACCCTTAGACAGGCTCAGGGTGAACGGGCTTAGGTTGAAATTATTTAGTTTTTCCGTTCGTGGTGAGCTTGTCGAACCACAAAAAAATACTTTTGCAAGAGCCTCTATGGTATAAGAATTTCCTTTTTTCAACTTTAGCCCTGCATGCGGCGGGATAATTTTAGACACTTAGGGCACTTGAATCGTTTTCTTTATTTTTTCTTGATTATGGTTTTAAAACTCTGTGATCTCTGTGGCTAATTTACATTCCTTTTAAGGGAGGTGAAAAAATGGGCAAGCTCCAGACTCCTCTTTCTCTTGTTTGAGGGCCAAGTATCGGCCCCAAGAGGCCTAGGGTAGGTCTCCAGATATTCCGAAGGAGAGAGAGGGTGCGGGGTATGCCGCATCATTTCTGATTTCCCTTTTTTCCAGCAACCTCTCCATTAAACCCTCCTTCGGTTTTCATCCAACATGTAAAGCAAATATCTCAACGCCAAATTTTCGAAAGGAGGGACAAGAATGTCCGCTTTAACCCCCTTTTTTGCCTCCCGCCGGGGAATTGTGTTCGCGGGAATTTTTATCGGGGTTTTCGCCCCTATTCTGCAGAAATTAGGAAATCCTGCCAATATGGGCATATGTGTGGCCTGCATGGAGCGGGATATTGCCGGAGCATTGGGCCTGCATAGGGCTGATGTGGTACAATATTTAAGGCCGGAAATCATGGGATTTGTGCTTGGATCTCTGGCAGCCGCCTTGATGTTTAAAGAGTTCAAAGCCCGCACCGGTTCAGCTCCCATCATCCGGTTCTTCCTGGGCTTCTTTGCCATGGTAGGCGCATTGGTCTTTTTGGGATGCCCCTGGCGGGCCCTTCTCCGTCTGGCCGGAGGCGACGGTAATGCCATATTAGGATTGGCCGGGCTCGCTTTGGGAATCTGGATAGGAGTCCTTTTCATGCGCGGAGGATATAGTCTGGGGAGATCTTCTCCGGCCGGATCGGCCACGGGATGGGTTATGGCCGTTCTGATGATGGTCCTGCTCCTTTTGGCTATCTTCAAGCCTCAATTTACACCGGGTGGTCCAATATTCATAAGCGTAAAAGGGCCGGGAGCGGCCCGTGCTCCCCTGGCCATCGCCCTGATTGTGGGACTGGGAGTGGGTTTTCTGGCGCAGAGGACGAGGTTTTGCACCATGGGAGCGATCCGGGATGTGATCCTCATGAAGGACTTTCACTTATTAAGCGGTATTCTGGCCCTGGTCATTGCGGCCTTCGCAACCAATCTGATTCTGGGCCAGTTCAAAACCGGTTTTGTCAATCAGCCCATTGCCCATGATCATCATCTCTGGAATTTTTTAGGTATGACCCTGGCTGGTCTGGCTTTTACCCTGGCCGGAGGATGTCCTGGCCGGCAATTGATCCTTTCCGGGGAAGGGGATGGGGATGCGGCTATTTTCGTTCTGGGGATGATCGTGGGAGCTGGTTTTGCCCATAACTTCGCCCTGGCCAGTTCTCCTAAGGGACCGGGAGCATTTGGACCGGCAGCGGTGGTCATCGGACTTATTTTCTGCATCGCCATCGGATGGGCGATGAGGGAAAGGAGCAAAATATGAGCGCGAGAATAGATGCCCGGGGATTATCCTGCCCTCAACCCGTGGTTTTAGTGAAAAGGGAAATGGAAAAAATGGGGAAAGGGACTTTGGAAGTTCTGGTGGATACGGTTACCGCCAGGGAAAATGTTTCCCGCCTGGCCCGCAGCTTTGGGTATCAGGTAACAGTCGAAGAGAAAGGCAGCGAATTTCTACTAAAACTCCTTAAGGAGGTAACACTTTAGCCCTTTGAAAAGAGGTGGGGCGTAAGGGTCAAGGGAATCCGCGGCCCGGAGGCTTGGACGGACCGCTTGGAATCATAAGGCGCTGATTTCTTCGCGGGTGGGGCGGGGAAAATGCCCCCCTCCTCCGTCGGAAACGCGCGGGGTTCTTCGTGGTCAAGCGCAAACCCGGCCGATGCTTCCGGCGCGTTCCGCCCAGGCCCCCGGGCCTTAACAAAGGTGGTCAAACCGCTAAATTAAACTTAAGGAGTAGAGCGATAAGAATGGTGGAAAAGGATTTAATCTATCTTGACAATGCGGCTACTTCCCATCCCAAGCCGCAAGAGGTAATCCAGGCGATGGTCCGGTTCCTAAGGGATGTGGGCGCCAACCCCGGGCGCTCCGGCCATCGCCTTTCCATCGAATCTGGTAGAATCATCTTGGAGACAAGGGAAAAGGTGGCAGAGCTTTTCGGAGTCAAAGACTCATCCCGCGTTATCTTCGGGCTGAATGCTACGGAGGCTATCAATCAGGGGTTGCAGGGGCTGCTTAACCCGGGTGATCACGTCATCACTTCTTCCATGGAGCATAATTCGGTCATGCGTCCCTTGCGAGCTCTGGAAAGAAAAGGGGTAGAATTAACCTTGATTCTTTGCTCACCGGCGGGATTCCTCGATCCCAGCGATGTCGGCCAGGCAATCCGAAAAAATACCAAAATGGTAATCCTAAATCATGGTTCGAATGTGACCGGGACCCTCCAGCCCCTTGAAGAAGTAGGAGATATCTGCCGTAATAACAATCTGCTCTATTTAGTGGATGCGGCTCAGACAGCAGGAGCGATACCTATTGATGTAGGGTTGCAAAAAATTGATCTTCTGGCGTTCACCGGCCACAAGGCCCTCTTTGGCCCGCAGGGAACAGGCGGCTTAATCATCGGAGAAAGAGTCGACGAGAAAAAGATTGTGCCTCTAAAAAGGGGAGGCACGGGGAGCCGTTCGGAGTCAGAGGAGCACCCAGATTTTCTGCCCGACCTTGGCGAAAGCGGAACGCTAAACGGGGTTGGATTGGCCGGACTGTTAGCCGGGCTGAAATTCATATTGGAAACCGGAGTGGAAAAGATACGGGATCACGAGTTACGACTTACGGAGCGTCTCCTTCGTGGCCTGCTGAAAATTCCCGGGGTGGTCGTACATGGCCCGCAGGACGCCGGAAAACAGTGCGCCACCGTATCTTTTAATATAAAAGGCCTGGTTCCTTCGGAAATATCTTTAAGGCTCGATGAAGAATTTGGCATCCTTTGCCGGGTCGGCCTCCACTGCGCTCCCTCTGCGCATAAAACCATCGGGACTTTCCCTGAGGGGACCGTCCGCTTCGGCCTGAGCTATTTCAACACCGAAGAAGAAGTTGATCGCGCCCTTCAGGCCGTAGGCCACTTGGCAGGGGAGGAAGCCTGAACATGGACCGGGGTGTGATCCTCTTTTTCTCTACCCACTTTGCCCTGCGAGCGGAAAAATTAACCAAAGAGAAAGGCTATTCGACCAAACTCATCCCCGTACCCCGCCACTTAAGCTCGGACTGCGGGGTCTGCCTGCGCATTCCCTGGGAGGAGAAGGAAAAAATTATAGACCTTCTGGAGGAATCAGGCGTAAGGATGGAAGGGGCTCACTTTTTGTCAGGGGAAAAATAAAATGGGTTTTGGGTTTAATCTGGAACCTAATCGGGAGTAAGCCAACAGCCTGGGAACTTTTCCAGGTTGCTGATGGCCATCATCGCCTGTATAATCGTTTTGTATTAAAAAAAGCATATAGCCTCACGTTCCTTACGGGAGCGCCCCAAAAAATTCAATCGCAATGCCTCATAGAAAGGAGGCCCCCATGGCCTTGAAGACCCGCACCGAGTACCTTGCTTCTTTGAAAAAGCTTTTTCCAAACGTGTATAAATTCGGAGAAAGAATTGATGATGTGACCACCCACCCGGCCACCCGCCGGGTAGTGGAAAGCCATGCCCGGGCCTATGATGGGGCGAACGACCCGGGTCGTTCCAGTCTTTTTACCACCACTTCTGTCTTCACCGGAGAGAATATCCATCGCCACAACTCGCTCATGCAATCTGCCGAGGAGGTGATCTTTAACTCTAAGCTCAAACGCGAAATGTACCGGCTCACCGGAACCTGCACCGGGGCTCTCTGCGCCGGTTGGAACGGCATGAATACCATGTGGGCCATTACCTATGAAATCGACAGCGCCCTGGGAACGGACTATCACCAGCGCCTGAAAAAATGGGTCCTGAAAGCTGAATCCGAGGGATGGAGCGTAGCCGGGGCCTTAACCGATGCCAAGGGCAACCGCAGCCTGAAGGCTTCCCAGCAGCCTGACCCGGATGCCCACCTCAGGATTTCGCAGGTGCGGGAAGATGGCATCGTCCTCCGGGGCGCGAAATTGATGATTTGCGGCGTTGCTGCCAGCAATGAAATCTTTCTCCTCCCTGGCACTGCTTACGGGGAGGCGGAGAGGGATTTTGCCGTGGCCTGCGCCGTGCCGCGGGACGTAGAAGGTTTAACCGTCTTGGAAACCCGGCGGCCCAGCGATAGCCGCGAACAGGAAGAAGGCTTTGACATTCCCACGGAAACCGGGATCACCCAGGCTTATTTGATCTTCGAGGATGTATTCGTTCCCAAGGAAAGAGTCTTCTTTTGTAAAGAATTTGCTTATACGGGCAAGATCATCCAGATATTCACGGCCATCTACCGGGCCTGTATCGGGGCTTGCGTGGCCGGCCAGGGAGATGTCATGATCGGGGCAGCAATCCTCATGGCCCGGGCCAACGGATTATCTTCTCGCACCTTTTCCTCCAAGTTTGTAGAAATGGCTGTCAACAATGAAACGACTTTTACCATGGGCGTCGGCTCAATCGCCCTGGGAAGCCGCCACCCATCGGGAATTTGGATTCCTGATTCCCTGACTGCCCACGCCAATAAGGTGCATGTGGCCACCTTGCCCTACGAGACCAAACGGATCTGCCAGGAGATCGGCGGCGGCATCGTGGAGACGGGATGTTTCCCTTCTTGCCGGGATTTCCATGATGCACGTTACGGAAAACTGGTTCAGAAGTACATCAAGGCTGGCTCTTGCAGCCCGGAAGCCCGCGCCCGGGCAGCCCGCCTGACCGAATGGCTGACTCTCGGAGCCGGAGTCCCGGGGTGTATGCATGGAGGCGGCTCTCCCGACGGCGCCAGACTGGTGGTCCGCTCCCTGACCCCGATGGATAAATATGCTGAGATGGCCAGAAAATTGGCCGGCATTACCGAAGAAATTCCCGAACCAGGGAAGTAAAGAAGAATTCAGAATACAGAATTCAGAAGTTTATAAATGCATTTATTCTGGATTCTATATTGATGAACTCGTAAAAAGTCTGAAAATGGACTTTTCCGTCATTCCGGCCCCGATTTTCATCGGGATAAACTCCAGCCGGAATCCAGCATTTTCAAATGTTTATAACTACCCTGGAATCCGGTTTTCACCTGTCTGCCAGGCACAGGCAGGCCGGAGTGACGACTTTTTACGAGATCATCTATATTCGGACTCCTGTATTCTGCAGTTGAGGAAAGGGGGTGAATCGAATGCCCAATCAGGTAGGCCAGGTTTATCTCTGCGAGATCTGCGGCAACAAGGTGAAGATGATAGTGGCGGGGAAAGGTCAGCTGGTATGCTGCGGCCAGCCCATGAAACTCACTGATGAAAAGTAAAAAAAGCCTAAGGCGCAGGCGATAGGGTGGTGTCTCAGAAATTAGGAGAATATGTCAAAGCCGCGCCAGGAGAAAATGAGGGACGTTGTTGACTAACTTAAGTAAGTTTCTGATCTTCAATGCAAAATCTGAGAGATGATAATACTTAAGCTTGTCAACAACGTCCCGTAATTTCCCATAATTTCCACGGTTTTTTTGAGTCTTCTCAAAAAGATTACCTTCAATCGGTGGCTTGTGGGGATTAGCCGTCAGGGGCAGTAGTATTGGTGGAGGGGGGTTAGGAGACACGCATCGAGGCAGCAAAACTTTGTTCATGAAACCACTCTGGTTACCTTGGCAACCTTGCTGGAAGCAGACTACCTTTTGGCCACCCATTCGTTGACCCATTATGAGGAAATTGGGGTCACATCTTCAAATGCCAATTAATTCTTGACCTGAATAAGGGGGACGGGGATGTAAAGGCAACTGATAGATTGTGACCAAAATCAAGGGGTCCTTAAAATTATCTCAGAACACCTATGTCGATGAAGCAGTGAAAAAGTTTTTAGTCATCGGCTGTTTTCGGCCACAGGCATCAGGCGGGATTCCACAAAACTGCAATATCCTTCTTTACCCACGATAATATGATCCAGAACCCGGAGGTCGATGGTGCGAGCGGCATCGACAAGGGAGCGGGTCAATTGCTTATCCTCGGGGGATGGGTCTGAATCCCCGCTGGGATGGTTATGAACCAGGATGATTCCGGCGGCATGGCGGGCCAGGGCTTCTTCGATCATCCGCCGGGGGTAAATAACTGCCCGGTCCACCGTTCCCTCCTGGATAATCTTGTAGTCAAGAACTTTATTTTTGGTGTTTAAAAAAATGACCATGAAAGCTTCATGGGGTAAGCCGGCCAGTTTTACCCGGGCGAAGTCGAGCACGGCCTGGGGAGAAGATAGCAGGTCTTTATTTCTCATCTTCTCGGCCAGATAAATTCCACAGGTCTCTTTGATTAGGCGGATGAGGGTCGAGGAGATGGGACCGATGTGGGCGACTTCTTCCAGCTCCTTCTGCCCCGCATCCAGGACGCCGGAGAGGCTGCCGAAGCGCTTGATCAGGTCTTTGGCAAAGGGCTTGACGTCCTTTCGCGGGAGGGCATAGGTCAGGAGAAGCTCGAGGATTTCATAGTCATGCATACCTTCGGTTCCGTTCTTGCGAAACCGTTCCCGCAGGCGTTTCCGGTGTTTAAGGTATCCAGGCTGGTCATCCATTCTGTTCCCTCCATTTTACAATTTACTAAATGCCCGGAGTAAGTCAATAGTATCTTTTTACCAATCTCTTTGTTACCCAAAACCGCTTGGATCTGGAATGGGTAACCCTACCTCCTAATATTCTCAACTCTTCCTTAGCATAACCATGTTTAATTCTCCGCTTTAAACTCCTAAAATACTCTTGATGACCAAGATTAAATTAGTAGGGTCATCTCCAAATTAGGTGAGCGCCAAAGAGCTGGCATATTTAAAATGAACTGTGATTTCAGGGGCCCGGAAGGAAAGTTCCGCCTCAGGCGGACATTTCCTTCCACACTCTTGGCAGGCTTTAATTAAAAATTTGATCAACTGAGGTTCTTGCAAATCTCAAAATCTGGCGCTCAATCGTCATTCCGGGCAAGCGAAGCCCTGCACCGCATGATGTACAGGGCGAAGCGCGACCCGGAACCCAGATTTTTCAGGCTGCCCTGAATTCCCGCTGAAGTTTACCCTCGCGAAAGAGGGGGTGGGAATGACGGTGTTTAGGTCTTTTGCAAGAGCCTCAAATAATTTGGAGATGATCTTCAAATGTTTTCTTGTTTTCCACGATGCGAATTCCGCAATTTTTACAGATCTCCTTCCCGGCTTACCTTGAGGATGAGGATCTCCGTAGAGGATGGAAGAGTATCCTTGCTCATGGTGATCGTATTGGTCTGCAGGAACCGGGCTGGATAGGGGCCGTCGATGAACTTATCCAATTGGCCTATGGTGTGCCAATAGCGCATGGGAATGACAATCCTGGGCTTCACCTGTTCGATGATCTTTTTAGCCCCATCTGGTCCTATAGTGTAAACCCCGCCGATGACCTGCAGCAAAATATCCACGTGTCCGATCAATTGGAGTTGATCTTCGTTGTAGGGTTCGCTGATATCACCCGAATGAAGGATGCAGAGCCCATCCATCTCAAAAACAAAAGCAGACCCCCGCAGGCTCAGATTTCCGGGGACTCCTCTCTGATGGATGGGAATGTTATAGACCAACACGTCGCGGAAAGTATAATTGATGACATTCCAGTCATCGCCTCCTTCTTTGATCCCCCGGAGCACGACCGGTTTTCCTTTAGCCAGAGCCACGTTGTTATGGTTTCCGTGTTCCCGCCCCACGGTCACCACATGAGGCCAAACCTCGGGCATAGGAAAGCCCATGGCCCCGAAGGGATCGGCTATGATCACCGTCCCCGAACTGGAGGTAATCTGGAAGAAGGAATGGCCAAACCACTTGATCTCGATCCTTCCAGAAGCAGCGGCCGGTTGAATGAAAGGAGTATCCGCGGCCACATAAGGGTTCCGGCAGGCGGCATAGACTGAGAAGGAAAAGAGATTGAAAATTATGAGCAGCAAGAAAACGGTGTATTTTTTCATTTTAAACCTCCCCGGCATTGAGTTCGGAGTAATTTGGTTCGGGTTTCGGAGCAAATACTGTAAGTCGGAAGTTGCGCATTGTGCATAAGTGAATTTTTTCCAACTCTCAACTGAGGCTCTTGCAAAAGTCGCTTACTCCGTCATTCCGGCGAAAGCCGGAATCCAGAATTCTTTGAAAATCCTGGATTCCGGGTCGCGCTTCGCTTGCCCGGAATGACGCCTTTCCTCTGCTTTCGAGAGTTTTGCAAGAACCTCAACCAACTGTATTCAAATCAGTCCCCACCTTCTCCTAAGATACCATTCCGCCGAAAGGAGGGTCAACACCAGGGCCAGCCAGGAAAAGTGAGACCAAAGGGGAATCGCTCTCTCTTCGACGTAACGGCTCTCTCGCTTTTCCGCTGCGCGGATAATCTCCTGGAGAAGGTCTTCTTGGGGAGAGAGAAACTTTCCGCCGGTGGATTCAGCTATCTTCATCAGCCGTTCATGTTCCGGAAGACCGTCCCGTTCTTCTATGGGCTCGTAGATGGCGACCGACTCCTCCACAGATCCGCCGGGGTTTTCCACCTTCAATTTATAATTCCCGGCCTTCTCCGGGATGAAAGAAGCCGTAGACTCCCCGGACGATCCTGCGGGTTTCATCTCCGCACCCACCTTCATCCCCTGAGGATCAAAAACCGAGAACTGGATTACCCTTTTCATTTCAGGCGAATCCTCCTCGGGTCGCACTCGCACCCGGATTTCCTTTCTCTGTCCAATTCTAACTGCTTCCTCAGGGAGAATGATCTGGATCGGGTCCAGGCCGGGGTCTTTCGTGAGCCAGCGAACCGCTCTTTCCATGAATCGATAATATGCATAATGGCTTCTCCCTCTGGCTATCATACCCATATACCATTTCCAGGAGTAATCCGTAGCGAGGACGAAAACCCGTCCCTGCCCGTATCTTTCAACGGCGAGGATGGGGTGGGGGATTCCATCTCCGCTCTCCAGAAGGATTGTCGCCGAGGTCTTCACCCGGACCCGGTTGCTTCCGTCGAGGGGCGGCATCTCTCTCCAGAGATTCACGTTTTCCTTTTCGGTTGCCTCGAGGCCAGTGATGGGATGGCTTCTTCCGGCCCTGGTCAGCCTGGCCTTTAAAGGAACTTCACGTTGATAGTCCCCCTTCCCTGCCGCTTCGATGGGAAGAACCTCTTCCAGGGGTGTGCCGGAGTATTTCCCCTCGTCGAGCAAGTTGGGGCCCCCGATCAGGGCCAGCCCTCCTCCAGCCTTCACAAAGGCTCTCACTTCCTCCAGGTAGGCCGGCTTTATGTAGAGGTGATAGGGAAAATTATCGAAGATTAAAAGGTCAAAATGCCTAAGCTCTTTAGAAAATAGAGTCTCCACCGGAAAGGGAATCAGGCTCTGCTCCTGCAAGGGGACGTTGAGAACATCCGTAGGCGTCCTCAGGATGACGAAGGAGAGCAGGTCGATGGATTGGTCGCTTTTGAAGGCCATCCTCATATAACGATAGTTAAGACTGGGAGTTCCCGAGACCATCAGAATCCTGATTTTGTCCTTGACAACCCGGAGGGAGAACGGGAATGTATTATTGAGCGGAGTTATTTCCCCCGCCTGGGGGGGAATCGAAAGGGAGAGATGATGCTGGCCTGTTTCTTCCAGCGTGAAGGAAAAAGACAGGGGAATTTCAGCCGGGCTGGTCGGGATGCGGATGCTTTGAGCGGCGAGGAGCTTATCGCCGTCTTTCAGGGATACGGGAAGGGTCGCCTGACGGTAGCCGTGGTTCTTCACGACCGCTTCCACCACGACCTCCCTACCCCGAAACGCGATGGAGGGCGCTTTCACCGCATGGATCCAGATATCTTGGTATTCGCCCGGGTCGCCTACCGGGATTGTGAAGAGAGGGAGCGGGGAAATTCCCTTGCCTTTCCACTCGACCTTTCCATCGCTCAGTAAAACCGGCAGGACGTTCCTGGAAGACATCTTTTCCAAAGCGCCGGTTAGATCCCCTTTCCTCCCTCCGGCCTTCAATTGGAGGATTTCTCCGGCTTCCAGCGGCCGGAGTGATTCTCCCAGTCCATAAACCTGGACCTCGAAGCGATCGGCTAGGGCTTTCAGAAGGGGAGGCTTTCCCTTAAGCAAAAGCCCCCCGGCCTCAGCGAGCCGGCTTATTCCTCCGTCCTTGACCGGCAGGCCCATAGTCGGAGAAGTATCGACGAAAAGAGCCAGCGAAGGGGAAGTCTTCTTTTCCACTCTTTCCGTGGAGGTTGGATTCAGAAAGAAACCGATCAGAAGGAAAAAGGCGCTCAGACGGAGGCAAGATATCCAGAGAACCCGATGGGGTCCAACTCTCTTCCGGAGGCGGGGGGAGAGAAGGATCAGGACCGCGATCGAAAGAGCAAGGAGGATAACGATCAGCCAAATGGGAAGAATAGGAGAAAGAGTTATTTCCTTTAAGCTCATGGGCTCAGGCGCTTTTTGATGAAGGGGTGATGGACCAGATCCCTCTTGTAATCCCAGGTGAGGGAATAGACGATCATGTTAATTCCCGCCTTAAAAGCCAGCGACCTCTGCGTTTCTCCGCCAGGTGGGCATTCGTGAATCCATTTCCCCAGCTTATCCCTGCTCCAGGCGCCGGAGAGGTCGTTCTGGGAATAGATCACCGGGGTCCAGTGATCGAGGGTAATCCCCTCGAAATAAGGGCTGACCAGCTGCCTCCCCCCGATGTGATTGATCAGGTAAAAGCTCCGGTATACCGGATGATCCAGCGGGAGACGCTTCAAATCCTGATGGGGGAAAACCTTTTTCAACTCCGCCCGCAAGGCCCGGTCAAAACCATAACCTTTGGCCCCCAGAGTGTCCTCGGCAAAGAAAAATCCCCCAAAGGTCAGGTACCTCCTTAAGCTCTCTCTCTCCTGCGGGGAGAATGGCTCGAATTCGTAATTGCCGGCCATGAAAAGAAAGGGGGAGAAGAACAGATCAGGATCGGAAAGGTCCATCAAGCGTCTTTCCCTCGAAGCATCGATGCTGGTCCGCATCTCCAGTTCTTCCACGATGGCCTCCACAAAATGGGGGTTAGTATCCCAGGAACCCCCCCGATACCGGATCTGGCTGAAAAAGAAGTGGGGATAGGGGCTCTTTCCGAAGAGATTAGCGCCCGGAAAAAGGATGCCGCCAGCCAAAGTTAGAGCCGATAACAAAAACTCTCTTCTTAAGATCATACCCTGCTGGCCACCCCCATTTCGATTACGAGGACGAAGAGCAGGAAACCCAGGATAAACGGCCAGAGATCCTTCCGGCCAGCAAGAGGAACACTTAGGGCGCCTTCCCGGGACTCCACAACCTTCACCTCGATGGACCCGAACCTCTTTTGCATCTCTTCCGCAGTCATTTTTCTCAGGTCAGATTCTTCTTTCGGCGGATTCACTCCCCGCCAGACTTCCCCAGCGGCCAAGTGCAACTGGTATAAGCCCGGACCTCCCGGGACCCCCATAATCTGGGTGGCCGGGCTCGTTTCCAGGAAGGGCTCTCCGATTCGCAGAGTTGGAGAAGGAGGATTCTGGGGCAGGCCTGCGCCCTCCTTTAAAAGTCCCTGAATCAGAGGAAGGTAGGCTGCATTCAGGGGAAGATCATTCCAGTCCAGGTCGGCGCTGGAGGTGAATAAAAAGATCCTGCCTTTTTCCCACTCCCCTTCCACCAGCAAAGGGTCTCCGTTCTCCAGCATCAATAAATTCTTGGCGCTTTTTTCCACCCTGTAATAGCGGTGAAAAGAGGCTTTCTTGAAGCTCTCCCCCAAGGGTCCCGAAAGGGCCCTGAGGGAGTCCCGGTTTGAATCTCCCGGCACGGGCCTGGGCCGCCCCTGTGGCCCTCCTTTTTTAACCTCTCTCAACTGCCAGGGGAAAAAGGCCAGGCGGTGGTAAAAGTCCGGGGTCACTCGATTCCCCAGGAAGACGAACAGGGATTTGCCCGCCTGTAAAAAAGAGGATAGCTCTGCGGAAAGAGGCTGGGATACATTCAGCAGGAAAAGGGCCTCGTAGGATTTTAAATCCATGCGCGGGAGTTCCCCTTCCTGAACCACCTGGATGACAAAAGGAGTCCCCTCTCCTCTCCCCGGCTGAAGAGCATTCACCAGGTAATAACTCTCGCTTGCCTTGAGAGAAGTCCTCGGGTCGCCGTCGACGACCAGGACTTTCACTTTCTCTCTAACTCTGATGGGGAAATAGAACCGGTCATCGAAAGGCAGGCGATCGCCCGCCAGGCGAACTTCTCCCTTAATCCACCCGGATTGTTCCGGGAGGAGGTCGAAGGTAACTCTTCCCTCCTCCCCCGCCGGAAGATCGATGTTTTTTTGTTCCACCCGAGTGCCGTCTAAGTAAAGTTGCGCCTGGGTGGAGCTGGCCTGATGGGCAAGGTTCCCGATGGTCGCTTCCAGGCGGCTGGGAGCGCCCACCACAGCTTCCCCCTGAGTCAGCCGAACCTCTTTGATGGCTAAGTTGGGGTCCCGCTGGTCTCCTCCGAAGCGGACGAAGGTAATAGATAGGTTGGCGGGAACATTTTTCAACTGGCTCAGATGAATTCCTTCCCAGTCTCCCCGGGCCAAGTCGGTCAGGATTACTATTTCCAGGGGGGCTATCGAATCCCTCCCTTTCTGCAAAGCCAGGTTCAGGGCCGCCCCCGGCTTTCCTTTTCCCAAGGAAAGAGACAGGGCCTCCAGTTCTTGCAGGGCCCTTTCGGGACTCATCCACTCGAGAGCATGACCTGCAGATGTCTTCCCCGGAAAGGCTGAAGTGGGCAGAATGAGGACCAGCCCTTTCAAACTTTTTAAGATCTCCCTGGCCTGGATTTTAGCGAGTTCAAAACGTTCTCCCCGGTCCTCCCGGTACCCCATGCTCATGGAGTTATCCAGGATCAATACTTTGGCCCCTTCTTCTCCGGAGGAAAAGACCCCGGGGAAGAGCCAGACGGGGCGGGCCATCAGCAGGGCCAAGCTCATCACCGCCAGGACCCGGAGGGCCAACAGGATGAACTGCTTCAGCCGCTCGGGGCGGACCAGGTTCTGCTGGGACTGCAGGAGGAGGCGGACGGCGGAGAATTTTTTCACCCGCCCGTGCCTCTGGACAAGCCGGTGGATGAGGATGGGAATGATCCCGGCGGCCAGGGCAAAGAGAAACGAGGGATTTAGAAAAGCAATAGTCATAACCACTAAAAATTCTGATATTTCGTATCAGTTTAGAGTTTTGAAAAAATGGCGGCAACGCCTCTGTTTGGCCCCCGGGCCCTGGAGACACACCTTTCTTCAAAGAACTAAAAAGAACTAAAGTGAGCATCTTGCAACAGTATTTTTTGTGGTTCGACAAGCTCACCACTAACGGAAAAACTAAATAATTTCAACCTAAGGCCGTTCACCCTGAGCCTGTCGAAGGGTAAATTACGGACTTTTGCAAGAAGCTCAAGTGTTACAAAAACTCAATATTCAAATCAACCTCTCTTTACCGGGGTTTGAAGCTTTTTCTCCAAGTCAGATATCGGGTTAGGGCTTTGTCCAAACCGTAAGAAGTAGGAAAGAGGTTGTAGTCAATCAGATAAGAAGCGCAGGTCTTCTGATACGCTTCCATGAGGGAGCGGAGGGTCTGCAAATAGGCGGAGCGGATCACCTGGGGATCGTTCGGCAAGCGCAGGTCTTCTTCCAGGTCCTGAAATACGGCTGGCTGCTCGAAGGGAAACTCCAGTTCCTCCCGATCCAGCAGGTGAAAGACCAGAACATCGCTTCCCCGGGAGCGCATCTGTTTCAAGCCCCGCAGGACTTTCTCCGGATCGTCCAGAAGGTCGGAAATCAGAATAATCAGCCCCCGCCTCTTCAAAGAGCCGGCCAGTTCCTGCAAAACTTCCCCTCCTGAAGTCTCTCCCCCGGGCTTTCGCCCCTCCAGCTCCTTCAGTATCGCGAAGAGGTGCCCGGGAGTGGCTTTGGGCGCGATGTTTCTCTCGATCTTCCGGGAGAAGAGAATCAAGCCCACGGCGTCCTGCTGCTTCAGGAGGAGATAGGATAAAGATGCCGCCAGGGTTGCCCCGTAATCAAATTTGCTCCAGCCGTCCGAGGCATAGCCCATGGACCCGCTCATATCCAGGAGGATATGGGCCCGCAAATGAGTGGTTTCCTGGTACTCCTTGATGAAATACCGGTCGAACTTCCCGTAGGCCTTCCAGTCAACATGCTGCACTTCATCCCCCGGGGCATATTCCCGGTGCCCCTCGAACTCCGAGCTGAACCCCTTGGCCTGCGAAGGATGGATGCCTACCATGACCCCGTCCACCACTGAGCGGGCGCGGAGGTAAAGGTTCTTCATCTGGGTGAGCACCCGCTGGTCAAAAGGGTTCAAGGTTTGACCTCTCTCAGAAGTTGGTCAATGACCTTAAGGGAAGTGATGCCCTCGGCCTGGGCCTTGAAGTTGGTTATGATCCGATGCTTGAGGATCGGATGGATGACCTCTTTAATGTCGCCCACCGATGCTACGTACCTTCCGTCCATGATGGCCTTCGCCTTGGCGGCTAAAATCAGGTGCTGGGAAGCCCGGGGGCCTGCCCCCCATTCCACCCATTCTTTGACAAAGGGAAGGGCCTCGGGTTCGCCGGGGCGAGTCGCCCTCAACAGCTTAACCGCATAGCCGATTACATGGGAAGACGCGGGGACCTTCCGGACTAGCTCCTGCATTTGCATGATCTTCTCGCCCGAAATCACCTTCTGCAGAACCGGCTGGTAGGAAGAAGTGGTGGTGGCCACGATCTCTATCTCCTGCTCCAGGGGAGGGTATTCGATGGAGATGTTGAACATGAACCGGTCCAGCTGCGCCTCCGGCAGGGGATACGTCCCCTCCTGCTCGATGGGATTCTGGGTGGCCAGGACAAAGAAGGGAAGGTCCAGCGCATAGGTGACCCCTCCGGCGGTCACTTTGTATTCCTGCATGGCCTGGAGAAGCGCAGCCTGGGTCTTGGGAGGGGTGCGGTTGATCTCATCGGCCAGGAGAATGTTGGTGAAGATGGCCCCCTTCAGAAACCGGAAAGAGCGCCGTTTGCTGCCCGCCTCTTCTTCCAATATATCCGTCCCGGTTATGTCCGAGGGCATCAGGTCCGGAGTAAATTGAATCCGATTGAACTTGAGCTCCATGATCCCGGCCAGGGTGGAGATGAGCAGGGTCTTGGCCAGGCCGGGCACGCCCACCAGAAGGCAATGGCCCCGGCAGAAGATGGCGATCAGGACCTCTTCGATCACTTTCTCCTGACCGATGATTACTTTCTGAATCTCTTTCATGATCAGAGCCTTCTTCCGGCCCATTTCCTCGACCTGGGCCAGATCATGGTCTGATATCTGGTTTTCCAGTATGGTTTCCATTCGCTTCTTCACCGAACGAGTTTACGGGCAATCTCTCTTTCCCGGATGGCCGTATCCGAATCTCCCAGCCTTTCGGCAGCGATGGCCAGGTTCTGATGAACCTCCGGGTTGAAGGGGTTGATCTGGATGGAAGCCTCCAGGGCCTCCCGGGCCGAAGGGAAGTCCCGCAGTTTGAGGTAAGCCTTGCCCATGTGGGTGTAGATCGTAGGGTGATCCGGAGCAATCTCCCGGGCCTCCTGCAAAACCTTCAGGGCTTCCGTCTCCCGGCCCATGTGGATGAGGGCGAAAGAGAGCCGGTTCATAACCGGGACCGACTCCCGGCTTTCCGACAGGGCCCGGCGGTATTCGATGACCGCAGCCTCCATCCGGCCCCTTTCCTTGAGGCGGTCGCCCAGGTGGGCGCGATTCCGGGCAATCAAGGATTTGATCTCGTTCAAGTCCAGACGCTCTTCATCGGTTCTTCCCTCTTTGATTTTGTAGAGCCGCACTTTTACCCCTTCCCTCTCCTTCAAATTCTTTTTGGCCAGAGACTCCTTCCACTTTTCGTGAAACTCGGAAAAAGTCCACCCCAGGACCTCCTGAATGGCTTCCCTTGCTCCTCCCGGAGACTCGCCGGCCATCCGGCGCATGATCTCCCTAAGCCCTCGGTCCCCGGCCCGGGAGAGGATGAATTCGATGACCGTAGCAGCCTGACCGTAGGCTAGCTGGACTTCTTCCGGGGTCTTAAGCTTTATGAAGGAATTTTCCATCTTTTCCCATTCGATGAGTTTATCTTTGGACAGGGCCTGGGCGAGGAGGGTCTGGTAGAGCGGGCTTAAGTAGGAAGGCCCGTTTCGCCAGCGGGTCTCTTCGAACTTGGCCAGCCCCTCATGGAACCAGATGGGGGCTTTATTGGCCGTTACCTTCATGAGCAGATAGTGCAGGTACTCGTGGCTCAGGGCATCCAGGAAGCGGTACCCGTAGACCAAAGCCCGGGGAGAGAGGAGCATCAATTTGTTGAACTGGGCCAGGCCCACGGCGCCCGCCACCTCGATGTCCCGGGCGGATAGGGTGGAGCACAAATAGAAGGCCTTCGTGTCCGGGAAGACTTCCACGCGAATCTTTTCTTGCGGCCGGAAGCCGTACCGCTGGGCCATGACCTGGTAGGTTCTCTCCAGCGTATCCCGGAGGTAATCGACCAGAATCCCATCCTGCCTTTCATCGAGATAGATGAGGAAATGGGTGCTCTCATACTTCTTAAAGGAGGAAATCACTCCGGTTGTTGCTTCGATAAGCAGGGTGAATGCTTTGCGCTTCTCATCTTCCCCTCCGACCTCGATGGCCGACTGCATCATCTTTCTGGCCCCGGCATAGTCGCCCCGGTAAAAAGAAATCTGGGCGGCCACTTCCAGGACCTGAGGGTTCCGGCTTTCGGCAGGCAAAAGGCTCTCCGCTTCCCTCCAGGCCTCCTCCACATCCCAGCGTTCCAATTTCTCCTTAAGAGCGCTGAGTACAAAGGGGGAAGCGGTCTCCCCGGAGGAAGGCAGAATCCACAGAAGCAAAAAGATCAGGCTAAAGGCGATTCTCTTCATTCGCTTAATCCCCGGAAATATCGCTCCACCTCCCGCTGGTAGGGGGAGGGAACGTTTTCTTTCAAGGCTTCCTGGACCCTCTCGCGGAAGATCCTGGGAACCTGGTATGCTTCTTTGGAGGGAGGTTCAAACTCCTCGCGATCGATTCCTGTATAGCCCCTCTCTATAGGCCTCTTAACTTCCGGCTGGGGCAGAGTGGGCATGGGAGACCAGGGCCCGTAATACCAACCGGGTCTGGGGTCGTACCCCCAGGGCCGGCCCCACCGGTTGATCTGGCCGCCCATGGCCATCTGCTGGGACATCTGTCTCATGGCCTGCTGGGACCTATTCAATCTGCGAAGGACTTCCTGCTCAGGGGGGATGGCCCCCTGCGCATCTTTGCCCTTCAGTTTGCCCGAGGCTTCGCCCATGGAGTCCGCAGCGCCTTCCAGGTCCTTCAGAACCTCGCTGTCCATCGCCGGGAAGAGCTGGGACAACATCTCCAGCTTCTCCTTCAAATCTCGGGTCCGGTCTTGCAGTTCTTCCTGTCGGGAAGAAAGGGGAGGGAACTTTCTTTTCTGCTCCGGGCCCATAACTTCCCGGGAATCGGGGCGCAGTCCCTCGAGCATCTTTTTCATCTCTTCGAGGAGCTTTTGGGCCTCTGGTTTTTTCGCCAATTCCTTCAACCAATCTTTGACCTGCTCCGCAAATTTCTCTGCCTTCCCCTGTTGCAGAGTCTTCTCCCCCTCCTGGATGCCCTCTCTCTCCTCAGAGGACAGGGTCTGCTTTAGTCTCTCCAAGGATTCGCGGATTTGCGCCCAAGAGAGTTTCAGTCTCTTTTCAGATTCCTCCTGAATTCTATCCCGAACCTCCCGGTCGATCTTCTCCGTCTCCCGGAGGATCGCCATTTGTTCGGACATGATCTTGTCCAGTTCGCCGGCCTGGCGGGACATCTCCCCCTGGATCCGGTCGGAGCTGGAGCGGGCAGCCCGGGACCCAGCCCGGCTAAGGGCCGCCATCATCTCGGAGAAGGACTGGAGAAGCCTCTGGGCCGCCTCCATGGCCCCGGCTAAGTCCCCGTCCATAAGCTTTTTCTGGATCTCCTCCAGGTCCTGGAACAGATCCTGGAAGTTAAGGCCGCTGAGCTCCGGGCTGTTAACGAATTCGTCCGGGAGATGGGGAGCCATTTTGGTCAGGGCCTCCATGATCGAGCGGATAAGCTCGGCAAGCTTCTTCAGCTCCCTCAGGGCTTCATCCCGGGCCTCCCTGGTCATCTGGCCTTTCATGTCTTTAAGGAAATCTAGGAGCCGTTGCTGCCGGTTGCGCAGCTCCCGGGCCAGGGATTCAAGCTCATTCATCCGGGCTTGTTTGGCGATCTCTTCCGCCAGAAGGGCCAGCCTTTCCATCTCCTGGGTGACCGTCTCTTTCAATTCAAAGGGCATCCTCTCTTTCAGGGAAGACAGATTCCGTCTCAGGGCGTTAAAGTCGAACCGTTCCCTTTCCCCTGGGTCTTTCATTCTTTCTATGTTTCGGTCCAGACGCTTCAGGATATCTTCCATTATTTTAGTCAGGGCTTTCCGGTCCCTGGTCTCTTCCAGGTGGTCCGCCAGGAGAGTTAAGAAGGCCTCGGCGACCTGCTGCGCTTCTTCTCCTTCCCGGGCCGCCTTTGCCTTTTCATCCCGGATGGAGAGAGTGAAAGAACGGGAAAAACCTGCCTTGGGTCCGGATATGGTATCGTTGTCCCAGACCCCCAGCCGGTAAACGACCTTCTCTCCTGGAGTTAGGGCCAGGCTGCTCATCTCCCATTTAAAGGTCTGGGGCGGAAGGAAGCTGTCTCCGCCGGGGTTCTTCAGGCTGATGGAGTATTCCCTTTCCCCCTTTCGGTAGAGCAGTTTTACGGCGGTGATTCCGAAATCGTCCCGGGCTGCGTACACCACGGGGATATCTTCCTCGCCGGTAATTTCCAGATCATGGGCTGGCTGCAAAATTTCTACCTCGGGGTTTTTATCGGGGATGAGACGGATGGCATAACGAATAGGGTCGGGATTCTCAAAACCGAATTCGTCCTTCACCTTGAAAGAATAATAACCGGGGTAGAGAACCAACCAATTCCCCCGAAAACTTGTCCCGTGTTTTTCCAGGGGCAAGGCAGCCTCCTGATTTAAGACCATTTCCGCCGCTACCACTTCTTTGGTCAACTGCCCCTCCAGGTTCACCATGGTTCCTTTCAAGGCCTCGATGTGTCCCCCCTCGCGGGTCTCGCGAGGCAGACGGCTATACTCCGGAGGGATCAGGGTCAACTTTACATTTTTCACATCGGGCGGGTCCACCACTTGGAGGGTAAAAACAGGAGAGGCTAAACGCCCGTTGTAGGCCTGATAACGGAAGGAAGACTGGGGGTTGACGATTTGGTAGGAGAATCTTCCTTCTCCCTGCGCCCTCATGGAAACCCGCATCTCTGGCCCGGCCTCAGGCCAGATCGCCAGGTTGAGCTTTTCCGGAATCGTTCCCGTGACCCGGGCTTGAAGCCGGAAGGGTGTGCCCCGAAGAATCACTGATCCTTTAGGCTCCAGGGTTATAAGAGTTTCCCGTGAAGGCAGGGTTGAAAAAGGGTTGGTCATCAGCGCCAGAGATCTATTCAGGAACGGAGGGTCCAGGGCCAGGACCCCAGAGAAGGCCAGAAGGAGGGAAAGAAGAAGGCGCAGATGCCCGCAGGCGATCCTGAAATGGATGACTTCAGCAGGACGAAGCGAGGAAATTTTCTCTGCCGTTTTCCTGATCTGAGCGGTGATCAACCCGGAGGAAATCTGGCTTGGGCCGGACTCCTTTTGCAGATGCGGGAAGAGGAGAAGGGAATTGGTCACGTCGTCCCGCAAGTGGGGAAATTTGACCTCCAACTCTCTGGCGACCCGGCCCGGGGAGGGGCGGGATAGTATTTTTCGGAGTCCCCTCACCAGGAGAAGCGATAGAAAGGCAATCACCCCCAGGGAATAGAGGAGCGCGACATACCAGAAGGCCTCTCCCAGAGCCAGGGGAAGGAAGCTTCCTAAGAGCGCCAGAAGAAAGGCGGAGGCAAACAGAAGAAGGAAGTCGAGGGCAAAGAGGACCTGCAGGCGAAGAGCTACGCCTCTGAGAAAGCCAGAGAGGTGATTATAATGCTGTATTACACTATCTTTCACCACCGCACCCAATAAGACAGTTTACAACACCAGTAACCTTGAATCAATAAGAAATATATCCTTTTAATGGGCGCCCTCATTCACTTTTGATTTTCTTTCATGCTTTCAGAATGATGGTCATGACCCGGCCCAAACGGGAGGGGGAATCTCTCTGGAGAACAAGGCAGTACTTCTTTCATGGGTAAGGGCCGGGCTTCCGCCCAGGATGCCCTGCCTTCCTTCGATCCCGCCTTTTCTTTGCGAAACAAAAGCACGGGCTATGGTTAAGTCTTGTTCCCGCCGGTGCTTCCTCTTTCATCCCCCTCCCGTCCGGGCTTCCTCTATCACTGTGCATTCATCAATTTATTGAAAAGTGAGGGTGGGCACCCATTAAAAATATCTTTTTCCAATCCCTTTGTTACCCAAAACCGCTTGGATCTGGAATGGGTAACCCTACCTCCTAATATTCTCAACTCTTCATTAACATAATCATGTTGAATTCCCCGCTTTAAACCCCTAAAATACTCTTGATGACCAAGTTATAGTGAACGGCAAAGGAAAGTTGTCATTATGAATCGTCCAGCATCGTCCAGAAAATCCCCCCCATCCCCCCTTTCCGAAAAGGGGGGGATTTCATGCCGATTCCTAATATTTTTTGGATTTTTGAGCTCTGTTTTTTATAAGGCTAAACTGTTACCCACCGGACAGGTATTGAATGAAACAACCGGGGCCACGGCGAAGGCCCAGCCCTTCTCTGATTACGTATTGAAGATTCTTGAAAGCTGGGGAATTAAACCATTTATTAAAAGTCGTTATGGAGAGAGCGGATAAACTGTGCTAACATTAGGGAAAATGACCCTTAAAAAAATTACGCCATCATAAGGAAAAGCACCCATGACCATCCCCATCGCCGAACGAATGACCCGTATCGGAACGGAGACTGCCTTTGCCGTATCCCAGGAAGCCGGCATATTGGCCCGGCAGGGCAAAAAAATTTACCCCTTTCATCTTGGCGATATGAACATTCTCACGCCAGCGAATGTGATGGAGGCCGCGATTGAGGCCATGAAGAAAGGCAAGACAGGATATTGCCCGACTGCCGGCATCCCGGAGCTTAGGGAAGCGGTGGCTAAAGACGTTGGCGCAAGTCACCACCTGCCCCTTACGGCCGAAAATGTTTCCATCCAGCCTGGCGGTAAACCGACCATAGGCAAATTCATCATGGCGGCCATGAATCCCGGGGATAAAGTCCTCTATCCCAACCCGGGTTACCCCATCTATGAATCCCAGATTGAATTTCATGGCGGGGCGGGCCTGCCCTACGGCTACAAGGAGGGGAGGAGTGGCTTTATTCTCGATATGGAAGCTATCCGCAAAGGCCTGATGGCCGGCGTTAAAATATTGATCTACAACAATTACCAGAACCCGACGGGAGCCTCTTCGCCTAAGGAAGAGATGGAAGAGCTTGCTCGCCTGGCCGTTGAGAACGACCTCTTTGTCCTGGCCGATGAGGCTTACTTCGATATTCGCTATGGCGGCGAACCCCTGTCGATCGTTAGCTTTCCCGGTATGGCCGATCGGACGGTCATTTTGTACACCTTCAGCAAAAAGTTCGCCATGACCGGCTGGCGGTTAGGGGCGGCCATCGGCCCCGCCCGGTTTATTGAAAACATCTCCAAGATTAACGTCAACGATGAATCCTGTTCCAACCACTTTATTCAGTATGGCGCTCTGGCGGGTTTACAGGGCAGCAGCGATGGGCCGGATTTCATCATGGCCACCTTAAAAGAACGGCGCGATGTCCTGGTAGAACTTTTAAATTCTATCCCCGGAATCCGCTGTTTCCAACCAGAGGCCACCTTTTATGTATTCCCCAACGTTACCGCAGCAATGCGCCGCAAAGGTGTGCCAGACGTGGAAGAATTTCGCAAACTATGCCTTGAGGAGACCGGGGTGAGTTTCTGCACCCGAAGACATTTCGGCCGTCCCCTCCCCGGAGAGACCGAACAGTATGTGCGGTTTGCTTACTCGGGGATCGATGTGTCCCAAATCAAGGAAGGGATGGCTAAGCTTGCTGCTTTTTTGAAGTGATCTTTTAAAAAAAAGTTTTAAATTAATTTGGACACAGATTTTCACGGATAACCGCAGATAATTATTTTTTCTATTTTATCCTAATAATCTGTGTTCATCCGTGTCCAATAAGGAAATTCCTATACAATTAAAATATGGGTCTTCTCCAAATCGTGTGGGTAAAAATAAGCCTAAAAATATCAAATAGCCCTTTATTTATGCGGTTTTTATGACTTGTAAAGGGTGTAAAAATAATGCTATGAATTTCTCATGCGAAAACATAAACGACTCTGGGACCTTTT
>Ga0194126_10002567_pt1 | contig 29419 bp, 24 predicted proteins | sample TA2KigC150mmetaG_FD_148641 | JGI IMG/M metagenome (GOLD analysis project Ga0194126, IMG submission 148641) | Freshwater microbial communities from Lake Tanganyika, Tanzania - TA2015035 Kigoma Deep Cast 150m | ecosystem: Environmental > Aquatic > Freshwater > Lake | place: Tanzania: Lake... | reverse complement strand
TCTCGTAGCGGCGGTGGTTGGAGAGCGCCTTCACCGGAACCTGCACCACCTCGAAGCCGGCCGGAGCCTCGCCCTGCCAGGACAGGGTGTAGACGCGCACGGTGTGGCCGCGCGCACGGCAGGCCAGGGCGATGCGCAGGAAATCGCGCTGCAGGCCGCCGTAGGGAAAATACTTGAAAAGGGCGAATGCCAGTCGCATCGCCTTGGCGCCTACTCGACTACACCGGCCCGTGCGGCGAGCCTACGCCCGGCCGGCCGGCCGCGGTTCTTGCGCGCGGCGCGCGCCGCGATGCACCGCCACAGCCATTTCGCAAAGGGCGTCAGGCGGTCGACCTGCAGGTAGGCCTTGTAGAACCTCAGGCGGTCGCTCAGGCTCCATTCCGGCGAATAGCGGTTCAGGGTATCGAGGTCGCGAAGGGAGCAGAATAGCCTGAGTGGGCGCCAGCGCGACTTCTCCAGGTCGATGACGCGCGCCTCGACCTCACCGCCGGCATTCATGCGGACGAAGACGTGCTTGGGGAAGAAGCAATTGTGCTGGATGCCGTGGTCGTGCATCTTGCGCAGCAGGGCGGCGACCGCCTTCAGGTAGCGCAGGCGGACCGGTCGTGCCGGCGCGCCCTCGCGCAACCAGCGCTCGACGCGGTACTCCATGGAGACGAAACCGGTCAGTTCCTCCGTGGCCAGGATGGCCCGGTGTCCCTTGCCGCCGTGGCGCATGGCGAAGTACACCGGTTCCAGCGTCGGGATGCCGCAGGCGCGGTAGTGCTGGATGCGGCGGAACTCGCGCAGGAAGGTGGGCACGCCGCCGACCGGGTGCCGCAGCGAGAAGGTGCCGTGGTTTTCCTGCCGCTTGAGGAAGATGGCGCGACTGCCGCCCTCGGGCAGCGCCAGCTCGCAGCGCGAGACGCCGCTCCAGCCGCCGCGCCGCTGATTGGGCTTCTCGAACCAGTCCGCCCGGTGTTCCCACAGGGCCTCGAAGTCCGACAGGCCGTTGTGGGCCAGGATCGGCCGCCAGCGCTCGTCGATGAAATCCTTCATTTCTTCACGCGCAGCACATAGGCACGCCACTTGTCCCAGTACTTGATGAAATCGACGTGGCCGATCGTCTCCAGCCCGGCAGCGGCGATGTCGCGTTCGATTTCGCTTTGCTTGAGCAGGATGCGGTCGCGCGGCATGGCGCTCTGACCCTTGCGCGCGCGTCGCTCCAGCTTGCGCTGCAGGCGCCAGGCGCGGAAGTTGCCGTCCACCCAGAGGGAGACGACGACCGTACCGGAGCTAATGCGGGCGAATTCCCTCAGGATCCGGACGCGGTCCTCGCTCTTCTGGATGTGGTGCAGGAAGCGGATGCTGAACACGCATTCGACCAAATTGTCAGGCAGTTCGGTGTCGAAGGCGGAGCACTGGAAGGTCTTCCCGATGCGTGCCGTCACGTCGCGCGGGCGCAGCGCCATGCCGGTGTCGATCATGTTCTGGCTGTTGTCCGCGACGAAGATCCTGCGGCCGCCCTCCTCGGCCAGCATGGCCCAGAAGCGGCCGGTGCCGCAGGGCAGGTCGAGCACCGAGCGCGGCCGGCCGGCCATGACGAGCGCCTTGCGCGCCATGCCGACCTCCCGCCAGGTCGACAGACGGCGCCAGAAGCCGGTGTTGTGCTTGTGGAAATACTTCCGCGCGTGCTCGGGGTCGTACTTGTCGGAGAACTCGTAATGCGGCGGGGTGATGCCTTTGTCAGCCATGCTTGGAAACACCGGATTCGAAGTCCGCCATTTTGCCCGAAAACCCCAAAAAAGTCATCCACTTATCGAGGAAACCCGGACCGGCGGACGTATAATGCGGCTGGCCTTGTGCAGGAAGCCCGAAATGAAAAAGACTGATCTGGAAAAACTCAAGGGACTGAAAATAGACAGCCGAATGAAACATGCCGGCACGCCCAACCGCTTCGGCGCTGCCGCGGATACGGCGACAAGCCGTCGCGAACAACGCGAGCGGGAAAGGGCGCAAGGGTTGGTGCCCTTCGCCGTCAAGCTCGACGGCGAGCTGGTGAAGCGGATCCAGGCGCTGGCGCAGGAAAAGAAGACGGGCCTGAACGAGGTGGTGGCGGAACTGCTGGAAAAGGGCCTGAAGGAGAGCAAGGCATGAAATGGCGCTCGGCATGGGCATGCACCCTGGCCGGTTTTCTGTTGTTCGGCCCTGCGGCAAAAGCCGAGGAGGTGATGCTGTTCCACATCGAGGAATTCGGCAACCCCCAGGATGTCCAGTCGTATGAGGAGATCGCGCGGGAGCTGAAGCTGAGCAGCCGCGTCGTCGATTATCACTTCCTCAACGACAGGGCGTCGTTTTTCGATGCCGAGGGCCGCAGGAAATTCAAGGTGCTCGTCCTGCCCGGCGGGGAGCCTTACCGCTGGTTCGAGAAAAAGGAGGGGCGCGGCATCACCTGCCAGGGCGTCGACAACATCCTCAAGTTCATCGAATCCGGCGGTTCGGTCATTTCGATCTGCATTTGCGGCACATCGCTTTTCGCCTCCTACGAGGAATGGATCAACCCCAGCCTGGATGAGTCGCGCCGGGGCCTGTGGGAACGGACCAACCGCTGGCCGGGAGCGTTCAAGGCCTTCTGCGGGGTGGAAGCCTTCAAGGGCACGCTGCGCGGGCCGCAGGAGACAAACCGCCCCTATCCGACGACGCGCTTCCTGCCGATCCGCATGAATCCGGAAAACGAGATCGTGCGGTCGGCCAACCTGCCGCCGCAGATCTACCAAGTGGTGGTGGGGGGCGGCTCCATCCTGCCCGATCCGGGCCAGCCCCTTGACGTGGTGGGCTGGTTCCCCAACGGCACGGCGGCCATCGGCATCGTTCCCTACGGCAAGGGCCGCATCATCATGTCCAATCCCCATCCCAACATCACCGGAGACAGGGCGAAGAAATGGATACCCCGGGGCGTCTTGGGCACTCATGCGCGGCGCTGGGGCTGGTCGGAGAAAATGATCGCGGATGCGATCAGGACGGTGGAAACGGAAGGCGATCCCGACGGCCCGAAACCGGACTGGGCCCTGGCCAAGGCGATGCTTTCTTATGCCTGCGAGAAAGCATCGGAGTGAATGTATATGGTGGGCGGCACAGGGTTCGAACCTGTGACCCCTGCCGTGTGAAGGCAGTGCTCTACCGCTGAGCTAGCCGCCCGTTTGGGAGGCGCGCATTCTCTCATGGCGGCCGATTCCGGTCAATTTCCCCTCGGGGAGCGGGTCCGATCGCTTAAAATGTCGGCTTTTCCGGCGCACACCCAGCATGACCGTCCGCACCCGATTCGCCCCCAGCCCCACCGGCTACCTCCACGTCGGCGGCGCCCGCACGGCGCTGTATGCCTGGGCCTACGCGCGCAGGCACGGCGGCACCTTCATCCTGCGCATCGAGGACACCGACCTCGAGCGTTCGACGCAGGCCTCCATCGATGCCATCCTCGACGGCATGGCCTGGCTCGGCCTCGACTGGGACGAGGGCCCGTTCTACCAGATGCAGCGCCTCGAGCGCTACGCCGAGGTGGCGCAGCAGCTGATCAAGTCGGGCCACGCCTACTGGTGCTACGCCAGCAGGGAGGAACTCGACGACTTGCGCTCCGCGCAGCGCGCGCGCGGCGAGAAGCCGCGCTACGACGGCCGCTGGCGGCCGGAGAATGCCAAGGGGAAGACGCCGCCCGCGGATGTGAAGCCGATCCTGCGCTTCCGCAGTCCCGACGACGGCACCGTGGTGTGGGACGACCTCGTCAAGGGCCGCATCGAGATCGCCAACGGCGAGCTCGACGACCTCGTCCTGCTGCGCGCCGACGGCGTGCCGACCTACAACTTCGGCGTGGTGGTGGACGACCTCGACATGGGCATCAGCCACTGCATCCGCGGCGACGACCACGTGAACAACACGCCGCGCCAGATCAACATCTACCGCGCGCTTCAAGCGCCGCTGCCGGCCTTCGCCCACGTGCCGATGATCCTCGGCGCCGACGGCGAGCGCCTCTCCAAGCGCCACGGCGCGGTGTCGGTGATGCAGTACGCCGAGGACGGCTACCTGCCCGAGGGCCTGCTCAACTACCTGGCGCGGCTCGGCTGGTCGCACGGCAACGACGAGGTGTTCTCGCTCGAGCAGTTCGTCGACTGGTTCGACCTCGGGCACATCAGCCGCTCGCCGGCGCAGTTCAATCCCGAGAAGCTCGCCTGGCTCAACCAGCAGCACCTCAAGGCGCGCGACGACAGGATGATCGCCGAGGAGGTGGCGCCGCGCCTCGCCGCGCGCGGCATCGGCACCGCCGCCGGCCCGTCGCTGGAAAAAGTCGTGGCGCTGTACAAGGACCGCGTGTCGACGCTGAACGAGCTGGCCGATGCCGTCGAACCCTTCTACGTCGAGGTCTATCCCGGCGCCGAACTGCTGGCGCAGCATGTGACGGAAGCGGCGCGCGACGCGCTGCGCGAGCTGCGCACGCGGCTGGAGACGACGGTGTGGGAGAAGGCGCAGCTCAACCAGGCGCTGAAGGACGTCGTGGCCGCGCGTGGCCTCAAGCTGCCGCAACTGGCGATTCCGCTGCGCGTGGTGCTCACCGGCCAGCCGCAGACGCCGTCGATCGACGCGGTGCTGGAAGCTTTCGGCCGCGGTGTCGTGCTGGCGCGATTGTCACGCCACACCTGAGCGCGCGGCCGGCTGCAGGCCGGCGGCCAGGTCGCGTTCCATCGGCAAAGGCTCCGTCTCGATTTCACTGACGAGGCTCTCCGCGCAAAGCGGCGCATAGACCAGCCCGCGCGAGCCGAGACCGAGCAGACCGAACAATCCCTCGTGTCCGGGGATCGCCCCGACCAGCGGCAGGCGGTCCGGCCCCACCGTGCGGATGCCGGCGCGCCCGCCCACGCGCGCCGGGTCGACCGTCGCGGCGAAATCCGGCAGCAGCTGGCGCAGGCGCGCCAGGTTGGCGCGGTGGTCGTCGTCGCGCGTCAGCGTGTCGGTGGCGCCCTCCTCGTAGGTGGCGCCGACGACGTGCACGCCGAAGGAGCAGGCCGGCGTGACGTAGCCTTCGCGCGAGACGACGACCTTGATGTCGCGCCCCGCCTCGGCGGGAATGCAGGTCACCTGCCCGCGCACCGGGCGCAGGGGCAGGGCGGAAGAAACCGCGAAGCGCCGCGCCAGATGGCCGTTGGCGAGGATCGCCACGGGCGCCTCGGCGATGCTTGCGCCCGCGGCATCGACGGCGCGCCAGCCGTCGCTCGTGCGCAGGAGATCGCCCACCTCGCGCTGCGCATGCAGGCGCACGGCGTTGCCCGCCGCGTGCAGCGCTGCGTCGCACAGCGCCGGCGGATGCACCCAGGCGCCGTGCGGGAACCACCAGCCCGGCGCCGGCACGCGCCAGCCGGCCAGTGTCGATGCCTCGTCGATATCGACCCAGCGCAGCACCTCGGCCGGCAGCAGGCCGGACTCGGCAATGCGCCGCTGGCGTTCGATCTGTTTCGCGTCGCGCGCCAGGCGCAGCACGCCGCATTGCTGCCAGATCAGCTTCGGGTCGGAAGAGAGCGCCTGCAGGCCGCGCAGGGCGTAATGAAAGCCGGCCAGCGTCAGGCGCGACAGGCGGTTGCCGTCCGCCGAGGGCACCGGCTGCAGCACGCCGGCCGGATTGCCCGAGGTCTCGCGCGCCAGGCCGTCGCGCCGCTCGATGAGGTCGATCGCCCAGCCGCGCCCGGCGAGGCGCTCGGCGACGAGACAGCCGGCGATGCCGGCGCCGATGACGAGGGCGCGGCGCTCCTTCGGCGCTTCATGATCCGCCGAGCCGCCGAAGCGGCCGCAGAGCATCTCGCGCTTGCGGCCGAAGCCGGCTTTCTTCTCGACGGTGAAGCCCGCCGCCGCCATGCCGCGACTGACTTTTCCGGCGGCCGAGTAGGTGGCGAATGAGGCGCCCGGCGCGGCCAGCCGGCCGAGCTGTGCGAAGAGCGCATCGCTCCACATGTCCGGATTGCGCGAAGGCGCGAAGCCGTCGAGGAAGAAGGCGTCGGCGCGCGCCACGACCTGCGCCAGCATCTGCGCCGCCTCGCCCCACAGCAGCGTCAGACTGACGCGGCCGCCGTCGAGGTGCAGGCGGTGGAAACCCTGCACGAGCGGCGGGTAGCGTTCGAGCAGTTCGGCGCCGAGCGGTGTCAGTTCAGGCCACTGGCGGTAGAGCACCGCGAGGTCGTCGCGGCGGAAGGGATGCTTGTCGACCGAGAGGTAGTGCAGACGCGCGCCGGCCAGCGCCGTCTCGCGGAAAAGCTTCCAGGCGCAAAGGAAGTTCAGTCCCGTGCCGAAACCGGTCTCGAGAATCGTGAAGCGCCCGCGCGCCCGCCAGCGCGCGGGGAGATGGTTGCCGTCGAGAAAAACATGGCGGGTCTCGTCGAACCCGCCATCCAGCGACCAGTAGGCGTCGCCGTATCGCTCGCTGAAGACCGTGCCGTCCCGGCAGGACGGCGCGGCAGGAAGGATGGGTGCGATCAACGCGTCACGAGCGTGCCGTGATCGTCCTTTACGCGATCGCCGATGCGCCAGGACGGCGGCGTGTCGAAGGTATAGTTCCGCGTGCCGCCATCCTCGAAGCGGACGGTCACTTCGTATTTCTTGGTCGAACGGACGTGCTTCTCGACCTGGTGGCCGGCATAGCCGCCGCCCGCTGCGCCGACCACGGTGGCGACCGTCTTGCCGGTGCCCTTGCCGATCTGGTTGCCGAGCAGGCCGCCGACGACTGCACCGCCGACGGCGCCGACGCCGGTGCCTTCACCTTTCTGAGTGATTTCGCGGATGTTATCCACCGTGCCGCAGTTCATGCAGATGGCGGGGGCGGGGGGAGGCGCGGGTTGCGCCGCGACCTGCGCCGGCTCGGCCGCAGCCGGCTTCGGCTCGGTTGCCTTGTGCTCGGTCGGCTTGGCGGCCACCTTCCTGGCGGGCGCCGGCTTGGGTTCGGCGGCCGGTTCGGCGGTTTTCGTCGCTGGCTTCGGTTCGGCGACCGGTTCGGCGGCTTTCGTCGCCGGCTGGGTTGCAGGAACCGCGGCAGGTGCCGCTGCGGCCACCGGGTCTGCCGGCCTGGACGAACTGCCGGCGGTCGGAATCACGCCGAAAATGGCGCCGACGCCGGCAAGCGAGAGCAGGATCACCGCGATGGCGGCGATCCAGAGGACGGGGTGCAGTTTATTGCCTGTGGCTTGGGCTTCCATGCTGGTCTCCTTTGTAAAGCTACAACCGGAATAACGCATCGGCCGAGCCCGGGCTGACGCAGGAAACAACTCCTTACATTTCCCTTCTCAGTTGGGGGAACAGAATGACATCGCGGATGCTCGGACAGTCGGTGAGCAGCATCACCAGCCGGTCGATGCCGACGCCGCAGCCGGCGGTCGGCGGCAGGCCGTATTCGAGCGCCCGGATGTAATCCGCGTCATAGTACATCGCCTCCTCGTCGCCGGCCTCCTTGGCCTTGGCCTGTTCCTGGAAGCGCGCCGCCTGGTCCTCGGGGTCGTTCAGCTCGGAGAAGCCGTTGGCGATCTCGCGCCCGGCGATGTAGAGCTCGAAGCGCTCGGCGATCTCGGGGTTCCTGTCGCTGCGGCGGGCGAGCGGGCTCGCCTCGGCCGGCCAGTCGACGATGTAGGTCGGGTCGAAGAGCTCGCTCTCGGTCGTTTCCTCGAACAGCGTGAGCTGCAGCTCGCCGAGCGTGGCGCCGCTGTGCTTAGGCTCGAGGTGCAGTTCCTTCAGCTTGGCCTTCAGCCAGGCGACGTCGTTGAGTTGATCGAGTGAGTAGCCCGGGTGGTGCTTGTGGATGGCTTCCACCGCCGTCATGCGGGCGAAGGGCTTGGCGAAGTCCAGCGTGCGGCCCTGGTACTCGAAGGTCTCGGTGCCGAGCGCCTCGCGCGCGGCGTGGCGCAGCAGCCCCTCGGTGAAATTCATCAGCAGCCGGTAGTCCGAGTAGGCCTCGTAGAACTCCATCATGGTGAACTCGGGGTTGTGGCGGGTCGAGATGCCCTCGTTGCGGAAGTTGCGGTTGATCTCGAACACCTTCTCGAAGCCGCCCACCACCAGGCGCTTCAGGTACAGCTCCGGCGCGATGCGCAGGAAGAGTTCCATGTCGAGCGCGTTGTGGTGGGTCTTGAAGGGCTTGGCCGCGGCGCCGCCGGGAATGGGATGCATCATCGGCGTCTCGACCTCGAGGAAGCCGTGGCCGGTCATGTAGTTGCGGATCGAGGCGACCAGGCGCGAGCGGGCGGCGAAGACCCAGCGCGCGCGCTCGTTGGTGATGAGGTCGAGGTAGCGGCTCCGCACTTTCTGCTCGGTGTCGGTGAGGCCGTGGAACTTCTCCGGCAGCGGGCGCAGCGATTTCGTCAGCAGGCGCAGCTCGGAGACATTGATGGTCAGTTCGCCGGTCTTGGTCTTGAACAGCGTGCCGCGCGCGCCGACGATGTCGCCGATGTCCCAGTGCTTGAACGCCGCGTGCACGGCCTCGCCCGTGCCGTCGTTGCTGACGTAGAGCTGGATGCGGCCGGAGAGGTCCTGCACGGTGGCGAAGGAGGCCTTGCCCATGACGCGCTTCAACATGATGCGGCCGGCGATGCAGACTTCCACCGGCAATTGCTCCAGCTCCTCGCGGCTCATCTCGCCGTAGAGCTCGTCGAGCTTCTCGGCGGTGTTCTCGCGCAGGAAGTCGTTGGGGAAGGCGACGCCCTCGGCGCGCAGCTTCGCCAGCTTCTCGCGGCGTTCGGCGACGATCTGGTTCTCGTCCTGGGGCAGCGGGGTTTGTTCGCTCATGTCGTTTCTTCCTTAGACGCCCTGTTTCAGGCTGGCTTCGATGAATGGGTCGAGGCCGCCGTCCAGCACGGCCTGGGTATTGCCGATCTCGACGTTGGTGCGCAGGTCCTTGATGCGCGACTGGTCGAGCACGTAGCTGCGGATCTGGTGGCCCCAGCCGATGTCGGTCTTGGCGTCCTCCACCTGCTGCGCGGCGGCCTGGCGCTTCCTCAGTTCGGCCTCGTAGAGGCGCGACTTCAGCATGGCCATCGCCTCGGCCTTGTTGCGGTGCTGCGAGCGGTCGTTCTGGCACTGCACGACGATGCCCGAGGGCGCGTGCGTGATGCGGATCGCCGACTCGGTCTTGTTCACGTGCTGGCCGCCGGCGCCGGAGGCGCGGAAGGTGTCGATGCGCAGGTCGGCCGGGTTGATCTCGACCTCGATCGACTCGTCCACTTCCGGATAGACGAAGACGCTGGCGAAGGAGGTGTGACGCCGCGCGTTGGAATCGTAGGGCGACTTTCGCACCAGGCGGTGGATGCCGGTCTCGGTGCGCAGGTGGCCATAGGCGTACTCGCCGCTGAGCTTGAGGGTGGCGGTCTTGATGCCGGCCACCTCGCCGTCGGATTCCTCGAGCACCTCGATCTGAAAGCCCTTGCGCTCGCAGTACTTGAGGTACATGCGCAGCAGCATCGAGGCCCAGTCCTGCGCCTCGGTGCCGCCGGCGCCGGCCTGGATGTCGAGGAAGCAGTTGTTCGGGTCGGCCGGGTTGGAGAACATGCGGCGGAACTCGAGCCCGGCCACGCGCTCCTCGATGCCGGCGGCGTCGGCTTCCACCGCCAGCAGCGTGTCGTCGTCGTTCTCGCCGCGCGCCATCTCGAAGAGTTCCTTCGAGTCGTTCAGGTTCTGGTCGATCTCAGCGAGCGTGACGACGACGCCCTCGAGCGACTTCTTCTCGCGGCCCAGTTCCTGGGCGCGCGCGGCGTCGTTCCAGACGGCGGGGTCCTCGAGGGCGCGGGAGACTTCTACTAGCTTCGACTGCTTGGCGTCGAAGTCAAAGATACCTCCGCAGATCCTGCTCACGAGCGGCGAGATCCGAGAGGCGATTGGCGAGGCTGTTGAGGCGTTCGGCTTCCATGGCGATGCTAGACTTTCGAAACAATGAATTATACAGCCTGAGCGGCGCTTGCCGCACCCCGACATGACTGAAGAACGCGCCCGCCTGTCCCGCTTCGGCCTGCTGCTGCTCGCCCTGCTGGCGCTCGGCTGGGGCCTCAACTGGCCGATCATGAAGATCGTCCTGCGCGACGTTCCGCCGCTCACCTTCCGCGGCGGCTGCCTCGTGCTGGGCGGAATCGGCATGCTGCTGCTGGCGCGCCTTGACGGCCAGCCCTGGACGACGATGCCGCCGGGCACCTTCGGCAAGCTGGCGCTGCTGGCTGCGACGAATGTCATCGGCTGGAACGTCCTCATGATCTATGGCGTCGGCCTGATGCCTTCCGGCCGCGCCGCGCTGCTCGGCTACACCATGCCGCTGTGGAGTGCCGTCTTTTCGGTGTGGCTGCTGCGCGAGCGCCTGACGCCGCGCCGCGCGCTCGGCCTGGGCCTCGGCTTGCTCGGCGTGACGGCGCTGATGGGTGCCACCCGCAGCCTGCTCGGCGAAGCGCCGGTCGGCGTGCTGTGCATGCTTGGCGCCGCCATGTCGTGGGGCCTCGGCGTGGTGCTGCTCAAGCAATTCGCGCTGAAGATGCCGACCAGCGTCCTCACCGGCTGGTCGATGCTGATCGGCGCTGCGCCGCTGATCGCCGCGGCGATGCTGTTCGAGCACGACGAATGGCGCGCCGTCGGCTTCTGGCCGGCCTTCGGCCTCGCCTACAACGTCGTCGTCGCCTTCATGTTCTGCTACTGGGCGTGGAACCGCATCGTGCTGATGGTGCCGGTGGCGGTGTCCTCGCTGAGCTCGCTGATCACGCCGGTGCTCGGCGTCATCGGCGGCATGTGGCTGCTCGGCGAGCAGCCGGGCTGGAACGAATTCCTCGGCGCCGGCCTGATCCTCGGCGCCCTGGCCACCGTGCTGCTGCCGCAGCGGAAGTGAATGCCGACCTCAGGCCGGCTCGATGTGCTCGAGCACGAGCTGCACGCTACTGATGCCGTTGAACTCGTTCACCGCCAGGCGGTAGGCGGTGCGAACGTCGGTCGGCAGGCTCTCGGCGAAGTTGAACTGGATGGCCTCGAAACGGGCGGCGCCGCGGCGCAGGGTGAGCTTGAGGTGGCGGTCCTTGAGGATGCGCTGCTTCTCCACTTCGAATTCGTCGCTGAACAGCGGCGCCGGGAAGCCCTGGCCCCAGATCTCGCCTTCGAGCATGCGCGCGCTTTCCAGCGACATCCAGCCGGCTTCGAGCGGGCCGTCGGTCTCGATGATGCGCGTCAGCTCGGCCGGGCCGACCAGACCGCGCACGGTCTCCTCGAACAGCGCTTCGAAGCGCGCCAGGTTTTCCTCGCGCAAAGTCAGTCCCGCCGCCGCGGCGTGGCCGCCGAAGCGCAGCAGCAGGCCGGGCGCGCGCTTCGAAACGAGGTCGAGGGCGTCGCGCAGGTGCAGCCCGGCGATCGAGCGGCCGGAGCCCTTCAGTTCGCCGGCGTTGCCGCGGGCGAAGGCGATCACCGGGCGATGCAGCTTGTCCTTGACGCGCGAGGCGAGGATGCCGACGACGCCCTGGTGCCAGGCCGGATCGTAGAGGGCGAGGCCGGCGCGCGCGTCGGCCTCGATGCCGTCGAGGATGGCCAGGGCCTGCTCCTGCATGTCGGCTTCGATGCCGCGCCGCTCGCGGTTGAGGCGGTCGAGCTCCTGCGCGATGTTGAGCGCGCGGCCGAGGTCGTCGGTGAGCAGGCACTCTAGCCCAAGCGACATGTCGGCGAGGCGTCCGGCGGCGTTCAGGCGCGGCCCCAGCGCGAAGCCGAGGTCGAAGGTGGTGGCGCGTTCATATTCACGGCCGGCGACGCGGAAGAGGGCGCGCAGGCCCGGCTGCAGCTTGCCCTGGCGCATGCGCGCCAAACCCTGCGCGATGAAGATGCGGTTGTTGCGGTCGAGCCTGACTACGTCGGCGACCGTGCCCAGCGCGACGAGGTCGAGCAGGGCGGCGAGGTTGGGCTCCGGACTGACGGCGAAGGCGCCGCGCTTCCTCAGCTCGGCGCGCAGCGCCAGCATGACGTAGAACATGACGCCGACGCCGGCGATGGCCTTGCTCGGGAAGCCGCAGCCGGGCTGGTTCGGATTGACGATGACCTCGGCCGCCGGCAGTTCGTCGCCGGGCAGGTGGTGGTCGGTGATGAGCGTGCCGATGCCGAGCCGCTTCGCCTCGACGACGCCCTCGACGCTGGCGATGCCGTTGTCGACGGTGATGATCACGTCGGGTTTGCGTTCGGATGCGAGGCGCACCACTTCCGGCGTCAGACCGTAGCCGTAGTCGAAGCGGTTGGGCACGAGATACGAGATGTCGGCGCCGAAGGCGGCGAGGGCGCGCACGCCGACGGCGCAGGCGGTGGCGCCGTCGCAGTCGTAGTCGGCGACGATGAGCAGCCGGCGTTTTGCCGCAATGGCGTCGGCCAGCAGCGTCGCCGCCTCGGCCGCGCCTTTCAGCAGCGCCGGGTCGTGCAGGGCGGCGAGCGAAGTGTCGAGCTCTTCCGCCTGGCTGACGCCGCGCGCCGCGTAGAGGCGCGCCAGCAGCGGATGCACGCCGGCGTACTCGAGGCGTTCGCGCGCGGCCTGGGGCACCTTGCGGGTCAGGATTCGCGTCATGCCGGCAGATCCGCGAGGGTTATCGGCCGGCGCCAGAGCTTCCACAGGTTGCCGGGGACGATCGTGACATCGACCGTGGCCTCGTCGCCGAGGGCGCTGAGGCGCAGGCCGCGCAAGCGGCCCGCCTTCAGTGCGGCGAGCGCCGGCGCGAACCAGCGCGCCTCCAGTTCGGCCAGGCCGGCGCGCCAGGCGGCGGCATCGAGGTGCTGCGCTGCCTCGCTCAGCGCGTCGAGAAAAGTCAGTCCCTGCGGCACGGCGGCATCGAAGCCCGGCGGCAGCGGAACGGCCCGTGCGCCCGCACGCCGCGCCAGGCCGAGGGCGAGGGGATGGTCGGCCAGGACCTGCGCCGCCGGCGCGGCAGCCTGCTCCGGCAGGGACCCGGCGCCCCACGGCCAGACGCTGTTCGCCGTAGCGCGGCCGGCCGCTTCGCGCGCCGCGTTCACCGGGTGGTTGTGCAGGATCACCTGCGCCTCGTTGATCAGGCGCCGCCAGGCGCCGGCGTCTTCGCCCTGCGGCAGGAAGGGTTCCAGCGTGCGGCCGGCCACGGCAGCGGGCGAATGGGTCAGCAGGCGCGGTGCGCGTTTCGCGCGCAGGTACCAGCGGCGCGGATGCGGGGCGAGGAATTCGCCGAATTCGCCGAGCTGCCCGTTCAGCGCGGCGACGAGTTGCGCCGCCTCGTCTGCGGCGAGGTCCGGCCCGGCGGCGTCGACGACCAGGGTGTTGCGCGAGAAGCGCAGGTGCACCGGGTCGGCGCAGAGCCAGGCGCCGGTGCCCGGATCGAGGCCCTCGCCGAGCAGGCGCAGCGCGCCAATGGGAAATTCTCGCAGTTCCCCGCCCCGGATGCCGAAGGCCCCGCACAGCCAGCGTTCCGGCGCGAGGGCGGGGCCGCGCGCACGGCGGCCGCGGCCGAAGAGTGTGTTGAGCGCCGGCAGATCGAGCCCGCGCGTGACGCCGGCGACGGAATCCTTGGGCCAGAGCAAGCCCGGGACGACGAGATGAATCATCCAAGGGATGTTAACATAGCGACCCTATGCAGTATGAACTCTTCATCGGCCTGCGCTACACCCGCGCCAAGCGGCGCAACCACTTCATCTCATTCATCTCGCTGATCTCGATGTGCGGCATCGCGCTGGGCGTGGCGGCGCTGATCGTCGTGCTCTCGGTGATGAACGGCTTCCAGAAGGAGCTGCGCACGCGCATCCTCGGCGTCGCTTCCCACGTGCAGATCTCCGCCCGCGGCGGCGAGCTGGCCGCCTGGCAGCAGGTGGCCGAGCAGGCATCGAAGCACAAGTCCGTGCAGGCGGCGGCGCCCTACATCGCGGCGCAGGGCATGCTCTCCTTCGACCAGACGGTGCGCGGCGCGCTGGTGCGCGGCGTGCTGCCCGATGCCGAGGAGCAGGTGGCCGACTTCAACCGCCACATGCACGGCGGCTCGATGCAGCTCCTCAAGCCGGGCGAGTTCGGCATCGTCCTCGGCGCGGAGCTGGCACGCGCGCTGCAGGTGTTCGTCGGCGACAAGGTGACGCTGATCGCGCCGCAGGGGCTGGTGACGCCGGCGGCGATCCTGCCGCGCCTGAAGCAGTTCAGGGTGGTCGGCCTGTTCGAGGCCGGCATGTACGAATACGACTCGGGCCTGGCGCTGGTGCATCTGGCCGACGCGCAGGCGCTCTACCGCATGGAGGACCGCGTCTCCGGCGTGCGTCTCAAGCTCGACGACCTCTTCGCCGCGCCGCGCGTGGCGCGCGAGCTGCACAAGCTGGTCGAGGCCGACGTCTTCATCGCCGACTGGACGCGCAGCCACGCCAACTTCTTCCGCGCCGTGCAGATCGAGAAGAACGTGATGTTCATCATCCTGCTGCTGATCGTCGCCGTGGCCGCCTTCAACATCGTCTCCACGCTGGTGATGGCGGTGACCGACAAGGAGTCGGACATCGCGATACTGCGCACGCTGGGGGCGAGCCCGGGCAGCATCATGCAGGTGTTCATCGTGCAGGGCGCGCTGATCGGCGTCATCGGCCTGGCCCTCGGCCTCGGCGGCGGCGTCGCCCTGGCGGTGAACATCGACGTCGTGGTGCCGGCCATCGAGCGCCTCTTCAACACCCAGTTCCTCGCCAAGGAGGTGTATTACATCTCCGAGCTGCCCTCCGACCTGCAGTGGCGCGACGTCGGCATCATCGCCGCCGTGTCCTTCGTGTTGACCTTGCTGGCGACGCTGTATCCGAGCTGGCGCGCCTCGCGCGTCAATCCCGCCGAGGCGCTGCGCTATGAGTGAGAAACGCCTTCCCCCCGGCCCCCTTCCCGCGGAAGGGGGTGACGGCAGTTCGCGGGCTGCGCCCGCTCCGGCTGCTGGCGGTACCGTCCTCTCCTGCCGCGGCCTGAAGAAGACCTACGTCCAGGGCCGGGTCGAGGTGCCGGTGCTGCTCGGCGTCGACCTCGACATCGCGCGCGGCGAGCGCGTCGCCATCGTCGGCGCTTCCGGTTCGGGCAAGAGCACCTTGCTGCATCTGCTCGGCGGGCTGGATGCGCCGACGGCGGGCGCCGTCAGTCTGCTTGGCCGCGAGCTGACGACGGTCGGCGAGGCGGAGCGCGGGCGCCTGAGGAACGAATCGCTCGGCTTCGTCTACCAGTTCCACCACCTGCTGCCGGAATTCAGCGCGCTGGAGAACGTCGCCATGCCGCTGCTGATCCGGCGCATGCCGCGCGCCGAGGCAGAGGAAAGGGCGGCCGCCATGCTGAAGGAAGTCGGGCTGGCGCAGCGCCTGGAGCACACGCCGGGCGAGCTCTCCGGCGGCGAGCGCCAGCGCGCCGCGGTGGCGCGCGCCCTGGTGACGCAGCCGGCCTGCGTGCTGGCCGACGAGCCGACGGGCAACCTCGACCGCCACACGGCGGAAGCCGTCTTCGACCTGATGCTGGCGCTCAACCAGTCCCACCGCACCAGCTTCGTCATCGTCACCCACGATTTGCAACTCGCCGCCAAGGCGATGCGCAGGCTGTCCCTGAGCGACGGCGTGCTCGGCTCAGCCGGCGGCTGAGCTCCGTCTCACGCTCCGCTTGCGCCAGGCCCGGATCAGATAGACCCGCCAGGCGGCGCGCACCGCGAAGTAGCCCGTCGCCGCCAGCAGCGAGGCGAGCAGCACCAGCCCCAGCGCCAGCGGCTTGCCCAGATGCACCATCCAGTCGGCCAGCGCCGCGACCCAGGCCGACAGCCCGGCCTCGCCCCATTCGGGCGGGGCGACGAACGCGCCGCCGCTTCCCAGCACCAGTTCGCCCAGCCCGTAGCCGGCGATGTACAGCGGCACGATGGTGAACGGGTTGGTGTACAGGGTGGCGAACAGGGAGAGCGGCAGGTTGACGCGGAAGACCACGGCGCAGATGGCGGCGCCGAGCATCTGGAAGGGTCCCGGGATGAGGCCGCAGAACAGGCCGACGGCGACCCCGCCCGCCGCCGAGTGGCGGTTGAGGTGCCACAGGCGCGGATGCAGCAGGGTGTTGCCGAACGGCGCCAGCCAGCGGTTGGAGTGGATCGCCTCGTGGTCGGGCAGGACTTTGCGTAGGTGCTTTCGCATGTGGCGTGATTGTAGCCCGTACAATCGCCTTCCATGCGTTCCGCCATCCTCTGCTTCGCCCTGGGCGTCTGGCTGCTGCAACGGCAGGCTTCGCTGCCGGCGTGGCATGCGCTGGCCTTGATGCTCGCCGTCCTGGCGGGACTGACTTTTGCGGCCTGGCGCCTGCGCGGCCGCTGGCGCCTCGGGACGGCCTGCCTGGCCGCGATTCTGGCCGGCTTTGTCTGGGCCGCGTCGTTCGGCCAATGGCGGCTCGCCGACCGCCTGCCCCCGGAGAACGAGGGCCGCGACATCCGCGTCACCGGCGTCGTCGCCAGCCTGCCGCAGCAACACGAGAACGGCGTGCGCTTCGAGTTCGACGTCGAGCGCGCGGAGGCGGCGGTGCCGTCGCGGATCTCGCTCGCCTGGTACGCCGGCTGGCGGCCCGAGGACGACGACGTGCGCCACGTCCTGCCCTCGCTCCATGCCGGCGAGCGCTGGCAGATCACCGTGCGGCTGAAGCGCCCGCACGGCAACCTGAATCCGCACGGATTCGACTACGAGGCCTGGCTGTTCGAGCGCGGCGTGCGCGCCACGGGCTATGTGCGCACCGACGAAGCCAACCGGCGACTGGACGCCTTCGTCTGGCGGCCGGCCTACGCCGTCGAGCGCGTCCGCGAGCGCGTCCGCGAGCGTTTCCGCCGCGCGCTGCCGGAGCGCGACTACGCCGGCGTGCTGGTGGCCCTCGCCGTGGGCGACCAGCGCGCCATCGACGGCGGACAGTGGCAGCTCTTCGCGCGCACCGGCATCTCGCACCTGATGTCGATCTCGGGACTGCACGTCACCATGGTCGCCGCGCTCGCCGCCTGGGCGGTGTCGTTTTTCTGGCGCCGCCGTCCCGCGCTCATGCTGCGCCTGCCGGCGCAGAAGGCCGCGGCGGCGGCCGGCTGGGCGGCGGCCTGCGCCTACTGCCTGCTCGCCGGCTTCGGCGTCCCGGCGCAGCGCACGCTGTACATGCTGTCCGTGGTGGCGCTGGCGCTTTGGCTGGGGCGCGCGACCGCCGCCAGCCGCGTGCTGGCGCTGGCGCTGCTGGTGGTGCTGCTCCTCGATCCCTGGGCGGTGCTGTCGGCCGGCTTCTGGCTGTCCTTCGGCGCCGTGGCGCTGCTCTTCTACGTGTCGGCGGGTCGCGTCGCGCCCGGCCACTGGCTGGCGGAATGGGGCCGCGCGCAGTGGGCGGTGACGCTCGGCATGATTCCCGCGCTGCTGGCGCTGTTCCAGCAATTCTCGCTCGTCTCGCCGCTCGCCAACGCCGTGGCGATTCCCGTCGTCAGCTTCGTCGTCACGCCGCTGGCGCTGGTGGCCGCCGTGCTGCCCTTCGATGCGCTCCTGCTGTTGGCGCACCAGATTCTATTTTGGTTGATGGCCTTCATCGAATGGCTGGCGGATCTGCCGATCGCGGTGTGGCAGCAGGCCGCGCCGCCCGTCTGGGCGGTGCTGCTGGCGACGCTGGGCTGCGCCTGGCTGCTGCTGCCGAAGGGCTTCCCTTCGCGCTGGCTCGGCGCCGTGCTCATGCTGCCGCTGGTGCTGGTCGAGCCGGCGCGGCCGGCGCCGGGCGAGCTGCGCCTCACCGTGCTCGACGTCGGCCAGGGCCTCGCCGTGCATGCGCAGACGGCGACGCGCGACCTCGTCTACGACACCGGCCCGCAGTTCTCACCCGACGCCAACAGCGGCAATCGCATCCTGCTGCCCTACCTACGCGCCGCCGGCGTGCGGCGGCTCGACGGCCTCGTCCTCACCCACGAGGACAAGGACCATGCCGGCGGCGCGCTGTCGCTCCTCGATGGTGTGCCGGTGGCGTGGACCTCGAGTTCCATGCCGGAAGGCCATCCCTTCCGCGAGGCGCCCGGCCACCGGCCTTGCATCGACGGCCAGCGCTGGGAGTGGGACGGCGTGCGCTTCGAGATGCTGCATCCGGAGGCGGCCGGCTACGACGCGAAGCGCAAGAGCAACGACATGTCCTGCGTGCTCAAGCTGAGCTCGGCGCACGGCAGCGCCCTGCTCACCGGCGACATCGAAACCCTTTCCGAGCAGGCGCTGTCGAAGCGGCAGGGCGGGCGCCTGCGTTCAGACGTGCTGCTGGCGCCGCACCACGGCAGCCGCACCTCGTCCTCGCCCGAATTCGTCGCGGCGGTGGGCGCGCGCACGGTGATCTTTCCGGTCGGCTACCGCAACCGCTTCCGCCACCCGAACGAGGCGGTGTGGCGGCGTTACGAGGAGGCCGGCGCGCAATTGCTGCGCACCGACCGCGACGGCGCCGTCACGGTGCGCTTTGCCGCCGTGTCGCCGGGACTGACTTTCGAGCGCGCGGAGCGGCGGCGTTACTGGCACGGTGAATGAGTTTCGAAGAGAATGCGGACATGTTCAGGAAGCTGATGTTGCTCGCCGCGCTGGCGGCGCCCTTTTTCGCCCGCGCCGAAACCCTGCCGCCGATGGAGGTATTCGTGCCCAAGGTCTGCCTGTCCTGCATCGACTGGGCCGAGCACCTGCGCCAGAACGGCTTCAAGGTGACGGTGAGAGAGACCGACGACATCGACGCGGTGAAGCGCCGCTTCAAGGTGCCGGCCGATGTCGCGTCGCGCATGACCGCACGCGTGGCGGGCTACTTCATCGAGGGCCACGTGCCGGCCGAGGACATCAAGGACCTGCTCAAGGAGAGGCCGAAGGCGCGCGGTCTCGCCGTGCCGGGCCTGCCGATGGGCGCGCCCGGGCGCGAGGCGACCGGCACCGATATCACTTGCGAGCGCGGCTGCACCATCGTCGACCGCGAGAACGCGCCGCCGCGGCGCGAGTTCTTCGATACCCTGCTGGTGCTGCCGGACGGCAAGACGAAAGTCTGGGCGCGGCACTAGCCCGGATAGGCGAGCAGTTCCGCGAACATCCCTTTCGCCCAGTCGACGTCCTCCCCGTGCGGGTTGGGGTCGAAGCCCTGTTTCGCCGTCTGCACGATCAGCCCGTCGCCGCGCAGGCGGTACTGCGTGTCGAGGCGCATGAACTCCTGCGGCGCCAGCCGCGTCGTGACGAAGCAGTTGCTCTCCGGCAATTGCGTTTCTGGCACCGAGCCGCGCGAGCGGGCGGCGATCCCGGCGGCGGCGATGCGGCCGAGGCGCGCCGCCAGGTGGCCGCTCTTCGGATAGTGGCCGAACAGCGGCGAGGCGCGGTCGATCAGATCGCCCACCAGGAACACCCGCTCGTCGCCGACGGCATGAAGATGCAGCGGGTCCTGCGCCGCCCAGCCGCTCGGCTTTCCCGCCGCGTCGCGGCCGATCAGCCCGGCCTGCCAGGCGAGGTCGCCGGCCTGCTGCGGCGGCATGAGGATCGCCTCGTCGAAGCGCAGGTCGTCGAAGTCGGTGACGATGCGGCGGGCGAACGGGTCGACGGATTTCACCCGCGCGTGCGGCACATGCGCGATCTGGTCCTTGTACTGCTCGCGGAAGACGTCGGCGAAGCGCTGCGGCAGCGGGTTGGGGTCGAGCAAAGTCAGCCGCCCCGGCACGGCGCGCGTCTTGAACAGGTGGCCGATCATCAGCGCCCGCTCGTAGGGGGCGGGCTGGCAGCGGTAGGGCAGGGGCGGCACGGTCATCACCAGCTCGCCGCCCTTGAAGGCGTCGAGCCGGGCCTTGAGGGCCGCCAGCCCGCCGTCCGGCGTCCATGCGCAGTCGAAGCGCGTGCGCGCCTCGGCGATGGCGCGCCGGTCGTCGCCGAACCAGGCGGCCCAGTCGTGGCGGATGCCCGCGGCCAGCACCAGCCAGTCGTAGTCGACGGCGCCCTGCGCGGTGTGCACGCGGCGACGGTCGCGGTCGATGGCGGTCGCCTCGGCCTGCACGAAGGCGTAGCCGAAGGCCTGCGCCGCCGCGCGGTAGTCGTGCGTCAGCAGCTTTTCATCCACCAGCCCGGCCAGCCATTTGTTGGAGAGCGGCATCGAGAAGAACGACGGGTTGCGTTCGACCAGCACGACATCGAGTTCCGGCGCCAGCGCGCGCAGGTGGCGCGCCGCGGCCAGCCCGCCCCAGCCGCCGCCGACCACCACCACGCGCCGGCCCTGCGCGGCCGGCAGCAGCGCCGGCGCCTGCTGCGCGAACAGTGGCGCGGCGCAGGCGGCGAGCGTGGCGGCCAGAAAGTGTCGGCGCGTGGTCGGCATGCAGCCGAGTTTAGCGCAACGAACTGCTAAACTTCGCCGCGAAGGAGATGCTCATGAGCGAAATGCGCCAACACACCGTCCAGTGCCTCAGTCCCGGGGGGCTCCACCGCATGGCCTATGTCGAGTGGGGCGATCCGGACAACCCGCGCGTGCTGGTCTGCGTGCACGGACTCACGCGCAACTGCCGCGACTTCGATTTTTTGGCGAAGGCGCTGGCCGGCCACTACCGCGTCGTCTGTCCCGACATCGTCGGCCGCGGCCGCAGCAACTGGCTGCGCGTCAAGGAGCACTACCAGTTGCAGCAGTACGCCGCCGACATGGTGACGCTGATCGCGCGCCTCGGCGTGGAGGAGGTGCACTGGGTTGGCACCTCGATGGGCGGCATGATCGGCATGGCGCTCGCGGCGCAGGAGGAGACGCCGGTCGCCCGCCTGGTGCTCAACGACATCGGACCGGTGCTGACGGCGGTGGCCGTCAAGCGCATCGCCGAATACGTCGGCCTGCAGCCGCGTTTCGCGTCCTTTGCCGAGGCCGAGCAGTACGTGCGCTTCGTCAGCGCCCCCTTCGGCAAGCTCACCGACGCGCAATGGCGCCACCTCACCGAGCATGTCACGCGGCCGACGGCCGGCGGCGGATATGAGCTGGTGTACGACCCCGGCATTGCCGAGCCCTTCAAGCGCCTCATCACCGACGACGACGTCAGCATCTGGCCGCTCTACGACGCCATCCGCTGTCCGACCCTGGTGGTGCGCGGCGCGGAGTCCGACCTGCTCACGCACGAGACCTGCCTCGAGATGGGCCGGCGCGGACCGAAAGCGCTGGTCGCCGAGATCCCCGGCGTCGGCCACGCGCCGATGTTCCTCGACGAGGCGCAGGTGGCGGTCGTGAAGGAGTTTTTGCTGGCGGGATGAAGTCAGTCGCCGTACCGCGGCGACTGACTTTTGTGTGGGGGGCTGCAGGAGGAGCCTATGGCCGCTATGATCGGGGCCATAGGCTCCTTCCACAACTGCAATCGCTGTTATCTCAGCAGAGGGCCGTATCACGGGGACTGACTTTCCCCGGTGCTAGAATCACACGTCATAGAGGGGCCGGGCAGCCCGCCTGCATCAGGCCCGCACGCGCGTGGTGAGGAAGATCCCCAGCAGGATGAGGGCGATGCCGGCGAGGTGGTGGAGCCCCGGCTGCTCGCCGAGGAAGATCACCGCGAGTATGGTGCCGAAAGCCGGCATCAGGTGCATGAACTGGCCGGCGCGGTTGCCGCCGACCTCGGCCACGGCGCGGTTCCAGAAGATGAAGCCGAGCGCCGCCGGAAAGATGCCGGCGTAGGCGATGGCGGCGAAGGCCGGCACCCCCGGCACGATGAGCTTTCCCGAGGCCATTTCCCACAGATAGAAGGGCGTCAGCCCGGCCAGGCCCCAGAGGGTGATGGCGGCGAGGAAGGAGAGGGCGTGCAGCCCGGCCGGCCGGTGCGCCAGCAGCACGGTGTACAGCGCCCAGAACAGCATGGCGAACAGCACCCACAGGTCGCCCGCGTTGGGGCGCAGCGCCAGCAGGCGCGCCAGTTCGCCGTGGGCGAGGATGACCAGCACCCCGGCGAAGGACACCATGACGCCGAGCCACTCGATCGGGCGCAGGCGCTTGCCGAACAGCGCCCAGGACAGGCCGATGATCATGATCGGCGTGGCCGAGGCGAGCAGCACGCCGTTGGTGGCCGTGGTGTGGGCAAGCCCGGTGTAGGTCAGCGCGTTGTGGCAGGCGCCCCCGAAAAGGCCGAGCATGGCCAGCACCTTCCAGTGCGCCGCTACCTCGCGCCACTGAGCGCGCAGGTGCGGCAAGGCCCAGGGCAGCAGGCAGAGGAAGGCGATCGCCCAGCGCCAGAAGGAAAGGGCGATGGGCGGCACGTCGCCGCGGATCCAGCGGCCGACCACCCAGTTGCCCGACCAGAACAGCACGGTCAGGGTCAGCAGCAGGTAGGCGAAGGCGCGGGAAGAGGGGGGGGCGGCTGGCAAGGGGGCTGTCGGGCAGGGGTTGTTGATCGGCGTCAAACCGCAGGCCGTTTTATGGCACCATTATGCCTATCAATGGGCGGGGCAATGTCGACACCCGGCCATGATGGAGGAAGACATGGGCGAGATCAAACCGCCGTCCGCCGCGCCGGGGGCGGCGCCGGAGCAGCGCGAATACCTCTCCGACGACCCGCGCGACATCGGCTGGGTCAAGCAGAACGTCCCCTGCCAGGCGGCCTGTCCGGCGGGCACCAACGTCCCGGTCTATATCCGGGAAATCATCGAGCGCCAGTTCGGCCGCTCCTACGAAACCAACCGCGAAGCCAACGTCCTGCCCGGCATCCTCGGCCGCATCTGCTCGCGGCCCTGCGAGTCGCAGTGCCGCCACGGCTGGCCCGGCAACGGCGAGCCGGTGGCGATCTGCCACCTGAAGCGCGTCGCCGCCGACATGAAGGACGCCGGCCACCGCATCACCGAGAGCCTGTATTCGCCCACCGGCAAGCGCGTCGCCATCGTCGGCGCCGGGCCGGCCGGCGTCGCCGCGGCGCACGACCTTTCGCTGCTCGGCCACGACGTGGTGATCTTCGAGCGCGAGGAGCGGCCCGGCGGCATGCTGCGCTACGGCATCCCGGAGTTCCGCCTGCCGCGCGACACGCTCGACATCGAGCTGCACAACGCGCTGCGCCTCGGCGTGCAGATCCGCACCGGCGCCGAGATCGGCAACGGCGAAGGCCGGATCCCGATGGCGAAGTTGGAGAAGGAATTCGACGCCGTGCTGCTCGCCACCGGCTGCATGGCGGCCTCGCCGTTGCCGCTGCAGGGCGACTGGGAAAAGCGCGAGCTGCGCGGCATCAAGGGCGTCGAGTACGGGCTCGACTTCCTCGTACAGATGCACCGCGGCGTGAAAAAGACGGTCGGCAGGCGCGTCGCCGTGGTCGGCGCCGGCTTCACGGCGCTCGATTGCGCGCGCGTGGCGGCGCGCCTCGGCGCGCAGGAGGTAACGATCCACATCCGCACCGCCGAGGAATACATCCCGGTGACGCAGGAGGAGATCTTCGAGGCCAAGCGCGAGGGCGTGCGCATCAAGGGCCTGCGCACTCCGGTCCGGCTGACCGCCGAGGGCAACCGCCTGACCGGCATCCAGTTCGTGCAGAACCGCCTCGGCGGCTGGCGCGCCGGTGGGCGCCGCCAGGCCATCCCCATCGAGGGCTCGGAGTTCCACGAGCCCTGCGACACCATCATCATCGCCATCGGCCAGCAGACGGTGAACGACTTCCTCGGCACGAAGCTGGAGCTCGATCGCTGGGGCAACGTGCGCGTCGGCGAGGACGGCATGACCTCGCACAAGGGCATCTTCGCCGCCGGCGACTATGTGAACGGCGCGTCGACCGTGATCCAGGCCGTCGGCCACGGCCGCCAGGTGGCCAAGCGCATCGACGCCTGGCTGATGGGCCGCGAGCGGCGCAAGCAGGTCGTGCGCATCGTGCCGGTGGCGCAGCCGCTGCGCGAGCGCGCCTTCGATTTCATCCCGCGCCAGCACATGCCGACGGCGCCGATGGACGAACGCATGAAGGACGGCGACCACGAGGTCGAGCTCGGCCTCGACGACAAGCTCGCCTTCGAGGAGGCCAAGCGCTGCTATCTGTGCAACCTGCGCTACCAGATCGACGTCGACCGCTGCATCTTCTGCCGCGCCTGCATCGAGGTGGCGCCGCGCAACTGCATCAAGCTGGTGCACGGCGTCGAGGTGCAGGAGGACGGCGCCTACGGCAGGCTGCTCGAGACCAAGGAATGGAACCAGGTCGGCGCCATCTGGATCGACAACAACGAGTGCATCCGCTGCGGCCAGTGCTACAAGGCCTGCCCGGTGCAGTGCATCTCGATCTCGCGCTGCGAGCTGACGGAAGTGGAGGTCTGAGGTGGCAACAGCCAAGAATGCAAGGCATCACGTGGTCATCGGCAGCGGCGTCTCCGGCAGCCAGGCCGCCGACACCCTGCGCGAGCGCGAGCCCGACGCCCGCGTCACCATCCTGACGCTCTCCAGCCTGCTCTTCTACAACCGCTACGATCTGCCCAAGGTGTTCCGCGGCCACCGCGACTGGCGCGAGTTCCTCGCCTATCCGGCGGAGTACTACAAGGACCACCGCATCGAGGTGCGTCGCTGCAGCCGCGTTGCCGGGGTGGACGGGCCGCGCCGCACCATCACGCTCGAGCACAAGGAGGAGATCCGCTTCGACACCCTGCTGGTGGCTTCCGGCGGGCGCGGCTATCTGCCAGAGGAACTGGCCGAGTTCCGCCCGCTCATGCACCCCTTCGCCAGCTACACCGAGGCGGTCACCGCCGCCAGCCTCGTGCCCGACCGCGGCCACGTCATCATGCTCGGCGGCGACATGATCGGCCTCGACCTCGCCCGCACGCTTATCGACACCCGCCACCGCGTGACCCTGGTGGCCGGCGCGCAGACCTTCTGGCCGCACGAGGTGTCCGACGAGGAGCGCCCCGGCCTGATCGCCGCCCTGGAGAAGATGGGCGTCGAGGTGATCGAGTCGCACGACGCCGGCGGCATCGCCACCATCGAGCAGGGCGCGAAGGGCCTCTCGGCGCGGCGTGTGCTGTTCAAGGACGGCACCGAACTCCACGGCGACGTGGTGATGCCCTTCTTCGGGCTGTCTCCCTCGGTCGAATTCATGCTCGGCTCCGGCACCGACATCGAGCGCGGCCTGCTGGTGAACCCCGCGCTGCGCACCACCTGCGAGGGGATCTATGCCGCCGGCGACGTATGCCAGATCTGGTCCGACGCCGAGAAACGCTACCGCTTCTTCTACGGCTGGAAGAACGTACGGGCGATGGGCGATCTCGCCGCGCGCAACATCACCGGCGGCGACGAGCCGTGGGTGCCGGCGCAGGACGAGAAGCTGCACATCGGCAGCGACGGCAAGATCCAGTCGCCGTTCTGGGAGTATCACTGATGGCCACCGACATCCAGATTTCCATCATCGGCTCGGCCGGCGACGGCACCATCGCCGCAGGCGACATCCTCAGGAACGCCTTCGCCGGCATGGGCTACAAGGTGATCAGCTTCGACGTCTATCCGCCCGAGATCCGCGGCTTCGGCAAGTGCATCGCGCGCATGCGCATCACCACCGAGCAGGCCTACTCGCTCAAGCACAAGTCCGATGTGATGGTCTCGCTCGACGACAGCCACGCCATTCCGCACGCCGGCGAGTTGCGCGATTGCGGCGCCATGATCTACGAGCAGGGCTCCATCGTCCGGCTGCCGGAGGGCGGACACATGAGCGCCCACGTCGGCCCGGGCCAGCTGCCCTATCCGCTGCCGATACGCGAACTGTCCGAGAAGAGCACCGGCGCCAACCGCTCGCGCAACATCGTCGTGCTCGGCTTCATCGCCGGCCTCTTCAACCTGCCGGCCGAGGGTTTCCGCAAGGCCATTGGCAAGAAGTTCAGGAGCAAGGCCGCTGCGGCGGAAGCGTCTGAAGCCGCCTTCAAGGCCGGCCTCGACTATGCGGCGAAAACCTTCAAACTCGACGACGTCGTGTTCGGCCCGCCGGTGTCTTCAGTGGTGGCGGGGTCCACGGTGGAAATGATCAACGGCAACGCCGCCATCGTGCGCGGCGCGCTGGATGCCGGCATCGACACCTTCTTCGGCTACCCGATCACGCCGGCCACTTCGATCATGGAACGCCTCGCCAGCGAGATGCCGAAGCGCGGCGGCCGCCTGCTGCAGACCGAGGACGAGATCTCGGCCATCTCCGCCGTCGTCGGCGCCGGCTTCACCGGCGCGCGCGCAGCGACGTCGACCTCCGGCCCCGGCCTGTCGCTGATGGCGGAAATGCTCGGCATGGGCGTCATCGGCGAGGTGCCGAGCGTGGTCTTCGTCTCGCAGCGCGGCGGGCCGTCCACCGGCATGCCGACCAAGACCGAGCAGTCCGACCTGCACATGGCGGTGTACGGCGGCCACGGCGACGCGCCGCGCATCGTCATCGCGCCGACCAACGTCGACGGCTGCTACCGCTGCGGCGGCAAGGCCTTCGAGATGGCCGAGGCCTACCAGACGCCGGTGATCGTGCTCATCGACCTGTATCTCTCCAACCGCTACGAGACGGTGGTGTTCCCGGCGCGGCCGCCCTTCGAGGCGGACATGAACCGCAAGCCGGGCAAGCAGGCCGCCGCCGCGCCGTACAAGCGCTACGCCCTGACGGCGGACCACGTCAGCCCGCGCAGCGTGCCCGGCGAGAAGGGCGGCATGCACGTCGTCACCGGCCTCGAGCACAACGAGCTGGGCCGCCCCAACGACTCGGCCGAGTTGCACACGGCGATGAGCCGCAAGCGCCACGAGAAGCTGAAGGCGGCGCTGCGCCATCCCGACTTCACCCACTTCAAGCGCTTCGGCGACGAGGGACCGGTGGACGTCGGCCTGGTCGCCTGGGGCTCGACCTTCGGCGAGTGCCTGGAGGCGATGCTCAAGGCGCGCGGCGAGGGCATCCGCTGCGCGGCGATGAAGGTGGTGATGCTCTCGCCCTTCCCGACGCACGGCGTCTCGGCCTTCCTCGCCGACTGCAAGGAGGTGCTGGTGCCGGAGCTGAACTACGAGGGGCAGTTCGCCAACCTGCTGCAGGCCAACGTGGCGCGCCAGGTGACAAGGCTCGCCCGCGTGCCGGGGGAGCCAATGAAGGTCGAGGAGATTCTCGAGGAAATCCGCCGGCTGGCGGGACGCGGCAAGTCGGCGCAGAAGGCGGCGTAAGGAGAACAAGATGGGCGACATCAAACCGGTCTATCTCGAAGAGAAGCTCAAGGAAATCGAGGAGAGCGGGCGGCTCGACTACCGCTCGAAGACGCTGCCGACCTGGTGCCCGGGCTGCGGCTACTTCTCCATCGTCGAGGCGGTGGCCGCCTCGCTGTGCGAGCTGAACGTGCCCAACGAGAACGCCGTGGTGGTCTCCGGCATCGGCTGCTCCTCGCGCTTCCCGTTCTTCGTGAACACCTACGGCATGCACACCCTGCACGGCCGCGCGCTGCCCGTGGCCACCGGCGTCAAGACCGCCAACGACGCGCTGACGGTGGTGGTGGTGGGCGGCGACGGCGACGGCTTTGCCATCGGCGGCGGCCACGTGCCGCACGCGGCGCGGCGCAACGTGGACATCACCTACCTGCTCTTCGACAACGGCATCTACGGCCTGACCAAGGGGCAGACCTCGCCGACCTCGGCGATCGGCTTCCGCACGCCGACCAGCCCCTACGAGAACCCCGACCGGCCGCTGAATCCGCTGCTGATGGTGCTCTCCTACGGCGCCAGCTGGGTGGGCCAGGCCTACGCCGGCCGGCCCGACCACCTGCACAAGATGATCACGCAGGCGATGGCGCACCGCGGCTTTTCGTATCTCCACATCCTCTCGCCCTGCGTCACCTTCGACAAGACGCACCGCACCTACAGCAACCTCGGCATGCAGGTGCGCGACCTGCCGGCCGACCACGAGCCCACGGACCGCGCCGCGGCGATGCGCGAAGCGATGGACGACGCGCTGCCGGCGCTCGGCCTCTACTTCCGCGAGGAGCGCCCGACCCTGGGCGACGCCCTCGACGGCCTGGTGGAAAAGGCCGGCGGCGAGCTGCCCGGCAAGCCGGCGGCCAAGCCGGCGCGCAAGGCGGCGCGGCGCTAGGGCAGCGCCGGGAAAAGTCAGTCCGCGCGACACGGCGCGCAGCCTGCGCGCCGTATTCATTTGGGCGATAATTCGCCATCGCCCCTATCCCTTTTCCCACACGTGGTCTCGGTAACCCATTCCATCGCCCAGGCCGGCGCCGAAGAGGCGCCGCTCGAACTGCTCGCCGAAGGGTTGTCGCCCGAAGCGCGCGATGCGCTCGCGCAGGCCGCGGACTACGCCCGATCGCTCTACGGCGACACCGCGCTCGGCACGGGCGAGCCCGCATGGCAACACGCCCTCGGCATGGCGCTGGTGGCGGCCTCCCTCAGGCTCGACCTCGACACGCGCCTTGCGGCGCTGCTCTTCGCCGCCTCGGACTACCTCGAGGACGCCGCCGAGAAGCTGACGGCACGGTTCGGCGCGCCGGTGGCGGAACTCGTCGACGGCCTGCGCCGCCTGAAGGGCCTGCAGCTGGTGACGCGCCGGGGCGAGGGCGCCCAGGGCGTCAAGGCCCAGGCCGAGGTGCTGCGCAAGATGATGCTGGCCATGTCGGAGGACATCCGCGTCGTGCTGCTGCGCCTGGCCAGCCGCACGCAGTCCCTGCGCTTTCTCGCCGACCGGCCCGGCCCCGAGCGCGCCGAGGCGGCGCGCGAGAGCCTCGACATCTACGCACCGCTCGCCAACCGCATCGGCGTCTGGCACCTGAAGTGGGAACTGGAGGACCTGTCCTTCCGCTACCTCGAGCCGGACACCTACAAGCGCATCGCCAGGATGCTCGACGAGCGCCGCGTCGAGCGCGAGGGCTTCATCGAGGAGGCCATCGCCCGCCTGCGCGTCGAACTCGCCGCGGCCGGGGTCAGGGCCGAGGTGGTCGGCCGGCCCAAGCACATCTACAGCATCTACAGCAAGATGAAGGCGAAGCGCATCGACTTCTCCGAGGTCTACGACGTGCGCGCGCTGCGCGTGCTGGTGGACGAGGTGCGCGACTGCTACACCGTGCTCGGCGTCGTGCACCACATCTGGCAGCCGATCCCGAAGGAGTTCGACGACTACATCTCCAACCCGAAGGGCAACCACTACCGGTCGCTCCACACCGCCGTGATCGGCCCCGGCGGGCGCGCGCTGGAGGTGCAGATCCGCACCCACGAGATGCACCGCCATGCCGAGATGGGCATCGCCGCGCACTGGCGCTACAAGGAGAAGAGCGGCTCGGATGCGCGCTACGACGACAAGATCGCCTGGCTGCGCCAGCTGCTTTCCTGGCGCGACGAGATCAGCGATTCCTCCGAGTGGGTGCGCCAGTTCAAGCGCGCCGCCCTCGACGACACCATCTACGTCATGACGCCGCAGGGCCGCGTCATCGATCTGGCGCGCGGCGCGACGCCGGTCGACTTCGCCTACCGCCTGCACACCGACCTCGGCCACCGCTGCCGCGGCGCGAAGGTGAACGG
>Ga0194126_10002554_pt1 | contig 29490 bp, 27 predicted proteins | sample TA2KigC150mmetaG_FD_148641 | JGI IMG/M metagenome (GOLD analysis project Ga0194126, IMG submission 148641) | Freshwater microbial communities from Lake Tanganyika, Tanzania - TA2015035 Kigoma Deep Cast 150m | ecosystem: Environmental > Aquatic > Freshwater > Lake | place: Tanzania: Lake... | reverse complement strand
TGAAGTTCTTTTAAAGTTTAAAAGATGCATGGTGGTAATTGGTGAAGGAGTGGATTTAGGTGCAGAAAGCGGCTTAAAAGACAGTTTCGGTAATATACAATTCAGCTCTTCAGGCAGTTCTGTAGAACAGGTATTATCAAATTATTTAAATGGCCTTGACAGGTATGATAATAAAACTAGATTGGCTGTCAGGGGAAATGCAAGATATGAAAAACCTGGGACCAGGCAGAGAAGAGAGATTGCATATGTTTCAGAAATAGATTTGAAAGAAGCTTATGAAGTGGGAAAATACGCTGCATCATTAGCATTATCAGGTGAAAATGGTTATATGGCAACAATTATACGTGTTCCTGGAAATCGGTACCGAATTGAATACAGTAAAGTTGAGCTTGAAAAAGTGGCAAACTCTGAAAGAGAGTTTCCCCCAGAATGGATTTCTCCAGATAAATTTGATGTGACCGATGATTTTATAAGCTGGGCGGCTCCCCTGGTTGGTGAGGATTTGCCTGTTTTTGCGGATTTTAAGCAAATTTATGAAAAGAAGTTATGCAGTGAATATATTCCTGCAGGATATAGGGATAAGGAGGTATAAATGTCTCTGGAAAGGCTTTCCCGTGAGCAATTAATCAAAGATCCTGAAACACAGCTTAAAAGTTTTAAAAGGACAAAAGATTTTTTTGTTGCCATTGATACAGACGGATGTATTACAGACAATATGAATGGCAAACAGATACTTATATTTCACCCACAGTTTATGGAGTTTTATAACCTTTGGGAAATAGAGACTTATTTTAGGGAAGTTGCGGAGTATTATAATCTTTTCTCAGCTGACAGGGGATGCAACCGTTTTGTGGCCATATCACTGACGCTTAAGTCTCTGGAGGCAAGAGCAGATGTAAAAGAAATATGCGATGATAAAAATATAACGCTGCCTGATTTAAGAAAGCTGAACGAATATATAAACTATGCCAGGGAAAATAAGCTAGGACTTGGAAACCCCAGTCTTGAAAGTTACCTGGATAAAAATCCGGCTGATCTTTTCTATTATAAACTCCTGGGATGGTCAGAGGCTGTAAACCGTACTTTTCCACATATTTCAGCCAAAATACCTCCTTTCAATGGAGTAAAAGAAGCACTCGACTATGTTTCGAAATACGCTGATATCATGGTGGTTTCAAAGACACCGTATGAGGACCTTGCAAATTACTGGCAGCAGTGGGGAATAGACTGTTATGTACAGGTTATTGCCGGTCAGGAGATGGGATCCAAGGGACATCATATAGAAGTGGCAAAAGCTGCAGGCGGATATGCAAATGATGAAGTGCTGATGCTTGGTGACGGAAACGGCGACTTAAAAGCTGTAAAGTCAAATAGTGGTCTTTTTTACCCTGTAACTCCAGGAAGTGAGCAATCTGACTGGGATTATTTTTTGCAGGCTTTCAAAAGATTTACAGAAAAGAGTTATGAAGGTGAGTTTGAAGATAAGCTGCTTGAAAAATTTAGAAGTTCACTTCTGCTGAATCCGCCCTGGGAAGAGCCGGATTATGGGCACATAAAATCCTATATAAAGCACCAGGAAATAAGAAAGTCTTTATACAGCAGGTTTAACCCAGGTGGCAGGCTTGCTGTTTTATAGAATTATTGCAAAAGATAATTTGATAGAAATTTTAGTTACTATTTACCAGTTTCAGGTTTTTTTGTAAAGTAACTGAAATTATATTATTTTTATTGGTACTGTTAAATTAATTATTATAGACTACTCGACAGTCACAGTATTTATCTAATTTTAAATTATTTATTTTTTAAAAACAAAAGTCTTGATAGACTTTTTAAAAACAAATGTTTTAATAGAAATAAATAATAAATTGATAACATGAAAAAAGAAGCAAGCCTATAAAATAGGTTAAAATAGAAATATAATAATTTGGAAATGACAATATATATATAAAAAAAGTTTACGGACAATGGTTTTTAATCCCGTTTTGCACCTTTGAGCAAAGAGAAAGGAATGGTTATAAATATGAAAATAGGAGTGGTAACTAATTGTTTTCTTGACAAATCGTGGGAGGAAACCTGCAGGATATCAGGTGAGGCAGGTATTGAAGCTATTGAAGTGTGTGCAGGTGGATTTGACAGTAAAGTTCACTGTAACCCTGCAGAATTATTAAAAGATGACGGTGCTACAAAAAAATTTAAAAAAACAGCAGAGAAAAATGGTCTTGAAATAAATGCGCTGTCAATTCATGCAAACCCCCTTAATCCCCAGAAGCAGGTTGCAGCCAAGCATGTTGCAGATATAGAATCAGCTATAGAATTTGCAGGCAAAGCAGGTATAGGTGTAATTTGCGGGTTTGCTGGATTGCCCGGAGCAGGTGAGGATGCGAAATATCCCAACTGGATTACTTATTCCTGGCCCTATTACTTTTCTGTGGATGTAATTAAATGGCAGTGGGAAAAGAAAATAGTGCCGTTCTGGAAAGAAATGTCAAAAAAAGCAAAAAAAGCCAAAGTCAGGTTTGCTTTTGAACTTCACCCCGGCGATGCAGTATATAATACTGAAACCTTTCTAAAACTGAGGCAAGAGGTGGGGATGGAAGAAATTGGATGCACAATTGATCCGGGCCATTTTCCTTTCCAGGGTATAGATCCAATCGTATGTATAAAAAGCGTTAAAGGTTCAATCTATAATTTTCATGCTAAAGAGGGCAAGATTGACAGGCAGAAAGCAGATTTTACCGGGCTTCTTGACTGGAAAGATATGAGGGATGATTTTGACAAGAGATCCTGGAACTACAGGAATGTGGGATATGCTGAAGGGATTAAATTCTGGGGAGATATTATATATACCTTAAGACTAGTCGGATATGATGGAGTTGTGAGCATAGAGCATGAAGATCCTATGCTTGAAGTGGAGGAGGGGCTTAAGAAAGCCAGTGCATTTCTAGGCGATATAATAATAAGAAAGCAAAGATAAGATCTGCTAATTTAATTAATGCAATATATATAATTATAACCTGCAGGAGGTTTTGTGAATAAAAAACTGACTCATAAACAGAGATTTTATAATGTCATTAATAGAAAAGGTTATGACCGTATACCTGTAAAACACTACGGCGAGCCACCTGTTAATAAAGAACTTATAGATTTTTTTGGGCTTGGTATTAATTCAGTTAAAAGTAAAGTTGCAGGACCAAGCAATGTAAGCCTGGAGCTGCTTGAAAAAATAGGGGATGATTTCCGTTATGTTGTACCCGGATACTGCGGACCCCAGCTTAAAAATTTTCCTGACGGAAGCAGGACCGCATCTTTTCCCGAGAGAGGGTGGCCCGTGCTGGAAATAAAATGGATGGAAAAACAGTATGGAGGCGGTAAAGGCATTTATCTTGAGGCTTTAAATAAGCCGTTTGCAAATCTAAAAAGTGCAGACGAACTAAAAAAATTCAATTTCCCGGATGCAGGCTGGCTGGATTATTCCAGTATAAAGAGTCAATGTCAGAATTTTTCGCAATACGCTGTATGCATTGACAAAGCAGGCCCTGATTTTATTAATAATATTGCATTCGGCATGGGGGTGGATAATGTTCTTTTAAGTATTGGGACAAAAGACCCTGTGTTTTTAGAATTGATGGAAATATTGTTTAATTACAGGTTTGAAATGGTGGAAAATTGCCTTAAGGCTGCAGAAGGTTTAATTGATATAGTTCATGGCGGAGAAGATCTGGCATCCCAGGCAGGACTTATATTGAGCCCTGAAACATTTGATAAACTTTTTGCCCCGTACTACAGGAAATTATTTGATATGATACATAAATATGGGGCAAAAATAATGTTTCATTGCTGCGGGAGCATTTATGTGCTGATGCCAAGGTTGATAGACCTCGGTATTGATATCCTGGATGTTGTCCAGACTTCAGCAAAAGATATGGATATTAAAAAGCTGCACAGGGAGTTTGCAAAAGATTTGTGCTTTTGCGGTTCAATGGATGTGCAGCAGGTTCTTATTAAAATGACGCCTGAAGAAATAAAAAATGAAGTAAACTTGAGACTGGAGCTGTTTTCGGAGGGCGGCCTGATTTTGGGGCCATCACATGCGATCCAGCCCGGAACACCGATTGAAAACATCATTGCCATGTATGAAGCTGCAGGAAGTCTGTCTTAAGAAATATATAATATCAGTAATTACATAGGAGAGGAAAAAGATGGTAGAAATTAAAAGAAATCTTGCCGGGATGGCAAAACGTCACAAGGATTTTATTGAAAGAAAACCAGTAAAGCGGCCCCTTTACTCTGTCACGGTAATGGGGAGGGGATATGCTGCTGTGTATGATAAAACCTTTAATAAAATACCCAAAGGTGTTGAAATTAAGCCTGATGATATTGATATGCAGGCATATATAAATGATGTAGAGAAGCTTCTTGGCTGGCATGAGGAAGCCGGGTTTGATATGTTCTATCCGATAACACCATATTTTTTCATACCATGGATAGAGGCTATAATAGGATGCCCCATTTTTGCAGGAAAGGACTCCTTTTATGCTGAGCCATTCTTAAGAAACTGGGATGATATGCCTGATAAAATAGATCTTTCAGTAAAAAATAAATGGTTTGTAAAATTATGTGAGATGACAGAAATTCTTGTTGACACTTTTGGAGACTATCACCCGCTTGCAAGCTCCACCCATTTAAGGGGCCCTGCAGATATGATGTCTGCAGCAGTAGGGCAAAAACAGTTCCCTCTTGAACTATATGACAATCCTGAAAAATTAAAAAAACTCGGAAGCATCTGCACTGATGCATTCATAGAAGTTGCCCGCACAGTAAATGAAATAGCTTCAAAGGCAAAATGCAAAGGATATGTAGTAAATAATTATGGGGTTTATACAGAAGAGGTATGCCAGTATTACCAGGATGATGCAGTTGCATTCCTTTCCCCAAAATTCTATAAGGAGTTTGTTGTGGGTGATCACCTTAGGATTGATACAAGTTTTCCTTCCACCCTTTATCACATTCATCCGGTATCAATGTTTGTTTCAGATGAGCTTGTTAAATTTCCCAACCTTAGAGTGATAGAAATAAACCGTGAACCTGTTGCCATAGGCCCTTCTCTTGAAGATATGCTTCCTGTGTTTAAGAAAATCCAGGAGAGCGGCAAGTCCCTTCTTATAAACTTTACAGATATTGATTTTAGCACTGAGCTTCTTGAAGAAGAAGTGAGCATTGCATGCAAGAATTTATCATATGCAGGACTGTGCATATTTGTATGCGCTGAAAATGTAGAGGATGCTTTTTTAAAAACAGCAGCAGTGGAAAAAGTTTTTAAGATATAGTTATATTAAATTGAAAGGATTAAATAAGTAAGTAGTGATTTTAAATAGTAAAGAAAGAATAAAAGCTGCAATTAAGTTCAAAGGTGTTGACAGAATACCCTTTATGTACAGGGCACTGAATTATACTTCAGTTAATTTCATGAAGCATTTCAATGTCGGAGACCCTGATGACCCGAACCTGTTATTGAAAAATTACAAAGAGTTTATCAGTGTGCTTGGAATAGATACCTGGTCCTCAGGGTGCAACATCGGCAAATTTTCCACATTTGTGCCTGACTATATAGGTCCTGAACTGGATTTTATTGATAATAATTATTATTCTGCGATCGGAATACCTACCAAGCCAAAGACAATTGAACAGTATGATTACACTTTTACGGAAATAATTTCAAACCCTCTTGCTGATGCCTCTTCGCCTGCAGATGTGGAGGGTTTTTTAACAAAAAAACTGGATTTTTTTGATTTTGATAATTTAATAAACAATGTGTTAAATCTTAGAAGAAGCGGTGTGCTTGACGGAAAAACAAAAAAAGCCAGGGATGATAATACAAATCCTGAAAACCAGGGTCTTGAAATGACCGAAGAGGAACTTGCGGACAGCATTGGAATGGAAGGCCTGATTGCAAAAGGCGAGGAATTCATATGCATGGGAAATGTACTGAGTAATCCCTATATGCTTTGCAGTTATTTGAGGGGCATGGATAATTTCCTGCTTGACATTGCAGGAAATAAAAAGATGGCAGAAGCGATTGTAAATGAAGTGGGGGACTTTGTAATTGAGTTTAACAGAAGGTATATAGATTCAGCTGCCGGAAAATGCGAGTTTTTTGGCTGCTGGGATGATGTGGCAATGCAAAACGGCCTTATGTTTCCACCAGGTGATTTTAAAAAGTATTTCCTGCCAATATGGAACAGGCTAATACCCATGGTTAAATCTGCAGGCATGTTTTTCAGCTGGCACTGCTGCGGCAATGTTAATGAGGTCCTGCCTATAATGATTGATGCAGGTATCGATGTATTTGATGTAGTGCAGACATCTGCAAGGGATATGGAGATTGAAAAATTCTTTAGCAGATTTGGCAAATCTGTATGCATACATGGCGGAATTGATGTACAGAAATTGCTTATCTTGGGAAGTCATGATCAAATAAAGGATGAGGTAAAAAAAATAAAAAGTTTGTGGGAAAGAGACGGCGGTGTTATCCTTGGCCCTTCTCACGAGATTGTCCCTGAAACACCAATAGAAAACCTGCTAGTTCTATATGAAAAATAAAGAAATAAAGGGGACGGTTCTCTTTTAAGCACAGTTTTAGTTATATTTATTATTTAGTATTAAGGTATTAATATTTTATATTAGGGTAAAAAAGCAAGAAACGATTCCTTTTTGTTTTCTATTTTAACCTTGAATTAATATTATATTTTCTTTTCCTTTTTTCCTGATATTTTTGCTTTGCTGTGCCCCAGACATTTTGTGAATAACTATATGTAATTATTTCACTTATTACAAGTTCTTTATAAGCATACTGCTTCTCACCAGGTGTAGAAGCCAGGGTATTATATATAAAATCATTTGTAATTAATACATCATGTTTTCCTTCAGCATAATGGTTAAAGCTGGAGTACGGATACTTGCCCGGGGTGTCTACTATCCTAGCTCTTACAGGATTGAGTTCAATATATTTACCGCATTGGATAAAATAATCATCTTTTCCAACAGGCTGGCTCTTAAAACGATCCTGCCAAAAATGGCCGACCCAGCCATAATTTTTTCGGTAATGATGAAAATAAGCAAGATTAAGCTTTTTCATAAATGTTGAAAAGTTACTATTTTTATTTATTTTTATAAGCATGTGAACATGGTTTGGCATCAGACAATAATGAAAAAGACAAAAAGGATGTTTTGTTTTAAATCTTTTTATCAAATCCAGATAATATTCATAGTCAACATAGCTTTTAAAAACAACATGGTGGTTGTTGCCGCGCGTTATAATATGGTAGTAGCTCTGGTAGAGTAATTGTCTTGGTGGCCTGGTCATAAATTAATTTTAACACATATATGAGTAATTATACAATTATATAAATATATTATAACATGAAGGTTGGGAGCAAAGCTAAAACTTATCAGAAAGTTTCAGAATTTAATTCTTAATAAATCTAGTTAATCAAGGTACAAAAAATTTAAAAATAACCAGTAATTAAATAATAATTTAGCTAAAAATAAGCTTAGATGAGAACCGTCCCCTTACTCCCTTTGTCCCCTTACTTACTTTCTAAAAAACCTTTATAATGATAAAATCCTGACGTTACGGAAAGTATTTATTAGATTAAAAAGTATTAAACCTGAAATTATATTTATTTTTATCCAGGATTAGAGAAGTTAAGTTATCTACTTTTAATGAATTAAAAAATAATATAATAAACCATTGCATGATTTTAGAGAGAATAATATGTCAAATCTACCAGAAAATGTAAAAGAACTTATGAATCTCCATATTGATTTCTGGAACCACAAACTCAAGAAACCCATTATAAATCATTACTCTCTCTGGAAAAGAATAAATAATTTAATGAATTTACCAGATACTGTTCTTAATCCTGACTGGATAAAGCTTGGCGAAGGGGCAGAAATTACAGTTGATATGTTAAAACCCCAGGTGCACCACTATTATTATGAGTTCAATGAATTTGGCGACTCCAGGATGTGCCCACATGTTTTTAATACAATAATACCCTGGACAATGGTTACCTGGCTTCCGGCAATAGCAGGCTGCAGATTGAAAATATCTGTCAAAGGCCAGACCATATGGCCTGAGGAATATATTAAAAATGACTGGTATCAAAAGGAAAACCTTGGCCTTATCCCGAACTGGCATTGGCTGGATAAACTTAAAGAATTCACGTCTTTCCTTGTTGACAGATATTCTGTATCAAGGGTCATCAGTCTTGAAATGTTTTCAAGGGGCCCAGGGGATATGCTGGTAAACTGTCTTGGTACTGAGAGGACGTATTTTGCCATGCATGACAGACCCCAGGAATTGAAAAAACTATTATTAATGCTGGCTGATATCCATATTAAATGGTCTTATGAACAATTAAAGATCATACCTTCACTATATAACGGTTACTGTAACCAATGGGGTATCTGGGCGCCGGGAAAAGTAACAAGGATACAGGAGGACTATGCGGTAAACCTGGCAGAAAAGCACTTCCGGGAATTTCTGGAACCTGCTGATTTAAAAATAATAGAAGCAAGCCCTTACCAGGTTTTTCATACTCATTCAGGTTTTCCGGATTTATCAGAATGGGTATTGCATCTTGAAGGCTTAAAAGTTGTTGAGGTAACTATGGATCCGATTTCTCCCTCCCTTGAGGAATTATTGCCAATCTGGAAAGAAATACTGACCAGAAAATCCCTAATAATTACCGGAACCTTTACAGAAAGCCAGGTAAAAATGATGATTTCAAAACTTGACAATAGCGGGCTGTTTCTTGATGTTGATATTGAAACTTAAAAGCTAATCCTGATTATTGGAAATGTGGCAAGTAAAATAAATCAATTGCAGCAAAACAAAAACTTGAATCTATAACCAACAAATATTGTTAAATTTTAAATAAAGAAATAGAACCATGTATATAACTCCTGTGGCCGCCATATATGGTGGTTTAAATGGAGAATAAGTGCATATATTTGCTATACACATTGTCTACTTGAGTCAAGTGCATAGCAGTGTAAAAAAATTATAGAAACAGGTTTTAATTTATAGTTCAAATATAATAAATTAAATATTATTATAAATTACCATAGAAAGGAATTTACTAAAGTAATGAATAACACAGAAAGAATAATTAAAACAGTGCTTGGCAGACAGACAGACAGGGTGCCGTTTTTTATCCACTGGGCTATGAATGCCTGGATACCAACAAGAAGAAACTGGGAAAAACAGGGCGTAAAAGATGGTGATAACTGGAGAGCAGAACTTGAGGAACAGACAGGGATTAAGCTTGATGAAGGGTTTATCTCTGTTGGTATAGATATTGGCAGAAAAGAAGGAGTAAATCTTGGGTTTTGCCCGTTTTTTGAGGAAGAAGTAATTGAAGACAGGGGGGACAAACATATAATAAGGGACAAAATGGGAATTGTGCAGCTGGCTAAAAAAGATAGGGACTCAATACCATATTTTCTTGATTACCCTATAAAAAACAGTAAAGACTGGGAGAAGATACGTGATGAAAAGCTTAACCCTGATAACCCTGACAGGTTTCCTGCCAACTGGAATGAGCTTGTTGAGAAATTTAAGGACAGCAAAGCTGCTATACAGATAGGGGAGTACCCTTTCGGGCTTTTTGGAACTTTGAGGGATTTCATGGGTGTGGAAGAATTTCTTGTTTCGCTTTATACCCAGAAGGAGCTTATACATGAAATCATGGATTATTTAACAGATTTCTGGATTACCATATATAAAAAGGTCTGCAAAGATATTAAAATACATCATATACATATATGGGAAGATATGTCAGGCCGCCAGGGTTCCCTTATATCTCCTGCAATGGTTCGGGAATTTATGCTTCCAAATTATAAAAAGATAAGGCAGTTTGCAGATGATAATGGCATTGAGATAATATCTGTTGATACCGATGGAAATGTGGATGAACTTGTGCCAATATTTATTGAAGGCGGAATAAACCTTCTTTTTCCTTTTGAAGTAGCTGCCGGTTCAGATATTGTAAAAGTAAGCAGGCAGTATCCTGAACTCTGCATAATGGGTGGGATTGATAAAAGGGAGCTTGCAAAAGATAAAAGCGCAATAGACGCTGAACTTAAAAGAGTCTCATCCATGTTTAAAGGTAAAAGATATATTCCCGGCCTTGATCATGGTATTCCACCCGATGTAAGCTGGGATAATTTCAAGTATTATATAACAAGACTGCATGATTATATCTCATGATAGGGGACGGTTCTCTTTTTTCTCTTTTTTTAGCAAAGATGAAAGGAAAAATTAAAAATGAAAGTTACAATGAAAGCACTGGTTTTAAAAGATGTGCGGGATTTTGAATTAAAAGAGGTCCCGGTTCCAAAAGCTGGACCTAATGATGTATTAATAAAAGTAAAAGCTGCAGCAATATGCCACACAGATTTTTCGGTGATGGACAAGCAGCACTCCTGGACAAAATATCCATGTGTTTTAGGCCATGAATTCAGTGGTGTGGTTGAAGAATGCGGTGCAGGAGTGACTCATGTAAAACCGGGCGACAGGGTTACAGCTCTTGCATATTCATACTGCGGCATATGTGAAAATTGCAGGCGGGGAATACACGCAGGATGCAAAAATGCAATAGCCATTCCATTCCATTATGATGGTGCCTACCAGGAATATATGCTCACCCCTGCTATAACAGTGTATAAGATCTCTGATGATACAAGCTTTGAATATGCGGCAATGACTGAACCTCTTGCAAATGCATACTCGGTTGTTGACTGGGTAAAAATCTATCCCGGCGATAATGTTGTAATTGCAGGCCCCGGACCCATAGGTTTGTTTGCAGTCCAGGTTGCAGCCTTAAGGCAGACGGATTCAATAATAATGACCGGCACAAGGGATGAAAGACTTGACATTGCAAGAAAATGCGGGGCCACTCACATAGTAAATATCAGGAAAGAAGACCCCTTAAAAAAAATAATGGAGATAACGGGCGGCAAGGGCGCAGATGCAGTCCTTTACTGCGGAGGCGGCCAGGAAGTATGGGATCTTGCTGAAAATGTATTGGCGCCTTTTGGCAGGTTCATAATAGAAGCTGTTCCGCCAAAAGTCGATGACAGATACCCTGTAACTGCATTTAAGTTTATAGAAAAAAGCATGACATACACAGGAGTTTCAGGCTATGATGCTGCACAGTTTGGCATATCCCTTAAGCTGATAGAAAAAGGGAAGATAATAATAGACCCTATAATAACCCACAGATTTGCCCTTGATGATTACCAGGAAGCCTTTGATACTGTGGAAAACAGGAAGGGCGGAGCAATAAAAGTATTGTTTAATTCATTTTAAACAAATATAAATAAACTCTGGAACAAGGGCAGCAATTTATATTCATGCCCTGTGTTTATCATCATAAGAACCGGTAAAGCCAGAGTGTATGCACTAAAGTGTGTTGATATCTATAATAATTTGTATAAGTAATTGGAGGTAAAATGGCAGTAAAAATTACAGAATCTATATTTAAAGGTGCAAAAAGCATAATTATGGAGAATGATTTTCTAAGGGTTACAATACTTCCATTCGGCGGAAGGGTCGTATCGCTTTATAAAAAAAATAAAGGCAGGGAATTCCTTCTTCAGCAGGATGGTCCGGAATATACGGTGGACAGGTATGCGGGAGATTATGTTGGTTTTAACCCGTGTGGTTTTGATGATATGTTTCCCACAATCAATGAGTGCTTTTATGAAGATTATCCATGGAAGGGCCATATCATACCTGACCATGGAGAAGTATGGGGTCTTGACTGGCAATACAGGATTGAAGATGACAAATTAATAATGCACACATACGGCGTGAGGCTGCCATACAGGCTGGAGAAGTCATTTCTTTTTTATGATAATGGAAAAAGACTGCATATAGATTATACTGCAGAAAACCCCACAGGATTTGATATGTCTTTTTTATGGGCAGCGCACCCCATACTTAAAGCAGAGGAGGGAATGGAGTTTTACCTTCCACCCGGCTGTATAAAAGCCGTAAGCGTGCTTGCCACAGGTATATCAGACAGGATTGGCGGCTTTGGAGATGAGCTGGACTGGCCTGTTATAAAGGATGAAAACGGGTTTTCCCATAACCTAAATAAGTTCAGGAATGCCCAAATGAAAATTGCCGAAAAATATTATTTTAAAAACAGGCTTGAAGAAGGGTGGGTAAAAATAAAGTATCCTTCAGATAATTCCACTCTTACATTAAGCTTCCCCCCGGAAGAAGTGCCATATCTTGGAATATTGATTGACGAAGGTTGGTGGAAGAATGATTTAGCATATATGATACCGGAACCATGCACTGCAGCATATGACAGCATAAACCTATCAAAAATCTATTCAGCAGATTCAATTATTAAAGGTTTTGGCAAATACTGCTGGTACCTGGAATTTATATTTTAAGTTTTTTTAAAGTTATCTTTTTAAATTTAAAATATAATATTATAATAATAAAAAATATAACGTTTCACTAAATTATATTTAAAATATACAGGAGGACAAATGAACAGTAATAATCTCTTTAAGATCAGGGAAAAAATAGCATCAGGGCAAATACCGATCGGCACACACACAAGCATAGGCGAACCCATAGTTGCTGATGTTTTATGCAACTGCGGTTTTGATTTAATGTGGGTGGATTCTGAACATGCACCAGTTGATAAAAGGGATGTTAACCTGCAGGTAATTACAATCAGGGGTTCAGGCATTGCACCTTTTGTAAGAGTTCCATGGAACGATCCAGTGCTTGTAAAGCCAATACTTGAAATGGGCCCTGCCGGAATAGTTTTTCCCTTTATAAGGACAGTAGAGGAAGCCAAGCTTGCAGTGAAAAGCTGCAAATATCCTCCTGAAGGTGTAAGAGGTTTTGGGCCATTAAAAGCAATAAGTTATGGTGCAATTGATTCATCCACTTATCTTGAGACCGCAAAAACAGAGCCATGGGTAATACTGCAGATAGAGCATGTCGATGGAGTAAATAACCTTGCAGAAATCATAAAAGTGCCCGGAGTGGATTCAATAGTGGTGGGTCCAAATGACCTTTCCGGCTCAATCGGCCTTATCGGACAGACAAGGCATCCTGAAGTTTTAAAGCTTCTTGATAAAATTGCAGAAACATGCAATAAAGCAAACTTTCCTTCTGGTGCAAGCATAGGATGGAACCAGGAAAATGTCAGCGACTGGATTAAAAGGGATGTTAAATGGATATGTGTTGATGGAGATATTTCATACCTTTTAAATGGCGGAATGAATACTTTGAATAATGTTAGAAATCTAATAAGCAAGATAAAAGGCTAATATTATTAGTATTCTGATATATATAAATTAAATTAATATTTCAGGAGGGGGTTTAAAATGAAGCTTGGACTTATGTCAGCATGTTTTTGTGACAAAACCTGGGATGAAGCCTGCCGGCTTGCAAAAGAAGCAGGACTACAGGCAATAGAATCACCCACAGGAGGTTTTGACGGAAGCTATCACTGCAGGCCTGTTGAGATGGCAAAGGATGACAAATTAATAAAAGAATTTAGAGATTCTGCATCAAAACGCGGCCTTGAAATAAGTTCATTTTCCTGCAAGGGAAATCCTGTTCACCCTGATAAAAAGGTAGCAGATAAATACATAGCAGACCTAGAGGCATCAATGTATATTGCACAAAAAATCGGGGTACAGTCCATAAGTGTTTTTGGGGGTTTACCCGGTGCAGGCCCTGATGCAGTATATCCAAACTGGATAGTGCATCCCTGGCCATTTATGTTTACTGAAGCACTTAAATGGCAGTGGGAGGAAAAGATAATTCCTTTCTGGATGCAAATGGCAAAAAAAGCAAAAAAGATGGGTGTCAAGTTTGCTTTTGAGATGGAGCCTGGTGATAATATTTATAACCCCGAAACCCTTCTTAAGCTGCGTGAAGCAGTAGGTATGGAAGAGATTGCCTGCAATTTTGACCCCGGGCACCTTTTTTACCAGGGAATAGATATAGAAACATGCATAAGAAGGCTTGGTGATATGATAGTGCATGTTCATGTAAAGGATGCAGTCATGTCAAAATCAGTAGTTAGCTTTACAGGTATTATAGATGCAAAAATGTTTAGCGACATGAAGGGCAGGGCCTGGAATTATGCAACTGTAGGCTATGGCCATGATATGCAGTTCTGGAAAAACTTTGTATCAGTACTTCGCATAGTTGGCTATGAGGGAGTCTTAAGCATTGAAAATGAAAATACAAATATGTCGGCAAGAGAGGGGCTGCAGAAATCAGTTGATTTTTTAAAGCAATGCATGCTCTTTGACCCTGCAGGAAAACAGTGGTGGGATGAATTTATGCATTAATGCCTAAATTGATGTGCATAATAAGCAAATATAGGCCTTGTTGATGTATTTAACAGGATAAAATAGTACTGTGAATATATAAGTTTAGTTTTATCAGATGAGGTGAATTAAAAATGATAAATTTTGGCATAATCGGTATGGGCCGGATGGGAATGATGCATGCTGACTGGATCATGGAAAATGAACAATTAAAACTGGTAGCTGCATGTGAAAAAAACCCTACCAGGACCGATGAATTAAAGAATAAATATGATATTGAAGTTTTTACTGATTTTAATGAATTTTTAAAAACACCTGAAATGGATTTTGTTGTAATTGCTACCACCAATGAATTTCACGAAATGCTGACAGTGACTGCCCTTGAAAATGGCAGGAATGTAATAGTGGAAAAACCAATGAGCCTTGATTACCAGAGCACCCTGCGTATGATAAAAGCTGCTGAAGTCAATAAAAAGGAATTGCTTGTTTTTCACAGCACAAGGTGGGACAGGGATTTTTTACTGGTCAGGGATTATATTGAATCAGGAAAACTCGGGAAATTACTGACAATCCATTTAAGAGTGATGCTTTTCGGTGAATTCTGGGCTGGCGGCGGTATAGACGGGATGCAAAATCCCTGGAGGTTAAAAGAGGAATATGGCGGCGGGATACTGATAACCGGGGGCCGCACCTTATTGACCATCTACTTGTCCTAAAAGGAAGTGATCCTGTCAGTGTCTATGGTTCACTGCAGAGTGGCCTCTGGTGCAATAAAGTAGATGATCATTTTTTTGCTGCTCTAAAGTTTGATGATGATACTATTTGCGAGGTTGAAGCAAGCATCAATTGCAGGATACCTCTACCTCGATGGTATGTAATTGGCACTAAAGGGACACTTGTTGTAAACAGCCGTCTTACCAATGTCTGGGATGATGTTGAAATAAGCTTGGAAAAGGATTATGGCTTAAAAGAAAAACATGCAGTAAAACTTGTTGGCCATCCGGGCGCAGGGCTTTCCGGCGGGTTTTATAAGGATTTTATGCACTATAAGGACAGTAAAAAAGGCCAATATATTACAATGCATCAGGCAAGCAAAGTTATAAGAATACTCGACATGATTAAAGAATCGAGCATTGAAGGAAAAACTGTCCAGTTTAAATAAAATTAATAACCTGTTGCCAAGATTGGATAGGTTAATAATTTATTATTTGTTTTTATAGCTATAGTTTTTAACTACGGGGGTACTACAATTGATAAATATTGGAATAATTGGTTTTGGTAAAATGGGCATGAAGCATGCTGATCTTATTTCCTGCACTCCAGGACTCAGACTTGTTGCTGTGAGCAAGAAAAGTAAGACCAGGTTTGATCAGATAAAAGATAAATACAATGTCAAGGTTTACACAGATAATAAGGACCTGCTGGATATAAAAGAAATAGATTATGTGATTATTTCCACCACCAATGAGACTCATGAGAGCCTTGCTATTGAAGCATTCAGGAAGGGTAAAAATGTTATTGTAGAAAAACCCATGAGCCTTGACAGCAAAGGCGCTGCACGGATGGTCAAGGCGGCGGAAAAATATGATAAAAAACTCTTTGTTTATTACAGCACTCTCTGGGACAGGGATTTCCTGCTGGTAAAAAATACTATAGAGTCAGGTATTTTAGGTAAAATTTTGTGCTTCCAGTCCAGGTGGATGCTATATGGAGAATACTGGGCAGGTGATGGCATACATGGCATGGAAAACCCCTGGCGCATAAAAGCTGAAAGCGGAGGGGGAGTCCTTATGGACCTTGGCATTCATATGATTATGCAGGTTCTTTCAATTTTTAAAAAAGACCCTGTTGGGGTTTATGGGATTCTCCAGAGTAGTTTATGGGCGACCGAAGTCGATGACCATTTTTTTGCAGCTTTCAAATTCAGCGATAATATGATCTGTCAGCTTGAAGCGAGCAATAATTGCATGATACCGCTTCCGCGCTGGTATGTTATCGGTACAAAGGGGACTTTGGAAATCAAAGGTTCAGAAAAAGAGATGTTTAATAAAGCTATTTTAGAATTTGTAAATGAGAGCGGCAACAGACAAAAGCAGGAAATAGAACTTATTGATTACCCGGGAGCCGGGTATTCTAATGGATTTTACATGGATTTTGTAAAATATATTAAAGGCGAAAAAAAGGATTTCATATCAATGTATGATGCGGCAAAATCTATGAAAATACTTGATGCGATAAGGGATTCTGATAATAAAAATAAATTTATTGAAATCATTTATAATTGATTTGTTTCTCGGGCTTAAGGCTAATTTGATTGCTTTTAAGTTTTATTTTGTTTCTTTATAAATTTTTTTAAAAAGGTATGAACAAGTAAAAAGTGAAAACACTGCTTATAACTGCACCGGGAAAACTTGAATGGACAGAAATGGATTTGCCTGAACTGAAAAGGGGCGAAGTTTGTGTCCGGGTCGCATATGTCGGTTTATGCGGCACTGATATAGATATCTTTAAGAATGAAGCTCATTTCAAAGTAGATTATCCCAGGATTGCGGGCCATGAATGGTCAGGAACAGTTGAAAGAGTTGGAAGTGACGTTACAAGCTTTAAACCTGGTGACAAAGTAATAGGTGACTGCATGATAAGCTGTGGAAAATGCCTTTCCTGTCTTGCTGGCTATTATTTTGCCTGCAAGGAATTAAAATCCATTGGCACCTCGGCCCCCTATGTGGATGGTGCTTATAAAGAATACATGATAACTCCTGAGAGGCATTTGTTTAAAATACCTGAAGGCGTATCTCTTCTTGAAGCGTGTACCGTAGAACCCAGTGTAGTGTCTGTTTATGCAGTGGATGTTGTAAAAATTGAGCCGGGAGACATAGTGCTTGTTTCAGGCACAGGAGCAATCGGTGTGGTTGCAGCACAGTATGCAAAACTTAAAGGTGCGGGTATAGTTATATTAACCGGCAGGAATGACAGGAAGCTACAGATCATAAAGGAAACAGGAATTGATTTTACCATAAATGTAAAAAAAGATAATCTGGATAAGAAATTAAGTGAAATAGTCAAAGACAGGCAGGTAAATGTTTCAATAGAGGCGTCAGGCAATCTTGAAGCACTGGAAGACATGTTGAGGGTAACGGGTAAATTTGGCCAGATATCAATTCCCGGAAGCTATCACACACCACTTGAAAAACTTGACCTGGGCAATATGGCTTCCAGGGATCTTTCAATCAGGGCAACTGGTTCAAGCGGAGGTGGGGCCACTTTTTATAAAGTGCTATGGCTGATGCAGCTTAAGAAAATAAATACCTTAAAACTTATAACTGAGATTTATGATTTTGATGATATAGAAGAAGCAATCAATCTTCATTTAAGGCCAAATGACAGTATAAAGACAGTTATTAAAATAGATAAAAATGCCTGATTAGTTTTTAATTAAAGACAGTATAAATTAAATTATTGGGGTATTTACTTGGCTTTAGTACACTCTAAATATAGTTTTTTAAGTATGATATTCTAACTCATTTGAACAATATATAGTGTTTACTCCAATTAAGTAAATACCCCCATTAAATTATTTATGATGGATAAAAAAAGTAATTCTAAATCAGAAATAATTAATAAAAGAGCGAACAGCAAAGATGTTGCTAAACTGGCAGGAGTATCCCAATCCTGCATTTCTAAATATTTAAATAATAAACCTTATGTAAGTATAGAAACCAGGAAGAAGATAGAACAAGCTATTGAACAATTAGGGTTTAGCCCCAATGCAATTGCGAGGAGTCTTATTACAAAAAAAACAAATAACATAGGTCTAGTCATATTGGACACCAATAATTTAATATATAGCGAAACTGTCAAGAGTATTGAAAAAGCTTTGAAAAATAAAAAATTTAATTTACTTTTAGTAGATGTAAATAAAAAGCATGCATTAGTAGATGATTATATAAAACTATTATTTGAAAAAGGCGTTGATGGCATTATAGCTACAACAGCTGAAATAAGCCCAAAATGCTTTAGCTTTTTAAAGAGAATGAATACACCAATTATATTGGTTCATGAATGTCTTGAGAATAAAAATCTTGGCATAAGCTGTGTTACTGTTGATAACTATTACGGTGGATACATAATCACTAATTATCTGATAGAAAGCGGTCATAAGAATATCGCATATATCACAGGTATTTTAGACACCAAGAGCCTGTTGGATAGATTTTCAGGGTATAAAAAAGCACTTGAAGATTCGGGATTAAATTTTGATAGAAATATTATTGAGCTTTGCCCCAACGAGAATGCTAAAGATGGTTACAAAGCTGCTAAAAAAATATTATCCAAAGCAAATAAACCATCTGCTATATTTTGCTTTAATGATTATTCTGCTTATGGAGTAATAGATTATTGTATTGAAAATAAAATTAAAATACCTGAAGATATTTCCATTGTAGGTTTTGATGACATTGAATTTAGTGGTCTAGGATTTATAAACCTTACTACTGTTCGACAACCTATAGAAAAAATAACAGAGTGTGCAATAAAAATTTTAAGTAATGAAATTGAAGGGAATTTAAAAACCGCATCTATTATTAAATTAAAACCTGAATTGATTATCAGAAATTCAGTTAAGAAAATAATAAAATAGTTTTTTAAAAATTTCACTTTTAAACAATTCTGCTTCTTCTTTTCTAAAAACATATTATTAAATGGGGGTATAAAAAAAGAATATGCAGAATTACAACACGATGAAAAATTTTTTCTTGACAATAAATATGAAATGTTTATAATATTTAGTAATACGTAATACTATCGAGTGATTTTAAATCAAATGAAATAGCAATTTTTTTATATGAAATTATATTATAGAATGAATTGAGAGTTATAATTTTTATAAAAGAAAAATTAGAAAAATTTTAGTAGTTCAATACATATTAATAGAAGAATAAGCAAAGATATAAAAATGAATTCCAAGGAAAGAGTTTTAACTGCTGTAAGTCACAAGATACCGGACAGGGTACCCATCACAAACAGGTTTAACCCTGAAATTGCAGAACAACTGCAAAAAATACTTAAAATAAAATCCAAAGACAGCTTTGACCTGGAAGTGGAATTGGGACATGACCTTCTATGCACTAAAGAGATAGGAATAGTCTCAAGCTACAGCCTGCAGCATAACAGGCAGACAGGCCAAAATGAATACATATGTGATTTCGGCATTATTAAGAAAAAAATAAACTACACAGGCGGATCTTACCTGGAAATAATAAAAAACCCCCTGGAGGATTTAAATAATTATTCCTCATATAAATTCCCTGAACCACAAAGCCAGGCATCGCTCCAGAATGAATTTAAATCATTTGAAAAGGGTGTAAAAAAGTACGGGAAAACACATGCTGTTGTAGGTGGGGTAACATGCACCATATTTGAAGGCTGCTGTATGCTGCGAGGACTGGCCAGGGTTTTAATGGATTTAATAGACAACGGGGATTTTTTAAACGACTTAATGGATAAACTGGAAGGCTATCATTATGAAGTCGGCAGGAGGCTCATTGAACTGGGGGCAGATATAATATACATAGGTGATGATGCAGGAATGCAGACCGGAATGCTTATATCGCCAGACTTGTGGAGGAAATATTTAAAGTCAAGATACGAAAGGTTATTTCTCAAGTGGAAAAAACTGAATAAAAATATAATATTTGCACTGCATTCTGACGGCCATGTTGAGCCAATTGTGCCGGACCTTATTGATATAGGTCTTGATATTTTAAATCCTGTCCAGCCTGGCACAATGGATGATGCAATGCTTAAGAAAAAATACGGCAGTAACCTCACTTTCTGGGGTGGAATAAATGTGCAGAAGACTATTCCGTTTGGAAGCACTTCTGAAGTAATCGATGAAGTAAAAGACCGGATAAAAACCTTTGGACCTGGAGGCGGTTTTATAATAAGCTCGGCTCACAATGTCCAGCCCAATATAAGGTCTATTGATAATGTTTTTACATATTACTGGGCCTGTAATAAATATGGAATATACAAGTAAAAAATATAAACCAAAAACCTGGCAAGTTCTTTTTATATTGACACTGGTTTTACAGATTTATTAAGATTATTGTTGTTGTTAATAAAAAAATTACTAACCTGTTAGTGTTTTATTTCAAAATACTTAAAGCACCTCAGTAATTAGAAGAAGTAAAAAGTATTTTACAAATTTTTTCAGGAGGTTAAATGAAATGATAAATATAGGTATTATAGGCATGGGCCGTATGGGTATTTATCACTATGAACTAATTAACAGCACAGAGGGTTTAAATGCCATTGCGGTATGCGATAAAAGTGAAAAGAGGATACCGGAGGTTAAAAATAAATGCGGTCTTGACTTACGTATGGACATAGATGAATTCTTAAGCAATAAAAAAATAGATTATGTTGTTGTATGTACAACCAATGAATCACACGAAGCATTAACATTAAAAGCATTAAATGCCGGTAAAAGTGTAATAGTTGAAAAACCGATGAGCATATCCTATGAAAGTGCGCAAAAAATGGTTTCTGCTGCAGAAAAGAGCGGCAGGAACCTGTTTGTGCATCACAGCACTCTCTGGGACAGGGATTATGCATTTGTAAGGGATACGATAAAATCTGGACTTCTTGGAAAGATACTGGTCATCCAGTCAAGAGCCATGTTCTGGGGTGAAATGTGGGCCGGATGGGGCATAGACGGTATGGAAAATCCCTGGAGGATAAAAAGAGAATACGGCGGAGGGCTTTTGATGGACTGGGCCCCCCATTTAATAGGTCAGCTGCTTCAAATCTTAAATAAAAAGCCGGCCGGGGTGTTTGGACTGCTTCAAAGCGGAATCTGGGCAACTGAAGTACCTGACCATTTTTTTGCAGTGCTTAAGTATGATGATGATTTAATCTGCCAGATAGAAGCGAGCAATAACTGCAGGATAGCACTTCCCAGGTGGTATGTAATAGGCACTAAAGGGACGCTATTGGTACCGGCTGATTTATCAAATGTCTGGAGTAAAGCAGAAATAAATTATCAAAAGGATGACGGAAAAAAGGAAGTAATGGAAATTAATTTTATCGGCCATCCAGGGGGAGGCCTTGAACCGGGGTTTTACAGCGCTCTTGTAAAGTATGAAAATGGAGATAAAAACGCCATGGTTTCCATGTATGATTCTCTTGCTGGTATGAAAATAATTGATATGATAAAAAAATCAAGTCAGGAAAGTAAATACATCAAGTTCTGACAGGGCATGGATTTATATGTTTGAATAAAGGGTATAGATTTATTTTATTCTTATGATGATTTTAAAATAGAAATCATTTCCAATAAATTATAAGTATTAAAGTTTTTAAAATGATAATAAAAATAATAAAAAAAATTGGAGGATAACATGTTAGCAGGAGTATTTTTGGGAAACGGGGGCTTTGAAGTAAAGGAGATGCCAAAGCCTCAAATTGATGAGCATAATAATGTGCTTTTAAAAAACAAGGTGGCAAGCATTTGCGGCACTGACTTAAAAATACTGAGTGTGCCCCAGCAGCACCACGGCAGGTTTAACAACATATTAGGCCATGAGTACTGTGGCCAGGTAGTCGAAGTAGGCCAAAACGTAAGGCACATAAAGCCAGGCGACAGGGTTGTAATTGATGCAAACTATAACTGCGGATACTGCTACTATTGTCTGCATAACCTTCCTGAATACTGCCAGAACCAGACATCCATTGGCATAGAACAGGATGGCGGTTTTGCAGAATACAGCGTTGTGCCTGAAAAGTCACTTCTTAAAATGCCTGATGATATAACTTATGAGCAGGGCGCATTTGTTGAGGTCATTGCCACCATGATAAACGGCTTCTGGAAACTCAATTTCTCAATAGGACAGTCAGCAGTTGTGTTTGGCGCAGGCCCCATAGGGTGCCTTTTTATGCAGATGCTTAAAAAATCAGGAGCAAGCAGGATATATTCAGTTGAAATAAGGGATTTTCGTTCAAAGTATGCAAAAAAAGTGGGAGCGGATTTTTCATACAATGCATCAGTTACACCAATTGAGCAAATAAAGAAAGACATACTTTCAAGGGAAAAATATGGTGTGGATGTTGCAATTGATGTAGGTTACGGCGTATCGCTTCCAGACTGCATTGACCTTGCAAGAAAAGGCGGAAAAGTTCTTCTGTTTGGAGTAAGCTCACAGGCAACACAGACAATAAAGCAGTACGATATAACAACTAAGGGACTGCAGGTACTTGGAAACTGGATCTATAATTATGTAAATCCATTCAGTGCAGCTTTTAAGCTGTTGCAGGAAAAAATAGTTGATACAGACTTGCTTATAACAAGAAAGCTTGATTTAAAAGACATGAATGAAGGCATTGAAAGCTTAAAGAAGGGCGAAGAGATTAAGGTAATGGTAAATTGCGGATAATTTTTTTTAGAATATTTTTTTAAATTATATTAGGAAATGTAAAAAAAATATAAAAAATATGGAGATTTATAGTTATCTAGTTTAAATATAAGACTGCTAAGAAAATAGCAGGGATGTTAAAGACAAATATTATTATTTTTTAAAAACTGAAACAAGAAAGTACTACTTATGTCAATAAAACCTTTTTATGAAATGCTACCTGAGGAGATTATTAATGCAAGGGATGCATCAGGGTGTGCTTTTATACCGGTTGGACCTATCGAGTGGCATAGTTTTCATCTTCCTGTAGGAACCGACGCATTAATTGCTGAACAAATCTGTATCCTTGTTGCAGAAAATGTAAATGGAGTATATTTTAAACCTCTAAATTTGGGAACCGATGAATATAGGGGAGAAAAGAATCTTAAACAATGGGGTTTTGATAAAAATGATGTAATCTTTGGGATGAACTTTCCAGAGCTTCCCATTGTCTGTGAATATTGCAGTGTGGAAGAGCTGAAATCAAATACCAGAAGAAGAATTAATTTTGTAAAAAACTGCAGGTTTAGACGTGCATTTGTAGTTAATCATCATGGGGGTAGAGGACAGAATGAGTATTTAAAAGAAATATGTGATGAATTTAACTCCAAAGATTTTATAGTGGAGTTTGTAAACAGCTACAGGTTTCTAACCTTAAAAGAAGAAAAACTTAGTTTGAATTATGGTGGTCATGCTGGAATATCAGAAACTACCTTTTTGATGGCATTTCGTCCGGATTTAGTTGATCTGACTAAAGTTCCTAAAGGCAAGTTAAGCGTCAGGCAGGTAGGTATAATAATTGGTGAAAATAGTAAGCCTATTATAAAGGAAGTTTATAGTCCCAGGAATTCAAGTAAAGCCTTGGCTGATGAATTGAGGGAAAATATTGTTAGTAATTTTTCTGATTATATAAAAAAGCTTATTAAAATTTGAATTTAATATAATATAAAAAATAATTATATTTAGAATTGGTAATTCTGGCAGATGTTTTAATTATGTTAGGGACTGTGTTGAGAAGAAGATAAGAAGACACTTAATGTGTGCAAGAAAACGATATTGCTTTGGCTTAAAACATGTGGAGTAGGGATTGGTTCTACAAAATCCTGGGGTTATATGGTAACTACAGAATAATTTATTGTCAGGATAAAAGGTGCTGCCATACCAATAGGTCACATAATCCTTTAGAAGAAATTAGCAAGAAAGCCCAGTTCGGGAAATCTTAAATGCTGGCTTTGATGTGGCTGGAGCCGGAAACTTATTGAAGTACTTCAGTGGCGGGCCAGTCCTCGATCTTAATGAAAATTTTAACACAGAACACTGCCTACCTGCCTTGACATTAAGCCATTAATGAATATAATTCACCTTTATAACAATATAACTTTTTACTTTTATAAATAAATAACTATTTGTAAAAACTTTCTCAATAAATATTTAAATTAAAAAATAATTGTCTGACCAGCAGTAAGGTTTTTTCAGTATACACAAAATAAAACTGGGAAAATAAAATCTTTTATATATAAATTGCTGATTTAAAAAGTTTAAGAAAATTTATTATTACTTAATATAATTAATTTTTTTTAATAACCTGGGGGATTTTTGTGAGGATAATAAAGAGAATAATATCAAGGCGTGAATTCTTTCTATTGATTATAATCGCAGCATTGCTACTTGTTCTTGATTTAAGATCTGAGTTTTTCTTTACAATGGATAATTTGAAAGGCCTGATGCTCAATATTTCCGTATACGGAATTGTTGCAGCCGGGATGACTATCCTTTTTGTCTCACGGGGGATAGACCTGTCCATTGGTAATGGCCACACTTGGAGTAGTGCTTGGTGAAATGCTTGGCAGAGGTTTTCCCATACCGCTGGTGATTATACTTGTTCTGGTTTTAGGAGCAGCAATAGGGGCAAGTATCGGGCTTCTTGTAACAAAAGTTAAAATAACCCCCTTTATAGTAACACTTGCATATTTTTTCTGTTTCAGGGGGCTGGCATTTATCATTGGCTTATTCAGCAAAGAGGCAAAAGGTGAAGTGCCTTTTTTCGGGGATTTTCCTGCAGCTTTTAACAGGATTGCGGGTGGCACATTTTACGGTGTGGAATATATTATATTTTATGCAATCGCCATAGTTATAATCTACCAGGTCCTCCTTTCCAGGAATGTTTTTTTCAGGCAGAATTTCTTTCTTGGAGGCAATGAATACTCTGCAAGAGTTGTCGGTATAAAAATCAATGTCTTAAAAATAATAAACTACATGCTTGTTACCACAACCGGAGCAATAGCAATTATATTAAGGGCTTCAAGGGTCCAGGGGACAAATTCTACTTTTGGTTACCCTTCATTTGCACTCATAATAATTACTGCAGTAATACTTGGAGGAGGCAGCCTTAAAGGCGGGGCAGGTTCAGTAGTCGGCAGTTTTCTGGGTGTCATCCTGATATCGATTATTTATAATGCAATGATAATGCTGGGTATTAACCCGTTTTATACTGAATTTACAGTCGGCGTTATCCTGCTGTTTGCAGTTTTACTGGATGAGCTTATTAAAAAAATCCCCGGCAGAAGCCTGGGAAAACTTGGCAGTAAAAACCCGAAAACTAATTCTTAAAAGGAGTTTACATTGAGAAAGTTTAGCAATATCTTTAAAGCAAGGGAATCAAGTCTTGCAATCGTTATAATTGCTTTTATTCTGGTGCTTACTTTTACCACACCAAGTTTTGCATCAAAAATAAATTTATACGGTATATTATTTTACATTGCTGAAAACACAATCATTATTGGCGCAATAACAGTAATTATTATAAGTGGCAATTTCGACCTTTCTGTTGGTTCGGTAGTCGGATTTTCCGGTATCCTTGTCGGAGTCCTGATTAAAAAAGCAGGGCTTCCAATACCGCTTGCAATTATACTTACTTTATTAGCTGCCGTATTGATAGGTTTGATGAACGGTTCGATAATAGCATATGCAGGTGTAAATCCCTTTATTGCCACTCTGGCAACCTGGTTTGTACTTTTAAGCTTAAAATATATTATTAATAATGGAAACCATGTAACCAACCTTACTGATAAGTTTAATATAATTTCCCAATACAGGATATTGACCATTCCACTTATGGTTTATATAGCTTTTATAATATTTATAATTTTTGAGTTTTTACTTAGGAAAAATGTTTTTTTCAGGCAGAGTTATTTTATTGGTGGAAATGACAAGGCTGCTGAACTGGTGGGCATTAAGGTTAAAAGAGTTATCACATTTAATTATATCCTGATCGCTGTAATGGCTGCACTGGCAGGTATACTTTCTGCTGCAAGATTTGGAAATGCTTATACCAGCGCAGGTACAGATACCGCATTTATACTTGTTATTGCTGTAATTGTCGGCGGTGCCAGTCTGTATGGGGGCAGGGGCAGCGCTCTCGGATCACTTTTTGGCCTGGTTTTTATGAGCCTTATATATAATTCAATAATAATGTACAGAATAGATCTTAACTGGAATCAGTTTGCTGTTGGAATGCTCATAATCATTGCAGTTACAATAGATGTGGTGCTTGAAAACAGGAAAAGTTTAGTGAGGTAAAAGGATCTTTAACATTTATTTCCTGGTATTATAAAATCAGGAAAAATTTGAATATTTAGACTGAATAAAGTATTAAAAATCTTATAAAGAGGAGTTCAAATTGAATAATGTCCAGTCATCAAATAATTATATTATTGAAGCCAGGGGGCTGTATAAAAGATTTGGTGCTGTAGAAGCACTTAAGAAAGTGGATTTTGAATTAAGGGACGGTGAAATTCTTGGCCTTGTTGGAGACAATGGTGCAGGAAAGTCCACTTTAATCAAGATTTTGTCAGGGGCAATAACAGCTGATGAGGGTGCAATAAAGATTTTTGGGCATGAAGCTCATATAAAACAGCCTTCTGATGCATTTCATTACGGTATAGAAACTATTTACCAGGATCTTGCACTGTTCAATAATTTAAATTTCACTGAAAACATTTTTGCAGGCAGGGAATATATTGGTAAAGGATTAAATAAGATATTTGGTTTTGCAGATACCAGGAGAATGAACAGGGAAGCCCTTGGCAGAATAAAGGACATATCAATCAATCTTCCTGACCTTTCACAGAAGGTAGAGACATTGTCCGGAGGGCAAAGGCAGGCTGTTGCACTTGCAAGAGCAATTTTCTGGGGGCGTAAAATCATAATAATGGACGAGCCAACGGCAGCTCTTGGTGTAAATGAATCAAGAAGGGTTCTTGATTTAATAAAGGAAGTCATAAAGCATGTAAACGGGATAATATTAATTGCGCATAATATAGAACATGTAATTAAAGTTGCTAACAGGGTTACAATTCTGAGGACCGGAGAAAGAGTAGCAAGCCTGGATTTCAAGGACTATGGAGGCAGGCTTGAAGATCTTCATAATGATATAGTCAAAGGAATAACCGGAATATTATAAGTTTTTATTAAAAAGTTTTCCCTTTAGAAGATTTACAGTTAAAAATCTATTTGACAGAAAAATAATTTAATGGTAAAACATGTACAACATGTTATACATACATTATTAAAAAAGTGATTAATAGAGTAAATGCAAAAAATAATTGAAAGCTCCACAGATAAAGTAATAAGTTATATTTTAAATGGTATAAAAACAGAAAAACTTAAACCGGGATCTAAACTACCAGGACAATATAAAATTGCTTCGGAACTGGGAGTTGCAAGAGGTTGTGTCAGAGAAGCGATGCAAGCATTAAAAATTGTTAATATTATCACAATACTTCACGGTAAAAATGCTTTTATAAATAATCTCACTCCAGAATTAATAATAAGTCCTATAAAAATTAGTATTCCATTAAATCAAAAATATTTAAAAGATTTAACTAATTTAAGAATAAATCTTGAAAGCATGGCTATTACTAGTGCAATCAAAAAATTAACATTGGAAGATATTAAAGAATTAGAGAAAATAATAAATTTAATGGAATTTTATAAAACAGGAGAACAGCTTGAGGAATATTTGAAGAATGATTTAGCTTTTCACTTAAAAATTTTTGAAATAGCAGACAATCCATTAAATAAAGTTATCTATGAATTTGTAGATAGCTGTATCAGGTTAAATCGTTTTTTCACAATTGTTGACATTCAAGGCCATTTTAATAGACATAAAAAAATTTTCGAAAGAATTGTTGAAAAGGATATTAAAAGAGCTTTAAAACAATCATCTAAAAATTACAATATTTCATTAAAATCTCAAATTAATATTTTAAAGTAAACTAAGAAAATTTAAGTTAGCTAAAGTGGTGTAATATCAGGTATTAATAAAAGCTGGAAGGTAAGCCCGTAAAAGAGGTAAAAGAAATTACACAAAAAACCTGACATTATCTTTTACAGGAAAATATTGACAATTGACTAAATAGTTTTATAATAGTAAAGCGTTAAACTAATAAAGCGTTATCATAATACTGGAATTATTATTTCCAGCAAATTTATGGACAGAAGGGTGGTGATACCATTATTATTCTTCATTTAATAAACCATTATCAAAAAGGAGAAAAGAAAATGAAAAAAGCATTAATAGTGCTGGTCATTGCTATGATCTCAATTTCTTTGGCGTTAGCTGGTACTGCATGCAAGACCACTACCGCTGAAGAAACAACAGCAGCTGCAGAAACCACAGTTGCAGCTGAAGAAACAACAGCAGCCGCTGCGGAGACATCTGCTGAAGAGTCTGTAGTAGCAGCTGAGGAAGAACTTTATATAATTGCAGGTGGATGGTGGGCTTATTCCGTATGGAAACAGCTAAAATATGGAGCCTTAAAAGCTGCAGAATTCTGGACCGCTCTTGGGCATCCGATTAAAGTCGAGACAGTAGGCCCAATGGAAGGCGATATGGACCAGATTTATGCAGGACTTGAATCTGCCATTGCTAAAAATCCAAAAGGTATTATTTACTACTGTGCCCTTGGCCTTAGTGAAGCCGCTATAATCAATCCTTACCTTGAAAAAGGCGGAATGATCTGGGGTTTTGGTGGTTCAGATAGTACTGAGTTTACTGTAACAGCTAAAGGTGGAACTGATAATGCTTACTACGGTGAACTCTTAGGCAAAAAAGCTATTGAACTGGCCGGAGAAAATGCAAAAGTCGGTATCCAGACAATTGCTGCAGCTGCAGATCATCAGGCAAGGGTTGCAGGTATCAAGAAAATATTTGCAAATTATCCTAATGTAAAGATATTGCAGGAAATGGAAGAAGGTCCGGACCCGGCTACCGGTACAGCTAATGCAACGGCATTTATAGCTGCTAACCCTGATTTTGACATCATGATAGGTACCGGTTCGCTTGGCGGTGCAAATACATCTGCAGCATTAAAAGAAGCAGGCATTGCAGCTGGAGATAAGAAAGTGCTTTGCGGTGACATTACTGAAGATATCCTGAAATATATCCGTGATGGTTATATAACTGCAACACTAGCACAGCAGTTTGCATCAGAAGGTTTTTATGCTGTTACAACAATGCACCTGAGAGGTTTAAATCCTGCACCTTTAACTGCTGATGATGCCAAGACAGGATTTTTACCTGGCCCAGTTAATCTGGTAATGGGCAACTTCTGGATTGACAGCAGCAATATTGACCTGTTTGAAAAACTGAATGAGATGG
>Ga0194126_10002550_pt1 | contig 29519 bp, 28 predicted proteins | sample TA2KigC150mmetaG_FD_148641 | JGI IMG/M metagenome (GOLD analysis project Ga0194126, IMG submission 148641) | Freshwater microbial communities from Lake Tanganyika, Tanzania - TA2015035 Kigoma Deep Cast 150m | ecosystem: Environmental > Aquatic > Freshwater > Lake | place: Tanzania: Lake... | reverse complement strand
AAGGTGATCCAGTATTCGGGGCCATTCTCTCCGGCCAGTTGCAGCAGGCCGGCTTTGTGGCCGCCGCCGACGGATTCCGCTGGCGTCACGCCCAGGCTGGCCAATTGTCCCAGGGTCATGCTGGCCTTCGGTTTCTTGGTGCTGACCACCTCCCGGTAGCCCTCCCCGCTGATACGGGCAGGCGCCGCGATGGGGCCGCCCGCCTCCCAGCCGTTCCTGGCGAAGTAATTGCCCACGCTGGCGATGGCGTCGGCCGGGTTATTCCAGATATCTCGCTTCCCATCACCATCCCCATCGGCGGCCAGCTTGCGATAGCTGCTGGGCATGAACTGCGGCATACCCATCGCGCCGGCATAGGAGCCCAGCGGGCTCAGATAGTCCATGCCTTCCTCCCGGCACAGCAGGAGGAACTGCTCCAGTTCGCTGCGGAAAAAGCTGGCGCGCCGGGGATATTCGAATCCGAGGGTCGACAGGGAGTCGATCACCCGGTACTTGCCGGGCTTGACGCCATAGGCGCTCTCGATGCCGATGATCGCGGTCACCATCTCGGGCGGCACGCCATAGCGGGATTTGGCCCGGGCCAGCGCCGCCTGGTTGAGCGCCATGAAATCACGCCCGCCGTTGATCCGCTTCTCGGTCAGGAACAGCTTGCGGTAGGCGTGCCAAGGCTTGGCCTCGTAAGGCTTGGCCATCGCATCCAGGATACCGGGCACGATGCCGGCCGCGTCGAAGGCGCGGCTGAGTTCACCGGAACTGAAACCGTGCTTGCGGCTCATGTCGGCGATGAAATCGCGGACATCGCTGCGCTGGGCGATGCCGGGCGACGGCGGGAGCAATACCTTGGGTTCATCACTGGCGGGCTTGGCCGGCTCGATCGCGGGCGGCTTGCGCTCCACCTTGGCGGCGGTGGTGGACGTGGGCGGTGTTGGGGTGGAACACCCACTCAAGGTGAGGTGGAGGGCTGCAACAGTTAAGGCTATAAACTGGGTTTTCATCGAAGAAGCTCTTCAGCGGAAAGGGAAACGACGGCAAAGGATACTGAATAATGTCGGCTGGCGGGAGTTTTCCGGGGCCAACCAGCGTAGCGGAGCCCTTCTTCCCAGCCTGTCCGTGCTTTGTTCGGCCCGGGCGTTCGCACGCGGGTAAATACTTCGCCATTCCAGCAGGGAGGCGGGCATCCGGCCCCTGGGCGGTCGTCCGCCGCCCTCCTGGATATCCATAGCTACATTCAACTTAAGTTGATATCCATGGCGCCAGTCGGGAGAGCGAGTTGATATTCACCTACTCGATTTGCGTGAATGGCGAGGGTAGGCCCCGATTTATCGAGGCTGATCTGCGAGCAGGGTTTGTGCTTGCTGGTCGGCGTGGTAGGAGGAGCGCACCATCGGGCCGCTGGCGACGGCGGAGAAACCCAAGCCTTTGGCGAGTGCCTCCAGTTCGGCGAATTCATCCGGCGAAGCATAACGGGTGACGGGAGCATGATCCCGGCTGGGTTGCAGGTATTGGCCGATGGTGAGCATGTCGCAGCCATCTTCCCGCAGGTCGCGCAGGACTTCGACGATTTCGTCCAGGGTTTCGCCCAGGCCCAGCATCAGGCCGGATTTGGTGGGAATCGCCGGGTACAGCGCCTTGAAGTCGCGCAATAGGGCGCGCGAAACGGCGTAATCCGCGCCGGGGCGCATGGCCTTGTAGAGCCGGGGCACCGTTTCCAGGTTGTGATTGAACACATCCGGTGGCGACTCGCGCAAGGTCTCCAGGGCGATGGGCTGACGCCCGCGGAAATCGGGCGTGAGGATTTCGATGTGTGTGGACGGCGTCGCCGCGCGGATGGCGCGGATGCAGTCGGCGAAGTGGCGCGCCCCGCCGTCGCGAAGGTCGTCGCGGTCCACGGAGGTGATCACGACATATTTGAGCCCAAGCCTGCGGATGGTCTCCGCCAGGTGGGCGGGTTCCTCCGGATTGGGCGCTTGCGGGCGTCCGTGCGCGACATCGCAGAAGGGGCAACGGCGGGTGCAGAGGTCGCCGAGAATCATGAAGGTGGCCGTGCCGTGCGAGAAGCATTCGGACAGGTTGGGGCAGGCGGCTTCCTCGCACACACTGTGTAGCCGGCTCTCGCGCAGGATGCGTTTGACCTGGTTGACCTGCTGCGTATTGCCCAGCCGGGTGCGTATCCAGGCCGGTTTGGGCGGGGGCGCGGCGGTTTTCTCAACCTTGATCGGGATGCGCTTCAGCTTGTCGGCATTGCGCTGGTGGGTATCGGGATTATGGCGCGAGGGCGCCTTGAGATCGGTGCTGTCGGTCATTGGGCTACCTTGACGGTGGTCGCAAGCGAAGTGGGAAGTGAGGTGGATACGTCAGACTCGAGCGCCTCCGTGGAGTAACCCAGGGTCTCCATGATGGCCAGGGCCAGGGCGGGCGCCAGTTCGACGGCCTGTGTGTTGACACCCAGCCGAGCCAGGCTGGTCACCGTGAGCCCGGGATAACCACAGGGATTGATGCGGTCAAAAAAGGTCAGGTCGGGATTCACGTTCAGGCTGACGCCATGGTAGGAACAGCCCCGGGAGACGCGCAACCCCACCGAGGCGATCTTGGCGTCGTTGACATAGACGCCGGGTGCGTCCGGCCGGGCCTCCGCGGACAGTCCGTACTGACTCAGCAGCGTGATAACGGCCTGTTCCAGGCCATGCACCAGGCGCTTGATGCCGATATTCAGGCGTTGCAGGTCGATCAGGGTGTAGGCGATGAGTTGGCCGGGACCATGCCAGGTGATTTGGCCGCCACGGTCGGTCTGGATCAGGGGCGTAGCCGAGGATTCGAGCAGGTGACGGGGGTCGCCGTTCAGTCCCAGGGTATAGACGGGAGGATGCTCCAGCAACCAGAACTCATCTGGCGTTGAGGCATCGCGGCTCGCGGTGAGCCGGCGCATGGCCTCCCAACAAGGGGTGAACTCCTGGCGCCCCAGGTAGCGCAGACGGAGTCCGCTCAAGGCGATGTTTCCAGAAACAGTTTTGCCAGCCCCAGGAAGATGAAGAAGCCCATGCCGTCCGTCATCGCCGTCAGCAGTACGCTGGTGCCGATGGCGGGGTCCAGCCCCATGCGGTGACGGATGAGCGGAATGCCCAGGCCGGTGATGGCGGCCACCAGCAGGTTGAGCAGGGTGGCGGCGGCCATGACCATGCCCAGAGCCACGTTGCCGTAGAGCAGATAGGCCACCCCGCCGAGGACGGAACCCCAGACCACGCCGTTGAGCAGGCCGATCACGATTTCCTTGACGATCAACCGGCGCATATTGTTGGCGCTGATGAGCCCGAGCGCGAGTGAACGCACGATCAGGATGCTGGTCTGGTTGCCGGTATTGCCGCCGATGCCCGCCACGATGGGCATCAGGGAAGCCAGGGCGACGATTTTCACGATGGTATCCTCGAACAGCCCGATGACCCGGGTGCTCGCGAAGGCCGTGACCAGATTGATGGCCAGCCACATCCAGCGATTGCTGGTGCTTTTCCAGACGCTGGAAAAAAGGTCCTCGTCCTCCAGCAGACCCGCTTCGGTCAGCCGCTCCTCGTCCGATTTACGTCGGATCAGGTCGACGATGGCGTCAATGCCGAGGCGGCCCTGCAGACGATGCTGCTCATCCACCACGGGGGCCGAAACCAGGTCATAGCGTTCGAAGGCCCGCGCGGCCTCCTCGGCATCGTCGTCCAGTCGGAAGGATACGATATCCACGGCCATGACCGAGGCGACCGACTGTTCGGCATTGTTGGTGACCAGCCGTTTCAGCGATAACACGCCCTTGAGTACGTTGTGTTCGTCGACGACGAACAGCTTGTCGGTGTGTTCGGGCAATTCGCCGCGTTGACGCAGGTAACGGAGAACGACGCCCAGGGTGGTATCGGCCCGGATGGTGACCATGCCGAAATCCATGATGGCGGCCACGCTGTCTTCCCCATAGGCCAGAACCGACTGGAGCCGCTCCCGGTTCTGATCGTTGAGCGTCCGCAGCAGTTCCTGCATGACGTCTTCGGGCAGGTCTGGAGCCAGGTCGGCGATTTCGTCGGTATCGAGCTGCTCGGTGGCCGAGAGCAGCTCGCTTTTGTCCATCGATGAAATCAGGGTTTCCCTGACCGCATCCGATACGTCGAGCAGAACCTGTCCATCCAGATCGGATTCGACCAGGTTCCAGACCATGAGCCGCTGGTCGACCGGCAGGGCTTCCAGAATGTAGGCGATATCGGCGGAGTGCAGGCCATCCAGTTTCTGCTTGAGCGCGACCTGATGTTGTTTATGCATCAAGGTTTCCACCAGGTCATGGTGGGGCATGACCTGCTGCTGGACGATCGCTTCCTCAAGCCGTTGCTTGTTCAGCAGTTCGACGACTTCGCTGAGGTGTTTCCGGAGATATTCCTCGGGAGTATTGATGGGGTCTACCCGTGCCATTGTGGTTATCCTAGGCAAGTTCCATGGTCATGGCATCGGGTGGTGGTCGGTGTTACAGCGACATGAGGACGTCGGGGCAGGCAGTCAGATCCTGATAGATCGCATCCAGTTGTCGTTTGCTGGTGGCGGTGAAGGTGATGGTGACGGCATCGTATTTCCCACCCTGGCTTTTCCGACAATGTATGGCATCCACCGTGACGCCCGGGACATGCCGCTGGACGATGGCGTACACGGTTAACGGAAAGCTATCCGACGAGTGACCGAACGCCTTGAGCGGAAATTCGCAGGGGAATTCGAGCAGGGTTTCGCCGTCTTGTTCGGTCATGGATATTGGCAGGACGGGTGTGATGGAAAGGGGTGGGGCGGCGTATGGCGCGAAACCGCCCGTTTCATCATCCAGCCGCGGCAGCCCGCAGCGCTTGCTTGTAATCCTGATAGGCGGTTTGCAGTGTTTTCCAGAACGGTCCGGGCACTCCACCCTTGATCGGCTCGCCGTCCAGTTCGATCACCGCCAGAATTTCCCGGGTCGAACTGGTCATCCAGATTTCGTCGGCGCCTCTCAGTTCAACCAGGCTGATGTGGCGTTCCTCGGTGGGTATGCCTTGTTCCCGGGCCAGTTCGAGGACCAGATCACGCGTGATTCCCGGGAGGATGGTGTCGCCTTTGGGGGGGGTGATGATAACGCCATCCTTGACGATCAGGATATTGCTGGCGGCGCCTTCCAGGACGCAGCCGTCGCGCACCAGAATGGCTTCCGACGCGCCCTTTTCGACGGCCTCCTGACGCAACAAGACATTGGCCAGCAAGGTGATGGCCTTGATATCGCACCGATCCCAGCGAATGTCGGTCACCGTGATGGCTTTGATGCCGGCCAAGGGTATCGGCGCGATGGGCGCGCACATGACGAACACCGTCGGGGCAATGCCGGCGGGAATGGCGTGGTCGCGCTTGGGCGCCACTCCGCGGGTAATTTGCAGGTAGATTTGCTGGTCTTCGGCGCCGACGATCAGGCGGTCGAAAATGACGCTCCAGGCGGCGTCGGACAGTGGATCGGACATTCCGATGCCTGCCAGACTCTGCTCCAGTCGACGGAGATGTTCTTCGAGGCGGAAGGCCTTGCCGCCGTAGACGGGTATGACTTCATAGACGCCGTCGCCAAACAGAAAGCCGCGGTCCAGAACCGGGACCTTCGCTTCGCCCAGGGGCAGGTACTCGCCGTTGAGATAAACCAGTGGATCGGAAACAGTCATCGAATCATTACTCCCTCATTTCTTGATCAGCATCGCGATTTCGTCGAACAGGCGTTTGAACAGGCCGCCGCGCTCCACGGCTTCGAGAGCAATCAGGTCCTGTCTCGCGATGATGTCGTCATTTTGCGCAACCTTGACCTCACCCAGTTTGTCGCCAGCCTTGATCGGGGCCTCGCTGCTGTTGCCGACCTCCATGCTCGCCTTGAGCAGGTCGTACTGGCCACGGGGATAGGTCACATAAAAATCCTTCTTCAAACCGGCGGGCACCAGCGATTCAGCGCCCTTCCAGACCTTGGCGTCGGTCAGTTTGACATTGGCTTTGTAGAGTGCGCGGGTCTCATAGTAGCGGAAGCCATAGCCGAGCAGCTCGGCATTATTGGCGGCTCGGGCCCGGTCGCTCTCCGCACCCATGACCACGGAAATCAGCCGCATGTCGCCCCGCAGCGCGGAAGCCACCAGACAGTAGCCCGCGCCCTTCGTATGGCCGGTCTTGACGCCGTCGACCGTCGGATCGTTCCAGAGCAGCCGGTTTCGGTTGGGCTGTTTGATGTTGTTATAAGTGAATTCCTTGATGGCGTGCCAGCGGTAATAGTCGGGAAATTCGGCGATGAGCGCACGCGAGAGAATCGCCATATCCCGAGCACTGGCATAATGATTCGGGTTGGGCAGCCCCATGCTATTGACGTAATGGGTGTTGTTCATCCCCAACCGCGCGGCGGTCTGGTTCATCAGCTCGGCAAAGGCGCTTTCCTCGCCGGCGATCTTCTCCGCCAGGGCAATGCTGGCGTCGTTGCCGGACTGGATAATCATGCCTTTCAACAGGTTTTCAATCGCGACGGTACTGTCGGGTTCCGCGAACATACGCGAACCTTCGGCCTTGGCGGCTTTCAGGCTGATTGGCGCCATGTCGTCGACATGGAGCCGACCGCTAGCCAGCTCACCGAAGGTGATGTAGGCCGTCATGATTTTGGTCAGGCTGGCGGGTTCCAGGCGATCGTCGGCATTCTGCTCCGCCAGCACCCTGCCACTGTGCGCGTCCATCAGGATGTAGGCCTTGGCCGCGACGGCTGGGGGGGGTGGTATGGCTGTTGCGTTGTCCGCGGCCAGCGTGGCCAGGGAAGACAGTGCCAGAAAGAGGAAAAGGTAAACTTGGGTCATCACGATACTTGGCTCCTTGGGGGAGTCTGAATTTGACATGGATTGTAGCACGGGGGTCTTGGCCCGAAATTCCCGCCTTTAGCGGGAGGTTCAGGTTTCACCGGTCATGGTGTAATGTAGGCTCGGTTTTGTGGGTTGGTCGGGACAGAAATTTCAAAGGGTTTCATGGGGTTTACGGATTCATTTGACGTCATTGTCGTGGGGGGCGGTCATGCCGGGACGGAGGCTGCGCTGGCATCCGCGCGCCTGGGGCGCCGAACCTTGCTGTTGACGCAAAATATCGAAACGCTCGGGCAGATGAGCTGCAATCCCGCCATTGGCGGGATTGGCAAGGGACATCTGGTCAAGGAAATCGATGCCTTGGGCGGTGCGATGGCCAGGGCGGCGGATCAGGCCGGCATTCATTTTCGCGTGCTGAACGCGAGCAAGGGGCCGGCGGTCAGGGCGACGCGGGCCCAGGCGGATCGTGCTCTCTATAAGAAGGCGGTCAGAGAGGTATTGGAGAATCAGCCAAATCTGACGCTGTTTCAGCAAGCCGTGGCCGATCTCATCGTCGAGAAACACTGTGTCGCCGGAGTGGTCACCCAAATCGGCTTGCGCTTCGCCGCTCGCAGCGTGGTACTCACCGTCGGTACTTTTCTGGCCGGACGCATTCATGTCGGCCTGGATAATTACGAGGGTGGTCGCATGGGCGATCCGCCCGCCAACGAGCTTTCGGCGCGCCTGCGTGACATGGATTTCCGGGTGGGGCGGCTGAAGACCGGAACGCCCCCCCGGCTGGACGGTCGTTCGCTGGACTGGTCCGTCATGCTGGAGCAGCCCGGTGACGAGCCCGTGCCGGTTTTCTCGTTCCTCGGGCGGCGGGAGGACCATCCGCCCCAGATTTCGTGCTACATCACGCGAACGAATAATCGAACCCATGACATCATACGGGGCGGTCTGGATCGTTCGCCGATGTATGCCGGGGTCATCGAGGGGGTGGGGCCGCGCTATTGTCCTTCCATCGAAGACAAGGTCGTGCGCTTTGCGGACAAGGATTCGCACCAGATTTTCGTCGAACCCGAAGGGCTGAATACCCGCGAGATTTACCCCAACGGATTTTCGACCAGTTTGCCGTTTGATGTGCAGCAGCGGGCGATGCGTTCGATACGAGGGTTCGAGCAGGCGCATATCACGCGGCCAGGCTACGCCATCGAATACGATTACTTCGATCCCCGTGATTTGCATGCCAGCCTGGAGACCAAACCCTTGCCCGGCCTCTATTTTGCCGGCCAGATCAATGGTACGACGGGTTACGAGGAGGCGGCGGCTCAAGGGTTGATCGCGGGTCTCAATGCCGCGCTCCGGGTTCTTGATCGCGAACCCTGGACACCGAGCCGGGGCGAGGCCTACATTGGGGTCATGATCGACGATCTGATTACGCGGGGTACGGTGGAGCCTTACCGGATGTTCACCAGTCGCGCCGAGTATCGGTTGCTGCTGCGCGAGGACAACGCCGACAGTCGCCTGACGCCGGTGGGCCACGAGTTGGGATTGGTCAGCGACAAGCGCTGGCGGGCTTTCGAGGCCAAGCAAGCGTCGGTGGCGAAGCTTCAAGCCAGATTGGGGCGGCACTGGGTGCGACCCAATTCGGCGGGCGCCCGCCTCATCGAGCCGGTCCTGGGCGGCCCCATTACACGGGAGGTCAGCCTGCTGGATCTCGTTCGACGACCCGAACTCGGCGTTAATCAGGTGCTGGGGTTGTGTCCCGAGCCCCCGGAGAATTTCGATGAGACGGTGTTGGAGCAGGTCGAGATACAGGCCAAGTATCAGGGTTACATCGACCGACAGCAGGTCGAGATCGAGCGGTTGCAACGCTATGATCATTGGCGGCTACCGGAAGGCATGGACTACGCGCGCGTCACCGGTCTCTCCAACGAGGTTCGCGAGAAATTGAGAGCGCAGCGACCGGAAACGGTGGGGCAGGCCTCACGGATTCCAGGCATCACCCCGGCGGCCGTTTCGCTGCTATTGGTGCATATCAAGAAGAAAAGCGCGTGAGCCTGTCTGCCGAATTGGCCGAGCGGCTGGACAACGGTACGCGGGCCATGGGTCAGTTACTGAAGCCGGAACAAAACACTGCCCTGCTTGCGTTTCTGGATCTCATGGGGAAGTGGGGTGAGACCTACAATCTCACGGCCGTGCGTGATCCGGTCGCTGCCCTGGACCTTCATCTGCTCGATAGTCTGACGGTGAGCCCTTATCTGTTCGGCGACTCGATCCTGGATGTCGGAACGGGAGGCGGGCTGCCGGGAATTCCGCTGGCGATCGTGAATCCCCAGCGACGATTCGTGCTGCTGGACAGCAGCGCCAAGAAAATGCGCTTTGTACGTCAGGCGGCGATCACCCTGGGCTTGCGTAACGTGGAAACCGTGGCGGCCCGGGTTGAGGCGTATCGGCCGCCGGCGGGGTTCGACGTGGTACTGACCCGGGCCTTCGCCAGCTTGGCCATCATTCGGGAATTGACGGGGCGGCTATTGAATCCGGGTGGTCGTATCCTGGCGTTGAAGGGGCGGTTACCGCGGGAAGAAATCGAGGAGCTGGATGCCGGTGACTTCAAGGTTTACCGGCTGGCGATTCCGGGGCTGGCGGCCGAACGGCATCTTTTGGAAATGAGTGGTTAGGGTTTATGGGAAAAGTCATTGCCGTGGCAAACCAGAAAGGCGGGGTAGGCAAGACGACCACCAGCGTCAATCTCTCTGCCGCCCTGGTGTCGATGGGTTATCGGGTGTTGCTGGTGGATCTGGATGCCCAGGGCAATGCCACCATGGGGTGCGGGGTCGACAAACATCAATTGGAGCAATCCGCCTATGAAGTCCTGGCGGGCAAGGCCTTTATCGGCGATGTGATCGTCAGTGTTGACGCCGAGGGGCTGGACTTGCTGCCAGGCAATTCGGATCTCACGGCGCTCCAGGTTGAATTGATGGAACGTATCGGCCGTGAGCGAGTGCTCTCGGGCGCTCTGGAGAAAGTTCGGGATGAGTACCATTTTGTGCTGATCGATTGTCCGCCCGCCTTGAATGTCCTCACCCTGAATGCCCTGGTCTGCGCTGACAGCGTACTGATACCCATGCAGTGTGAATACTATGCGCTCGAAGGGCTTTCCGATCTGATGGATACGCTGCGGAACGTTCAGGAGATGGTAAATCCCGATTTGCATATCGAAGGGCTTGTGCGCACCATGCACGATGGGCGGAGCCGGCTGACGGCCGAGGTTTCGGCTCAGTTGCAGGAGCATTTCGGCGAACTCGTGCTCGATACGATCGTGCCCAGGAACGTAAGGCTCGCCGAGGCTCCGAGTCATGGCCAATCCATCGTCAAATACGACAGAGCCTCCAAAGGCGGGCAGGCCTATCTGGCCCTCGCCGAGGAAATGATCCGGCGAAATCAGCAATAATCAGACCTTACGGAAGCGAATACATCATGTCGGTGGCAAAGAAACGTGGCCTGGGGCGCGGACTGGATGCATTACTCGGCGGCGCCAGGCTGGAGCCGTCGGCAACCGAGCGGATGAGAGTGGTGCCGGTTGAATGGCTGTCGCCCAGTCCCTTCCAGCCACGCAAGGATATCGATCCCGCGGGCTTGCGGGAGTTGGCGGATTCCATCAGCGCGCAGGGCATAGTGCAGCCCGTGGTCGCCCGCGAAGCCGCCGAGGAGGGGCGGTTTGAAATCATTGCCGGCGAACGGCGCTGGCGTGCGGCCCAAATGGCGGGCCTTAGCGAGATACCGATCATCGTGCGCAAGGTTTCAGATCAGTCGGCCCTGGCAATCGCGCTGATCGAGAACATACAGCGAGAGGATCTGAACGCCATGGAGGAGGCGGAAGCCCTCAAGCGCCTTCTGGAGGAGTACCGCATGACGCATCAGCAATTGGCCGATGCCGTGGGCAAATCCCGCGCGGCGGTTACCAATCTGCTGAGGCTGAATGATCTGTCCGGCGAAGTGAAGTTACTGCTGGGTTCGGGGCAGATCGAAATGGGGCATGCGCGGGCCTTGTTGGGGCTGGATCCGCTTCGGCAGGGTGAAGTGGCCCGCCGCATCGTCGAGCGGCAGATGACTGTCCGGGCAGCGGAGGCGCTGGTGCAAACGCTCAAGGCGAACCCTGCCCCGCCCCCCGAGTCCAGCGCCACAGGCGCCAAGGATCCGGACATACGCCGGCTGGAGGATGATATTTCCTCACGCATCGGGGCGCCTGTCGTGATACGCCAAGGTCGAAAAGGCGCCGGTCAGATCATCATCCGCTACAGTAGCCTGGATGAACTCGATGGTGTGCTGGGGCACTTGCGAAAAGACTTTGAGCGTTGATCTTGAAGGGCCGCGCTGTTAATATGCGGTTTGAATACCGCCGCGGATGGTGATCCCGAGTTTCTTTCCTGTCGTCCGCTGGGTGCTGCTGTCGCAAGCTGCCGCTCTTTTGTGTGCAGGCTTGGTCGTCTGGTCAGTGAGCGGATTCGACAATGCGGTTTCGGCGTGGCTGGGCGGTCTTATTGCCTGGCTGCCCAATGTGTTTTTCTCGATCCGATTCGGTATCCGAAAGGATCGTCGCACGGCCAGGGAAGTGGTGCGGGCCTTTTATTTCGGTGAGGCAGTGAAGCTGTTTCTGACGGCTGGGCTGTTCATCTTGGCCTTTCAATGGCAGGGTTTGAAGCCCCTGCCCTTGTTTGGCGGCTTCATATTGACGTTGATGGTGTCCTGGTTCGCGCTTTTGGCGCGATAATCCTTACAGAGTTTTAACTAAAGAACATGGCAAGCGAAGCGCAAGCGGCTGGTGGAGCCACCGGTTACATCGTTCATCATTTGACCCCATTGTCGGTAGGCGAGGGTTTCTGGACGCTGCATATCGATACATTGTTCTTTTCCGCGGTTCTGGGTGGTCTGTTCCTGTTCTTCTTCAAGCGGGCCGCCGACAGGGCGACGCCCGGCATGCCCGGTCCTTTCCAGAATTTCGCCGAAATGCTGGTTGAATTCGTGGATACGCAGGTCAAGGATGCCTTTCATGGCAAAAGTGCGCTGATTGCGCCCTTGTCCCTCAGTATCTTTGTCTGGATCTGGCTGATGAACTTCATGGATCTGATTCCGGTGGATCTGCTGCCGCTGATCGGTTCGGCTATCGGTCTCGAATATTTGAGGGTGGTTCCCAGTACCGACCTTAACGCGACCTTTGGGATGTCGATATCGGTATTTTTCCTGATCCTTTTCTACAGTATCAAGGTAAAGGGCGGTGTCGGATTCGCAAAGGAGATGCTGTTGAGCCCGTTTGGTAAGTGGATGATTCCCTTCAATTTGTTATTGAAGCTGGTGGAGGAGATTGCCCGCCCGGTATCTCTGGCCTTGCGTCTCTTCGGTAACATGTATGCGGGCGAGCTGATCTTTATTCTGATTGCCCTGTTGCCTTGGTTCATTCAGCCCTTGCTAAGCTTTCCCTGGGCGGTATTTCATATCCTGATCATCACGCTACAAGCTTTCATATTCATGGTTCTCACCATCGTCTATTTGAGTCTCGCGCACGAAGATCACTGACCGACTTCTTTTTAATCACTGCTTGTCCTCTGGAGGAACAATGGAAATTGCATCGATTGCCAACGTACAAGGTCTGACCGCCATCGCAGTCGGCATCATTTTGGGTATGGGCGCGTTGGGAACCGCCATCGGCTTCGGCATCTTGGGTGGGAAGTTCCTTGAGGGCGCGGCTCGTCAGCCCGAACTGGTGCCCCTGCTTCAGGTCAAGATGTTCATCGTGGCCGGTCTGCTGGACGCGGTGACCATGATTGGCGTCGGTCTGGCCCTGTTCTTCACCTTTGCCAACCCCTTCCTGTCCGCGCTCAAGGGTTGATCTGCAATTCAATGATTTTGGAGCGGCGAACTGACATAAAGAGGAGAGCGCTGTGAGTATCAACGCAACACTGATCGGTCAGATGATCACGTTTGCGCTTCTGGTGTGGTTCACCATGAAGTATGTGTGTTCTGGTGTGGTTCACCATGAAGTATGTGTGGCCTCCCTTGATGCAGGCCCTGGAAGAGCGGAAGAAGAAAATCGCCGAGGGGCTCGCGGCTGCGGAAAAGGGCCAGCATGAAATGGAGTTGGCGGCAAAGCGGGCGACCGGCTTGTTGCGTGAGGCCAAGGATCAGGCGTCGGATATCGTGGGTCGGGCCCAGAAGAGGGCTGGGGACGTGGTTGAAGAATCCAAGCAAAACGCCAGGCAGGAGGGTGAGCGCATCGTGCTGGCGGCCAGGGCCGAGATCGATAGGGAAGTCCAAAAGGCCAAGGAAGGGTTGCGGCGGCAGGTCGCGGAGCTGGCCATGAGTGCGGCTGAGCAGATTCTCCGGCAGGAGGTTGACCGCAACCGGCATCAGGCCATTATTGACAATCTCGACAAGGCGTTGAGCGAAAAATAATGAGTGAATCAAACACTCTGGCCCGTCCCTATGCCGTTGCCGCCTTCAGGCGCGCCAAGGAAACGGCATCCGCCGACGCATGGGCCTCTCAATTGGCATTCCTCACGGCCATCATGGCTGACGATCAGATCAGGCGCGCTGCCAACAATCCGCGAGTCAGGCGTGAGGCTTTTACGCAGTCTTTTCTGGGGCTCTGTGTGGGCCATCTTGATCAGGAAGGTGAAAACTTCGTCCGATTGCTGATTCAAAATCATCGATTGAATCTGGTGGGTGAGATTGCCGAACTCTTTAATCAATTCAGGGCGGATGATGAAGGTTACATCGATGTCGAGGTGGCATCCGCATTCGAGTTGACAGAAGATGATCTGGCCAAGTTATCCGCGAGCCTGGATGGCGTACTGGGCCGCAAGGCGCGCCTCACGGGCAAGGTTGATGGGAACCTGATTGGTGGGGTTTACATTCGTGCAGGGGATCGAGTGATTGATGCCTCCATCCGCGGCCAGATCGAGCGACTGGCGAAAAGTCTCTGGAATTAATGCGAGAAAAGAATTATGCAGCTGAATCCATCAGAAATCAGTGAACTCATAAAATCCAGGATCGAAAACTTCGATCTCGGCGTAGAGTCGCGTAGCGAGGGAACGATCGTCAGTTTGACCGATGGTATCGTGCGGGTTCATGGCCTGTCCGATGTCATGCAGGGGGAAATGGTGGAATTTCCGGGGAATACCTATGGTATGGCCCTTAACCTGGAAAGAGACTCGGTGGGCGCCGTCGTTTTGGGCGCTTACGAGCATCTCGCCGAGGGGGATTCGGTTCGCTGCACCGGGCGCATCCTTGAGGTGCCGGTGGGTGAAGGTCTCCTGGGCCGTGTGGTGGATGCCTTGGGTAGGGCCATCGATGGCAAGGGGCCTATCTCGGAAACCGGGCGCTCTCCCATCGAAAAGATTGCTCCAGGCGTTATCGCCCGGCAGTCGGTGAGTCAGCCCCTGCAGACGGGATTGAAATCCATCGACGCCATGATTCCGGTTGGCCGCGGTCAGCGTGAGTTGATCATCGGCGATCGGCAGACAGGCAAGACCGCGATTGCCATCGATACCATCATCAACCAGAAGGGTACTGGCGTTAAGTGCATCTATGTGGCGATTGGGCAGAAGCAGTCCTCGATTGCCAACGTGGTGCGCAAGCTTGAGGAGCATGGCGCTCTGGCTCACACCATCATTGTGGCCGCATCTGCGTCCGAATCGGCGGCGCTTCAGTTCATTGCGCCCTATTCAGGATGCGCAATGGGTGAATATTTCCGCGACAAGGGCGAGGATGCCCTGATCATCTATGATGACCTGACCAAGCAGGCCTGGGCCTACCGTCAGATTTCACTGTTGCTGCGGCGTCCGCCGGGTCGAGAGGCCTATCCGGGTGATGTCTTCTATCTGCATTCCCGGTTGCTGGAGAGAGCTTCCCGCATCAATGCCGACGAGGTGGAAAAGCTTACCGGAGGTCAGGTCAAGGGTCGGACCGGTTCGTTGACGGCGTTGCCCATCATCGAAACTCAGGCCGGCGACGTATCCGCCTTCGTCCCTACCAACGTGATTTCCATCACCGACGGTCAGATCTACCTTGAAACCAGTCTGTTCAATGCGGGTGTGCGTCCGGCGGTGAATGCGGGTCTGTCGGTATCCCGTGTCGGTGGCGCCGCGCAGACTAAAATCATCAAAAAGCTGGGGGGTGGCATTCGTCTGGATCTGGCGCAGTTCCGTGAATTGGCGGCCTTTGCACAATTCGCATCCGACCTGGATGAGGCAACCCGTAAACAGATCGAGCGCGGCCAGCGCGTGACCGAGATCATGAAGCAAGGCCAATACTCGCCTCTGAGCGTGGCGCAAATGGCGGTATCGCTGTACGCGGCCAACGAGGGCTTCCTGGACGATATCGCGGTGGCCAAGGTCCGTGATTTCGAGGATGGTCTGCAGGCCTATATGAAGGCCGAGCACGCGGCCCTGCTGGACAAGATCAATTCGACGGGCGATTACAATGATGACATTCAGAAGGCCCTGCTCGAGGCGGTGACTCAGTTCAAAGCTTCTCATACCTGGTAAGGCAACGACATGGCCGTTGGAAAAGAAATCCGACTGAAGATCACGAGTATCAAGAATACTCAAAAGATCACCCGCGCCATGGAGATGGTGGCCGCAAGCAAGATGCGGAAGACGCAGGATCGCATGCAGGCCACGCGGCCTTACTCGCGCCGCATTGCCCAGATCATCAAACATCTGGCCGGCGCGAACCCTGAATACCGTCATCCCTACACGATCGTCCGGCCGGTTAACCGGGTCGGCATCATTGTGGTGACTTCCGATCGCGGGCTCTGCGGTGGCTTGAACGCCAACCTGTTCAGGCTCGCGCTGCGGCGGATGCGTGAGTGGTCGGATGCGGGCAAGGGTGTTGCGTTGGGCATCATTGGCCAGAAGGGCGCCAGTTTCTTCAATTCCGTTGGCGTGGATGTGTCGGCCCAGGTGTCCCGTTTGGGGGACAGGCCGCATCTGGAAGACATCATCGGGGTGATCAAGGTCATGCTCGATGATTATTCCGAGGGGAAAATCGATGAGGTTCACCTCCTGTTCAATGAGTTCGTGAACACCATGACCCAGAAGCCCAAGTTGATCAAGCTGTTGCCGATCAGTCCCGAAGAAATCGTCGAGGAGAAAAAGGGTCTTTGGGATTACATCTATGAGCCGGATGCCAAGGAAGTGCTGGATCAATTGTTGATTCGTTTTGTCGAGTCTCTCGTCTTTCAGGGATTGGTTGAGAACAATGCCTGTGAGCAGGCCGCCCGTATGGTGGCGATGAAAAGCGCTTCCGATAACGCCGGCAAGCTGATCAAGGAATTGCAGTTGATCTACAACAAGGCCAGACAGGCCGCCATTACGCAGGAAATCGCCGAAATCGTCGGCGGTGCGGCGGCGGTGTAAACCAGGCTTTGAAGAAACACGCAGTAAGAATTTTAAGAGGACAATCATGAGTTCGGGCAAAATCGTACAGATCATTGGCGCCGTGGTGGACGTAGAGTTCCCCCGCGAATCCCTGCCGAAGGTATATGACGCCTTGCGTGTCGAGGAAGCTAATCTAGTCCTCGAAGTCCAGCAGCAACTGGGCGATGGCGTGGTCAGGACCATTGCCATGGGCAGTACCGATGGTGTGAGACGCGGATTGGCGGTCCAAAGCACCGGGGCGGCGATCTCCGTACCCGTGGGTAAACAGACCCTGGGACGCATCATGAATGTTCTGGGTGAACCGATTGATGAAAAAGGCCCGATAGGTGAAGAAGCCCGCTGGGGCATCCATCGCAAGGCGCCCTCATTCGAGGACCAAGCGGCAGCCAACGAGTTGCTGGAAACCGGAATCAAGGTGATCGATCTGGTCTGCCCCTTTGCCAAGGGCGGCAAGGTGGGGTTATTCGGGGGCGCCGGCGTGGGCAAGACCGTCAACATGATGGAATTGATCCGCAACATCGCCATCGAGCATAGCGGTTACTCCGTATTCGCGGGTGTGGGCGAACGTACCCGCGAAGGCAACGACTTCTACCATGAAATGAGCGAAGGCGGGGTTCTGGACAAGGTGTCCCTGGTCTATGGCCAGATGAACGAGCCACCGGGTAACCGCCTCCGCGTCGCTTTGACCGGGTTGACGATGGCCGAATACTTCCGCGACGAAGGTCGTGATGTACTGCTATTCATCGACAATATTTACCGCTACACCCTCGCGGGAACCGAAGTATCGGCGCTGCTGGGTCGTATGCCTTCCGCCGTGGGTTATCAGCCCAATCTGGCCGAGGAAATGGGCGTGCTTCAGGAGCGCATCACCTCAACCAAGGTAGGCTCGATCACATCCATTCAGGCTGTCTATGTCCCCGCGGACGACCTGACCGACCCGTCACCCGCCACAACCTTTGCTCACCTGGATGCGACGGTCGTACTTTCCCGCCAGATCGCCGAGTTGGGTATCTACCCGGCCGTGGATCCGCTGGATTCCACCAGCCGACAGCTCGATCCTCTGGTGGTAGGCCTTGAGCACTACACGGTAGCGCGGAAGGTGCAGAGTACCCTGCAGCGTTACAAGGAACTGCGTGACATCATCGCGATTCTGGGCATGGACGAATTGTCCGAAGAGGACAAGCTGACTGTATCCAGGGCCCGGAAAATTCAGCGGTTCCTGTCACAGCCGTTCTTCGTTGCGGAAGTGTTCACGGGGTCGCCGGGCAAGTATGTCTCGCTGAAGGACACGATTGCCGGCTTCAAGGGCATCGTGGAGGGGGAATTCGATGATATTCCCGAGCAGGCTTTCTACATGGTCGGCAGCGTCGATGAGGCCGTCGAAAAGGCCAAGAAACTTGCCGCCTGAGCCCTAACCATCGGGAGAAATCGCAATCATGGCGATGACCATTCACGTCGATATCGTAAGTGCAGAAGCGGAAATTTACTCCGGAACCGCGGAACTGGTCGTCGCGCCAGCGGAAATGGGGGAAGTGGGCATCGCCGCAAGACATGCCCCTTTTCTCACCAGGTTGAAACCCGGGGAAGTCAGGGTAAAAGTCAGCAACACCGAAACTCACCCGTTTTATATTTCCGGCGGAATGCTGGAAGTGCAACCGCATGTCATAACGATATTGGCCGATACGGCGGTCAGGGCCAAGGATATTGACGAAGCGGCGGCTCTGGATGCCAAGCGTAAGGCAGAGGAAATGTTGACGGATAAAACGGGCAAGATCGACTACGCCGTGGCGCAGGCGCAACTCGCCGAAGCGGTAATGCAATTACGCACATTGGAAAAGTATCGTTCGGGCCGCGTCTGATCTATCCGACCGGATACAAGCCCGGCATGACTGGCAGCCCATGGGGTATGTCAGCCGTGTCGGGCTTTTTGTCATCCAGGCGTTTCGTACCTGGACAGCCTGAAACACGCACGGGCAATCAGGGTATGGCGCAAATAATGCTGTGTTATTCCTTAGAGGCATGGCGGGTCAGATAGTATTCCAGCCTATCATCCATCGCGGCGGGTCATGACAAGCCGGCCGCTCTTCAGAGGTCATCATGAGTCTTGAAATCATCATACTCGCGGCAGGGCAAGGGACGCGGATGAAGTCGGACCTGCCCAAGGTCTTGCATTCAATAGGTCATCTGCCATTGCTGGAGCATGTGCACCGCTTGGGCAAAACCCTGTTGCCCGAGAAAATCTCGATCATTTATGGACATGGCGGCGATCAGGTTTTATCACGCCTGGCGCATCTCGATGCAACATGGGTCGAGCAGAAGGAGAGGCTGGGTACTGGCCACGCCGTCATGCAACTCGCGGATGACATCGGTGAACATTCCACGGTCCTGATTCTCTATGGCGATGTTCCCCTGCTGAAACATGAAACCGTCAAGGAACTGCTCGCAACCACCCGCGACGGGAGTCTGGGCTTGCTGACGGTACAACTGGACGACCCGCATGGCTATGGCCGAATTATCCGCGATGGCGCCGGCAAGGTGTTGAGCATCGTCGAGGAGAAGGATGCGACAACCGAGGAGCGAGCCATCAAGGAGGGAAACACCGGGATCCTGGCCGTGAACGGGGGTCAACTCCAGGATTGGCTGCTGCGTCTCACCAACGACAATGCCCAGGGTGAATATTACCTGACCGATGTCATCGGTCTCGCCGTCAATGACGGTATCAGCGTAAAAACTGTTCATGCCGGCAGTGTCGATGAAGTTCTGGGTGTCAACAATCGTCAGCAACTGGCTCATCTGGAACGGGTTTATCAGTTGGCATGGGCGGATAAACTGATGCTTCTGGGGGTGACCCTGCGCGATCCGGCTCGCTTCGATGTTCGTGGGGAAATCGAAAGCCTTGGACAGGATGTGGAAATTGACGTCAATGTCGTGTTGGAGGGTCGAATTCGTCTTCTGGGGATCGGGTCAGAATCGGTCCCAACACCGTGATCCGTGACAGCGAGATCGGGGACGATGTCCAAATAATGGCCAATACCGTGGTGGATAACGCGATTGTAGGTTCCGGATGCCGGATTGGACCTTTTGCGCGGTTACGACCGGAAACGGAATTGGGTGAGGACGTGCATGTCGGCAATTTTGTGGAAATCAAGAAATCCATGGTCGCCAATCGGTCCAAGATCAATCACCTGAGTTATGTGGGTGATGCGGTGGTCGGTCGCGACGTCAACATCGGCGCCGGCGCCATCACCTGCAATTACGACGGAGCCAACAAATTCCAGACCATCATCGAGGATGGAGCCTTTATCGGCTCCGACACTCAATTGGTCGCCCCTGTCCGGATAGGCAGGAATGCAACCATTGGCGCGGGTTCGACCGTGACCCGTGACGCCCCGGAGGATGCATTGACCATTAGCCGTGCCAAGCAGGTCACACGCGAAGGATGGCAACGGCCAACCAAGAAGCTGGGAGGTTGAATGAAGCTGGGAGGTTGAATCATGTGCGGAATCGTGGGTGCCGTATCGCACCGAAATATTACCCCCATCCTGCTGGAGGGGTTACGGCGGTTGGAATATCGCGGTTATGACTCCGCTGGAGTCGCCGTACTGGACGACGCGGGTGAATTGGTCCGGGTGCGGCGCCCCGGCAAGATTCGTGAACTGGAGGCGGCGCTGCAGGAAACCCCGGCCAAAGGGCGCATGGGTATCGCCCATACCCGATGGGCAACGCATGGCGTGCCTTCCGAACGCAACGCGCATCCCCATCTTTGCCGGGAAGCGGTGGCGGTGGTGCATAACGGGATCATCGAGAATTATGAGGAACTGCGTATCGCATTGGAAGCTAAGGGTTATGAGTTCGAGTCGGAGACCGATACGGAAACCATAGTCCATCTGATTCATGATTTTCTGGAGATGGGCGAAACCCTGCTGGAAGCGGTGCGGCATACCTGCGACAAGTTACAAGGCGCCTACGCCATTGGGGTGATTTCGACGGGTAATCCGGGGCAATTGATTGCGGCCCGTCATGGCAGTCCCCTGGTGATTGGACTGGGCGAAGGGGAGAACTTCATCGCTTCGGACATCTTCGCGCTGGTAGGGGAAACACAGCGCTTCATCTTCATGGATGATGGCGACATTGCCGAACTGACCACGGATGCGATGACTCTGCTGGATCAGGATGATAGGGAAGTGGATCGTCCGGTGCATGAAACCGGACTGTCCGCCGATGCCGTGGAGCGCGGTGAGTACCGTCACTACATGCAGAAGGAGATTCACGAACAGCCGGTGGCCATCGACAAGACTCTGGAGGGTCGTATCCGCGCCGGACGGGTACTGGATGCGGCCTTTGGTCACCTGGCGGAAAAAGCCTTTGACGAGATCAAGGCGGTGCAGATCGTCGCCTGTGGCACGAGCTATCATGCCGGGATGGTGGCGCGCTACTGGCTGGAGGATATCGCCGGCTTGCCCTGTAACGTGGAGGTAGCCAGCGAATTTCGCTATCGGCGGCCTGTCGTGTTGCCCGGTTGCCTGTTCGTCACCATCTCGCAATCCGGTGAGACAGCCGACACCTTGGCCGCCCTCAAGGAAGCCAAAAAAATGGGCTATATCCATACCCTGGCCATCTGTAATGTACCGGAAAGCTCGATCGTGAGGGGGTCGGATTCAAGCCTGATGACCCGCGCGGGACCTGAAGTCGGCGTGGCTTCGACCAAAGCCTTCACCACCCAGTTGGTGGCCCTGTTGCTGCTGGTCGTCGCCTTGGCGCGCCGTCATGGCCTCACGCCCGAGCGCGAGGCCGCCATCGTCGCGCAACTGGGGACCCTGCCCGATCAAATCAGGGCGGCCTTGCGGTTGGAGCCCGAAATACGGCGCTGGGCGGAGCTGTTTGGCGACAAGGCGGATACGCTCTACCTGGGACGCGGACCGCAATACCCAGTGGCCATGGAGGGGGCGCTCAAATTGAAGGAAATCTCCTATATCCATGCGGAGGCCTACCCATCGGGTGAGCTCAAGCACGGTCCGCTCGCCCTGATCGATGAAAATATGCCCGTGATCGCCGTCGCACCCAATGACGAGTTGCTGGAAAAGCTCAAGTCGAATCTACAGGAAGTACATGCCCGCGGCGGCGAATTGTTCGTATTCGCCGATGACGAGGCATCGTTGGAGTCGATACCGGGGGTGAAATTGCTGCGGGTCGCGGCAACCGATGAGATCGTGGCGCCCATCGTGTTCACCATCCCCCTGCAGATGCTTGCTTACCATGTCGCCTTGATCAAAGGCACGGATGTCGATCAGCCGCGCAATCTGGCCAAATCGGTGACGGTGGAATAAGGCATTGAATCGTGGTCTGGCCGTCAAGGTCGCGCCGGAGGATCGGGAACAGTACGAAACAGGAGGACGCACAATGCAACTGGGAATGATGGGACTGGGCAGGATGGGCGGCAACATGGTGCGGCGTCTGATGCGTGCGGGCCATGACTGCGTGGTATTCGACCTCGACCCCGAAGCCGTCCAGAGACTGGCGAGCGAAGGCGCGACCGGCGCTGATTCTTTGGAAGCGTTTGTCCGTGCCCTCCAGCCACCGCGCGCCATCTGGATCATGGTGCCGGCAGCCGTCGTGGACGCGATGCTGGAACGGATCAAGCCGCTGCTGAACCCGGGCGACAGCGTGATCGATGGCGGCAATTCCTACTACATCGACGATATCCGGCGCGCCCGCGAACTGGCGGAGGCTGGCCTGCATTACGTGGATGTCGGTACCAGCGGCGGTGTCCATGGACTGGAACGCGGTTATTGCCTGATGATAGGTGGCGCCCATGAAGCGGTACAGCGGCTGGACCCGGTGTTCAGGACGCTGGCGCCTGGCGTGGGGGGAATTCCGCCCTCGCCGGGCCGGGAAGGCAAGCGTGGCACGGCCGAGAACGGCTATCTTCATTGTGGACCCGCGGGCGCCGGACATTTCGTCAAGATGGTCCACAACGGTATCGAATATGCGCTGATGGCGGCCTACGCCGAGGGATTCAACATCCTCAAACATGCCAATGTCGGTGATTTCTCCCGGGCGGCGGATGCGGAAACCACGCCGCTGCGCCACCCCGAGCATTTCCAGTATCACCTCGATCTTGCCGATATCGCTGAGCTGTGGCGGCGCGGCAGCGTTGTGACCTCCTGGCTGCTCGATTTGACCGCCAAGGCCCTGGCCGCCAGCCCCGAGCTTGGCGAATTTTCGGGCCGAGTCTCGGATTCCGGCGAGGGCCGCTGGACCATCAACGCCGCCATCGACCAAGGAACGCCCGCACCCGTGCTCAGCGCGGCGGTATTTCAGCGCTTCGCCTCGCGCGGCGAGGACGAGTTCGCGTGCAAGATGGTATCCGCGATGCGCTATCACTTTGGCGGTCATCGGGAGCAAGCATGAACGCTATGACTCAACCGTTGGTTGTACTATCGGACCGGCCCTGCAATTCCTGCGTCATGGTGATTTTTGGCGCGACCGGAGATTTGACCCAACGCAAGCTGTTGCCCGCGCTCTACAATTTGGCTCGGGCCGGCCTGTTGTCGAGCCGCTTTGCCATCATCGGGACGTCCGTGGAGCCGCTGGGCCCGGATGCATTTCGCGATCGCATGCTGGAGGCCATCCGCGGTTACGCCACGGACGAACTGGATGCCACGGTGTTGCAATGGTTCGAGCAGCGTATCCACTATGTCTCCGGCGATGTGCGCGACCCGGATTTTTATGTACGCCTGCGGGAACTCTGCATCCAGGTGCGGGCGGATCACGACATCGAAGACAATCACTTCTACTATCTGGCCACGGCCCCGACCTTCTTTGGCGAAATCGTCCGGCAGCTAGGGCAGGCGAATCTGGCCAGCGAAGAAGGCGGCCGCTGGCGGCGGGTCATCTTCGAAAAGCCCTTCGGCCACGACCTGGAGTCCGCTCGGGAGTTGAATTCCGACATCAAGCAGGTGCTGCGCGAGCGGCAGATTTACCGCATCGATCATTACCTCGGCAAGGAAACGGTCCAGAACATACTGGTCATGCGTTTTGCCAACAGCATCTTCGAGCCCATCTGGAACCGTCGTTACATCGATCACGTCCAGATCACCGCCGCCGAAACCGTCGGGGTGGAACGCCGGGGCGCCTATTACGAGACGGCCGGGGCGCTGCGCGACATGGTGCCCAATCATCTCTTCCAATTGCTTTCGCTGATCACCATGGAACCCCCCGTGTCCTTCGAGGCGGATGCCGTGCGCGACGAGCAGACCAAGGTGTTGAGCGCGGTGCAGATCCCCACGCCGGAGGATGTGCTGAGCAAGATGGCCCGCGGCCAGTACTGCGAGGGCATGGTTGGCGAAGAACCGGTGCCTGGGTATCGCCAGGAGCCCAATGTGGCGCCCGACTCGCGGACCGAAACCTTTGTCGCCATGAAGATGATGATCGACAATTGGCGCTGGGCGGACATCCCCTTTTATCTGCGTACCGGGAAGCGCATGGCCACGCGCGCTACTGAAATCGTCATCCAGTTCCGCCGCGCGCCGCTGGTGCTGTTCCGTAACACCGCCATCGAACAATTGCGCACCAACCGCCTGGTGATCCATCTCCAGCCCAAGGAGGGAATATCGCTGCAATTCGGGGCCAAGGTGCCAGGTACCCGGACCGGTGATGAAGCTGGGATCGGTCAAGATGGACTTCGACTATGTGGATTACTTCGGCTCCACCCCGGACACCGGCTATGAGCGCCTGCTGCTGGACTGCATGATGGGGGATGCAACCTTGTTCCAGCGTGCCGACACGGTGGAGACGGGCTGGAGCCTGATCCAGCCGGTTCTGGATGTCTGGAAGGCGTTGCCGCCGCGCTCTTTCCCCAATTACCTGGCGGGATCGTGGGGACCCCGCGAGGCCGATGAATTGCTGGAACGGGATGGACGCCGCTGGATCAACCTCACCTGAAGTGGCGAGGGTTCGTCCTGGCACAGTAGTGACGGATCCGGCATGAGCGAACCCTGGTGGTTAAAGCCGCTTTCCGAGCTTGATGCCGAGGAATGGGAGGCGCTGTGCGATGGCTGCGGCCGTTGCTGCCTCAACAAGCTGGAGGACGAGGAGACCGGTGAACTCTACTACACCCGTGCCGCCTGCCGGTTGCTGGATATAGCGGCTTGCCGCTGTATTCGCTACCCGGATCGGCGGCGCGAGGTGCCCACCTGCATGAATCTTTACCAGGATTTCCAACAGTTCCACTGGCTCCCGCCAACCTGCGCCTACCGGTTGAGGGCTGAGGATCAACCCCTGCCGAACTGGCATCCGCTCATCACCGGATGCGCCGACACGGTGCATCAAGCCGGCATCTCGGTGCGTCATTTCGCCATCAGCGAATTGGAGGTGGACGACCTGGAAGATGAGGTGATCCAGGACTTCGAACCGCATTGACGCGCCGCATGGGCGTGCCAGCCTCCCTGGGCGGTCAGTCGCTCCGATTTTTGCTATTCTCCCGGTAACAGAAGGTATTCAGTCCATCGAAAGGATTCGCCCGCGACCGGATCAAGCCCATGAGTGATGAGGAGCTAGACCTATTCAAGCCCATGAGTGATGAGGAGCTAGACCTGTTTCAGAAAGAGATGGCCGACGTCCAGCCATTGTCCGTTCCCGTGACGCGCATCCTGCCGCGCGCGGATAAATCACGCGATCCCGGCCTGCAATACCGACGCGAGGCCGCACAGCGCGCCCTGATCATGGACGAGAGCCAATTACCGACGGCCTTTGTCGAACCGGTGCGCCCCGAGGAGTTGATCAGTTTCAAGCGCAACGGCATTCAGTATGGGGTCTTCCGGCGGCTGCAACAGGGCGCCTATGAGGTCGAGGCCGTACTCGATCTGCATGGTCTCACCGTGGAGCAGGCCCGCCATGAGGTCTATCAATTCATCGGCGACTGTATTCGTTACGATGTCCGTTCCGCACTGATCAGTCATGGCAAGGGTCGCCGCAACAAGGATCAGATTCCCTTGCTCAAGAGCTTCCTGGTTCGCTGGCTGCCGATGTTTCCCGAAGTGATGGCCTATCACAGCGCGCAGAAATGGCATGGGGGCGCGGGCGCCGTGTATGTGCTCCTGCGCAAGAGCGAAAAAGCCAAGGCCGAGACCCGGGAGCGCCTCGGTCTGTCCTCGGGCAAGCCTATCCCCTGACGGCCGCCCATGTCCTGTCAAGTATTGCCGGCGGCTCGACGCTTCCTGTCGCCAACGGCGCGGCCACAACTGGAACCGCTCGGCCGCGGGCTCATCAACGACACCTATCGGGTCATCGAGGGCAATACCTCCTGGGTCCTGCAGCGCATCAATCGCCAGGTCTTTCCCGACCCCCCCGCCATCATGGCCAATCTGCGCCGGGTCACGGAGCACGCCAGGCTCGCCCGCAAGGGCTGCCCGGAAACCCGCTGGCGTCTACCCGAACTCATCCCCACCCGGGAGGGCGCCGATTATCATGAAGATGCCGCCGGCGACTGCTGGCGCGCCATGACCTATATCGAGGATACCCAGGGTCTCCCGACCATCGCCGAACCTGGCCAGGCGGAGCAGGTCGGGCGGGCGCTGGGATGGTTTCACCGCTTGATGAGCGAATTGCCGGCGGACGATCTCCACGACACCCTGCCGGGATTTCATGTGACACCGGGCTATCTGGCGACCTTCGACGCTACGCTGGCGCGATGCCCCGATCAGGTTCGGACGCCGGAACTGGAGGAGGCGCTGATTTTCGTGGAGCGCCGCCGGGAGCGCGCCGCCGTGCTGGAAAACGCCAAGGCCGAGGGCCGGCTGGCGTTGCGCGTCATTCATGGCGACCCCAAGCTGGACAATGTGTTGTTCGATCGCCGGACTGGCGAGGCCGTCAGCCTCATCGATCTGGATACGGTCAAACCGGGCCTGATCCACTACGATTTGGGTGACTGCGCGCGCTCCAGTTGCAACCGCGCCCGGGAATGCTCCCATCCCGACGCAGCCTGTTTCGATCCCGATCTGTTCCGGGCCTTGCTTAGAGGCTATGGCCAGGCTATGGCCGGGAGGCGGGCGGCTGTCTGACCGGAGAGGACCGGGATTACCTGTACGACGCCGTCCGCCTGCTGCCTTTCGAGCTAGGGCTGCGTTTCCTCAACGACCATCTGGCCGGCGATGTATATTTCAAGGTCAGTGAACCGGGTCAGAATCTGCGCCGCGCCCTGGGACAATTCCAGTTGGCTCGCGGCATCGAAAGCCAGGAGGGGGAAATCCGCGCGGCCCTGGCGGCGCTGCCCTGAGTGTTCTGGCGCCTGAATGTTTACGGGCCCGCAGGCATAACGCTTATCGTCCCGGCCTTACCGTTCCTACCCAGGCCAGGACGTCCTCGGCAGGGATGGGCTGACCATACAGATAGCCTTGATAGGCATGACAGCCCAATTCATGCAGGACTTGGCGTTGGGCTTCGGTTTCCACGCCCTCGGCGATGACTGATAATCCCAGGGTGTGGCCGAGCGCGATGATGGTTGCAATGATCTGCTCGCTGCCCTTGTCGGTGATGAGGTTCCGGATAAAGGCTTGATCGATCTTCAAGTGATCCAGCGGTAGCCGCTGCAAATAGGCCAGCGAAGAATAACCGGTGCCGAAGTCGTCCAGCGCAAAACGAATGCCGAGATCCCTGAGCGCCCGCATTTTATCGATCACACCCTCGATATCCGTAATCATCAAGCTTTCGGTCAACTCCAGTTTCAGGCCTTCGGGGCTGGCGCCCGTTTGCGACAGAATCAAGCGCAGTTCCTGAACAAAATCTGGCCTTTGGAACTGACTGATACTGACGTTGACTGCCACGGTCAGATGGGCCAGGGTTGGCACTCTGGACCACGCGACCAGTTGTTTGCAGGCCGCTTCGAGCACCCAGGCCCCCAATGGCTGAACCAGGCCCGACTCTTCCGCAATGGCAATGAACTGCCCGGGAGACACCAGGTCATGGCCCGGACGCGCCCACCGCAGCAGCGCTTCAAAGCCCAGTACTTGTCCGTCGGTGGCAACCTGAGGTTGGTAGTACAGCACGAACTGACGGTTGGCCAGTCCTTCGCGCAAACCCCGGATCAACTCGGCACGCTGGTTGAGCACGGACTGCATGGCGGCATCGAAGAAGCGCAGCGTATTGCGGCCCGCCGACTTGGCTTCGTACTTGGCCAGGTCGGCCTGTTTCATCAAGACCTCCACGCTGCTGCCGGGCGCAGGAAAGAGGGTGACGCCGATACTGACACTGCCGAGATGCTCGTGGCCCTGCAAACGGTGGGGCTGACTCAAATCGTGCAGGATATTCTGGCCAATGAGTTCCACCTCACTCGCGGCTTCTTCGAGATCCGCATTCAACCCTTCCAGCATGACCACAAACTCATCACCGCCAAGGTGAGCCACGGTATCCGCTTCTCGGCTACTCGCCTGGAGTCGTTGCGCCACTTGCTGCAACAAGCGATCCCCCAGTTCGTGACCCAGCGTGTCATTCAGCGTCTGGAAATGGTCGAGATCGATTAACAGCAAGGCGCCATGCCAATGGTTTCTCAATCCAGTCACAATCGCATGTTCCAGCCGATTCAGGAACAAGCGCCGGTTGGGCAGGCGGGTCAACGGATCATAAAACGATAATTCGGCAATCCGGGCTTCCGCCTGTTTGCGCTGGGTCATATCGGTCAGGGTGCCCACGTAATGGGTCACCGCCCCGGCCGTATCCCGGACGGCACTGAAACTTGCCCAATCGGCGTAGACCTCACCATTCTTGCGCCGGTGCCAGCTTTCGCCTTCCCAGAAGCCCGTGGCCATGAGGGCTTGCCAGCGGGCCGCATATAATGCCTCGGCATGCAGGCTGGAATAGAGGGCGCTCAGCGGTCGGCCGATAATATCGTCGGGGGTATACCCGGTACTCTGGGTAAAGGCCCGATTCACGCGCAGGATCACCCCTTGCGGATCGGTAATCAGCATGGCTTGCTGGATGTCGAAGGCGGCCGCCGCGATCCGCAACTCGTCCTCGGCTTCGGCGAGGGCCGTCATATCGGCATCCATGCAAAATAGTACCGGGGTCTGGCCGGGCAGGCTCACCACGGTATGACTGGAATGCACCGGCACCGGGCGGCCATCCTTGTGTTTGAGCACCAGGCGCCCGGCGGGCATGCCCTGGCCGGTCTCGAACATCCAGCGCATGGCCGCCTCCACGGTGGGCCGAAACTCATCGGGAATGATCAGGTCCAGCAGGTTACCGCCCAGCGCCTCCCGCGCGGTATAACCGTAAATCTTTTCCGAGGCGTGGTTCCAGTAAACCACCGTGCCATCGGGCAGGTAGCCCTGTATCGACATGGCATCGGCGTCCTGAAACAGCTTCTCAAAACGCAATTCGATGAGGTTATGGACATCGTCGGCGGCGGAGAGTGGCAGATTGCGAACTTCTGAGCTCATGGGTTTGCGTCTTGCCAAGTGGTTCGAGTTGCAGTCAGTAACGATGACAGGGCCATCATGTTACCCGGTCTCCATGCATTGTGATGCTTGGGCGCCGAGGCAAGCCCAATGGCCATCAGACCATACCCTGCTGGGCAATCGTCAAGTAACGGGTGGCCTCCATCAACGGGAGCCTTGCCGAGAGCGACGTCGTTGATTCACTAGGCTTTGTCCATCATGGTTGCGTTGGCCAGCCTGGTCGGGCACGGTGTGGAGGCATGGAGCGCCGCGGTTGGGGGCAAAGTCGTTTACCCTGCGTAACCCTTATCCTTGTCGCGGCCGCCCCGACATGGAGTACGCGCGACTCACTCCTTTCGAACATCATAAACGCAATCGTTCCCGGCCGACCATCAGGGGCGCTCTTGCCGGGTTCCGTGCTCGGCAGTTCGGATACTGACGGCCTTGCTAGAATGGCCACCGATTTCCACTCGCCAGCCCGCCATGACCCGCAGAAAACTCCCCATCGGCATCCAGACCTTCCGCGAGATTCGCGAGGAAGACTGCTATTACGTCGACAAGACGTCATTCGCCTGGCGTCTGGTTGAGCAGGGCAAGTATTATTTCCTCTCGCGCCCGCGCCGCTTCGGCAAGTCGCTGTTCCTGGACACGCTGGCCGAGTTGTTCGCCGGCAGCGAGCCGCTGTTCCGGGGCTTGTATGTGCATGACCGCTGGGACTGGGCGCGACGCTATCCGGTGATTCGGCTCAGCTTTGGCGGCGGGTTAGTGGGCGATCGGACCGAATTGGAGGCGAAGATTCGCGAGCAGCTCGACATCAACCA
>Ga0194126_10002548_pt1 | contig 29524 bp, 29 predicted proteins | sample TA2KigC150mmetaG_FD_148641 | JGI IMG/M metagenome (GOLD analysis project Ga0194126, IMG submission 148641) | Freshwater microbial communities from Lake Tanganyika, Tanzania - TA2015035 Kigoma Deep Cast 150m | ecosystem: Environmental > Aquatic > Freshwater > Lake | place: Tanzania: Lake... | reverse complement strand
GATGCTGTTGAAATGGCTGGCGGCGACAAGAATCGCCGAGGCGGAAGAATACAGCGTCCTTGTCGCCGGTATTCTGCTTGGCAGGTGGGTTCAGGTGATCCTTGCCTCGACGATGCCGTATGCCCGGGCTGAAGGGGGGACAGCCCGTTCTTTCGTTGCGGGAGCCGGAACCAGCCATCTTGCCGTAACAACGGCCGTTTCGGCTCTGTTTATCATGCTGCTTCCGGATGCAGACACGGCTTTTATCGTTGTGGCCATGGTTTCCGCAGCGCTGCTTGCCGCAGCCGTAGCCGCGGCGGCAGTTCGCAAGATAGGAGGCGTTACCGGCGATGTGCTTGGCGCTTCGAGCGAACTTTCCGAATGTGTCGTCTGGCTTGCATGTTTGCTGTCAAGCGCCTTGCTGATCTGAGGCTATGAGGGCATCAGCCGCAGGAATAGGCCGGCTCGTCCGTTATATGCCCGAGTTCCCTTACTTCGAAGCGGTATCTGTCGATGTCGAACGATAAGCGCAGGTTCTCATGAAACGTGACTTTACCCTGTTCGAACCTGATTTTCATCGGTACGCTTACCTTCCTCTCGTCACCGCATACATTGTTTTTGACCCCGGGCCTGAACAGTTCGCTCCGTTGATCAGGAAGTGATACCAGCACGGTATGATCGACGGTAGAGAGCGCTTCGATGCTTCCGTCAGGAGAGAGCTGAACGGAATTGATGTCGCCATGGATGCCGTTCGGTTCGTTATCGTATGCGAGCATGGTTCCTATGGGCGTCGGCAATTCGGTTTTTCCGAGCGGCTCGAACGACCGGATTTTTCCCGATTCATAAAAAGCGAGACCTTTTCTGACGGAAATCGTTCCGACAGGAGTGGGAACGCTGATTACCTGCCCGGGCCAGAGGGTTATGCTTTTCAATGCGCCGCTTTCATAAAACTGGATGTTGATAATTTTAGCCGAAATGCTGCCGACCGGCGTGTCGATCGTGCTCGTTTCCGCAAGGGCGAATTCGTTCTGCCACGACCAGAAACCGCTTAGCTTTCCGTCGAGCGGGAATACTCGCCGGATAGTGCCGCTTTTATGAAAAGTCACAAGTTCTGCCGGCAACTGGCCGACCGGGGTGGTAATACGTGTTTGCGTCTGAAGCGCAATGGATTTTAACGATCCATCCTTGAAGAAGTACATCGGTTTGACCGACCTTCTTCCCATATCCTCGGCCTCATATTGCGGAACCATCTGTCCATAGGGCGTTTCAAGGATATTGTGCCTTGAAACCAGGCAGCCGTCCATCTTGCCATTCGAATAGAGTGTCCGGAATTCGACGCCGGAAAGTTTGCCGTATCGGGTTGTGACGCTGTTCATTGACCTGCCTCATGTAATGATGGGAATTGCTGTTGCAATTATCATTTATCAAATATCGTGCCAGATCTGTTTGTCAATGCCTGGCGTTATACTAACAAACGAGTTAGCGGTGTCATCAATGGTTTTGATGAGTGGTAATAATGCTACATGAACGTAGCAATGGTTGAGGAAACTACGGTTTTGTGGGTTTTTCCGGCAGCCATTTGCCCACCATCCTTCGCACGGCTTCATGAGTGTACGGTTTTGTGATGAGATCATCGATACCGTACTGGCTGAACCGCTCGCTGATGTCTTTGAGTGAGTCCGCTGTCATTGCGATGATCGGGCACGATTTGGCGTCGTCGCATTTACGTATTGCGGCAGTGGCCTCGATGCCGTTCATTTCCGGCATGTGAATGTCCATGAAAACGATATCCGGATGATATCGGTCGTAAAGCGTTACGGCTTCGCGTCCGTTGGCGGCTTCTAAAATTTCCGCATCCGGGAGAAGTTTTTTGAGAATGGTTTTTGCCAGCAGCATGTTGGTTCGATTATCTTCCGCAATGAGAATCTTGTATTCGCCGTTAACGATCGAGCAGATGCTTTCTGTTTTCTGCCGGGTATCGAAGCCATTGCCTGAAAGGAGGTCGATAAGTTGACGGCGTTTGACGGGTTTGATGATCGATACCGTTGTTCCTGCTTTTATGGACTGAGTGAGGAGGGATGGGTCGTCGGTAGCAAGAAACGTCATGATTATGAGGGCTTCCTGTTTCAGGGCTTGAATCCGTTTTACGAGTTCGATGGCATCGGTGCCGGCTGTATGGAAATCGATGAGAAAAGCCTCGAACGATACTGCTTTTTCATATGCATCATGAAAGCCGGAAGCACATTCGCAGGTTACCCCTGAGCTGGCAAGGTTGTTGGCAATCACTCTGCGGGAAAGCGGATTGCCGTCGAAAATCAGAATTCTTTTTATTGTCGGGATGACCGATCGTTCCAGCTTTTTTGTATTGGAGCGTTGTAATGCAAGGACGAATGAAAACACGCTTCCTCTGCCGGGAGAGCTGTCGAGCTTCAGCGTTGAGTTCATCAGCAGGAGCAGTTTGTTCGAAATCGTCAGACCAAGCCCGGTTCCGCCGTATTTTCTTGTTGTGGAGCTGTCTTCCTGAGAGAATGCTTCGAATATCGCTTTCTGATTTTCTTCGGATATTCCTATTCCGGTATCATGTACGAAAAATGTGATATTGCATTTATTTTCAGTCTCCGGCGATGGGGATGAGGTGATTTTCAGCAGGATTTCTCCCTGATGAGTGAATTTTACCGCGTTTCCCAGAAGATTAATCAGAATCTGCTTCAGATATACCGGATCTACGCGGACCGGTTCCGGAAGGTCGGCCGGGATATCGAGCAGTAGCTCGATGTTTTTGCGGTGTGCCGAAAACGAAACCATATCGATGACCTGACAGGCAAGCTCTTCGATCGAAATATCTTCCTCGAAGATATCGAGTTTGCCGGCCTCTATTTTCGACAGGTCGAGAATATCGTTGATCAGACCGAGAAGCTGATTAGCAGAATCGTTCATGATTTTCACGTAACCGAGCTGCACTTCATCGAGCGCCGTTTTCATGAGTAATGAGGAGAATCCGATCAATCCGTTCAGAGGAGTTCTGATTTCATGGCTCATATTTGCAAGGAAGCTGCTTTTTGCACTGTTTGCCGCTTCGGCTCTTTCCCTCATGACCACGAGATCTTCCTCGACTTTTTTTCTGCGCGTGATGTTGCGCAGTACAATGATTCTTCCCGTCATATCCTTTCTTTCATGCGGCAGGGCAAGTATATCGACATCGAACCATGTGTCCATATCGAGCGTCTTTTTCATCAGATCCCGGTGTTCTATTTCCTGCGATCCCAGAACGAGTGTTTTCAGTTCCGGCCAGAACCCCGTCAGGTCGGCTGCCGGTTTGCCGATATCGTCACCGGAAAGTCCGAGAATGATACGGGCGGCATGGTTGCAGTCGATAATCCTGTTTTCATGGTCGATAACGAAAACTCCATCCGGAATCTTTTCATAGACGAAGTCTCTTACAACGGGAGAAAGATCGAAAAAACGATACTGTATGAGACCGATGTAGATGAGAATCCCGCTGAAGGTGAATGTGAAGGGCGTCGTGTCTATTCCTGATGGAGTCAAGCCTGCTTTATAGATCAGGTCGCTTGTCCACGGAATGAGCGTTGCGAAAAAAATGATGGCTACCTGTCTGCGATAGATGGATGCGGATCGTTTCCAGAACCTGTAGAACAGTATGTTGCTGAAAAGAATACATGCCAGGTTGTAGAACTGGATGAAACGATACCAGATGCCCTGCCGGAAGGAGACGACCGGGAAGAGATCTCCCTGAACGAAGGCGACCGTTTCATAGAGCAGCTGGTGGCGGTCGAGGCTGAGCGCTACGACTACGGTGATTATCGGAACGAGCAGGAGCGCGAAAAGCAGGTATGGGGATATTTTTCTTCTGTTACCCGTATAGGCAAGAGCGAACAGTACGAATCCGGGAGGCAGAAATGCAATACCGATGTATTCTATACGTATAAAAAAGAGCGCGGTGGCGAGATTGGAAGATGAAAGTTCCAGCCCGTAAAAGAATGAATAGATGATACTGCAAACGGTAACAAGCAGAAAATAATCCGCGCCGCTTGTATGTATCCGCTTCCATGTGCGATGGGCGATGATCCCCAGAAGCAGCGTATTGATCCACAGCGGCACCGCATAGGCGTTGAAGTGGAAACTGCCTGTCAGAAAATTATCGGGTAGCATTATGATATCTCGTCAGGTTATCTGCCGGTTGTTCCGCGCAGGCTTATTTGCCTGATTTGAGAGCCTTCTCCGATATGATCTGTTCGACGTTCGAGGGGATCGTAAGGCTTCGCATAAGGTCAAGCAGATTCTGTTCGACGTTGAGGTTCAGTTCTACGGGTCGTCCGGTCTGAAAATCGGGATTGTTTCCTTTAAGACGGATAGTGATGATCGATTTCCCATCCGGAGCCATGGATATGGATGAGAGCAGTTCCACATAGAGGAAGTTCGAAAGCGCCTCATAGGTGGTTCGCAGTCCCTGGTTTGCTGCCGCCCGTTCCTCTGGAGAGGTCGCATAGATAATCTGTCCGTTCGTTTCGGCGTTCATGGCCCCATCGTTGATCTCGATGATCTGATCCGTCATGGTTACCGGTATCGAGCCCTGTACGGTTCCGGTAGCGTATATTTTTTTCGTTCCCTGCAGATCGAGGAGTTTCTGAAGAGGGATGTTGTTGAGCTTCAGGGTGGTTGATGCGGTTTTTTTTCCCATATCGTAGTCAACCCGCTCGATTTCCGCCGTGCCATCGAAAATGCCTGCGCTGAAGTTTGTAAGGGTGACTACATCCGGACGTTTTCTGTCGCTCCAAAGAGCTATAGAACCTTGTGGTACCTGGAGATCGAGTTCTCCTCCCGCTGTTTTTCGCTGCAGTTCTTTCAGGCTGAAATCGATATCCGTCGATCCGTTCATGCGTCTTGAAAAACGGAGGTCGGGAGCGCTGAATGTGTAGTCGGCATCCTGTGCCGGCGCTCCGAAAATTCTCTCTGTTGCCGTTCGTTCAGGCGCCGCCGGCTTGACGCTTATCGTTCCGCCTCCGGTTGAGCGCAGACGGGCATTTGTGATCGAGAATCCGTTTCTGTTCACGGTAACGGGCAGGGTACCGGACAGGGTGCCCTTGAGGGATGCCTTGAAATCGCCATGCAGCCTGAGGCGTTCAAGAGCATTGACGTTATCAAGTTTTACGGAAAAAGGGATTCCTCTCTCGAAGTTGCCCGGGGTGAAGGTAAAGGGGGAGACCTGCATGTTGCCGTCGAGAGCCGTTGCAGATAGAGTATTCAGGACGAACTGAGGGGGCTTTCCATCGGCCGGTTTGATGGTGGCAGAAGCGTTCAGTTTATTAAGCAGGGTGCTTTTCGGCGTTCCAAGATCGACGGAGAGCAGTTTCCGGTTTTCTTTGTCGTAGAAAAAGAGCGCGGAGCCTTTTGTCGCTGATATTGTTCCGTTGTTTATCCGCAGGGACGCATCAGCATACTCGACCGGAAACGTGCCGCTTATCGTGCCGTCGGCAAAGGGTTTTTTCTGTGTGGCGCTGCCCGGTCCGGGTATGCTTCTGAGTGGAATGCCGCTGAAAGAGGCTGTTGACGAGAGTCGCAGATTGCCCGGAACAAAACCTTTTTTTCCGTAGGTGAGCGGGAGGGTTCCGGAAATTGCTCCCTTGAACGCGCCTTTGGGGGCATCGTGATAGCGAAGGCGATCAAGCAAACGGACATCCTTCATTTCGAGGGAGAGGGAATATTCGCTTTTCAGCGGATCGAACAAAAGGGGCGCCATATCCAGAGTGCCGCCGAAGAGGAGTGTCGAAAGATGTTCGATCCCGATGCCGGCCTGATTATTGTTCCGGCTGTTGAGAACGATGGTCGCATTGAGGTTGCTCAGAATGTCCTTTGATCCTCTCTCCTCTCCCAGATCGATTGAAAACCGGCTTTTTTTCATTTTGTCGAGGTAGACGACCCGCGTTTCGCGTTCGCCCGTGAGGATGGCATTTCGCACCAGTACGGTCGAGTCGCGGAACTCTATGGGAATGGAGCCGCTCAGCTTTCCGGTTGCACGCAGAGGCCGTTCGGGAGAACGGAACCAGGGGAGCGAATCAAGCGGTATTTCCGCAAGCCGGAGAGTGAAGCGGGTTGACTGGTCTTTCAGATCGTACTCTATGGCGTCGGAGTCTGCATGCATTGCAAAGAGAGCGACCGAACAGTTGCTCAGCAGGAGGGTGCATGGCTTGAGAGGATCGCGTTTTGAGCCGAACAGCGCCCTGAAATTACCGACAGGCGAGATATTGCCGTCGCTGTAGAGCTGTGCTATCCGCAGCGTATCCGGAAGCTGCTGCCAGTTCAGTTTCCGGGTCAGCGAAATGCGGTATGAAATCCCTGACAGTCTGAGCTTTTCTCTGGTTACCGAGGCGCTGTCCATGGTATAAGCTATGCTTGAGGGCAGGAATTCCGGCGACAGGCCGTTTTGTCGCCGAATATCGAGTTTCATATCGATCTTCGGCCGGTTGTCGTGAAAAATGTAGTGTGCCGGGTCGGGATTCAGTCTCAGGGAGTCCGCTTCAAGCCGAAGATCGGCCTGAAAAAGTGCCGGATCTGTTTTCCCTCCCGGATTGCTTATGCTCCATCCAAGTTTTCCTCCCGAAACGGAAACCCTCCAGGTTGTCGGCGAGCTTACGCAGCTGTCTGCAGGTGTCGTAAAGGAGACGTCGAGCCTGCGGAAGCCTATGCCGGAAGGGCCCGGAATGCCGACGCCGGAAATCCGGACGTGAAAAGGCTTCCCCTGGAGCGCCCGGTCAATTATTGCCTGGGCATACCAGGGAAACGAAAGCCAGGCAGAGACCGGCACAAGCAGAGCGAGGAACAGAAGTGCCGCAAGGATGAGTTTCGGGGCGCTTATCCGCCTTTTTTCTTCCATTGTCCCTTGACCTGTACCCAGGTGCCTGCCGGAAGGCGAACGTAAATTTTTTCGAACATCATCGTTCCTACCACATCTAGGGACAGATTGTTCTGCGCAGCTATTTTAGCATATTCCGCGCGGCGCTGGTTGTTGATGGTGACGACAAGCCCTTCTGCATCGGATGCCGCGCCGGGCGGAATGCCGAGCAGCCCGTTATCCACTTCGCCGGCCAGACCCTGAGCGCGTGCGGTTACAAGGTCAAGCGCGAATGCAGGCATTGCAGCTGCGAAAGAGAGCATCAGTAAAACTATCGTTTTCGCTGCCGCAGATCTGACGAATGAACCAATCATAGTTATAATCCTCCTGTTTAGAATAACCCTTTTTTCGTGTCGAGCAGGGTATCGAGTTCACGATCGACCCTGACACGTATCTCATGATCTATCTTGATGTTCATGTTGATGACGATCGGTTTGTCCGGCGCCTCCACCTTGACCGTCGGGCTGCATCCGGCAACACATGCCGCGGCTGAAAGAAGAAGAACGCTGAGTGCGGTTCGTTTGTTCATGGTAGTGATTCTGGTTTCAGGATGCATCAGTCTTACAGGTATATCATATTCACAGTCAGTTCGGTCTGTTGCCGATCGAGGTTGAAGACAGCCTCGCTGAAACTTGGCGGTCCACGTTTGATTTTCGGGTTGTTGGAAACTCCAAAACCTTCCTTCGGTATGAAAATGGCCTTTTTATCCATTTTGCCGTTGCCGTTTTCGTCGTGCAGCACGCTGATGGCATAGGTACCGTAGGGAATGTTATCGAATCGGACCTCATGTTCGGTGCCGCTGATTTTTCTGACCCTTGTGGCAACCGCGCGATCCGCTTTATCGGGAAAACCCTGTTTCGACGAATAGAGGGCTACTCCGAGCATGCCCTCCGGTTTACTGATATTGCGAATGTTCACCGTTATCGTGCCGGTATGTACCGCATCGCCTGATGTCAGCGCCGTATTGGCATATGATTCCGGTAGAGGAGCAAAAGATGCGCAAAGCAAGGCAATACCGGCAAGAAGTTTTTTCATGAATCAGGAGCGCCCGTTTGATGATATATACTCAATCATCAATATCGGTATTGCATCATCTTCATGCAAATTCCGGCAGGGTTTCATCTTGCGCATCTTTCATGTAATTGTCCGAAAAGGGGCATGGTTCCGATTTATTGCAATGGACGCGGGAATTTATGATCTTCAGGTATGAACGGGGATTCCGGCCGACTTAATTCTTCATGCCCGACGTTATGCACTGGATATACCTTATGACGGCAATTGTTTGCGAAGTTATTGCAACTACAGCCCTGAAGTCCACAGAAGGCTTTACCCGGTTATGGCCTTCGCTTCTTGTCGTTACCGGCTACGCTACGGCTTTTTATTTTCTTTCGCTCACCCTTCGCTACTTTCCGGTGGGAATCGTCTATGCGATCTGGTCGGGGGTCGGCGTCTCCCTGGTCGCTCTTGCAGGATGGTTCTTCTACCACCAGCGTCTCGATGCCGGGGCTATAGCCGGTATTGTCCTGATCGTCGCAGGCGTGTTTGTGATCAATCTGTTTTCGAAGTCTGCTGTGCACTGAAAAGGATTTGTGCGTTTTTCTGTACGTCTCTAAATACGGCAGGATCAGTTTTTCATGTGTAGTAACATATTGCAGCAACAATAAACCACAGGAGAATACAGACAAACCTCACAGGCAGCATCCCGATAAACCGGACTTCGGCGGTTCCGGAGGTTCCGGTGGCCACATGACATAAATCGACAGTTCTCGTCGCTGCAGATGTGCTCGTATTATTCGCCTGCGGTTTTTGTTTTTACGCGAAAGGTAAAACAGTGGCGTCCCGAGTCATGGGTCCACCTGTTGAGGTTTTCCGCATCCGATTCTGCTGAAAAATCCGCACAGATTCTGTAAGTGTTCTTGCCGGTACGTTCGTAGAAATAGGGTCGGCCGGTTTCAGGATCCTCGATGCGTAATTGCGGTTGCAGTTTTTCTCGAAGCAGCGTCAGGGTTTCTGGCAGATTTTCCTCCTGAGCATGGTAAAGATCGATTGCCTGCTCAATGTTGCCGAGGTCGGCAACCCGTTTCCTGTCAAGCTTGATTTTTCTCTGTTCGGATGGCGGGCCGGCAAGAAACAGTCCATACGTTATCGCTGCCGCAACAAGCAGCGGCACACTCAAGACGATCCATCTGCGATGCCGCGGATGATTCATGTTTTTTTTTCCTCCTGCCGCAATCCTCCGAGATAATACATAAAGAGCGTACCGGCTATAGTTCCCGCCACAAGAGATTTCAGGATGAAGCGAAGGGTCAGTTCCCCACCCAGAAAACGATACAGAAGAGATATGAGGTCTCCGATGAGGATGCCCGCAGCAATGAACAGTGTCATATAGGTGAGCCAGCGCCGGATTCCGGATGCCCTCCCGGAAGGGGTGCTGAGCAGTTCCCGGCCGATTCTGATCGACAGGTAAATGAATAACGGGAATGCAACGATCAGTGCGGAAACGGAACCTCTGATCCTTTCGTTGAAAAATGAGGCGTAATATTCGCTGAAAGCGGGGTCAGGAAGCGCTTTGTCTATAAAGGCGAAAAGCAGGTTTCCGAAATTGAATGCAGAGGTATAGAGTGTTGCGAAAAGCAGCAGATAGAAAAACGCTTCGCGTGCTGAAAGACAGGGTTTCGGTTTCGGTACGGGCAAGGGAAACTCTATTTCGGCATATTCGTCAAGAGCTTTTTCGACCTGCTCAATCTGCCATCCTGCCGTCAGGAGCGCGGATGTTATGTCGGTTCGGGATATGCCTTTTTCAAGCGCTCTGCCGATGAATTCCGCAAGATCGCCGATTCCTTTGTCCATAGTACCTTTTCCGTTATGGTGATTTCCGGTAAACCGGCAAAGATCGATCGAACATCTTTTGCTCCTCTCGATTTTATGCCGTACAATAGATGAACAGCCCGTGCCCCCAGCATGTTCCGGAAAGGCAGGTTTCGGAGCTCCGGTCGTTTTTTATACTCTTATAATAATCATTTGAACAGTTATCAGGTTTCTTATGACCATGGAAAAATTCGATTTTCAGTTCGATGTACTGGAGCAGAGCCATACGGTTCCGGTGCTTGTGGATTTCTGGGCTCCCTGGTGCGCGCCCTGCCGCATGCTTGCCCCGGTGCTTGAAAACCTTGCTGAGAAACATGCCGGAGCCTGGGTTCTGGTGAAAATCAATACTGAGGAACACCCTGACATAGCGGAGCGATACGGTATCAGGGGTATTCCGAACGTCAAATTGTTCATCGACGGCGAAGTCGTTGATGAGTTTTCAGGTGCTTTGCCTGAATACCGGATCGAACAATGGTTGAAAAAATCTGTTCCAGGCCCTTTTGACAGAGAAGTTTCGATGGCGGAAGAGTTATTTCGGCAGGGAAAAAAAACCATGGCGCTTTTTCTTGTCGAGGGAGTTCTTCACAAGGAGCCCTCCAATGCCAGAGCTGCGGCTCTGACCGTTCGTCTCCGGCTTTTTTCGCATCCCGAGGAAGCCCTTCAGCTCTCGACAAGGCTCGAGGGCGATCCGGAGTACGCAGCCCTTATTGAATCGGTAGCCGTTATCGTCCGGCTGCTCTCGCTTCAGCAGGATGAACTTCCCGAAGATCCGGTTCGCAAGCGTTATTGCGGGGCCATCGGAAGCCTTGCAGACGAGCGATTCGATGAGGCGCTTGATGGTTTTATTTCGGTTATCCGCGAGAACCGATATTACGATGACGACAGTTCGCGAAAAGCATGTGTCGCCATATTCAGGTATCTCGGAGAAGATCACCAGATAACCGTTAAGCACAGGAAGGTATTCGACAGGGCGCTTTACTGAACCACATTCCATGCAGGAAAAACCGAAAATAGTGGTCGGCGTCGATCTTGACGGCGTGTGCGCCGATTTTTACGGGCGGATGCGCGAGATTGCCGCTGAATGGCTTGAAAAACCGTTGGACGATCTGCCGAAGGACGTCTCATATGGACTTCGGGAGTGGGGGGTTCATGACAGGAGCCAGTATGAAAGCCTGCACCGTTTTGCCGTGACCCAGCGGGAGCTTTTCAGCAGTATGCCCATGATTCCGGGGGCAAGAAAGTATCTTCGGAAGCTTTCGGACGAGGGCTACCGCATCCGGATCATCACGCACCGGCTGTTCATACATTATTTTCACGCATCATCGGTGCAGCAGACCGTCGAATGGCTCGACAGCCACGGCATACCTTACCGGGATCTCTGCTTCATGAAAGAGAAAGAGCAGGTCGGAGCGGATATCTATATCGAGGATTCCCCGGATAACGTGCTTCAGCTCCGCGAACGGGGACTCCATACCATCTGTTTTGCCAACAGCACCAATCTGCACATCGCAGCTCCGAGGGCGTTATCGTGGGAGCAGGCATACGCCATGGTTACCCAAAGGTTTCCGCTTCATGGCTCGAAGATGCCTGGCTGAGCGGTCGCTCACTCAGTCACATAGAAACAGGCGAATTTCAGATAACCGGTTTCCGGCATCGAAAGCAGAACGGGATGATCCGGGGGCTGTGAGTTTTTGTGAATCATCCTGAGCTGCCTGCCGGCAGAGAGGGCGGCCTGGTGAATCGCATTCAGGAAATCCTCTTCCGATACGTGATGCGAGCAGGAGGCTGTTGCAAGAAATCCGCCGGGTTTAACCAGTTGGAGACCAAGCTTGTTGAGTCTTTTATAGGCTTTCAGCGCAGCCGGCAGATTTTTCCGGCTTTTGGTAAAACTCGGGGGGTCGAGCACAACGATATCGAACTGTTCTTTTGCCTCCGTCATGGTATTGAGCAGGGAAAAGGCGTCCCCCGCGATCAGGCTGAAGTTGTCGAATCCGTTGAGCAGTGCATTTTTTTCCGCACGTTTGAGCGTTTCTTCGGAGATATCGAGCATAATGGCTGAATGGGCTCCGCCATGAAGCGCATTGAGAGCGAAACCGCCATCGTTGGTAAATACATCGAGTACGTCGGCTTTTTCTGAAAATGATCTGATGAACCTTCGATTTTCTCGCTGGTCAAGAAAAAATCCGGTTTTCTGCCCCTCATAGAGATCCACGTCGAAGCTGATTCCGGCATCATGAATGATCTGTCGGGTGTTCTCCCTTTCACCTTTGACGATATCCTTGTACAGGGGAAGGCCTTCCAGCTCGCGGAGCTGCGATTCGTTTCGCACGACAATCGCTTCCGGCTGCAGCAGTTCATCGATCACTTCGCTGACAAGCGGAAGGTGGCAATCCATTCCGGCAGAAAAAGCCTGAAGCACGACGACGCGGTTGAATCGGTCGATAATGAGTCCGGGAAGGCCGTCCGATTCGCCATGCACAAGACGCCATGCGTTAGTGTCGTCAAATCTGTAGATGGCTTCCCTGAGCCTGAGGGCTTCGGTTATTTTCTTTTTGAAAAATGCCCTGTCAGGCAACTCGCCCTGACGAGAAAGCATGCGGAAGGCAATGAGAGAGTGTGGATTGTAAAATCCCGTTCCGAGAGGTTTGCCGTCGTGGGTGAGGAGTCGCACGGTTTCTCCTGCGGCGATATTGTGCGGTACGGTCTGAAGTTCATTGCTGAAAACCCAGAGATGGCCTTTCAGCAATCGCCGTTGTTCTTTTGGTTTGAGACGGATGTCGTGCATGAATGGGAAAACGGCTTATTGTTTTACGAGCGGCGCTTGTTTACATTAAAAACAAAAATTTACTGTATTACAAACCCGCATCTGTCCCGCTTTCGGGGTACAGTGGGTCAATGTGTCATAAAACCCGGGATTCTCAAAACGGTAAATCCGCTCATCTTCTTTTTGGAGGAGCGACTTATCCTGGTCGGCGGCAGGTCAATCGCATGCCGCGGTCTGTGAATAATCAATAGTATTTCTTGTCTATGAGAAAATATTTCATCGTTCTGTTTGTTGCCCTGCTATTGAGTTTTCAGTACGGATGCGCGGATTTCGAAACCGTTACCAGAAGCGAGCTTCCGGATCGTTCAACTGAGCTTACCGGGGAACTTGCCGAACTTTACCGCAGTGTTGCCGAAGCGTCTCCTTTCGTACACTCGCTTGACGGTTATGCAGATGTCACCATACGGACTCCGAAGAAGCGCGAGCGTGTCTACTGCAATATTCAGCTTGCGCGGCATAAGGAATCGAGGATGATCGTTTCAGCAGGACTCTTTGGATGGCCGGTCGCAGATCTCTATTTCGGCAGGGATTCCCTGTTTGTGCACGACATGATGGGCAACAAGTTGCTTGCCGGCCGGAACAGCGAGAAAAATCTGGAAAAAATCATCGGTATGCCGTCGGGTTACCGTTTGCTGTCCGAATCCATGCTTGGTCTGGTGATTCTTGATGAGCCGGTCGAACGGGCTGCAAGGGTGAGGAAAGGTCATGGGAGGGTCATGTATACGTTCGAAGGGGTCGATATGGTCAGGGATGTTGTTATCGATCCTGAAAACGGGACGCTGACCGAACTGCTGCTCCGGAATCAGGCCGAAGGCATAACTACAAGAATATCTTTCAGGAATTTTCAGTCTTTCTCGTTTGACGGGCTTACCACGCTCATTCCGCGGCAGATAGAAATGGAGTTGTCGGGAAGCGGTGCACAAGAGGATAAAGCATACCGGCTTATCATCGATTACGATAAGCGTACCATCAATCCCGAACAGCTTTCCATCCGGTTCGTACGCCCCAAAAAAGCAAGGGTGATAAGTCTTGACGATATTGATGTTCTTCCCTGGATGTGAGGGGAGGGAGGAGACAGGAGGAGAGTGGGTAGTGGGTAGTGGGTAGTGGAGAGTGGAGAGTGGAGAGTGGAGGGGCTGTCTTTCCCGGTCTTTGATTGTCGGTGTTCGTCTGTGACAGTGCGGTGTTCCGTGTCGAGGGACAATGCGGTAAAACCGGAATCGGACAGGTCGTACCTGTCCGATTCCGGTTTTATGTACCGGGTACTTATTTCGCTGCCTGGTAGTTGGCTTCGGCGAACTCCCAGTTGAGCAGGTGTTCAATGGTTGCAGCCACATAATCGGGCCTGCGGTTCTGATAGTCGAGATAATAGGCGTGTTCCCAGACATCGACGCAAAGCAGCGGGGTCTGGCCCGCGGTAAGGGGGGTCTGGGCGTTGCCTGTTTTAACCACTTTCAGTGTGTCGTTATCCGATACAAGCCATGCCCATCCGCTTCCGAACTGGGTTGCTGCCGCGGCTTTAAGTTCCTCTGCGAACTTGTCGAAACTGCCGAAATCCTCGTCGATTTTAGCGGCAAGCGTGCCAGAAGGTTTTCCTCCTCCGTTCGGAGAGAGGCAGTTCCAGTAGAATGAGTGGTTCCATGCCTGGGCTCCGTTGTTGAATATTCCGATTTTTGCCGGATCGTTAACGGCAGCTGCGATCACTTCTTCAATGCTCTTCGAGTCGAACGGGGTTCCTGCCACGAGGTTGTTGTAGTTGTTAACGTATGCGGCATGGTGCTTTCCGTAGTGGAACCCGATTGTTTCAGCTGAAATATGAGGTTCGAGAGCGGTTTCTGAGTATGGAAGGGCAGGTTGCTGATATGCCATGGTTATATGATTGGTTTAGGTTGTGCGTGATGAGATTGACAGGTGAAGAAGTGAATTAAAATTTTTAAACTTGATAAGCATTGTTTTAGTTTCTTTCCTTGTAAAAAAATAAGCAAAGACGTTTTTTCGATGGATCTTCAATGCCTGTTCCGGCCTTTATCGGTACGCATCCATGCCGCCCTCCTGATGGTCGTGCTGCTTGCTCTTTCCTTTTCAGGATGCCGTCCGTCCGGCTTTGACGGACTTGATGAGGTCGATATCCGTTTCGCTGCGTTTTACAGCGATTATCTGGTTGCTGCCGGGGTGACTTCCCGCGACGAGGAGGTAGTGCTTGCGCCGCTTTCGACGGCGTCGATGCAGAGTATGCTTGCCAGACATTCAATAACTCCGGAGGTTTTTCGAAAACGCATCCAACTCTATGGGGAGCAACCCGAACGTTGGAAAAAGGTTATTGCCCTGGTTCGCTCGAATGTGTGGAAAAAATCGCCATGAGGAGAACCGGCCCGTTTATCATAGGTGTCACCGGAGGCATCGGCAGCGGAAAATCGACAGTCTGCCGTTTTCTTTCAGGAATGGGTTTCGCTCTGTTCGAAGCCGACAGGATTGCCAGGGAGTTGCAGCAATCCGATCAGGATATCGTCTCGGGCATAAGAGAGCTGTTCGGTTTTGATATCTATACCACAGACTCCTCGGGAGTTCTGGTGCTCGATCGTCGCCGGGTAGCCGCCGAAGTGTTCTCTGACAGGGAAAAGCTCGATGCATTGAATGCGCTGGTACATCCGAAGGTGTACGATGCATTCGAAAACGTCCGTCTGCAGGCAGCCGGTCAGGGTATCGGGGTGCTTGTCAAGGAGGCGGCCATACTCTTCGAGAGCGGTATGACCGGAGATCTCGATCTGATAGTTGTTGTTGCTGCAAATATCCCGCTCAGAATACAGAGGGCTGCGGCAAATGGTCTCGGAAGCCCCGAAGAGATTCGGAGGAGGATCGCCGCCCAGTGGCCCCAGGAGCGTCTCATCGAAAAGGCGGATTATGTCATATACAATGAAGGGACCCTCGATGATCTCTACAGGGAGACCGAAAAGCTCTATGGATTCATCATGCAGAGGATTGCTGACGGGGAGCGATAACCCTGGACAGTTCAGGCAGTGAAACTGCGTATCGGTATGAGGTGTCGCTGTGGGAATCCGCGAACTCTTCGTACCGGTGAATGATGCCGAATTTTTTTGCCTTTGCAGAAAACAGCCTGTGGCCGAACTGAAGATTGTACTCGTCGAGAGAGCCGCAATCGAGGTAGAGCAGGTTCAGCGAGCGCAACGCTGCGCGGTGGCTTTCAATATCAAGCATTGCAAGAGGATCGAAAGAAATCCATGTTGTCCATACATCATCGATGATTTCGCAGGTAAACGGATCGAACGGAAGTTTCATGTTTTCAGGTACCGGCTTGTCGCTCTCAGGCGAATAGGCGGCCGCCATGGCGATTATGTCGAGCAGTACGAACTCATGTCGAGGTTTTTTCAGTGCCGACTCGTAGGCCGCCATGAACGCCGATATGCTTCCGCCGTACCGTTCGAGCACTCTTGCCGCAAGCGGAAAATTCGGCTTGTAGCAGAGTTCGAAATTCATGTCGCCACTGTGGCATGCCGCTGCGCCAAAGCACTCAGGATGTTTCATGGCAAGCCTGAGTGCTCCGAATCCTCCGGACGACTTTCCGGCAATCGCACGGTGCTCTCTTTCGGGGATCGTTGCGAAGGTGCTGTCGATAAAGGGTATCAGCTCGTCTGCCAGATAGGTTTCGTAGTTTCCGGTTGCCGAGGAATCGACGTATTGCGATCCTCCGTACCTCGTCATGCAGTCGGGCATGACGAGCATGCACTCGGGCATCCGGCCGGAGGCAATAAGCTGTTCTGCCATTTCCGGAACCGTCGGTTTACCGAAGCTGTAGTTCATGAAACTTGTGCCGGTAGACGCGAAGCCCGAAAGCAGATAAATCACCGGAAACCTTTTTATGCCGTCGTATGACGGAGGCAGATAGACAGGCACGTACCGTTCGGCAGGGTCGCCCGCAGGATTTCCGGCGAGAGTGACGCCGGGAACGGCAGCAAACGTTACCGCGGGGCGGCTGTGTGACGGAAGGTTCATGAATATTTCAAAGCGTTGTTTTTCCGGTTCACGTACGATGATATCCAGATACTGAGCTCGTAGAGCAGGATCATCGGAATGCCGATTACCAGCTGGGTTACAAGATCGGTAGAAGGGGTGACGATAGCGGCTACTATCAGAAGGGTCACGATAGCGTGTTTTCGATAGAATCGCATGAAAGCCGGCGTCAGCAGCCCGATTTTCGACAGGATATAGGAAATGAACGGCAATTCGAAAACCAGGCCGGTAGTCAGAAGCGCTCCCATGACGAAGCTGATATAGTCCTGGACGGCGATATTGTTTGCTATGAGCGTTGAACCGAATCCTGCGAAAAATGTCAGGGATATCGGAAGAAATACGAAGTATCCGAAAGCGATACCGGCAAAAAAACAGAGCGAAATGAACAGGATCACAAAACGGGATGCCTTCCGTTCGTTCTCATGCAGTCCGGGTTCAACGAATTTCCATATCTGATAGGCAATGAAGGGGAACGATCCCACGAATCCGGTAAAAAAAACCACCTGGAGATAGAGCGATATCTGTCCGTAAGGCACAAGGTTCTGCAGGGTGATGGTGTCGCTGCTCCTTTTGAGCGGACCAATGAGTACTTCATTGACCAGGGTGTCGGAAAATACAGCCGCCAGCGCAGTGACTGCAAGCAGCGCTATGCCGGCTTTGATCAGTCGGGCACGGATTTCGTCGAGATGGCCGATGAAGTTCATCTCACCCTCATCCGTTGCGGCCTCATCGGTATTTTCGTTTCCGCTCTCTTCTCTTGTGAGGTTGTCGCGATGAGCGGATGGTTCCCCGGTGTAAGGCCGGGGATCTCCGTGATCCGTCTGTTCAGGCATGGAAGCCCCTTCAGCGGTCAATGAGGTGTTTTCGTCAGAAGGCTCGGAGTCCCGGCCCGTATGTTTTGTCGATTCGAGTTCAAGCGTCATGTTTCAGCGTGCATGAGGATAAAAAGGTTCAGTCATGCAAAAAAAGGAAGTGCCACGAGAAAACATAGCAACAAAGCTGCAAGTACCAAAAATATTGATCTTTTTAACTTCAGTCAAACCGGCGGATCCGGTTTTCGGCAGTGTTTGATTGGTTATTTCATACGCTACGGTTATACTTGTTGATATACAGGCGATTGTTTTTCAGGAAAAGGAAATAATCTATACATTTGCCTGTTGTTCAAGACGGCAGACAGGCAGATAAACAAGCATGGTATCGCATACTGAGTGAATATTCGGGATGTAACAGCATCGGTAGCCGATGAGATAGATATTTTTCAGCAGAAGTACAGAACCGTTCTGCATTCGAGCAATACTCTCGTCGATAAGGTCAGCCGTTACGTGCTGCGTCAGCAGGGCAAGCAGATCCGACCCGCCCTTGTTCTGCTCTCTGCAGCCGCATGCGGTGGTATCGGCGAGTCCACCTATCGTGCGGCCATCATGGTGGAACTGCTCCATTCCGCCACGCTCATCCATGACGACGTTGTCGATGGTGCCGAGATGCGACGGGGAATCGCATCGATCAATGCCCTGTGGAAAAACAAGATATCGGTTCTGATCGGCGATTATCTTCTCTCGAAGGGTCTGCTTTATTCGCTCGATCACAGGGACTACACTTCGCTGCATACGGTTTCGGAGGCCGTTCGCAGGATGAGCGAAGGCGAGATCCTGCAGATACAGAAAACCCGAAGTCTCGATATATCCGAAGAGGACTATCTCAGCGTTATTTCGGACAAGACAGCTTCACTCATAGCCTCATCCTGTGCAATGGGAGCGGCAAGCGCAACCGATGATGCGTCGAAGATAGCGGCCATGAAAAATTACGGCGAGTATATCGGACTGGCTTTCCAGATACGTGACGATCTGCTCGACTATACCGGGGATTCGAAAAAAACCGGCAAGCAGATGGGAATCGATATCAAGGACAAGAAAATAACCTTGCCGCTTATTTATGCGCTCCGCAACTCTCCGCCTTCGGAACAGAAAAAAATCCGGTCGATTCTGAAGAGTTCGAAAAAGCGGGCGGTCAAAAGCGACGATGTGATCGCTTTCGTCAAGAGCAAAGGCGGGCTTGAGTATGCTGCCACTGTTGCTGAAGGATTTGCTTCGAAAGCTGTCGGGTCTCTCGGTGGCTTTCCGGAGAGCGAGATTAAAACATCCCTTCTGAACCTTATGGATTTTGTTATGAAACGGCAGCATTAGCCCTGCGACTGAGCCGACAGGAAACCGGATAAGCCTTATAACAGAATTATTATAACCAGTTGCAATGAAGAAAGCCGTATTGATCGTTCTTGCCGCATCAGCCCTGCTTGTGCTGTTCGACAGGATACTTATGCCGTTGTATATTTCGCAGGGAAAGACGAATACTGTTCCCGAAGTTACCGGTATGTCATACGAGGATGCCGAGCGCGAACTTCGCCGAGCGGGATTCGAAGCAAAGAAGAGTTACAATGTCAAATATCTCGGCAGGGTAGATGCAGATGAGGTGCTTTCCCAGATGCCTCTGGCCGGTTCGGCGGTAAAGCCGGGCAGAACGGTCTATCTGGTTGTGAACAGACAGGACAGGCCGACTTTTCAGATGCCGGATCTTTATGGAAGGCCAGAGTTCGATGTCCGCCAGACGCTTGCCCGTCTCGATATGACGCTCGATGATGTGCAGATCGGTACGGTCACAAGTCCGGAAGAAGACGGACGGATTATCAGTCAGTCGATTCCTGTCGGTACACTCGTGAAATCGGGAACTTCTGTTTCAGTCATCGTCGGCAAGCTCGAGGTTCAGCCCGAAGGATTCCGGAAGATCGTTGTTCCCGATGTGCTCGGGATGTCGCTCTCTGATGCGCAGCAGATAATGGATGGAAACGGACTTTCGACAGGAAAAATCACCTATGAATATTCCGCGATTCTGGTGCCTAATACCGTTATCAGTCAGAAACCCGGTGCCAATGCTTATGTTTCGCCGGGAATGCCTGTCGATCTGATTGTCGTGACCACATCGGAGTGAACTTCAGCGAACAGCAAGAGGTCTACCGGTAATTTGCTTTTTTGTATTCTTCCCTAAGGTCTTTTATGCCGGTAGTCCTGTCGTTCCCATCGCTTATGAATCCGAAGTATTCTAGAATGATGCGGATAACCAGCCATAGGCCGGCAAACAGTATCCGGATCGATCCTGTCAGATCGCTTATCAATGCTTTCATTCTCCTGGTTTAGACTGCTGACGAAAAGGAGGCGGTCTCATAAGCCGTCAGCGCCGTTCCTGAAGTATCCGGAACGGCGCCTTCAGTAAAGCAAACCTGAAAAGGGATCGAGGCGATTTTTTCCTTGCTTTTGAGACAGTTATTGTACAATACTTCGTCCGGAATGGATGCTCAGTCTGTCAGAGAGTCTTCCGCTTCCTTCCAGTCCTCTGCATCGGAACCGTGCGGGCGTCCTTTCTGTTCCCACTTGAAATAGGCGGCCAGTCTGATCTGCTCCTCTCTTGCCAGCACATCTACCACTTTGGGCTGAACGGCAGGTTCATCGGTTGTCTTCTTTTTCGAAGGGGTTTTTTTTACCGGTTTATCGACTTTTTCAACGGTATCCGGGCTTTTTTTTGTAGTTTTTACGGTGCTTTTTTTTGCTGCCGGTTTATCCGTTTTCTCCTGTTCTGCTGCTTTTTTGGCCATGGTCAATGATCCTCTTGAGTGATGGTTATGTGTATGACAATATGATGGTTGCCGGAATGCAATGTCGAAAATGTACAAAATATTTTCCTTTCACGCCGGTACGGTCGTTATCTTTTTCCTGCTTGGAACAATACCGCTCCCTAAAAGATTGCAGATATGAAATTATTCGGAGATGGCGATGCAGTCCGGCGTCGTATCAGGGCTGTTCTCTACGCCCTGTTGCGCAGGACGACGTTTTCCGGAGGTGGCCCGCAGCAGTTTTTCAGAATGACTCTCGACTCTTTTCAGGCGAAGCTTAATCTGAATCAGGATATTCCGTTTCTTTTCGTTGCGGTGTTCGTGGGACTTATTACCGGTTATGTCGCCGTCGTGTTCCACGAATCCATTCTGTTTATCAGTTCCCTGCTTTTTTCCGGTCGGTCTTTTTCGGCCGTGCCCGATTTCAGCAGCCCGCACGATATGTTGCTGCTGCCTCTCCTGCCGGCAGCGGGCGGTCTTATTGTGGGTCTTTACAATGCCTTTGTCGTCAAGGATAAGCCTGCACACGGGCTTGCGTCGGTCATCAAGGCGGTTGCCCAGAAAGACGGTATATTGGGACGCCATCTCTGGATTCACCGTACCATTACCTCGGTCATCAGTATCGGTACGGGAGGCGGCGGCGGCAGAGAGGCTCCTATTGCCCAGGTTGGTGCAGCGCTTGGTTCTTCGCTTGCCCAGAAGATGAAGTTCAATGCCGGCCGGACAAGATCGCTGCTTGGTTGCGGAGCGGCCGCAGGACTTGCCGCGGTATTCAACGCGCCTCTTGGCGGCGTGATGTTTGCCGTCGAGGTCATTCTCGGCGATTTCAGCGTCCATACTTTCAGCCCGATTGTCGTTGCCGCCGTGGTCGGTACTGTGATTTCCCGGAGCTTTCTGGGCAACAACTCGACTTTTCAGGTTCCCGAATACAGCCTCATATCGAATATGGAACTTGTTCTCTACTTCATACTCGGGGTGCTGGCCGGTCTTTCGGCTGTTCTGTTCATAAGGATATATTATACCATAGAGGAGGGGTTCGCACGAATCGAAAAACGTTTCGGTATTCCGGCCTGGGCAATGCCGGCCTTTGGCGGACTGCTTTGCGGCATTCTGTGTCTCTGGCTTCCCGCACTTTACGGATTCAGTTATGAGGTGATCGAGCGGGCGCTGAACGGAGATGTGTCGTGGGAAAACATGGCTGGAGTCTATCTGCTCAAGCCTGTCGTTGCCGCTTTTACAGTAGGATCGGGTGGCTCGGGAGGTATGTTCGCTCCGGCAATGAAAATGGGAGCCATGCTTGGCGGTATGTTCGGGAATATGGTCAACGAAATCTTTCCCGGCATGACCGCGGCCTCGGGGGCCTATGCTCTGGTGGGTATGGGCGCATTGACAGCAGGCATCATGCGTGCGCCCATTACGGTCATACTCATTCTTTTCGAGATTACCGGGCAGTATGAAATCGTGCTGCCCATCATGTTTGCAGCAGTGACGGCTTCGATCGTGGCACGTCTGACCTATCGCCATACCATGGAAACCTATGTGCTCGAAAAAGAAGGCGTGAAAGTGGGCTTCGGCATTGCGCTCTCCATTGCCGGCAATATCAGCGTTCGCGATATCATGCGAAAAAATTTCATCCGGTTTACCGATGTTACCAGGGTCGAGCAGATTCTCGACGTGTTTTACAATACGCCGGAATCCAACTTTTTCGTCATTACCGAAGATGGCCGTTTTGTCGGCATGATCCGTCTCGAAGAGATGGGCATTCTTCTCGGGGAGGGTCCATTTACCGGCCTTATCGCTGACGACGTGGTGAAAAAGGACGTTCCCGTGCTTTCCTCCAATGCGAAACTCGATGAAGCGCTCAAGCTCTTCGAAATCTCCGAGTATACAGTATTGCCCGTAGTCGATCACGAGAACGGGAGACTGCTCGGAATCCTCAAGCAGGATGAGGCATTTTCATATTATCGCAAACAGATGAACATCTATGGCTCCGATCGCATGGAGTCATCCGCCGGTTGATATTCAGGTTTTACGTGCAGTGCCGATAATGACCAGAAGAATGGTGATTGCCTGAATGATCATGAAGATATCTCTGGGTACATAGGCCCCGACGGCCAGTCCGCCATACTCGAGAAATCCGAAGAAGAGTGCGGCCGGCACGATCCAGAGCGGGTGGGCTCCGGCCAGCAGAGCAACCGCAATGCCGCTGAATCCTATTCCCGCGGTCATGCCGGTTTCATAATAATGCTTGTAACCGGAAACGAGATTCATTGCGCCAAGACCGGCAATGGCGCCTGCCGCGCCCATTACCGCCAGAATATAGCGTTTACTCCCGATGCCCGCATACGATGCGGCATCCGGTTGCGCCCCGACGGCGCGAAGTTCGTATCCGGCGCGCGTGCGGAACAGGAAGAGCGAGGAGAGGATTGCGACGGCAATGGCGCCGAAGATGGATACGTTCAGGGGAGAACCCCGGAAAATTCCCGCGATTTCGTCCAGTCCCGGCAGCATGGATGAACTGCCTGTTTCCGCAGTGTGTTCCGTAGAAGGAACGGCAAAATGGCTGGTGAGCAGATATCCGATCAGTGCCTGGGCGATGAAGTTCAGCATGATGGTGGAAATCACCTCGTTTACACCGAAACGGACCTTGAGAACGCCGGCCGAAGCGCCCCATATTCCTCCTGCTGCCATGGCTGCGCATGCCGTAAGCGGCACGGCCGCAATCGGAGGCAGTGACGACGGAAGCATCGCACCTGTCACGGCTGCCGAAAATGCCGCAACCTGCAACTGACCTTCACCGCCGATATTGAAGAGCCTGGCCTTGAAGGGTAGCGCAACGGCAAGACCGGTAAAAATCAGGGTGGTTGTTTTGAAGAGTACCTGGCCCGTGCCGTAGCCGGATCCGAGCGTTGCGTTGAAGAGCCTGCCGACAATCTCTGACGGATCGCGTCCGGTCATGAAGATGATTGCCATGCCGGACAGGCCGGCAGCGGCGACGGCGGCGAAAGGAATGAAGATGCGACGGATTCTGGTTTTCATGCGGCAGGCAGGGAATCAGGTAATGTGCAATCCGATTTCATGTTCGAAGGCTTCTTCATCGGTTCTTCCTTCAGCGACCTCCTCTTCGGTGAATACTTTTCTCAGGGAGCCGTTGTACAGACACCCGATTCTGGTCGAAAGCGTTATCAGTTCATCGAGTTCTGACGAAATCAGGAGGACGGCGACTCCCTTGTCACGCGTTTCGATGATGCTGCGGTGAATAAGCTCAATAGCTCCGATATCTACTCCCCGGGTCGGTTGAGCGAGGATGAGCAGCTTCAGTGCCGGTCTGTCGAGTTCCCTTGCGACCACCACCTTCTGCTGGTTTCCGCCGGAAAGAGAACCGAGCGATTGCTTATGGATATCGTCGAACCTGATGTCGTAGCGTTCCGCAAGTTCCCGCGCATAAGCGTCGAGCGTTTTCCGGTCGAAGCCGGCGCCTTTCCGGAAGCGTTGTTCACGCTGCCTTCCGAACAGAATGTTTTCGGTGACGCTGAAGCTTCTTATGACGGCATGTTTCAGCCGGTCCTCAGGAATGTGCGATACGCCCAGCGATGCGATTTCTGCCGGGCTTTTGCCTGTAATGATTGTGCCGTCGAGCCGGATGGTGCCGGATAAAGGGTTTTTCCTGTCATTGAGACCGCAGAGAATCGAGAGCAGTTCGCTCTGTCCGTTGCCTTCGACACCTGCAATACCGAAAATTTCGCCGGCTCGAACCGTAAAACTCAGATTGTCGAGTTTCATTGCCCCTTTTTGGGTTCTGCAGCAGAGCTTATCGACAGCGAGCAGAGGCTTTAACGGCGCCGGAGCGGGATTTTCAACCCTGAGCAGTACATTGCGCCCAATCATCATCCGGGCGAGTTCCGTTTTCGATGTGTTTCGACATTCCACTGTGCCGGTCACTTCTCCTTTTCGCATGACGCTCACCCTGTCGGCAAGGGAAAGCACCTCATCGAGCTTGTGAGTGATGATCAGGATGGTTTTGCCTTTATCGCGCAGAGAGCGCAGCACGGCAAAGAGACGGTCGGTTTCCTGCGGCGCAAGGACTGCGGTCGGTTCATCGAGAATGAGGATTTCGGCTTTCCGGTAAAGTACCTTGAGAATCTCCACCCGCTGTTCCTCTCCCACAGAGAGCGAGCCGGTCAACGCCTCCGGATCCACCGGCATACCATAGCGTTCGGAAAGGATTCTGATCGATTCGGCGGTTTTTTTGAGGGAAATCGATGCGAAGAGAGCCTTCTCTTCGGCTCCGAGCATGATGTTTTCAGCAACGGTAAATGTCGGAACGAGCATGAAATGCTGGTGTACCATGCCTATGCCAAGAGCGATAGCGTCCTTTGGGGAGTTCATCGACACGGTTTTTCCATTAACGGCTATCGAGCCGCTGTCCGGACGGTACAAGCCGTAAATCATTTTTGCCAGCGTGCTTTTTCCGGCGCCGTTCTCTCCTGCTACGGCATGGATGCTCCCTTTCGGTATCGTGATCGAAACGTTTCTGTTCGCTGCGACTGTTCCGAATTTTTTCGATACGCCCGATAGCCTCAGGGCTTCCTGCGTCATGCTCATCAGACCCAGCTGATAACGGTCTTGATTGCCTCCTTGCTGTCGAGCGCGATACGGTAGGCAAGTTCGTACTGGCTGACCTGAAAGACATTCGTGAAAAACTTTTCCGTATCGAGCATTTCGCTGTCAAGGAGGGCATTGGCTTCCTTGATATGGGCGAGGGTCGTTATGCTGGAGCAGAAAATCGCCGGTTCCTTGTGCTGGATCAGCCGGTAATCGTACGCCATCACCTCATAATTGCCCATGAGCAGCACCTTCGCACGTGGTTTGAGGAGGCGTATGGATTTTTCTATCATCAGAATCCGTCCGGTCGTCTCGATCACCAGATCGTATCGGTCGTTGAATTCCGGAGTGAAGTCACCGATTTCAAATGCGATATTTCCGGCATGGGAGAGTTGTCCCCTGATACCGAACGTTTCCACGGCGTCGACCAGCAGGCACCCTTTATTGTGCAGAAGCTCCGAGACCATCAGCCCGACCGAGCCGAGGCCGAGGATGAGAATCCGCGACGAGGTGTCAAAGGAAACCTTCTCAAGAGCGCTGATGACATAGGCAACCAACCCTGTAAGCAGATCCCTGTGGATCGGCTGCCGTCCGAGGGGAAGAACGTTGCTGGCGGAGGTTGGTATCAGTTCCGCGTGGCATCCGTAATAGGGTTTTGCTCCGCTCCATCGGTCGCCAAGGAACGTATAGACAAAATCTCCGGCCTGCAGACCACGGGCATCAGGGCCGGCTTCGACAATCTGCCCTATCGATTCGCTGCCGGTTATGATCGGGTATTCGATCACCCTGTGCGATACCGGTTTGTTGGTCAGGAGCAGGCGGTCGTGACCTGGCGTGATGGTGCTTGCGATGGTTTTGACCAGCAGATCGCCAGGCTTTCCGGTATCATAGGTGACAGTCTGCAGTTTGAGTTTGTTGGCTTTAGGCAGTACGATTGCTGTTGCTTCGCCCTTCATGGCAGAGAGGAGTTGGTTACTTCGGAAAAACTGTATGCATTTATGGCGTCATAACGGAGCTCAGCGCCCAGGAGATGAAACTGATGGCAATCGAACCCGCAACCGCCCACCAGAATCCGTCAACGGAAAATCCATCGACAAGAGCCGCCGAAAGCTGCAGCAGCAGGGCATTGATAACCAGCAGGAAGAGACCGAGCGTGACAATGATGAACGGAATGGATAACAAAACCATGACCGGTCTGAGCACGGCATTGACGAATCCCAGTATCAATGCCACCACGATGGCCGCTCCGAAATTTCTGATATGTATGCCGCTGAACAGATGTGCCGTCGCATAGACCGCCAGAGCGTTGATAAGCCAGAGAACAAGAATTCTGAGCATGGCTGTTTCTGTTTAAGGTTAACACGTTTTATAATTTAAACAAACGGAAAACCAAAACGAAAAGCGTGCGGAAAGCCTATGCGATGCCAAGGTGCGATAGCGCCTCCTGCAAGGTACTGCTTCCGGCAATGGCGATCGGCAGTTTTTTTACCGACGGCTTCAGTTCCCGGGTATTGGCTTCGGGCAGCACGATTCGCCGGAACCCGAGATGTGCGGCTTCGCGGATGCGACGCTCGCTGTCGCTGACCGCTCTGATCTCGCCGGCAAGGCCTATTTCGCCGCAGCAGACCGTCGAAGCATCTACCGGCAGGTCGGTCAGTCCGGAGGCTATTGCAGCAGCGATACCGAGGTCTGCTGCAGGTTCGACGAGTTTCAGTCCGCCGGCTATCTTGACGAATACGTCCTGTCCCCAGGTCTGCAAGCCGAGACGTTTTTCAAGCACTGCAAGAATGATGGACATGCGCTTGAGATCGAAGCCGGTACTGATGCGCTGCGGCATGGCGTATCCGGTTTTCGACACAAGGGCCTGCACCTCGACGAGCAGTGCCCTCGATCCTTCTATGCCTGCCAGGATGGAGTTCCCGGGAACGCCGCTTATGCGTCCCGAAATGAAGAACTCCGAAGGGTTCCGTACCTCTTCAAGGCCGTTCTCCTCCATGCGGAACACGCCGATTTCGTTGGTTGAGCCGAACCGGTTTTTCACCGAACGGATGATCCGGTATCGCTGATACCCTTCGCCCTCGAATTGCAGTACGGTATCGACCATATGCTCAAGCGCTTTCGGGCCGGCAAGCGATCCTTCCTTGGTGATATGGCCGATAATCATGAGGATCACGTTCTGTTGCTTCGCCTTTCGGATCAGCATGGCTGCGCTCTCCCGGATCTGGGTGATGGTGCCGGCCGAACTCTGGTACTCTCCCGTATAGACCGTCTGGATGGAATCGACGATAACGAGTCCGGGTTTCTGCTGTTCGATGGCGGCAATGATCCGTTCCACGTTAACTTCCGGCACGAGCAGGAGGTTTTCAGCCCTGATGCCGAGTCTTCCGGCCCGCTCGCGGATCTGGTTCGGAGATTCCTCGCCGGAGATATAGAGTACTTTTGCGGGAGCTATCCTGGGAGCGAGCTGCAGCATCAGGGTCGATTTTCCGATTCCGGGCTCTCCTCCGACAAGCACCGCGGAAGCCTGCATGAGGCCTCCGCCGAGCACGCGGTCAAGCTCTCCGATTCCGGTAGAGTGCCGTGTGAATTCCGATGGCTCTACATCGAGCAACCGCTGCATGACGGGTAGGGCGACCGATTCCGTGCGTTTTTTCCGCCCGCTCTCTTCGGGTGCCTCCCGGATTTCCTGCAAGGTTCCCCAACTCTGGCATTCGAAGCACTTGCCCTGGTATTTCAGTGCAACTGCACCGCAAATGCTGCAGACATAGCGGACGCCGGTTTTGGCCATTTCGTATTACTGCAGACCGTTGGCGCGTTCGAAGGACTGCAGCGTGTTCTTCAGCAGCATGGCGATGGTCATCGGTCCCACGCCGCCCGGAACGGGGGTCATGGCTGACGCCACATCGCACAGCCCCTCGTAATCAACGTCGCCGACAAGCCTGCTGCCGCTTTTCGTCGTCGGATCGTCTATACGGTTGATGCCGACATCGATCACCACGGCACCGGGTTTCACCATATCGGCGGTAATGAAGCGCGCCTTGCCGATCGCGGCTATAAGGATGTCCGCCTGCCGGGTGTAGGAGGGGATGTCTTTCGTCGCCGAATGGCATATGGTGACCGTGCAGTTGGTTGCCTCGAGTTTCTGCAGCATGAGGTTCGCCATCGGTTTGCCGACGATGTTGCTGCGGCCGACAACGACGCAGTGCTTTCCTTTGGTTTCGATGCCGTATCGTCCGAGAAGTTCGAGAATGCCATACGGAGTGCAGCTGACAAAGCATTTGTCGAGATGTCCCATAACCAGCCGGCCAAGGTTTTCGGGGTGGAAGCCGTCTACATCCTTTGCCGGATCGATGGCAAGCGTCACGGCGAATTCGTCGATCTGTTCAGGCAAAGGCTGCTGCACGAGGATGCCGTGAACATCCGGATCGTTATTGAGTTCTTCTATCTTTGCGAGCAAGTCTTCCCGGGAGGTCGATGCCGGCATTTCGACAACGGTCGAATTCATGCCGATTTCCAAGCACGATTTGGCCTTGTTGCGTACATATACCTGCGAGGCAGGATCTTCCCCGACGATGATTACGGTCAGCCCCGGTACCTTTCCGGTTGCTGCACGGTTTTCGTCAACGCGGACTTTCATTTCAGCTTTCAGGTCGCTGGAGACCTTTTTTCCGTCGATAATCAGCATGATTGCTCTGTATTCAATGAAAAAGTTGATGATAAACCATTTCGTAAACCCTAAAGATATGCTTTATCGCTCTATTGCTGAAACCTGTTTTTTTGTCTCGTCGCATTTGCAGAAAAGACATGTATGCGAACTCCGTGAAGTACCGTGCCGAAACCCGAAAAAGAGTGCAGGGCAGGATCGGTAAACCGGTATTCGTCACCTTTTCCCTTTTTTTCGTCTATCGATGCCTTCGTTGCATGGCCCCTGATTCATGGGTGATTGAACATGAATAGAAAATGGAATTGGGCATTATAGAGTCAGTGACGCTGTCATTGCGGCCGTGCTTTTTTCGATCTTTTCCAAAGTTTGTTAGATTTGTGCCCCTGATCGTCCCCGTAACGAGCAATCCTGACAATAGAGAAAACGAAATAGCCATGAAACTTGTATCGATAGGCAATGTACTTATTGATCCCGATCTGTTGCAGGCCGAGTTCGCCTGCGACCTGCAGGTATGCAGGGGCGCCTGTTGCGTTGAGGGCGAACTCGGGGCACCGCTCAGACCCGAAGAGGCACTGCAGCTCGAGGAGACTTTCGGGCAACTTATGCGCATGCTGCCCGAAAAGAACCGCAGAAGCCTCCATCGTTACGGCGCCGTGGAGGTTTACCAGGGCATGCAGTACACACGGACTGTCGAAGCCCGCGAGTGCGTTTTCGCCTTGGTTCGTGACGGCATTACGCTCTGTGCCGTCGAAGTTGCATGCCGCGAAGGATTGATCGATTTCGAAAAGCCTCTATCCTGCAGGCTTTTTCCTGTCAGGGTACGCAGGAAATTCGGTCTCGACCATCTCGTTTACGAACGGCACCAGATGTGCCGTTCGGCAAGAAATCACGGTAAGGAACGCAGGATCAGACTTGTTGATTATATTGGTGATGCGCTGGAAAGTGCTTATGGCGCCGAATGGCTTGAGAGCCTGAAAGATTTTG
>Ga0194126_10002545_pt1 | contig 29530 bp, 30 predicted proteins | sample TA2KigC150mmetaG_FD_148641 | JGI IMG/M metagenome (GOLD analysis project Ga0194126, IMG submission 148641) | Freshwater microbial communities from Lake Tanganyika, Tanzania - TA2015035 Kigoma Deep Cast 150m | ecosystem: Environmental > Aquatic > Freshwater > Lake | place: Tanzania: Lake... | reverse complement strand
TCAACAAGGAAAAAATAATTGTCATATTCGGTCTGGTATTTAATCATGTTTTTAATATTGCCATGCAGATGTCCAAGGTGAAGTTTTCCGGTCGGCCTGAAACCGGTCAGCATTATTTTTTTCATTAACTTTATACCTTTTTTATATAGTTTATTAATATAAAAGTAAAATTATAATAAATTCAAAGTCCAAATAAAACTCAGGTATATTTTTTCTGTTGCCCACAATAATGGTATTCTTGCAAAATAAAATAAAGCAAAAATTATAAAAAAGCCAAATCTTCCAATGCTAATATATCTATACATGGCATTTCCAGGAAGAAAAGTCGCAAGTATATTTGAGCCATCAAGAGGTGGTATTGGTAAAAAATTAAAAATACCTAAAATAATATTTATAAAAATTGCATAGTTAATAATCTTACAAAAAAACACTAAAAAAATATTTAAAGCTCCAGAGGTAATAATAGATTCACGACCTAATACATTTTCTGATATTTTTTCTGATATTTTTAATAATTCCAAATAAATTGGATTTTGAGAAATTTTTATCAAAAAAATATATAAACCAAGAAAACACCCTAAAATAAATGCTATTAAAAAATTAGTTACTGGTCCGGCAAGAGAAGAATACCTTATACCTTTCCTGTAATTCCTGAAACGAGAGGGATTTATAGGAACTGGTTTAGCATACCCAAAAACGAAACCTGTTCTAAACAATATCAAAATTAATGGCAATAATATGCTGCCAAAAATATCTATATGCGCAACGGGGTTTAATGTCAGGCGGCCGAGGTTGCGCGCTGTTGGATCCCCGCTTTTAAAAGCTATATATCCATGAGCGACTTCATGCAGAACAACTCCAAGGTAAAGACCCGGAATCACTATCACAAGCTGCCTTAAAAAATTTATTATTTCTGAGCCAAGATTACTAAACATTTTAATCCCTTGTATTTTTTAAAAAATTTATTTTTTTCTTAAATGCTTCAAAAAAAATTAACTGCCTTTATATCATTTCAAAGGCAATTATAAAAAGCATACCTTAACAGAAAATATTAAAAATGCAATTATACAACAAAGAAGGCTTATTTTGTATCCATATTGTTTCTTGGGTGGTATTTGAAGTAAGTCTTTTTTATGTGTCTCTTATCCAGGTTTGTATAGATTTCAGTCGTGGATATGCTTGAATGCCCTAAAAGTTCCTGGACAATTCTTAAATCAGCGCCCTGCTCAAGCATATGGGTTGCAAAACTGTGCCTGAAAATATGCGGATATATGTTTTTATTGAAATCAAACTTTTCTGCATAGTGCTTTAATATTTTCCAGAAACCCTGCCGCGTCATCCTGTTGCCGCTTTTGTTTAAAAAGACATAATTTGATTTTTTTTCCCGCTCAATATTAAATCTCGCAGAACCCAGGTATTTTTCAACCTGGATTTTTACAGTATTTCCAAAAGGCACTATTCTCTCCTTATTGCCTTTTCCTATAAACCTGACAAGATTTTCTTCAAAATCAAAATTTTCAAATTTAAGATTGATTATTTCACTGACCCTGAGCCCGCAGCAGTAAAGCAGTTCAAGCATCGCTTTATTCCTAAGCTCAAGCGAAGTTGATGCCGGCACTTTTCCAAGAAAAGATTTAACCTGCTCCTGGTCAAGTATATCTATGTTTTTAGCAGGCAGTTTGGGATTTCTAATATCACTGAATGGATTGTTTTTTATTTTTTGTGATATTAAAAGATATCTGTAAAAACTCCTTAATGTGGAAAGCATTCTTGAAACAGTTGCCTCTTTATGTGTTTTGAAAAGACACTCAAGAAAATCAATGATGTTTTCATGACTTATGTTTTTATAATCATATATATTGTTTTTTTCTGTATACTCGGCAAAGTAATTCAAATCGCGCAAATAGCCTGAAATTGTATTTTGCGACAGCAATTTCTCGAATTTCATGTAATCCAGGAAGCTTTCAATATTTTTGCGCAACGCAATATTAGTATTTGAATTGCATAAATCAGTCATTAATATGTAAAATAAATATAATTTATTAAAACACAGTCCCCTGTATATTATCTTGACCTAAGGCAAGTGTTTTTTAAGCCACTGACTTGCACACATAATGCCTATTATTGTTTTTGCATCATTTATTGTGCCGTTTTCAATCATTTCAATACATTTCTCAATACTGATTTTTTCCAAAGCCAGGAACTCGTCGTGGTCCGGCTTATTTGACTCTTCGATAAAATCAGTTGCAATGTAGATTTCCATTCTCTCATTGGAAAACCCCGGGGATGTATAAATGCTAACAAGATGTGCAAGCTTGCCGTTTTTTACCCCCGCTTCTTCATGAAGCTCCCTTTCAGCACATACAATAGGCGGCTCTCCCTTATCAAGCTTTCCCGCAGGTATTTCTATCAGTATTTTTTCGACAGGGTACCTGTATTGTTTTACCAGTATAACTTCATTATTTTGATTCACAGGCACAACAGCAACTGCCCCCGGGTGTGTGACTTTTTCACGGGTTGCAGTCTTGCCGTTTGGAAGCAGCACTTCATCAAAATAAAGTTTCAGTATGCTGCCTTCAAATATAATGGTTGATTTTATTTTTTTCTCAATAAGCTCACAATCATCAGTATTACAGATTTTTTCAGTCATTTTTAAAATGATTCCTTTCACTTTGATAAAAAAGCCTAAAAGGGAAGCAGTGCCTTATTTTTAAACTTCTGTATTGCATATTTCAAGTATAAGCGTTGCAAGCCTTTCAAGCTGGCTTACCTTCACATATTCTTTATTTGTGTGAACATTTTCCATGCCTGCAGAAAGATTTACAGCCATTTTACCTTTGGCATTGAAAATATTTATATCACTTCCGCCACCGGTGGAAACAACCCTGGGCGTAATTCCCATATTCATTAACGCCTTTTTTGCAATCTGCATGCTTATTTCACCGTCATCTATTTTAAAACCGTCATATTCCCTTTTAATTTTAATATCTGCTTTTGCCCCGTTTTTTTGCGCAGCAATGCTGAAAGTTTCTTTTATGTACCCTGAAATTTTATCAAGCTTATCAAGCTTTAAGCTCCTGGCTTCTGCCGTAATATTTGTTTTTTCAGGAACAATATTAACTGCTGAGCCGCCGTTTATTAAACCTATATTATATGTTGTCTGGCTGTCAACCCTGCCAGGGTTTAAAGCTGCTATAGCATCTGAAGCCGCTTTTATCGAATTAATGCCCCTTTCGGGTTCAATACCGGAGTGAGCAGCGCGCCCCGTAATTGTTATATTAAAATTATTGTGATATGGAGCTTCATTGAATATTGTTCCTACATCACCTTCACCGTCAAAAAAGAATCCGTATTTTGCTTTAATGTCTTTAAGGTCAAGATGCCTGGCGCCAAGCACACCGACTTCCTCAGCAATTGTAAATAAAATATATATATCCCCTGTTCTTATTTTCTTCTCTTTGATTACCTGAAGGGCTTCAAGTATTGCTGCAATTGCAACCTTGTCATCCCCGCCCAAAATGCAATTTTTATTTTCATTGACTATTCTTTTGTTTTTTACTTCAGGAATAATATCTCCTTCCAGGCATACGGTATCCACATGCGCACCTAAAAATATAGGCAGCCTGTTTTTTAAATCCCCTTTTAAATAACAGGTAAGATTTCCTGTATTACTGCCGAGTTTTGTCCCGGTTCCATCAATTTTTGTGTCAATCTCCAGTTTTTTAAGTATTTTCGAAATATATTGGATTATTTCTTTTTCATTTCTGGAAGGGCTTTTGATTTTTAACAATTCAATAAAACGTGCAAGCAGCCTTTGTTTATTTATCATTCCCATAAAGATATTTTCTTTTTTATGCATTTTTAATCATTCCTTTTGCCTGGCTTACAGGTAAAAGATTTTATAAAAGAAGCAAAACACCCAATTTATTTTATCCTTTTATCTATTTTATTTACAGTAATAATACACCCAAGGCCAAGAGCAAAAAGGACTAGAGAAGTTATTAGCGAAGACACTATAAGACTGAAGAAAAAATCATAAAAAAAACCAAAAGGGAAAATGGTTATTATAAGAGAACCTTCAGGAAATGCCCAGTTGCCCTGCGGAAAAAATACATAATGGAAGTTTTCAAAGAGATGGGAAAAATTGCTGGATAATATGTAAAGGACAACCAGGAAAATAAGCACAAAAGCTGAAGACGCTGTCATAATTATGCCTGTATTTTTTATAAATGCTGTCCAGTTTTTTTCTATAAGAAGCAGAGTAAATATGATAAGCAGTACTGAGCTTATATAAAATAATAGCAATATCCTTGAAAGCAGCACTCTTACATCATTTAAATGGCTGATTTCATTGCTGTTAAAATACTGGAGTCCGCCTTTTAATTTAAATTCCTCAAAAGGTGCGCCTGACTTGAAAAAATTAAATACGCTTTCTGTAAGTTTTTGCGCATCCTGCCTGTCAATAGAAGTGTAAACGCTGTTTTTTTCATAAAGACTGTTATAAAACCTGAAATTATATAAGTTATTTGCAAGCGGTGCAAAAATAATTATTATAACAAGAAAAACCGAGCTCAGCGCCACAAATACTCTTTTAATTTTATTGCTTCTTATCATTTTTACTGTTTTTTCCTGTTATTTTTGCAAGATACTGCTGCAGCAATAAATTCCCTGAATAGCGGATGCGGCCTGTCGGGCCTTGATTTAAATTCAGGGTGAAACTGCACCCCCATAAACCAGTGATGGTTCTTAACTTCAACAATTTCAGCAAGATTTTTACCAGGATAAATACCTGTTGTAATCATACCGGCATCGCTTAATGCCTGCCTGTAGTCATTATTAAGCTCATACCTGTGCCTGTGCCTTTCATGTACAACTTTTTGCCCGTATGCCTTAAAAGCCATTGAGCCTGCTTCAATATTGCACTGATAGCTTCCAAGCCTCATTGTACCGCCTTTACTGTCGACCACTTTCTGTTCAGCCAGTATATCTATAACAGGGTATGGCGTATTTTCATCAAATTCGGAACTGTTGGCACCCTGGAGCCCAAGCACATTTCTTGCATATTCTATTACGGCACACTGCATGCCAAGGCATATGCCGAAATAAGGGCGGTTATTTTCCCTTGCAAATCTTATTGCATTTATTTTGCCATTTATACCTCTTATACCAAACCCTCCGGGAACAAGTATTGCATCAACAGAGGCAAGCACTTCCGTGCATTTTTCATAATCTTCAAGTTCCCCGGAGTCTATCCATTTTATATCGACATTTTTTTTATGATAATATCCGCCATGATTAAGCGCCTCCACTATGCTTATATATGAATCTTTAAGATTGGTGTACTTACCTGCAATTCCTACAGTTACGCTTTCATCCAATGATTTTACAATGTTGACAAGGTCCTTCCAACTTTGCATATCTGAAACCTTGTACTTGAGGTTTAATTTATACATGGAAATGGAATCAAAACCTTCCTTCTGCAGATTAACCGGGACCTCATAAAGATGCTTTACATCAATCGCATCTATGATTGCTTCCTGTTCAATATCGCAAAATAGGCTTATTTTAGACTTTAAATCATCGCTTAACGGGATTTGGCTCCTGCAAACAATGATATCGGGCTGTATGCCTATGCTCCGGAGCTCCTTGACACTGTGCTGTGTTGGCTTTGTTTTAAGCTCTCCTGTCGTTTCAAGATAGGGAACGTAAGTAACATGAATATATAGCACATTTTCCTTGCCGGCATCTTTTTTAAATTGCCTGATTGCTTCAAGAAAGGGCAGACTCTCAATATCCCCGACTGTTCCCCCGATTTCAGTTATGATAATGTCCGTTTTTTTTGTTTCAAGCGTTTTCTTTATGCATTCCTTTATTTCATCAGTTACATGGGGAATAACCTGTATGGTTTCTCCAAGAAAATCCCCCCGCCTTTCTTTATCTATTACGTTTTTATAAACTTTCCCACTCGTAAAATTATTATATTTTGACAGGTTTTCATCTATAAAGCGCTCATAATGCCCCAAATCAAGGTCTGTTTCCCCGCCATCTTCAGTGACAAAAACCTCTCCATGCTGAAACGGGTTCATTGTACCCGGATCGATGTTTATATACGGGTCAAGCTTCTGTATGGTAACAGTATAACCCCTTGATTTAAGAAGCCTTCCAAGGGAGGCGGCGCATATGCCTTTTCCGAGCGATGAAAGTACCCCTCCCGTAATAAAAATGAATTTAGTCTCCAATTTAATTTATCCTGACTTCCAAATTATTATTATTTTTGAAATCTGCAAGTGAAGAGTTTTTTAAAGCCCCGGTTTCATTTATAAGCTCTGTTGCGTGTTTTATCGAAATCTCGCTTTCGGCCATGCCGCTGAGCATTCTTGATATTTCTTTTATCCTGTCCTTGCCTTCTATTTTTAATATTCTTATTTTTGTCCTGCCCCCATCAGTTATTTTTTCAATAAAATAATGATGCTCTGCAAAAGCTGAAATCTGCGGAAGATGGGTTATGCATAAAACCTGGCATTTCCCTGATATATCATGGAGCTTCTTTCCGGTTATAATGCCCGCAACTCCCCCTATTCCGGTATCTATTTCATCAAAAATCATTGTCACTATATTGTCTGTTCCGCTTATTATTGATTTAAGGGCAAGCATTATCCTTGATATTTCCCCTCCTGAGGCAATTTTTTTTAATGGTTTAACACTTTCTCCGGCATTTAAAGATACAAGAAATTCAACAAAATCTATGCCATTAGCCGCAGGCTTTACTTTCTGGCCCTCTATTTCAATATGCGCTCCAGCCGCGCCTGCCTCATTATACCAGTGGCTCACCTCAAATTGAGGCGATTTGAAATTCAAATCTTTTAACTGGCTTTTTACCTCATCCTCTAGCAGTACAATTGCAGCCTTTCTTTGGCTTGAAAGCTTAATTGCATATTCTGCAAGTATATCTCTTTTAAATCTGTATTCCTTCTGTTTAGCCTCGATCTCTTCATCTATGCCCTCAAATTCCATTATCTCTTTTTTTATAGCGGCGCCATATTCATTTATGCCGGCAATATCCATGGAATATTTTCTCTTAATTTCTGCAATTTTATATAATCTTTCCTGTATACTATCTAGCCTTTCTGCGCTGAAATCAAAATTATCAGTGTAGTCTTTTAAAAATACTGCAAGTTCTGCAAGTGAAGGATGCGCATTTGCCATCTCAAGGGAAAACCTCTCAAATTTTTTATCTATTCCTGAAAGTTCGGACAAATTTTTTATAAAGACAGCAAATTCTTCAACCAGGCCCGGACTTGCCCTCTCTTGGCCATTTAAGCTGTTTAAAAGCGCCGAACATATCCTGAATATTTTTTCATGGTTTTTCAGTATATTTTTTTCGTTTTCCAGGTCATCCTCTTCATTATGAGCAAGATTTAAGCCTTCAATTTCATCAAGGATTGCGTGCATCTGCTGCAGGCTGGCCTCTTTTTGCAACTTGATTTTTTTAAGTTCCACAAGCCCCCTTGCAGCATCAATGAAATTTAAATAAGCAGAGATATAGCCCTGCTTTACCTGGCCTATTTCATTTTTCTTGAAACTATCTATTATTTCAATATGTGTTGAAGCATCAAGGAGATACTGGTGGTCGTGCTGGCCATGCATATCAAGGAAACAGCTGCTTAAAAGTTTTAATGTGCCTGCCTGGGTAAATATTCCGTTTATAAATGCCCTGTTTTTGCCCTGCCTGCTTATTTCCCTTGTAATAACAATCTCGGTAAAATCATCATCACTTTCAGCCAGGTTTTCGCTTTTTAAAAAATCAATTGACTTTGGGCTTTGGCTGAGGTCAAAATAGCCTTGAACGGTAAGCTTTTCCTCTCCATCCCTTATAAGGCTGCTGTCGGCACGCTCGCCTGATAGCATGTTTATGGCTTCTATTATTAAAGTTTTACCAGCGCCGGTTTCCCCTGTTAAAATATTTAATCCGGTGCCGAATTTAACGCTTATGTCATCAATTATTGCAAAATTTTTAACCTGTAATTCTTTTAACATAAATACGTTTATTTTATTAACTTCTCTTTACATACCTTGAAAAAAAGGTTTTCTTCAAAAGTTATAAGCTTCAGTTTAATGTTTGATTTTTTAAATATGAGTTCGTCTCCTGCATCAAGCTCAGTGTTTTGCCTTACGCCATCTGAGCTTAAAACATCCCTTCCATTTTTGCTTTTAAGTTTAATCCTCAAGCTGTTATCTAACGAAATCACTGTGCTCCTGGAAAAAAGGCTGTGGGGGCATATTGGAGTGACTATTACCACGCTGCTGCCCGGATCAACTATAGGTCCTCCTGCTGAAAGCGAATATGCAGTTGAACCTGTCGGCGTTGAAACAATTATCCCGTCCGCCCTTATTTCATTAAAAACAAAACCGTTTATAACTATCTCAATATCAAGTATTTTTCCCGCTGCATTTCTAGAAATTACAAATTCATTTAAGGAAAAAAGCTTCTCAAAGTTTTTTTTGTTTTTGCCTTCTTTGTTTATGATATCAAGCTCAAGCAGCATCCTTTCCTCAACCTTAAAAGAATCATTCAGCAGGCTGTCAATTGCCGTTGCATAATCATGGCTGCCAATCTCTGCTAAAAATCCAAGCTTGCCAACATTAATTCCCATAACAGGAATCTGCCTTTTAAAACAGTAATGGGCCGCCCTTAAAAAAGTTCCGTCTCCACCTACAGAAATAAGATAGTCAATATCTTTTCTGAGTGTTTCTGTAGAAACAGCGGGCAGATTATATTTTAATGGCATTGTATCATCAGCCAGAAGTAAAACATCGGCTTTTTTGCTTTTAAGGTAATCGTAAGCTTCTTTTGCTATAAGGACGGCTTTTTTATTTTTATTGTTAGAAATAAGGCCAATTTTTTTCATTTATTACTTATCAGTACCTGTTTTTTTTAATTTAAAAAAGTTTTGCGCTTCTTTTACTGTATTATCTATTATTTTATCATAATTATCACAAGAATTTTTAATATCCGGAGAAGTTTTGGTAATTTTATTTTTAATTTTTTTTACATAAATCCAGTATTCCACATTGCCTTTTGCTCCCCTTATCCTTGAAAATGCAAGCCCTTTAAATCCGCATTCAAAATCAAGCACAAATCCAAGGACACTTTTTAAAACTTTTCTATGAATATCAGTGTCTTTTATTATGCCTTTTTTCCCGACATCATTACGTTCTGCTTCAAACTGGGGTTTTACCAAAAGAAGTATTTTGCCGCTGTCTTTTGTAAACTGGTAAATTTTTTCAAATATCTTTTTTATTGAAATAAAAGAAACGTCAGAAACAACAATATCAGCAATGTATGGAATCATTTCCTTATCAAGGTTTCTTATATTTGTCCTTTCCATCACTTTAACTGCAGGATTATTGCGTAATTTCCATGCAAGTATTCCATATCCGACATCTATGGCAGTAACTGCAGATGCCCCGGCCTGTAATAAATAATCCGTAAAACCTCCTGTGGAGGCACCTACGTCTATTATTTTTTTTCCCGCCGCGCTGATTTTAAAATCCCTGAATGCTCCTTCAATTTTCAGCCCGCCGCGCGATACATATTGCATTGATTTTTGCACTGTGATTTTTGCATCAGCTTTTATTATTTGTCCCGGTTTATCTATGGTTTTTTCATTTACCTTCACATTGCCTGAGATTATGAGGGCTTCTGCATCTTTGGGCCCTGATGCAAGATTGCGCTTAATTAATGCCTCTTTTAAGTTTGTCATTTTTTTCTTTTAAGTATAAATTCTGCAAGATTTACAAGGTTTTCTTTTTTTATATCAATTCCGCTTATTGCATGGCAGGCTTCCTTTATTTTTTGTTCTGCGATTTCCCTTGATTTTTTTATGCCGTACATACTGGGAAATGTATTTTTATTCTGCACAGCATCTTTGCCAGCAGTTTTGCCAGTAACTTCTGAGCCTGCTTCAATATCAAGGATATCATCGGTAATCTGGAAAGCAAGTCCTATGCAATTTGCATATACTGTAAGTTTTTCCATGATATTTTCATCAGCACCTGCAATTATTGCGCCGCATCTTACAGAAGCAGTTATTAGCTTTGCCGTTTTTTTGTCATGCATTAAATCAAGCATTTTTTTTGATATTTTTTTCCCTGTGTAAAAAACATCAATAACCTGGCCCGCAACCATCCCCTCGGCGCCTGAGGCAACAGCTATTTCTTCAAGCAGCCTTATTTTAATATCAGGGGATGCTGCCTGGTATTTAATTATTATATTAAATGCTTCAGCAAATAATGCATCTCCGGTTAAAATTGCAATGTCTTCCCCAAATACTTTATGGCAGGTAAGCTTGCCCCTCCTGAAATCGTCATTATCTATTGAGGGCAAATCATCATGAATCAGCGAGTAAGTATGTATAAACTCTATTGCGCAGGCAGCAGGCAATGCATCCCCATAATTTTTGCCAAGGCTTGAGACTGTAAGCAGGCACAAAACCGGCCTGAACCTTTTACCTCCGTTTTTAATGCTGTACAAAATAGATTTTTTTAATATAGCCGGCAGGTTTTTGCAGGCATTGACATAAAAAAGAAGGTTTCTGTCAACAATAGCGGCAAGATGGTCCGGATAGGAACTTTCATTATTGATATTGAGGTTTTTCTTATTTGCCATTATTTTTAATAATCCCCTGTTGTAAATAAAGTATTTGTAACTGTTTAATTATAAAATAAAAAAACATTATATGTATAATTTGAAGTTACTTTGCATGAATTAAACAGCTTCTTCCAGCTGTGTAAGTATTTTACCCAGAACACCATTTACAAATTTTGGCGTATCATCTTTCTGGCCGAGGCTTTTTGAAATTTCAATTGCCTCATCAACAGAAACCTTAAGGGGTATTTCATCTAAAAAAAGCATTTCAAAAACAGCCATTCTTATAATATTTCGGTCAATAATAGCTATCCTGTCAAAGGACCAGTTCTTAACAACATTTACAATTTCTTTATCTATTTTATCTTTATTTAAATATACGCCCCTGACAAGGATTTTTGTAAACTCATCGGGCTTTCTGCCAAAAAGAATTTCCATATCTATGATATACTCCACATCCTTTTCAAGCAGATCGCACTGGTAAAGTATTATAACTGCGCTTTCCCTGGATTTTCTTCTTGTTATCTTAGTCATAATTATATTATCCGATTTTATTTTATGCAAGTATATATCTACATAATAACATATATATGTAAATATATTATTTGCTTACTCTTGTAATGTACTCTGAGCTTCTTGTATCTATTTTAATTATATCACCTTCATTAATAAACAGCGGAACCTGCACAAGAGCTCCTGTTTCAATTTCTGCAGGTTTAAATGTATTGCTTACAGTGTCGCCTTTTACCCCGGGCTCAGTTTTTACTATTTTTGCCTCAAGAGCCACAGGGAGCTCAATGGATATCGGCTCATTTTTATAAAATACTATTGTAACGTCCAGGTTTTCAAGCAGGAATTTCTTTTTATCCCCTACATGCTCCCCGCTTAATGCAACCTGTTCATAAGTTCCCAGGTCCATAAAATTGTAATGCTCATCTTTATAAAGATACTGCATTTTTTTTGTTTCAAGTATTGCCTGTTCCACTTTTTCGCCTGCCCTGAAAGTTTTCTCAATTATTGCTCCGGTGTAAAGGTTTTTCAATTTTGTCCTGACAAATGCCCCGCCTTTTCCGGGCTTGACATGCTGGAAATACAAAACTTCAAAAAGACTTTCATCATAAAATAGTGTCATGCCGTTCTTAAGATCATTTGTTGTAATCATATTTTTTTAAGCCTTTCAAATATATATTTCTGTTTTTGGGCAATTATAAAGATTTACAGCGCAGCCTTTTTTTACAATAACCATATCTTCTATCCTCACTCCTCCAATGCCCCCAATGTATATACCGGGTTCTATTGTAATTACCATATTTTCCTCAAGAACCGTGTTATCCTTTCCCGATATTGTTGGGCCTTCATGTACTTCAAGACCCACTCCATGACCCAGCCCATGCCCGAAATACTGCCCGTAACCCTTTTTTTCAATAAAATCCCTTGCAATTGCGTCAAGCCTGCTGCAGGTCATGCCCTCCCTGCATTGCTGCAGTGCCAGCAACTGGGCGCCAAGCACAATATCATAAATCTCTTTTATTTTATCAATATTTCTTCTGCACATCATATTTTTTTGTCCAGGCGGCCCGTTTCTTATAAAAATTGTTCTCGTAATATCAGAGCAATAATGCTCCCATATGCAGCCAATATCAAAAAGCAGTATTCCGTTTTGTAGAATTTTGTGCGCTGGTTCATAATGAGGAAGAGATGAAGATGCATTTCCTGCAACTATGAGATTAAATGCCCTTGAGGAAGCGCCCTCTTTAAGCATCAGTTCTTCTATGTATAGCGCCATGCGGGATTCAGTAAAATCTTTTATTCTTTCTGGCTCCATTTCAATTATATTTTTAATTGCCTCATCGGCAATGCTGCAGGCCTTTTTAATTGCTTCCAGTTCAATGCTGTCTTTAATAATCCTCTGTTTTTCAACAAATCCGGGCAGGTTAATTAATTTTTTAGCAGTTTTTTTGAGACTTTTTTTGTATTTTATATATGATTCATAATTGACAAAGCTGCTTTCAATGCCAAAGCTCTCCCCTTCAATTTCACTAAATATTTTTTCAAATACTTCTTTTTTATTGCTGCGAAACTGCATTATGTTTGTTTCATGGAGCAATACTGAGGTTTTTGCTTTTTCAAAATAAATAAAATGAACTATTAAAAATACTTCTTTTTTAGTAATAACAAGAGCACTTCCTGAATCATGCCCGTAAAATCCCGTAATATAAAAAATATTTTCATCTTTTATAATTATTATTCCATCTGCCCCGATTTCATCAAGCCTACGTCTCAGCTTTTTAAGCCGGCCGGCAAATATTTCTTTTTTTTCAATAAGGTTGTACATAAATGTTTGTTTTTATCCAAAAATAATCAAGAATATATAATTAAATATCCGGAGTTATTTTGCAACAGATATATATATAAAAAACCGGTCCCGGCCGGCATACAGGACTTTATTTATAATATAGAAATATAATAAAGTGCAAGAATGTATGCCTTTTGTCCAAAACCGCTTATGACGCCTTCTGCCGCAGGTGATATCACCGACTTGCTCCGCCACTCTTCTCTTGAGTATATATTTGACATATGGACTTCCACTGCCGGTATATTTACGCTTTTTAAAGCGTCGTGAAGACTATAGCTGTAATGAGTGAGTGCTCCAGGGTTAATTATAAAATAATCGATTTTACCAGGGCTTTCATGAATTTTATCAATTATTTTTCCTTCGGTGTTTGACTGGAAAAAGCATAATTCAATTTTTAATTTATGAGCACATTCTTCAAGATCCTTATAAATATCTGCAAGTGTCCTATTTCCGTATATGTCATTTTCCCTGCTGCCCAGCATGTTTAAATTAGGTCCGTTAATAATTAAAACTCTTTTCATTTTATTCCCCTGTAATATTATTTTTTATTGCCTCTATTAATATATCCCTGTCAGGATTATACACAAAAACGGGCCTGCCTGTATCTCTTAACAGTATGAATTTATTGCTTTTTGAGCTGAATTTTTTATCAAAACTCATTGATTGCACAGTCCCGGCCGCTGCCAGGTCCCGTGATATTTGTTTATTGCCGTTATTTCCTGTTTTATTTATGCTTTGGCAAAAAACATTTAATGGCAGTTTTTCCGGAATTTTAAGCAGCATATAAATATCTGTTAATTTTTTCTTAAGGCCGGCTTTGGCAATATTTAACATTATTGAAGCATCGGCAGCCATCAGCATTCCATATGCAACTGCCTGTCCGTGATTTAATAAATCAAGCCCTGTCTCTTTCTCAAGGGCATGCCCGAAAGTATGCCCAAAATTTAGCAGGTTCCGGAACCCTGTATCATATTCATCTTTTTTAACTGCCATTGCTTTTAACCGGCAGCATTTGTATATTATCTCATAAAACCTTATATCTGACACAATACTTTTAAGCAATGAACCAGATTTAAATGAGACTGCCACTTTTTTAAGATCAGGCAGTATATTTTTATTAAAAACAGCTCCGTATTTTATCACTTCAGCCATACCGTTTATTATTTCTCTTTCCGGAAGAGTATTTAAGAAAAGCGGGTCAATAATTATCAGGTGCGGCTGGTAAAAAGTTCCAGCAGCATTTTTTACATTATTTATGTTAACTGCAGTTTTTCCTCCAATGCTGCTGTCCACCTGTGCAACAAGGGTGGTGGGAAACTGCAAAAGTTTTATTCCCCTGTGAAAAGTTGAGGCTGCAAATGCGGCAATATCGCCGACAACCCCGCCGCCAAAAGCAATTACTATATCATTTCTGTGCAAATTAAAATCAAGCATATCCTCATATATTTTTTTTACATTATCAATATTTTTCTGCTCCTCGCCCTGTTTTAAGGTAAAAATCCTGTAAGGTTTGCCGCACTTTTCAAGGAATTCATTTATAGTATCTTTATATATTGACAGGATTGTAATGTCTGTAATGAGGTATATCTTTTCAAATCCTCTTAATGTATCTTCAAGAATCTCCGGCACCTGGGCGCATAAGCCGGGATTTATAAGGATTTTATAGTCCCTGTTTGAAGTTTTTGCATTTATAACTCTTAATTTATCCATTTTTTCTTTAAAAGCATTCCTTTCTCTTTGCACAGGGCAAAAAAGGCATGAAAAAGAAAAACGCCTTTTTTCATGAATTAATTTTTAACTTTATTTCCCCTATTATTTTTTTTGCTGCTTCATTTGGCGTGATACTGTTTGCATCTATTGCAATATCTGAATATTTAAGATAAAGCGGCTGCCTGAAATCAAGCATATCCTTTATGATTTTTTCCCTGTCGCCTCTTGCAAGAAGAGGGCGGTTTTCTTCGTCCTTCAGCCTTTCAAAAACAGTTTCTGCATTTACTGAAAGAAACACAACAATGCTGCTTTTTTTTATCATATCCATGTTTTTTTCATTTAAAATAACACCGCCGCCGCAGGAAAACACGCAGCCAGTGTTATTATATATTTTATATATTACTTCACTTTCAACTTTCCTGAAATAAGACTCGCCTTTTTCTTCAAATATGCGGGATATTTTCATCCCCTCGGAAAGTTCAATAACTGTGTCAATATCTATATACAAAAAACCAATTTTTTTGGCAAGTATCTTTCCCGCAGTGCTTTTCCCGGACCCCATAAAACCGATGATGGAAATATTTTCTTTTCTTCTAATATTATCTTTAAAACCCATGAGCCTGTTTATATATTATCCAGGTATCTTTTATAATTATTGAAATTATCTGTCATTTCTACAATATTGTCTGCTCCAAACTTATACTGGTATGCATTTGCAAGCTCGATATTTACGGCTGCAGCAGCAATAACTGATACTGCCGGGACAGCGCATACATCAGATCTTTCTTTAAGGCTTATTTCTGTCTCCTTGCTTTTTATATTGACAGTTTTTAGACCAGCATTTGTGGTTGGAATAGGCTTTACGGCTGCAGTTATTTCAATATTTTGACCATTACTCATGCCGCCTTCAATTCCTCCGGCATTATTCTGCTTCCTGTAAAATCCCCTGCTTTTTTCATAAAATATTTCATCATGAAAACTGGTCCCGGAAATCTTTCCTGATGAAAAACCTGCGCCAAATCCTACTGCTTTAACAGATGGTATGCTCATTACAGCAGCAGCGATTCTTGAATCAAGCCTCTGGTCCCACTGAATGTATGAGCCAAGCCCCGGCACAATACCGCTGCTTATAATCTTTACCGTGCCGCCAAGTGTGTCACCACGGCCAGCAGCCTGTTTTATAAGGCTTACCATTTTTTGTTCAGCCTTTTTATCCGGGCATCTGAGTATTGATTTTTCTGCCGCTTCAAAAATCTTTTTCTGTTTTGCAGGATTCATTTCTTCACCGGGACTGCTTTTCAAGTCAATGCTTATTGTGCCAATCTGTTCAGTAAATCCTGCGGTGCTTACACCGAATTGGCCAAGCAGCAGTCCTGCAAAACCGCCCACAGCAACTCTTGCCGCGGTTTCTCTTGCGCTGCTTCTCTCAATCACATCCCTGATGCTTTTGCCCCTGTATTTTAAATACCCGGTAAGATCGGCATGGCCGGGACGGGGATTTAAAATATCTTTTTCATTTTCAATGCGCTTTTGCGAGTTTTGCCAGTCAAGATTTTCTATAAAAAGGCAAATCGGGGCCCCGGTTGAAACGCCACTTGAAACTCCTGAGATAATCTTTACCTTATCCCTTTCAATCGACATCCTTGTGCCCCTGCCGAAACCTGCCTGCCTTTTTGCAAGCTGCTCATCTATATAATCTTTATCTATTTGCACACCTGAAGGATATTCAGAAATTATGGCAGTAAGATACTTGCCATGTGATTCTCCTGCTGTTAAAAACCTCATTTTTATAACCATCCCTTTCTATGCATTTAAGGCAAAAAACAGTATGAAAAAAAGAGAACCGTCCTTTTATCTTAAAATTAAAGTTTATATCAAAAAAAACCTGTGTACCAGCCTGATATGTAATTTCCAAAAAAAATAGCTAAAATGCCACCTGCAGACATGAATGGCCCGAAAGGAATAAACTGTTTTAAAGTTTTTTTCCTGGAAATCATAAATATTATCCCTGCAATGGCTCCGGCCAAAAACCCAAAAAACAATGCCGCAATTATATCCTTTACCAAAAAAGCTCCCATCATAAGCGCAAGCTTTACATCGCCCATGCCCATGCCCCTCGGGTATATGAGATGCACAATAAGCATGAATGCAAAGGCCCCTGCGCAAAAAACCAGGGGAAACCACCATTTTGAAGGATTTGTAAGAAGCATTGCTGCAGTACTTAAAGCAAGACCGACAAGCGTTAACGGAAGTACAATTATATTAGGTATTATCATGAACTGCCAGTCAATGAATGAAACAACAATTAAAGTGCTTATAAATATTACAGCTGATATTGCCTCAAGCATGTTTTTAACAGATACTGTCTTTGACATAAAATAAAATATGGCAAATGCCCACAGCGCACCGTTTAAAAGGCCCGGCGCAATGCTTTTTAGAGAAAGTTTCCTGAAACAATTGCCGCACTTATTTTTGGCAAATAAATATGCAAGCGCAGGAAAAGTATAGAGCAAATGTGTCTTGTGGCTGCAGTAATAACATACAGGATAAGGAGAAAAAACCTTGAGTTTGCGGGGAAGCTTGTATATTAAAATATTTAAAAAACTGCCCGCAACAAAACCTGCTGCAAACACAGCGGCGCATATTAAAATAATTTTTAAATCCATATATTAATACCCGATATTTTATTTATAAAAATGCAGGGGCCAAAACTATCTGTCGCTTTCAATTTTTTCTTTTACAATATTTTTTACTTCCCCCAGTATTCTTGCAGAAGGCATTATATCAAACCATATTTTAAAAGAATAAGCAGCCTGGTTAATGAGCATATCAGTGCCGTATATAATTGCTGCCGCACCGTCGCTTTGGGCCTTTTTTATAAGCACTGTTGCAACCGGCTTATAGACCATGTCAAATATATACTTACCTCCAAGATCCCATGTTCCGGGAACAGGGCATTTTTCTTTAGAGCCGGGAGTGCCGTCATCCATGCCTGCCGGGGTGCAGTTTATAATTAAATCTATTGAGCCAAGCTCTTTTTCAATTTCATCAAGATAAGTGATAACTATTATTTTATTGTCAATTTCATCAATTATTCCTGCAGCTTTTTCAGTGTATATTTTCTCGGCTTTGCTGCTTTTGTTTTTTTTACCGTATTGCACATCCCGGCCCTTTTTTTGCTTTTTAACCAGCCCCTGTTTTTCATCCTGCATCCTGAGCATATTTGCAGTCATTGTATTTAAAAGGCAGATGGAGCGGTTATAGTCAATGTCATAAAGATATATTTTTTTTAAAGGTTTTGAGAAAAGTGAAAATACTGCGCTTTTTGCTGCGCCCCCTGCGCCAAGAACAAAGCAGGTTTTGCCCTGCCATGAAAAACTCTTCTCATCAAGTGATTTTATAAGCCCATCACCATCAGTGCTAAAACCCTCAGCAATGCCTTCACCAAACTTCACAGTGTTCACTGAATTAGTTATTTTTGCGCCATCTGCAGCCCTGTCAAGCAGGCTGCATACCTGTTCCTTAAATGGCATAGTGATATTGAGGCCAATAAAATCAAGGTTTTTTGCGCCAAAAAATGCGGCCTCAAGACTATCTATTGCCGGCTCAAAACTTGCATAAACCGCATTTATATTATAACTGCGCAGAAAATGATTTTGAATAAGCGGGGAAAGGCTGTGCCTTGCAGGGTTCCCAAAAAGCCCTAGCATCCTCGTTCCTGAATTTATAATCATATAAACACCATTTTTAATATTTTATTTCAAAAGAGTTGTAATTAATATCATTGCTGATTCTATCCTTGATTATTTCATCCACGCGTGCAAATGCCGGCCCTTTTTTTACACTGGTAAAAAACTGCTCCATTGACTTTTCATCTCCCTGGCAGACAATTTCAACCTTATTGTCAGGCATGTTTCTTACAAAACCTTTTACTCCCAGAAAGACAGCGCTGTCTTCTACAAAATAACGGTACCCAACACCCTGGACTCTTCCTGACACTGTTAATCTGTAAGTTTTTGTTTGGCTCATAAGCTACCAGGCACTTATGTATTAAATATTTATATTATAATATATAGCTTTTCTGATATAAATTGACCCGGATTTTTTATTATATCATTATATTTCTATAACTTCAGGGTCTTTATCCGAGATTACAATTTTCCACTCATTTTCCTCAAGGTCAAAATCCGCAATTTTTTCAATGGGCATTTTAAGGTATCTGCCGCTGCCTTCTGCTGCTACTGTTCCATCTTCAAGCACTATTTCACCGCTGCCTTCAAATATGCGGCTGTTTTCTTTATTAATTCTTCCAATGACCCAGGCCTGGCGGCTCAATGGCACCGGTTTTTTATATTTTATATTAAAATCAAGAGTTACTCCCCAGATTCCGCTTTTGCCTGTATTTACAGCCCGCCCTATTGTTTCGTCAAGTATTGCAGCAGCAATTCCGCCATGGAGCCTGCCCGGATAACCCTGGTGCTCCTGCCTGGGCGTAAATACTGCTATAAGCTGGCCGTTTTCTGTTTCATAAAAAGAGGTATAAAGACCAAAACGGTTTTTTAATCCGCATATAAAACACATTTTTGAATTTTCCTGTTTTCCTGTAACCCTGTGTTTCAAATTACCCCCGGTAAAATATTAATTATGTCTTTATAAGCAGGTAAATTAATTATACCTTGTTATACAACTAAATATTTATACATGATCTATTTATAATAATATATCATCAAGAATATGGAATGGATTATAAAGAGTTTTTACAGAAATATCCAGATAACAGAACAACTATTGATTATTTTACGGGTACTGGATTCCCTGAAGGAGTTGCCTGTAAAAAATGTAAAGTAAAAGGCGTAAAGCAGCGGAAAAAAATTATATATTTCCTGAATATGGGGCATTAATAGTAACTAAAAAGTACCATGTTTTATCCTTGAAGGTGTTTTTTAATTTAAGTTTCAGGAATTATCAGCTTTCCTGAAAAATTTTTTTTCATCTTTTTTTTCAGGACTGCCATCATTTTCGCCGGTGATGCTTTTACCCTTAAACATGCCGCCTTTTTCAATTATTAAGGCAGGGGCCTCCTGTATTAGCTCCCCAATAAGCTTGCCGGTTGATGTAATTTCTATCTGCCCTGAAACATGCATTGTACCCTCAACATATCCGGATATTACAGCGTCCCTGGCATAAATTACAGATTCAACTTTTGCATTTTTTCCTATGGTAAGCTTCTGGCTGGCGGTTATGTCACCAATAACTCTTCCATCAATAACTACAGGTCCGGGAAAGTTCAATTTGCCTTCTATTATTGCACCTTCAGATATTGTTGTAATACTCTCAGTTGCCATAATTTTAATAAAGGTTAATTATAATAACTTTTATTTTAATATTATAGCTTTAGTATTGTTTATTATAATAAATAAATCAATATAAATGTATTTATTTATTTTTGTTTTATATTTATAACATATAATAATATATATATAAATTATTATCATATATATTATTATATATATTTAATAATATAATTATTTAAAAATTCATCATTCTTTTTTCCTTAGCAGGGCAAATTCATCAATATTTTCAAGGCCGTTTATAATTATTAGTTCATTTGTATTTGCTACAGTGATATTTTCTCCTGTATCGGCCCTTGTTATCTTTAAAACTCTAAACTCCAGGTTTTCTTTTCCCGGCTGCAGAACATCCAGCATATCACCAACTTTTACCTGGTTCCTGGCAGTTATTACTGTTTTATTATATTTACTGCTCAAGCTGTTTACTGAACCTGCAAACCTGTATTTTCTGGTGTAGCCGACATTATCATTATCTGTAAGTTCAGGAGCCTGCCTGTCATTTAAAAACATAAATCCTTCAGTAAAGCTTCTATGAGTTGTCTTATCAAGCTCTGCCATCAGGAATTTTTTATTATAATCAGAAAAGCCGCCTTTTTTTATGCAGTCTAAAGCCTTTCGGTATACCCAGGTTACCTGGGCCACATAATTCTCAGTTTTCATCCTGCCTTCAATTTTAACAGCATCAACCCCTATATCTGCAATCAGGTCAAGTTTTTCAAGCAGGCACAGATCCCTTGAATTGTAAATATATGTTCCTCTTTTGTCCATGTCTGCAGGTAAAAACATATTTGGCCTTTTTTCCTCCATGAGGTAGTATTTCCACCTGCATGTGTGGGAGCACTGTCCTTTATTGGCATCCCTTCCTGAGAGGTATTTGCTGAGCATGCATCTTCCGGAATATGAAATGCAAAGGGCCCCATGTACAAAAACTTCAATCTCGGTTTTTGAGTTTTTCTTAAGTAAGCATAGCTCCCCATAGGCAAGCTCCCTTGCAACATTTACTCTTGAAGCGCCAAGCCCTGACCAGAGATTAACAGCCATGCTGTTTGATATGCTTGCCTGAGTGCTAATATGCAGCCGCATGCCGGGCATCATTTTTTTTACAATGCCAAACATGCCGGGATCAGATATAATTATTGCATCAAAATCCGTTTCTCTTATGGATTCCACGTATTCCCTGGCGCCGTTAAGTTCAGATTCGCCGATAATTGCATTTAATGCAAGGTAGACTTTTATCTTTTTTGAATGAGCGTAATTAACTGCTTCCTTTAGCTCAGGTACAGTGAAATTATTCCCGAAGCTCCTGAGGTTGTATTGTCCTCCACCGACATATACTGCATCCGCCCCGTATGCTGCGGCATATTTTAAAGTGCGCAAATTCCCGGCAGGCACGCAAAGTTCAGGCACTTTATAATACGGTCTTTCCTGGTTTTTAATATTTTTTTCCATATGAAATAACAGTTCAATAAAAAACTTGATAAATATATTATATATTATTGGGCTTTTTCACCGAAAGCTTCATTTCAGTAAAATAATCGATAAGCCAAAAGTAATCGCATTTATTTAAATACTGACACTGAAATACCGTCAGATATATCATAAAATCCTGTACTGTATTTATCTTCAGACTTAATAATTCCAATAAATTCTTTCAAACCATTAATGCTGTTTCTGTCATGCGGGGAAATTCTTTCTTCAAAAATTTTTCCCGAGTAAAAAACATTGTCTGCAATCACAAGAGCGCCTTTTTGTAACTTGGGCTCAACTGCAGAAAGATATGCCGGGTATTCAAGCTTTGCAGCATCTATAAATACAAAATCATACTTTTCATCAAGCACAGGCACAGTTGTAATTGCATTTGCATTTATGAAACTGAATTTAATCTCTCCTGATAAAAACAGTTGCCCGAATGCATCCTTTATAAATTCCCGGGCCTCTTCCAGGCGTTTTTTATTTAAATCTATCCCGGTATATGAGTATCTGCAATTTGCCGCATCAGCATTTTTCCTGCCAATCATTTCATTAAAATGCTTAACCAAAAAATAGGTTGAATATCCTATTCCGCAGCCAATTTCAAGAATTCTTTCCGGTTTTTTCAAAAAGCACACAGCCTCAAGGAACCTGCCTGCAAAATAATCAAGTACAGGAATCTTGCGCATTCGGGCATTTTTACTTTTATTTGCCAAAAAATTTGCTTCGCAAATAACAGATCTTAATAAATCCATATGCTGCACTTTTTTAATGATAATTATTTCTGGTTTATTGCATTTACATGTTCTTCAAACGTTTCAGAGAATTTATGTTCGTGAGTATTTTCATCAATTACCACATAATAAAGGTAATTGACATCAGCAGGGGCAAGAGCAGCTTTTATTGACTCAAGACCCGGGCTGCATATTGGTGTTGGCGGAAGGCCCTGGTGTATATATGTATTGTAAGGCGAATCAAATTCATAATCTGGAATATTTATAATAGGCCACCAGTCGCCTGGCTGGCCCAGTGCGTATTGCACAGTTGCATCTATCTGCAGAAGTTTATTTGTTTTATCTGAGCTGAGCCGGTTGTGTATTACTGCAGAAATAAGCTGCCTTTCTTCCGGAATATATGCTTCCCTTTCAATAAGCGACGCTATATTTAAAATATCATACTTTGTGTAGCCTTTTTCATCAGCATAACTCCAGTCAAGCGGCTGTGTTTCCACCTGGTACTGGGCAAGAAGCATTTCAATTATGTTTTTTGGAGTATAATCAACAGTTACATCGTAGGTCTTTGGAAATAAAAAACCTTCAAGGTTTGTAATCAGCTGTGAAAAATGCCCAAAATACTCATAATAATTGCCTATGTCCATTGCAGCTTCGAGCTCACCTGCATCTATAAAAGGTATATCTTTGAGTATTTTTTCCTTTGTCTGTCCAATATTATATCCTTCCGGAATAGTAAGCTTAAAAACTACAACCTTTTCCCCTGCCATTATAATATTAAGGACTTCCTCATTCCCTGAACCGGTAAGCATTCTGTATTTTCCAGGCAGAAGGTTCTTCTCTTTGCCCTTTTGCTGCACAAACAGCCTGAACACAAAAGCATCATCCACAACTCCTTTTTCTGCAAGAAGGTTTGCTATCTGTGCCAGGTTCATACCTTCAGCTATTTCAACCTCAACTTCAATGCCTTTTGGTATCTGGTTTTTTCCCTGCTCAGCGGGCTGCACAAAACATGATGTAACCGCAAATATTAATAATAAAGTTACAAATGCAGCAGATATGATTATATGAAATTTTCTAAAGTTTATGCTTTTATTTTTTTTTAACATAATTTCACTGTTTTTTAAAACACGCAATTATTGTTTTTTACTTCGGGCTATCCTGCTTTTGCTTTTCTATATAGCTGCTTAATATAATAGATGCAGATATTTTGTCAACTTCGCCGCCGGCCCTATTATTTCGGGCCATTGCGCCTCTTTTATTTTCCTGTTTTTTACCGGCCCTTAAAACACTATCTGAAATCCTTGAGGTATATCTTTCATCCATGTAATCAACAGCAGTACCCGACTCTTCCAGGTTCAAATTCACAAATTCCCTTACAATTTTAGCCTGGTGGCCCTCCTGGCCTTTAAGATTATAAGGCATTCCCACTACAATTTTACCTATGCAATGCTTTTTTATTAAACTGTAGAGCTTTTCTTTAACACCAATGGTATTTTCAAGAACTTCCAGCGGATATGCTATAGTGCATTGCTCATCGGTTACAGCAACTCCTATCCTTTTTTGTCCTATGTCAAGCCCCATAATCCTCATAATAATACCTGTGCATTAAATATTGAAACTTTAACCTGCCAGTTTAAGGACCATGTCTTTAATATGCAATATAGCCTGGGCGAGATTTTGGCTATCAGAACCGCCGACCTGTGCAAATTCAGGTTTGCCTCCCCCGCCGCCTTTCAAGATTTTACCTGCATCTTTTGCAATTACAGAGCAGTTTACTCCTTTTCTGGCAAGCTCTTTGGAAGCAAGCATCAATATAAAAGGTTTTGAATTTATAATATTTACAAATAATATAAAAACCTCTTTATCTTTGGCTTCATTTATCAGTTCATCCCCAATAATACCCATGTTTTTTGCATCTATGCCTGAAACTGCAGGGTTTTTTGAAAAATCATAAACAATGATTTGTGTGCCGTTTTTTTCTACTTTATTTGAAGCATCAGCCATTATTTCGTTTTTTACTGATTTTGCCTGCAATGCTCCAAGATCATCAGCAAGTTTTTCAGCAGTCTGCCTCAGCGCATCAACCCTGTTTTTTGCATCTAAAATATCTGAATCAAAACCTGAAGATATTTCTTTTAACATTTTATAAGCTGAATTTAAAAAATTAAAGGCAGCCGTTCCGGTAATGGCTTCAATCCTTCTTGTTCCTGCCCCAATGCTTGAATCAGACAGAATCTTTAAAAGGCCAATCTCTCCTGTCCTTGAAACATGTATGCCGCCGCAAAGCTCTCTGCTGTAATCATCAATCTCTACGACTCTGACAAACTTGCCGTATTTCTCATTAAAAAGTGAAATGGCCCCTATTTCCTGCGCATACTCCCTGGTTGTCTCAAAACATCTTACAATATCATTTCTCTGTATCTTTTCATTAATAAGACGTTCAATCCTGTCAAAGTCATCCTGTACCGGGGCAGATGCTATACTGTAATCAAAACGCAGCCTTTCATCAGAGACAAAGGAGCCGGCCTGCTCAATATTTTTGCCAAACACTGCCCTTAATGCCCAGTGAAGCATATGTGTGGATGTGTGGTTGCTGCTTATGCTTTTACGAAACTGCGCATCAACTTCAGTATTAATACTATCAGATACCTTAAAAGCACCCTCTTTTACCCATCCCCTGTGCACTACCAGGCCCTCTACAGGCATCTGGGTGTCTTCAACGATAAAAAGGGATTCACCGCTCTTTATTGCCCCCCTGTCGCCTATTTCCCCGCCTTTTTCAGCATAAAAAGGAGTAGAGTCAAGGATAATTTCGCCCCTGTCGCCTTTGCAGAGCAATCCAGAAGGCACGGCGCCATTCTCGTCTTTATGTTTGAGTAAATGCATAATAACAGCAGCTCCCCTGAGTTCCTGGTATCCAATAAAATCAACTTCAGTTTTTTTTGATATTCTTTTATAAAGCTCAAGGTTAGTATCTATTTTTTTATCAAATGCAGTTTTTTTGCGTGATTTTTCTGAATGCATTGCCATATATTCATCAAACTTCTCTATCTGCAGCTCAAATCCATTCTCATTAAGGATTTCTGCTGTAAGCTCAACAGGAAACCCGTATGTTTCATACAGCTTGAAGGCGGTTGAAGGTTCAAGATACTTTCCGCCGGAAGATTTTAACTTCTCAACCTGTAAAGACAAAACCTTTGATCCTTCCTTTAATGTCTGGAGGAATTTTTTCTCTTCCTGCCCGATAATCCTGTATATCTCATCCTTTTTATCTTCAAGTTCAGGATAGAAGTGCCCATAATTGTCTATTACAATTTCTGCAAGCTCATTTAAAAAACAATCTTTTATATTTAAAAGCCTGCCAAATCTTACAGCCCTCCTGAGTAACCTGCGCAGTATATATCCCCTGGACTCATTTGCAGGAATTACACCGTCTGCAGCCAAAAACGCAACAGCGCGGCTATGGTCAGCAATTATCTTTATGCATCTGCTGGCGTGGGCGTCATAGGACTCATCATTTTTTGAAAGAAGTTTTGCACCTGAGAGCTTTTCTATTGTTTTTACTACAGGCATAAAAAGCCCTGTTTTAAAAACAGAGGGGTCGCCAAGAAGCACAGCAGCAATTCTTTCAAGACCCATTCCCGTATCAATATTCTTATTGGGCAGTTCCTCATAATTTTTGCCGTTAAAATTATACTGGGTAAAGACAAGGTTCCAGATTTCAAGATATCTTTCGCATCCGCAACCGGGTGAACAGGAATTGCTTCCGCATCCGCTATTGCTCCCGAAATCATAATATATTTCAGTGCATGGCCCGCATGGACCGGTATCTCCGGCAGGGCCCCAGAAATTATCGCTTTTACCGTATTTGTATATCCTGTTTGTTTTAATGCCATGGCCTTTCCACAATTTTATGGCCTCTACATCTTCCGGTATTGTTTCATCGCCTGCAAAAACGCCCACAGCAAGCTTTTCAAGTGAAATATTCAGTACATCAAGCAGGTATTCAAGCGCAAAGTCCACTGCTTCCTTTTTGAAATAATCTGCAAAAGCAAAATTTCCCAGCATTTCAAAAAATGTAAGGTGCTGCTCAGTTGTGCCTACCCTTTCAATGTCGCTCGTACGGAAGCATTTTTGTACAGTTGCAATCCTGGGGCCCGGAGGTTTTTGCGTGCCGAGATAATATGGCTTAAACTGCTGCATTCCTGCTGTAGTAAGAAGCACGCTGGTATCATTTGAAGGCACAAGGCTTGCAGATGGCATTATAAGGTGGGCCTTATTTTTAAAATATTCCAGAAATGTGTTCCTTATATCCATAATTTATAAATTTTACAGTATTACAGCTAAATTTCCTAATCAGTTTTGACAATATTTAATAAAAATCTGCAACAGTATACACTTCTTTGGCAGATTATTGTGTTATTTTTTAAAAAAGTTGCGCCATGCGGCACTAATACAGCTAATATGATAAAAAAAACGATACTCCGTTAAGCCGTAGCCATAGAGGTTTTTATATGCCCGACCCCATTATCTAAGATCAGCTCTCCTGTCTGCTTTATAAGTCCTGAATTAACAGGCATGTACGCTGCAAACTAAGTTTGAGCATATAATGTAATTTTGTTGGCAAAAAAATTAACCCTGGCCACGAGAAAAACAGAGTACCGTAATTATATTAGCACAGTCGGCCAATTTCTTCAATTTATGTAAAAAGATAAATTACCGGTTCATTTTCCATTTTGTAAGTATATTTTCCCTGTCAAAAATCTTTACCGCAAGCCTTAACATAAGCGGGCATACTGCAAGCAGCACAAGAGAGCCGATAAGAAGATATAAAATATTTAAAAGAAAAAACCCTGCTACCTGCAATCCTATAATAAGATATATTGGAATTATTACTGCCCCACCTATGCCCTGCGCAGATCTTATATCCGTTGATTTTGCAGAAACTATTATACTTACCATTGTTATAATAAAAGCAAGTATAGGGCTCAGCACAAAAGCCACAACTGCCCACTCCAGGGTAGGCAAAGGAGCATAACCAAGCTTTATATAAGCAGTAATGTCAACAACTATGGTAAGCAGTATAAAGTTAATTGTCGAGATAACAAAAGTCGGAACTAAAGCTGTTAGAGATTTTCCCATAAGTATTTCTGAGGTTTTAAGAGGTGTGGCAAGAAGCGGCTCCAGGGTATTATTTTCCTTCTCCATTATAATAGATGCAGGCGCAATAAGGCTTGGAACCATTGCCGGGATTAAAAGGAGAAATATTAAAAGCTGTTTTAAAACAAAACCCAGAAGCGCCTCTAGCGGATCGCCTATTTCCCCAAAAATCTTATTTACAAAGTCAATGGTATCCCCATCATCCAGCAATGCCCCGCTTCCTGCTATAAAAAGAACAGGCAGCGCTATTGAAAAAACAACGGTTATAATAAGTACTGGAAGCCATATGTTTTTATTTCTTATTACTTCTTTTATTTCTTTTTTAAATATGACAAGTGAATTTTTCATTTTGCCTCTTCATCTTTTATAAGGTCCAGGTATATATCTTCAAGGGTGGCTTTTATCTCATTAAAATAAACAATATCAATGCCATTATCAAGAATCTTTCTCAGTATTATTGGATTTGTATTAAAAGGATTTTCAACAATGAGGCTGGCAATATTTTTATTGATTTCTAAAACCTTTACCCCTTCAATATTTTCCAGAAGCTTGCTGTATCTTAAAGCATCTTCTTTAAAAATTATTTCAATCTTCTTATTCTGGTTATCTCCCCTTAGTTCTTCAAGAGAGGCAATCCTTATTATTTTCCTTTTTATAATACACACCCTGTCTGAAAGACTTGATGCTTCTTGAAGATTATGCGTACATAAAAAAACCGTTGTTTTTTCTTTTTTAAGAGACTCTATAAAACCCCTGACCATGTGGGCGCTTTCAGGGTCAAGCCCTGCTGTTGGCTCATCCAAAAATAAGATTTTGGGCTCATGAATAAGCGCTCTTGCAAGAGCAAGTTTTTGCTTCATCCCCTTTGAGTAGGTACCGGCAATATCATCTTTTCTTTCCCATAGCCCAAACATCTTCAAATATTTTTTTATATTATCATTTTTCTTTTCCCGGGATATATTATAGAAACTGGCATAATAATTAAGATTATCAAATGCAGAGATTTTTTCATACATTCCTGGTGATTCTGTAAGCAGTCCTATAATTGATCTTATATGTTCGCCGCCTTCACTGGGAGTTCGGCCATCAATAGTTATTTCACCTGATGTTGGCTGTATAAGTGTTGAGAGCATTCTAATAGTTGTAGTTTTACCTGCTCCGTTTGGGCCCAAAAAAGCAAATATTTCGCTTTCACCTATATTAAAACTAATATCCTCAACAGCAGTTATAGCATTAAATTTCTTTGTAAGATTTTCTACATTAATCATTGACTTAATTTATCAGTATATTGTAAAAATTTTGTCTTATTTTAACATGCAAAAATAAACTATAACAGGGATTTTATCTATTTTTAACCTTTATTAATTCACTTTTAAACTTATAAGGCTAGCCCATAAAAGGAGCATGTGATGAATTATTAAATATTATTTATCAATTATTAATTGTTTACCTTCAGGAGCTATTAGTTTTTCAACATATTCCTCCACTAATGAAAGGTGTGTATTATATCCATGGTTATAAACCAATTCAAGCCCCTATATTTTTTAACTTATTTAAATTTAAAATATTTATTTTAGAACCTGGCAGCCCTATTATTTTTAAAAACCATAAGGCTTGCAAAGTATTGCAATACTAAAAAACTCAAAATCATTGTTTAGATTAATTATAAATTTTATTTTTTGTGTAGAATATGCAAGATTTGCAGATGATATAGTAATTCTTGTAAATATTTAGTGGCGCGCCAGTTCTCTACCCTACTTAAGGGAAATAAATAATTTAAGGAATTTTTTAGAAACAATTCTTAATAGGTTTTAATTTATAGCTCGCTAAGAAACTCTTCAATTGTTAACCCTGATTTATCAATGATCTTAAAGTTCCTCTGGCAACTTCTGGATGATTTGGAACAGATAATGTTGAGATGTTGCCTTCTTTAGTAAGAATTACATGACTCCCGCTGGGTCTTCTTGCTACCAACCACCCGAACTTTTTAAAAACTCTTATCACATCTTTGGGCTTAAGTATTGGAACTTGAGTCACTATACTTTAACCTCTACTTGACGTGTTGATATTGTAAGGGGCATTCCTTTTTCGGCTCTTACTT
>Ga0194126_10002543_pt1 | contig 29551 bp, 28 predicted proteins | sample TA2KigC150mmetaG_FD_148641 | JGI IMG/M metagenome (GOLD analysis project Ga0194126, IMG submission 148641) | Freshwater microbial communities from Lake Tanganyika, Tanzania - TA2015035 Kigoma Deep Cast 150m | ecosystem: Environmental > Aquatic > Freshwater > Lake | place: Tanzania: Lake... | reverse complement strand
CGCACGCACGGATACCCGTTCCAGGCGCATCGATGGCCGGCACCCCCGCGACACCCCCGGTTCGACTCGCCGGCTCGGCCTGGGTGTTGTTGCCTGCTGGCACCGGTCTGTTTAGTGAACGAGCACCAAGCCCGCCGGGCGAATGACTCCGGCGCGCTTTTGTTCTGACGCATGACAAGCGACCTAATCATTGCGAAGGTGGACAGGGCGCGGCTGTTGTTAGCGGAAGCCAAAGACGCCGTCTCGGCCAAAAAAGTCGCGGATATGGCGCACGCCGCGGAGATTTACGCCAAGCGGCAAAAGCTGTCCGATGAATCGATTCTCTACGCGCACCAAATCAAGGTTGATGCTCTGGTCCTGCTGGGAGAGTTCCTCAAGCAAATGCCGAAGAATAAGGGCGCGAAAGCTGGAGGGAAAAGGGGTTCCTTACGCGGTTACCTTCGGGAACCGCGTGACAAGACCCCCACCCTCAAGGCATCCAACATCACCAAGAGGGAGAGCAGAACCGCGCAGCGGCTCGCGACGTTGGCCAGAGACGGCCCGTTTAGAGGCCGAAACGTTGGGATTGCTCGAACCGTCGATTTGAGCGGCTCAGAACGTCAAAAAGGGGACAGAAAGGGGACAGACAAATTTTTTCTGGTGAATCGGTTAATTCGCAAGTCATTGATAGTGAAGTGGCGCACCCGATAGGAGTTGAACCTATAACCTTCTGATCCGTAGTCAGATGCTCTATCCAATTGAGCTACGGGTGCTGCCAGGGCCGAGGAATCTACAATTCGTTGCAAGGTCCCGCAAGCGATTATTCGGCGGTTCGGCGGCTTCAGCGGCTTCACGTGACTTCTACTCTTGCAGCGCCGAGTTGCACTTAGAGCATGTCCGAATAGAGGGACGAGGATTTCATATGTTTCAATCCCACTTGCCCGTCCCATTCACCTGAGATAGCTTCTCGCCACTATGGACAACAATGCGCCGCCCGTTTACGCGACGACTCCGCCGGTGATTACGCCACCGCCGCCTCAACCGCGCAAGAGCCGCGGCTGGATGATTCTGGCGCTCACACTCGCTGCCGTGCTTCTGGTCTTCGTGGCCGGCCAGTTCATGCAAGCCGTGTCCGGAATCGCGGGCGTTAATCCCATGCCCTCCGCCAGCACTTACCTGGAAGAGCTGACCCTCGAAAACAACCATTCCGAGCACAAAATTGCCGTCGTGCCCGTCGAAGGAATCATCTCCAGCCAGATTTGGGACCGGGGAGGGCGAAACATGGTCGACTCCATCGCGCACCAGTTGAAGATTGCGGGACGCGACAGATCGGTCAAAGCAGTTATTCTGAAAGTCGATTCTCCCGGCGGCGAAGTGATGGCCTCAGACGACATTTCGAGAGCGATCTCGGAGTTTCAGAAAAAGCACGGCAAACCGGTCATCGCCTTCTTGAGCGGGTTGGCGGCTTCGGGAGGCTATTATGTCGCCGTGCCCTGCCAGTGGATCGTGGCCAATGAACTCACCATCACTGGAAGCATCGGCGTGATCATGCACAGCTTCAATTATCGGGGATTGATGGACAAGGTCGGCGTCTATCCGCAGGTGTTCAAAAGCGGGCGGTTCAAGGATATGCTGAGCGGGTCGAGAAAGCCGGAAGACATCGACCCGAAGGAGGCCGAGATGATTCAGGCCATGATTGAAGAAACCTATGATCGGTTCAAAACCGTGGTCCGTGAAGGCAGGCAACGGGCCCTGTCCAAGAACAAAGGCGATGGGAAACCGCTTGTCGAAGGGTGGGAACAGTATGCGGATGGACGCGTGCTCACGGGCCGCCAGGCGTTTGAGTACGGGTTTGTCGATGAAAAGGGCCAGTTCGAAACCGCGGTCGCGCGCGCCAAGAAGATCGCCAACATTCCCGATGCGAATCTGGTGCGTTACAAAGAGCCCTTCAGTCTTTCGCGAATTTTCGGGTTTCTGGGGAAGAGCGCGAATGCCACGCTCAAACTGGATCTGGGAATGGATTTGCCCAGGCTCCAAATTGGCCGGCTCTATTTTCTCTCTTCCACCGTTCTGCACTGAGCTTCGTTCGCCCGGTGCGCGGGCGCGCCTCGATTTCATTGCAGGCAGCACGGCTTGCTCTCGCCGATCACCGCAAAGTGCGATGACCGGTCCGTGAAAGTCTTGTCAGCGCTGCGACCGCTTCCTAGGTTTGGCCAATGACCCGCGAGAATCTTTTGATTGTCGCCGACAGCGAACGCGACGCGAACATGCTCTACGCCGCGGGTTTTCTGGTGCCCGACCCCTTCATCTACTTGCGGATTCATGGCAAGCCGCACCTGGTGCTGAATGATCTGGAAATCGACCGGGCGCGAAGGGCCTCGCGCGATTGCCGATTGATCCGCCTGAGCACTTACGTTCGCAAACTCAAACGAGAGGGCATTCCGGCCGCGGGTTTTGCCCGGGTGATCAGCGCCATTTTGCGCGAGCGCCGGCTCAAGAAAATTGTGGTTCCGGGCAACTTCCCGCTAGGGTTGGCCCGCGAATTACGCGCCCTCAAAATCAAAGTGAAAGCGAAAGACGGCGATTTTTTCGCCGAGCGTGAAATCAAGACTTCCGAGGAAGTGAAGAAGATCAACGCTTCCTTGATCATGGCCGAAGTCGGATTATCGGAAGGCATCCAGGCTTTGAAGAATGCCAAGATCGGCAAGAACGGCCGGCTCTTCTATCACCATGTCCCTCTCACGTCGGAGAAACTTCGCTCGATCATTGAAATAGCGATCATGCAGGCGGGTGGGCTGGCCAATCACACGATTGTGGCGACCGGCCATCAGGCTTGCGATCCGCACGAACGCGGCTACGGCCCGCTCCGAGGCAACCAACCGATCATCCTGGACGTCTTCCCTCGCTCACAAAAGACGGGATACTTCGCCGACATAAGCCGGACCGTGGTAAAGGGGCGGGCCAGCGAGGCGGTTCGAAGAATCTACGCGACCCTGGCGCGAGCCCAGGATTTGGCCTTCGCTCACCTGCGCGACGGACGCCCAACTATGGAGGTTCACCAAATCATCGAAAAGTTCTTCAAAAAGGAGGGGTTCAAGACCGGGCGCCGGAACGGGAAAATGGAGGGGTTTCTTCACGGAGCCGGCCATGGGCTGGGGCTTGAAATCCACGAACCACCTCGAATCAACCCCACGTCGGAGGATTTCCTCAGAGCCGGACAGGTCGTAACCATCGAACCCGGACTCTATTACCCGGGCCTCGGTGGCGTGCGACTCGAAGATGTTGTCCTGGTGACGGCCAAAGCTCCCAAGAACTTGACGAAGTTCGAGAAAATCCTCGAAGTGTGACAGTGGTTCGAGCTGTCTCACCGTCGTCGATTCTTTTCGGGTCGCCCTGTCGCAGAGATTCAGCATGCAGTTGGGAAATGCGGGCGTTTTGGCTTCCGCCCCACTGGCATTGAACTCGCTCCACGCCAAACCGGATGCGAGTCGAGCGTCGCTCACCTGGGTTTTCAAGAGCATCGGGAGTGGCGGCGGTTCGGGATTCGCACTGGAACTGTAGGATTTAGGACAGATCGAATAATCTGAATGTCTATGATGCTAGGAATGTTGATCATGGATCAGTATTGGTGGCTGGCGATTCCAGGGTTGATCCTCGGGGTCTTCGCTCAGGTTAAATTGAGTTCTACGTATGGCCGTTTCGTTCGTGTTCCAGCCGAGTCCGGCCTTTCGGGCGCTGAAGCGGCCCGGGAAATCCTTGACCGCGCGGGCCTGGATGATGTTCCGGTTCGCGAAGTCCCGGGGCATCTGACCGATCACTACGATCCGACGAAACGAGCCCTGTGCCTCTCCTCGGAGAATTTCCACGGCACATCGCTCGCGGCGGTCGGCGTGGCGGCGCACGAAGCGGGCCATGCCCTCCAGCACCAGGAAGCGTACGCTCCGTTGAAGCTTCGCATGGCGCTGGTTCCGATCACGAGTTTCGCGAGCCAGGCCGTGTTCTGGATTGCGATGCTCGGAATGTTCATGAATTCGATGAAATTCGTTGGGCTGGCTGTTATCGCCTTTGCGGTCATTTCGCTTTTCCAGGCCGTCACTCTGCCCGTCGAATTTGACGCCAGCCGCCGAGCCAAGGCTCAATTGCTGCGCCTGGGTATCGTCGGGAACCATGAAAGCAGCGCCGTCAGCAAGGTCTTGAACGCCGCGGCTCTGACTTACGTTGCGGCATTGATCGAGGCGGTCATGACGTTGTTGCACTTTATCCTCATCGCGCGCGGGCACGATCGTGACTAGAACTCGACCCAGCGTGGATCGGCAGGTTTTGCTTCGGCTTTCGAGACCGGAAAGCCGCGCTCGAGATGCGGACATCTTGAACTCTGAAATGCGATGAAGAACTGCCCGCCAATTGCGTCTATTGTGTTAGTGGTCGCGGAGTGCCAAAAGCCCGACAAATGCCTCGCGCAAGAACATTGCTCGCGTGACGGTGTTAACTCTGTCGGACCCCTCGACTCCGAAGAAACGAGTTCCGGATCAAAAGCGATATGGCCATAAAAACCAAATCTAACGCTCTGGCGTCGCGGCTGTTTCACCAGCCTCGGCGTTCGCGGACGGGCCGAACATGGTCGCTCAGCGGCGGGGATTCTCCGATCCCTGTGCCCGACCGAAAAACGGGCGCGCAGGCTGAAGTCGAAGAGAAAGCCGGCCCGGAGGAGCGTGCTGCCCCGCACGCCATCCAGATCGAGAAGGCGCCAGTTGCTCCACCGGAACCCAGGGAGCGAACCTCCTACGACGGAGACACGGCGATCAAGCTGTACCTTCGCGAGATCGGTCAGGTCAAGCTGCTGACACCCCAAGAAGAGATCGAACTCGCGGCCCGGATCAAAAAGGGCGACAAGAAAGCCCGCGAACAGATGATCAAGGCCAATCTGCGTCTGGTCGTGAAGATCGCCCACGACTACGAAGGGTTAGGTTTGCCTCTGCTTGATTTGATCAACGAGGGCAACATCGGCCTGATGAAAGCCGTCGAACGGTTCGACCCTTCCAAAGGCGGCAAGCTCTCGACTTACGGCGCCTGGTGGATCAAACAATCGATCAAGCGCGCGCTGGCCAACCAGTCCAAAACCATCCGCTTGCCCGTCCACCTCGTGGACAAGATTTCTAAAATGCGGCGGACGGCCATGCGGCTTCAGGAGGAATTCGGACGCGAACCAACCGACGAGGAGTTGGGGGAAGAACTGGGCATCACGGCGTCGCGCGTCGCGCAATTGCGAACCGCGGCCATCCGCCCGGCCTCGCTCGACGCGCCCATTGGCGACGACGACTCGAACAATTTTGCCGAGATCGTCCAGGACGAGAACGCCGAAACGCCTTACGAGCAACTCGAAGAAAAAACCGTCACCAAAATGCTCGATGAAATGATCCAGACGCTCGACCCGCGCGAGGCCATGATCCTGCGCTATCGCTTCGGCCTGGACGGCGGCTCGGAGAGAACCCTCGAGGAAGTCGGCGAGAAATTCGGAGTGACCCGCGAGCGCATTCGGCAGATTCAAAACATCGCGCTGAAAAAGCTTCGGAAAATGATCGAAAAAATGGAAGCCGTGCGTAAATAAGCACTGTGACGACCTCACCTGCCACCCTTGACGAACTGACCCGGGCCATTCGGAACGTCCCGGATTTTCCGAAACCGGGCATTCAATTCAAGGACATCACTCCCGTCCTCGCGGATGCGCGCTTATTCTCCGGATGCATCGATCGGCTGACGGACAATCTGAAGCCGGGCGCCATTGATTCCGTTGTGGGCATCGATGCCCGAGGATTCATCTTCGCCGCCGCCGCCGCCCTGCAGTTGAACGCGGGGTTCGTACCCGTGCGCAAGAAAGGCAAGCTTCCATTTCAGACTCACGAACAATCCTACGACCTCGAATACGGATCGAACACTGTCGCCATTCACGTGGACGCGATCAAGCCCGGCAGCCGAGTCGTGTTGATCGACGATCTCCTCGCTACCGGAGGAACCGCCAGCGCCGCGGCCGCGCTCTTGAGGAAGCTGGAGGCGGAAATCGTGTCGGTGACGTTCTTCATCGAACTGGCCTTCCTTCACGGGAGAGAGAAGTTGAAGGGCTTTCCGGTTCGTTCCCTGGTGGTTTTTTAGATGAGGCCATTCGGATGTCGTCATCCGCGCCGCATCTCGACCCTTCCTCGACTCAATCGGCCGCGAACTTCACGGGTCTCTCTCAAATTCGCCTGCCCGTCTGGAACTACGACCTTGCCGAAACCCTAATCTCCGGCCAGGCCTTCCGATGGAAGCTCAGCGAAGCTCGCACGGATTCCGAACCATGCCCACGCCCCTCGAACCGATCGCCGGTAGGGCGAATCCGTCCCGGCGAGCCGTTTGACGCGCTTGGAATACGTCCTTCTCGGCTCGCTGGGGACAGGCTCGCCCTGCCATCAGGTCCATGGGAAGGTGTGATTGACCGGCACTGGGTCCGGTTGTCCGCGACGGAGCATGCGATTCTCGCCGAAACGGCGCAACCGGCTTCAAGCGTCTCGTGGATCGAGAACTACCTCCAAAGCCGTGTTGATCTTGAGACCATCTTGGCGACGTTCCCCGACGACGAACCGATGCGCGCCGCCGTAAAAGCGTGCTTCGGGCTGCGGATTCTGCGCCAGGATCCGTGGGAATGCCTTGCGTCCTTCATCCTTTCCTCCACCAAACAAATCATCCAGATCCGGCAAATCGTCTCGTTGCTTTGCGAGCGGTTCGGGGAACCGGTGGCGGTGCCGCCAGGGCATTCTCCGGCCCATTCCTTCCCGAGCGCCCAACGGCTTTGCGCCTGCCCCGAGGCTGAGTTGCGCGCGTGCAAGATGGGATTTCGTGCCGCCTATCTGAAAGGGGCCGCGGACATGGTCGCCTCGTCGGCAATCGACCTCTCAAAACTTTCCGCGCGGGAGATTGGCGAAGCCAGAGAATCGTTGCTCCGGTTACCGGGCGTCGGAAGAAAGATTGCCGATTGCGTGTTGCTTTTCGCTTACGGTTTTCCGAAAGCTTTTCCGATCGACGTGTGGGTCATGAAAGCTTTGCGCAAACTCTATTTTCGAGGCCGGCAAATTCCTCTCCGCCGCCTCCAACGATTCAGCGAGGAACACTTCGGGCCTTTCGGTGGATACGCGCAGCAATATCTCTTTCACTACATGCGGCGCAGGAAGAGAGGTTCGCTGTGAACCCGACCTGTCTTGAGGTTCTGTTCACTCCGGCGGAATTCACCGGCCTGAGCCAGAGGAATCTGCGCGAAGTAGTTTGCGTCGTGTTCGACATTCTCCGAGCCACCTCGACCATGATGACGGCTCTCGCGAACGGCGCGCGCGAGATTCTGCCCGTAAGCGAAATTGCCGAAGCGCTGGCGATTCGGCGGTCGCGCGCGGAGGTTCTGCTGGCGGGTGAACGAAATGGCTTGCGAATCTTGGCAGCCCAAACAGGTAGCATCGATTTTGACCTCGGAAATTCGCCTCGTGAATTCACACCGGAAAAGGTCCGCGGGAAGACCATTGTCATGACGACGACCAACGGCACGCGCGCGCTGCGGGCGTGCGCAACAGCCCGATCCACGTTGATCGGCTCGTTTCTCGGGATGCGCGCCCTCGCCGCCTGGATCGCGCAAGAAAAGCCAGTCAACCTCCTCCTGATCTGCAGCGGAACCGTGGATCAGGCGGCTTATGAAGACGCGCTCGCCGCGGGCGCATTGTGCGATCTGATCTGGCCCGACTATGCCTCGGGGAGAATCTCCGATTCAGCCCGCATGGCGCGGCAGATTTATGCGGCATCCAAAGCTGATATCCTGCGCGCCGCGGCCGACGGTCGGAACGGACGGCGCCTGCTCGGCATCCCGGAGCTGCGCGAGGACGTTCCGTATTGTTTCCAGCAGGACACGATTGATTTCCTGACCAGGCTGGATGGGGAGGGAGTTGTGCGGAGGGTCCGAACCGATGGGATAAAACGTAAAACGTAATGCGTGAAACGTGAGGCGCTCCTGGCGACGGACTCCCGCTCTCAGTAGTAGGCCGGCACGGTGTCAGCGGAATAGAGGGCGGTGATGCCGAGACTTTCGAGCCGGCTGCGTCGTGCGCTTTCGACGTGGCCGTCAATGAAAAGCCCGTTGGCTTTTCGGTCGTGACGGGCATGAACCTGTTTCTCGGCGTCGATTCGGAAGTAATAGTACTGCTCCGCGCCAATGCCTTGGCGGCCGCGGCTCGTGGTGTCGGTCAAATGAAAATACTCGGACGGCTTCGCGAGCGAATCAGTTTTCAGGACTTCATTGAAGTCGCCGGAAACATTTTCCGGGAGCGGGTCCAGCCGCACGCCGTAGGTCTTGAACCAGTTGGTGAACCGTCGCGGAGCGTAGCTGGGGCAGACAAAGACCTCGAAAGGCCGCAGGTTCTGGTTCGTGCTCAAAATGCTCCCCCACGTCACGCCGGGTTCGAGCGGAGCGTCAATCTGGATCAGGCCTTTGTGGTCTTCGGCATACATGAGAGTAGCCAGACCCAGTTGTTTGAGATTGTGCAAGCATCGCGCCTCCTGGGCCTTGGCCTTGGCTTGCGAAAGCGCCGGGAAAAGCAGACTCATCAAGATGCCCATGATCGCGATCACGACTAACAACTCGATCAACGTGAAACCGCTTGCCCTCTTCAAAAACTTCATGTTTTCAAAATCCAACCGCGTTACGACTCTGCCGTCCGAATTATTCTGACTCATCCTGAGCCAAGAATGTTACGAGGAAACCATTACTGTGATAAAAAATTTCGATACATGCGAAAATTTTTTGTCACAGTACTAGTCCCCAAAGAAGCATGGCGTCCTTGTCTTCACTGCAGACTGTCAGTCCACTCAAGCTCCTGAACGGCAGACCTCGAATCCAGCGATGACCGCCGCCATGCCTCTTTCCCGTGTCAGCTCGTCAGTCTTGTCCAGGCGCCCTTTGAATCGCCTGGAACTGACGGGCGGCCCCCACACAATCGGGACCGCAACCACGGCTGTTTTAAGCAAAGCTCGTGCCGAGTTGGCAGGTTTGACGCCGGGCGCGGCATTTTCATCACCACGGGCCGGGAGCCGATATCCTTGTCGGCGAATTCCCGTTGCCCTCAGCAATCCGACTCGCCGGCGGGGGACGCCGGCTTCCCCTAACGAGTGCGCGCATTGCGGCCATGAACCGGAGCGCCGGTCTCCGACCCGGCACGCATTGGTGCGGCTTGAATCGCGCCGGATTGGAGACCGGCGCTCCGAGGTTCATGGGGAGAATCGCTGCTTAATTAACCCCTGTAACCCTCCAACGCTTCAACGAGTTCAGATAGACCTCCCGAATCGCCTTCCGGTACCCGGCGACCGCCTTCATGAAATCGTCCGCATTCGCGAACCCGCAGCGCACAGCGACGCGGTAGAGCGGCGCGGGGTCGTCCGGCAACAACGTTTCGCCCTCGAAACTCCAGCGACGCAAGATCCCTTCAATGCGGCGGAGCTTGCGGTAATTCTCAAGGAGCGCAACCGCGTCGCCTTCCGGCATCGCGTGGGTCTCCCGTCCGCGTTCCAGAGCCCGCAGCGTGTTCGGTTCATGGAACCCGTTCTCCAGGCACAAGACTTGAGCGAGGAATTCGGCGTCAATCAACCCTCCGGCGCCGGTCTTGATGGCCAGCGGCTCTTTGCCGGGCGGCGTGCGCTCCTCCTCGATGCGCAAACGCATCTTGTGAATCTCCGATTTCCAGGCGGACGAGTAGGCGGCCAAGGGCAGGGAAGGTGTTCGGAAATTCGAAAGGCGCGCGGCCAATTCTGCAAACTTGCGGCCCGTGTCGGCATGGCCGGCCACGGGACGGGCGTGGGAGATCGCCTGGATTTCCCACTGTTGAGCGCGATGCCGGTAGTATTCCTCGTGCGCCGCGAGCGTGTTGACGAGCAGGCCTTTCTCGCCGTCGGGCCGCAACCGCGGGTCCGTCAGAAACGTCACGCCGGCTTCCGTCGGCTTGGAGAGCAACTCCATCACTTCCGCGGCCAGGCGCTGTAATCGAGGAAGCTTCTTTTGCGCCGGGCCGGCCACGAACAGAATGTCCAGATCAGAGCCGTAATTGATTTCGGCGCCGCCGAGTTTCCCCAAACCCACGATGGCGAACGGCGCGGTCCGCAACTTGTGCCGGCGCATCACCACGTCCAGCGCGTATTGCAGGCAGGCTTCCGCCAGCGCGGAAAGTTCGGCAAGGTTTTGCTCGAAGTCTGCCAGGCCGGCGATATCACGCAGGCCCAGGCGCATCAATTCCGCGTAATAATAACGCCTCAGCCAGGCGGACTGATCCGGGTCGGCGAGGCCGTAGCGGAGATCTTCCAGAATTTCTTCGGCCATTTTGCGCCGCCGCAGACGCCCGCTCAACACCAGTTCATCGACCAGATCCGGAGTGCGGATTGCGATCTCCGCAAGGAATTCGGATCGATCGAACAGCAGCAAGAGCAACTCGAACAACGCCGGGTTGTTGACCCACGTTTCATAGAGCAGCGCTCGCGATCCGTACGCGCTCACAAAACTGTCCAGCCGCGCCAAGACGCGATCCGGATCCGAAAGGCGAATCGGGCCGGATTGCGCGTGCGGGGCCTTCACCGATTGTCCCCGGCAAAGCGCCAGGAACCGCGAGACCAGTTCCAGAGCCAGTTCCGAAGTGCGAGGCGAGAGGTGGACGTAGCCCGGACCCTGGACGAATTCACGGAGCATGGGCCAGGCGCGTTCGGCATCGCGAAAGCGATGTTCGTCCAGAAGCGCGCGCCAGGCCGCTTCGCCTTCCTGCAAATCCGGGAGCTTCTTCCCGGTTGGAGATTGTTTTGTTTGGAGCAGCGCCCCGTAAATCCGGCGAACGTTCTCGCAATGAGTCTGCCGGGTGTTTTCAAACGCGGCGGTTGAATCGAATCCCATCAACGCGGCCAACCGCTGGCACGCCGGAGGATCGCTGGGGATGGTGTGAGTTTGCAGGTTGCCTTCCATCTGCAGCCGATGCTCGACCTCCCGGAGAAAGCCATAAGCCTCGATCAAGTCCCGGGCGTCGCCCGCCGGAAGCACGCCGTAGCGGACGAGCTTTTGCAGCGTGGAAAGCGTTTGGGAATCCTGCAGAAACGGCGCGCGGCCCGCGTGGAGCAACTGCAGGGATTGCGCGACGAATTCGATCTCGCGAATGCCGCCCCGTCCCAGTTTCACGTTTCGATCCATCTCTCCGCTCCTGACGACTTCGTTTTCGATCCGTTGTTTCATGTCCGCGATTTCCTGGAGGATGCGTTCGCTCAGCGCGCGCGGATAACGGAACGGCTGGATCATCTCCAAGAACTCCGTGCTGAGCGCGACGTTACCCGCGACTCGGCGGGCTTTGATCAGCATCATGCGCTCCCAGGTCTGGCCCCATTGGGCGTAGTAATTCTCGTAACTGCTCAAGGAACGGGCGAGCGGGCCGGCGTCGCCTTCGGGCCGGAGCCGAAGATCGATGCGAAACAACGCGCCGTCCGAAGTCAGCGCGCTGAGTTCGGCGATGATGGCCTCGGAGAGCCGGCGGAAAAATTGATGGTTGCTCAGGCCGGAACCCGGATTCTGGCCCTTGCGGGGCGGGAGTTTGAAGAGATGGCCTTCCTCTTCATAAACGAAAAGCACATCGACGTCCGAACTGTAGTTCAACTCCTGGCCGCCGAGCTTGCCCATTCCCAGCACGCAAAATTCCGTGGGCCGCCACGGCCCGCCGGCGTCCTGGTGATACGGCTGCCCCAGGCGTTCGGTCAGTTGCCGCGCGCACAATTGATAGACGGTCTCCAGGCAAACGTCCGCCACGTCCGAGATCTCCCGGGTGATTTCACGCACGTCACCCCATCGCGCCAGATCGCGCGCCGCGATTCGGAGCATTTCCCGCTGTTTGAACTGGCGCAGCTTGGCATACGCGCCGGCGTAGTTTGCCGTATCGAGAAGAGGTCCAAGCCAACTCTGAACTTCGCGTTCCAGTCCCTGAGCGCGGCGGGGCCCGCGGAGCGATTCCGTGTCCAGAAGCGTCGCGAGCCATTCCGGGTGAGCCGCGAAAAGCTCGCTCAGAGCTTCCGAGCCGCTCCAGAGCGCCGCCAGAACGCGCGCCTGCTCCGGCGACACGCTCTGCAACACCGACGCCGCGCCGGTGCTTTGCAGCTTCTCAAGACCCTGCCGTGCCCGCGCCGAGTCTGCACAGGAGCGGATTGCATTTTGCCAAACCGTGCCGGTCATGGCCTGATTAAACCGCATTTCCGGGGGATTGTCCAAAGCGGCCATTGGCCGAACGCTTTCAAGGTAGGGCGAGCCGGGGCGAGCCGTGTCCGACGTATTGGGAACACGTCGGAAGCGGCTCGCTGGGACAGGCTCGCCCCACCGAAGTCAAACTGAGAATGGCCGCCGCCTGCGCCGGACTGGATTCTCAACGGCTCAGGCGTTGATTATTGAATGTGGTTGGCTAGCTTTGCCGCATGCAAAACACGACTTCAGTTGAATTGAGCCGCGATTGCGAAGCGGTGCAAATTCCCGCGGGCCACAAGGTGGTTCTGCCCAAAGGCACGCCCGTCGAAATCACGCAAACGCTCGGCGGCAGTTTCACCGTCATGGCGAGCGGAAGCTTGTTTCGCCTGGCAAACGGCGACGCGGACGCGCTCGGAATCGAAGCGCCAGCCCCTGGCGCCGCCAACGCCAACGCGAACGCTGCGTCGGAGGCATCCGGACCGGCCGACGAAAGCGCCATCTGGGAAACTCTGCGGACGTGCTACGACCCGGAGATTCCCGTGAACATTGTCGATCTCGGTTTGGTGTATGATTTGCACCTTGAACCGCAGCCTTCCGGGCGCAGCAAAGTCTTTGTGAAGATGACGCTCACGGCGCCCGGCTGCGGGATGGGCACGGTGATCGCGGCCGACGCACAACAAAAGTTGCTGGAGCTTCCGGGAGTCGAGGACGCGAGCGTGGAAATCGTGTGGGATCCGCCCTGGCACCATTCCATGATTTCTCCGGCGGGCCGAGCGCGGCTTGGCCTGGATTGAGACCGGAGAATCGTTTTGACAAAGAGCGATGCCATTCTAGATTGCTGCCGCTCTGGATGGGGTCGTAGCTCAGTTGGTAGAGCACCACAATGGCATTGTGGGGGTCAGGGGTTCGAATCCCCTCGGCTCCACCATCCTCCACTTCAATAACTTATGTAAGGCCGCGCGAGGTTTGATACAAAATGACAAAGGTTTGATATAACGCCCCCCCTTTTCAGAAGCGATGAATTGGGGGTGCAGGAGGGTTGTCGGAGGTCGGAGTCGGGGCGGGTCCTTCTCATTCATCGGGAGTGAAACGCAAAACGTAAAACGTAATTCAGTTCGGGAGTCGGCTTTGCCGACGGCGGTGATTTTCCAGCGTTTGGCCTCGGTCATTTGTTCGACCGTGAAATCGACATAGAGCTTTGTCCTTGAGCCAAGCCAGCGCTTCCTGGATTTCGGACAGGCTCGCGGTGAATTCGAGCAGCGCGTTGACGTGCGCGAACAACGTGCTCTCCGGCATCTGGCAATCCCCGCAATGGTTCAGGAGCAGCAAAATCCGGATGCGCAGCCTGTGTTTCCACTTTCCCTTTGTAAAGTCCGGGAAGTCCATGGGGCGGCTGCGGTCGGCCACGGATTTTTCACTGAGCACGGCGATGGAACTCCAGACCGCGGCGTCATAGACGTCGAAGTCGGGGGCGATGCCGCTGCGAAGAGCTTCGACGAGGCGGTAGTCTTCGAGGACTTCTCTTCCATCGCAAGGCAAAAAAAGTCAGGGACGGAGTGGAATCCGTCCTTACCAGGTTTATGGGGCCGATGCGCGCCTGACGTGCTTAGCCAACCTACCGGCAGGCCTGCGATCCCGCGTTCGGGACGGACTGCGAACCAGAGCAATCGCGCTAAGACCGCGCGCAGAACTTCCGCGCCTCTGCCCATTGGTCCCACGACATTCTTGCCCAGTGTTCCCGACTCCGCGATGCGCAGCAAGATTGTTTCGCCGTCGCGGTCCCAGGCCAGGAATCTCGGTTTGCCCGGCCAGGTGCCGACACGATTGAATTTGGGCCGCAGTGTCCGCAACAGCGCCGCTTCCTGGCTCAAAGCCGCGGCCTCGTCCGCGCACGCCAGCCATTCCACCTGCGCCACAGCGCGCAGGAGTCTCAGATGGCGGCGCGCCAGCCGCTCAGGATTTGCCACGCGGTAGCTGTTCAGGCGTTTCCGAAGGTTCTTGGCTTTGCCGACGTAGAGCACAACGCCCGCGTCATCGCGCATGAGGTAAACACCGGGGACTTCGGGCAAGCCTCGAAAGAAATCCAAACCCAACTTTTCCACCAGCGGTTGCGGGTCAGCAAAGAGCAGGCGCTGCACGGCTCGCATGGCACGATTAAACGAGATTCACGCGGCGCGGCAAGGCGGCAGAGAGGGTGCGATTAAAACTCTCGGTCAACGAAGTCTTCTCCCTCTCTTCCCGAAGGGAGGAGGGGCGTTGGCTCACTTCTCATGTTTCCGAGAAACCCTTCCCTCCAACTCTCTCCCCACTCGTTTCCTCGCGGGGAGAGAGGGAAGTCAATCGGAGTCGCTGACCGACACTTTGGATCGCACCCCGGCAGCAACAGAAGAAGCAAGAAGCGGCTGGAGTTTGCCGAGATTCGAGGAGCAACCAGGGACCGGGTCACTACTTTGCACTGCTTGACTTGTGCATAGCTTATGAAACCGAGTCTTCAAACCCAACGGCTAACCTGTCGAATAAAACCCACCGCGCGTGCATTCACGCTGATCGAACTGCTGGTCGTGATCGCGATCATCGCCGTCCTGGCCAGCATGCTGCTTCCTATTGCTGGAACGGCACGATCGGCGGCTACGTGGGACCCAAAGCCGGGCGGATTTCCAGCGGCAAAGACCTACAAACTTACCGATTTCCAAGCCACCGATTGGCAGATGTGGGAACAGAACGAGACGGACGGCTTCTACTTCAATGACGCGGGCAACAATCCGGAAACCAGCGGCGAGACCCTCTCGCTGCGGCACTCCGGGACGGCCAGTTGGTGGACTCTGCCATGGAACACGCAGCGAAACCTCCCGGGCGGCGCGTGGTTGGAGCGTTTGGCGGCCACGCGCAACTCGTGAAGTGGAACAAGTGCTGGGACCTCATCCGTGGCATCCCGCCTTATCCGAATGAGATTCTGAACGGTCCGGGCTACCAGCGGTAACCGGGACAATGCGAGTCTTCGGGAAGCCGGGGAAGGACGGATGAGCTTCCCAAGCCCCGCTATCAGTTCCCCATAAGGCTCGTTCGCCTCGCGAAACGCGAACCACTCCGTTCCCGACTTTACTCAGCGATCAAAAGAGCATTCCAGGGACGCGGTGGAACGCAGGTAATCCCAAGATCCCAAGTTGGGAAACCGTAAACCGGGAGCCGCCGTTCACACGGTGGGTGAAGGCCAGGATATCACGAACCCCTCACCATCTGCGTTCATCTGCGGCTATCTGCGGTTCAGGATGAAAACTCCCGCCGCTAAAGGGCGGCATTCTCACACCTGAGATGGCAAAGTCCCTGCTTTTATCGGAAGTGAAACAGCGTGTCCCGTATCCGCCAGGCCGACGGCCTCACTCAGAGTCGTCCAGCGCGGAAAGAGAAGATGGTTCGAGTTCTGACGTCGTTCGGAAAACCACAAACCGTGCGCCTTTTCACTTTGAAGATTCTCATCCAACACAAGGGCACTGGCCGCTACCTGACCGAGGACGGCCTCTGGATGGATGAGGATGAGGGCGCGAAGGATTTCCCGAATGCCAGCCGGGCGGTTGATTTCTGCCGGGAGCACCAGCTCAAGGACGTGCAAATCACTCTGAGATTCGACACCGGACTTCCAGACATTGCCTTGCCCGTGGGTTAGAGCGCCTGAAAACGTAGGGCAGGCTTCCAGCCTGCCAGTTCGGACTGCGCCACGACGCAAGGATGCCCCGTCAACCGGCAGACAGGATGTCTGCCCTAGATGCTCGAATCACTGGATTCGGAACAAGCGCGCCGCGTTCTCGAAGAGAATCTTTCGAACGGCTTTCGGATTGGGCGCAAGCCGCGGGATCGCCGCGAGGATTTGCGCGCCCAAACATTTTTCGCCGCGGCCGACCGAATCGTTGCAGTCGCTGCCAAACAGCAGTTTGTCCTGGTGGCGGTCCAGAAAGCCGCGCGCGTGGTCTTCATCCCGCAACATGGAGTTGAGTCCGGAACCCGCTGAGAGGTCGCCAAACATGTTGGGATAATCCGCGAGCAAGCGATCCGTGATGCCGCCGCGTGTGACTTTCGTTTTTGGATAAAGAACGGTTTGGTCCAGGCTGGCGTCGATGTTGCCCCACCAGGTCTGGGCGTGGCCAATGAAGTTGGTTTCGGGATATTTCGCCAGGATTTTGTGGAACCGTTCGATGCCCAGGTTGTACGTGCCGTGCTGAAAGTGCATCAGGATCGGCACGCCGTAATCCTCGGCCAGGCGAGCCAGCCGTTCGATGGACGCGGAATCGCAATCCACGGCAAACTTCTGCTCGGCGATGATGATGCCGCCCAGTTTGAGATACTCTTCAATTTCCTGATCCGCATTCGGCAAGTCGGCGACTTCGTTCGCGCCGAAAAGAAACTCGTCCGGGAATTGCCGGGCGATTCGCAGGCACGACTCGTTTCCGCCGCACTGGGCGGCGAGGCCGTTGGACTTGCCTTCGTGCGTGGAGGGCCGCTCGACCGGCGTGCCCGCCGGGAGCAAAATGGTTTTGCTGATGCCCATCGTGCGCTGGTGCGCGATCAGTTGTTCGTCGCTTCGGCCCGAATAGTTCGTGTGCTGATGAATGTCGATGATGGGATCGGCGGGCGCGGATTCAGGTTCCGCGCCGGTGAGCGCCTCGGTTACCGCCAGGCCGGCCGAAGTCCTAAGGAATTCCCGCCGGTTCAAAGAGCGAGGCGCTGTCATAGAATCGTCCGGTTCACGTCACGGCAAGGCCACGCTTGATCCGTCGGGCAACGTCGCTGCGGGAGATCGTCCGACCGAGTTCAGATCGTATTTCTCGCCGCGGATGTTCCGGATCTTGCCCCCTTGAAGAAATGGGGAAATGTCTGCTTCTGTGACGGGAGCGCCATCCGTTTTTTTGTTCTCCAGGGCCCACTGCTCTTTCGCACCCTGGATCATGCGCAGGTTGTTCATGATCGCGTTGCGCTGCGCGGTTTGCCGTGCTTTCACAAAATTCGGAATGGCGATGGCCGCCAGAAGCCCCGCGGGCGCCGCGAGCGCCGGCCCGATCAACACTTGGCTGTAGGTTTGATTTCCATTGCCGACTCCGAGCCAGCCTTCGTCGGTGTTGGCGGCCACTGTGAAAGTGTACGCCGCATTGCCGGTGCCGAGCAGTTTCTGAAGGCCTTCCGCCTGAGCCTGTCCCAGTTTCGGATTGAGGCGGAGCGCTTGCTGTTGGATTTGGGCAACGGTTTGGCCAAATCTCGGGCTCAAGAACACGAACAGGTTGCCTTGAGCGGGGAGGCCTTCGGAAAACTTCTTGAATTCGTCGGAGTGTTTCCAACCGTTCTTTTGGCCGCGTTTTACGGCCACGGCTTCTTCGATGAGCGCATCCGTCGTGGCCACGATCAGATAATCATCCACGCGCGCGATGCTGGGACGCAAGGCGATGGGCAACGGCAGCGGAACCGGCATCGTTCTCATGCGCAAGCCGTCCTTGTCCGTTTTGACGAGCTGACCCGCGACCTGAGGGTTTTCGGCGAGCAGTTGCTCCACGCGGTCGAACAACGTGTCGTTCTTGACCTTGACCACCAGCATCAATCCGGGCTCCGGCACCTGAAGCGGCTGCGGCCCCATCGGAATCGGTATCTGCCTGGATTCGTCCAGCGTGACGACGAGGCCATATTCGCCGCCGAGCGAGCCGAGCAACTGATTGAAGTCGATCTTGGTCGCCTCCAGGAATTGGGCGGGCATGTTTTGCACCCAGGCTTGCGCTTCGGCAAAACCGGCCTGAGCGATCTCGTTGGTCACGATCGACCAGAGTTGCGTGAAATCGAAATCGGAAAACGCCGCCAATGCCGTCGTCCCGGGGAGCAAATCCAACCCGGTGAGCGCATGCGGCGCCTGGCCAAAAAGCGACCAGATGAACCCGGTGTTCTGTCCGCAATAATGATGCAGCAGAAATTTGCTGTGATAACGGCCCGTCTCGCGAGCAATCGAACTCAGCCCCAGGCCGCTGATTTCTTCAAGCCCGCTCTTCTTGATCAAGCGCGCGCCGATCTCAAAAGCCTTGTCCACATTGGGCCGGACGTCTTCCGGGATTTCCGGAATGGCCGCCACGAGGTTGCGCAAGTCGGTGACTTTGGTGGAGAGCGCGTTCAGCGTCCGTTCGCCGCTCCAATAGAAATAAAAATCGCCGCCGGGATCGAGGCGCGATGTGACTTCCTTGAAACTGTTCTTTTCCGCGGAGACCGGCGCTGGGGACGACTGAGGGGGCGGCGCCTGTTGGGGGGCCTCAACTCTCTCCTGCTGTTTGGCGCAGCCGCCAAAGAACAGCAGGAGGACAAGGGAGAGGGCAGGGGGCTTTGGGAAGCGACGAGACGTAATTGGGTTGTTCACAAGCAGGCACCTTTCGTTTGGCAGGCGGACTTCGTTTCCCGCACTGTTTTCGAGTTCCTAGATCGAGCAATCCTTCGGTTGAAAGTTCCGAGGCACTTTCAATCTGAAAATATCGCCGTGCATCCGCGCAAGACAGACTCCTTCCGCTAACGCGGCCGCGTCCATTTCCTGGCTGCTTTCGACGGCCGCCAGGACGCCATACAACCGATAACCTTTGAATTGGGGAAGAAACTGGTAGAACCGCCGCAAGTTCCGAATGAATTTGTCCAGCTCCCGCCGGGTCAGGATACTCTTGACCTCGTCCGCGCCTTTGCGCAAACGTTTGGTCTCGACGATTTGATCGGCACCGAACCGTTTGGCCAGAATCTCCATCAATGAAGGCATCGCCATGCCCTCCGCGAAGTCGCCGAACTTATTGCCCAGACCACCGATCTGTTTGCCCAGTTCTTTGAGCTGCAGGTCAGTTTCTTTCATCTGACGATCGGTCTCTTTCATCCGGCGGTCGGTGTCCTTCTGTTGCTTGGCTGTCTCCTTGATCAGCCGGTCTGTTTCCTTCTGCTGCTCGGCATTCTCCTTGATCAGTCGGTCGGTTTCCTTCATCCGGCGATCGGTGTCCTTCTGTTGCTCGGCCGTTTCCTTCAATAGGCGGTCGGTTTCGTTTTGAGCCGACACAAGGCTGGCGACCAGCTCCCTTAATTCTTCGTTGCTCACAATCAAAAGGTATTGGACCCAGCACCCGTCGTCAAAGCGCGAATGACAGAGGTATTGCCCGCTCATCCGTCCTGCTGGTATCGTTCCGCCGCCATGAAACGCCTTCTTGCCACATCGATGCTTTCACTGGGTCTCACGACCGCGGCGCTGGTCGCAGGAGAACATTGGCCACAATTCCGCGGACCCAACGGCGACGGCCTCTCGGAGGCCAAAGGCTTGCCGCTGTCCTGGAGCGAAACCAGCAACGTCATATGGAAAACTCCCATCTCCGGCAAAGCCTGGTCCTCGCCCGTGGTCTGGGGCCATCAAATCTGGCTCACGACGGCGCCCGAAGAAGGCACGCGGCTCTCCGCCATTTGCGTCAATCGCGACACGGGCAAGATCGAGCACAATCTCAAACTCTTCGACGTGGTCCTGCCGCAGTACGTCCATCCTTTCAACAGCTACGCTTCGCCCACGCCAGTAATCGAGGAAGGTCGCGTGTACGTGACGTTCGGATCGCCGGGCACCGCGTGCGTCGAGACCAAAACCGGCAAGGTGCTCTGGCAACGGCGGGATTTCGTGTGCAACCATTTTCGCGGCGCCGGCTCATCTCCGATTCTTTTCGGCGATTTGCTGATCATGAATTTCGACGGCAGCGACCATCAATTCGTCGTGGCGTTGGACAAGCACACCGGGAAGACCGTCTGGCGGCAGGAGCGCTCCGTGGACTACAAAGACCTGGATCCGGACGGCAAACCGCAAGCCGAGGGCGATTTTCGCAAGGCGTTTTCCACGCCGCATATCGCCGTGGTCGAGGGGAAGCCCATGTTGATCAGCCAGGGCGCCAAGGCGCATTACGGCTACGATCCGCTCACCGGCAAGGAACTTTGGCGCGTCGAAGAACGCACGACTCATTCCGCGAGCAGCCGGCCCGTCGTGGGCCACGGCCTGATCTTTTTGCCGACCGGCTGGTCAAACGGGCAACTGCTCGCAATACGCCCAAGCCGCAACGGCGAGATGATCGACGCCAACGCGGTCGATCCCACCCATTCAACGGGCGAAGCCAGGAGCGCGGGTCTGGAGTTGGTTTGGAAATCCAGGCGCAGCGTCTCGCGCAAGCCCGGACTGCTGCTCGTCGACGATTTGATCTTCATGCTAGAGGACGGCGGCGTGGCGAGCTGTCTTGAGGCCAAGACCGGGAATCAAATCTGGCAAGAGCGCATCGGCGGCAATTACTCCGCCTCGCCCGTCGGCGCCGAAGGGCGGGTTTATTTTTTCAGCGAAGACGGGAAGACCACGGTGATTGCGGCAAGCCGCCAGTTCAAAGTGCTCGCGACGAATCAGCTTGCGGACGGTTTCATGGCGTCGCCGGCCATCGCGGGCAGAGCTTTTTTCCTTCGCGCCAAAACTCATCTCTACCGGATTGAGGGGTAGCTCTTGAAAATGGCGCCCGCCTCGCGGACACGTGGCGAACTCAGAATACGCCGCGACGAAAGAAACGAAGATCAGGAAGGAGTTGGCAAAGAAAAGACGCCAAAAGTTTGTTCCGTACGGAACAAACTTTTTGACATGGGGACGACGCAACAATTCTCAATTGCCAATCGGGGACCGCGTCTCGCAAGGTTCAGTGGAAATTGAATTTCAAATTTCAAATCGCAAATCTCAAATCGAATTATGTCTGCCGCTTTGTCTCCTCAAATTCTGCGTTGTGGAACAGAGGCCGTTCCCGCCGAACCTATCGCCCTGGCCGCCGGCCCGCTCACCATGATCTTCGAGCCGGGCACGGCTTTCCTCCGCTACATCCGCGTGGGCGATCACGAAATCGTGCGCGCGATTTATGCGGCGGTCCGAGACCGGAACTGGGCCACGATCACGCCGCAGATCAGAAATCTGAATGTGGACTCTGCGCAGGATTCGTTTCGGGTGACCTTCGACGTGGAATGCCAGGAGCGCGAAATCGATTTCGTCTGGAAGGGCACGCTCACGGGAGATTCGGCCGGCAAGGTGACGTTTGGGTTCGAGGGCGAGGCGCGCGCGACCTTTCTGCGCAATCGCATTGGGATTTGCGTGCTCCACCCGATCTCCGAATGCGCGGGAAAACCGTGCATGGTTGAACACCCGGATGGCCGCGCCAAGCCGGGCGTTTTTCCCCGCCACATCTCGCCGGATCAACCGTTCAAGAACATTCGCGCCCTTGCGTATGAGCCGGCGCCGGGCGTCCGCGCGGAGGTGCGCTTCGAAGGGGACGTGTTTGAGATGGAAGATCAGCGGAACTGGACCGACGCTTCCTTCAAGACTTACTGCACGCCCCTGGAACTGGGTTTCCCGAAGCAAATCGACAAAGGAACGCGCGTTTTCCAATCGGCCACGGTGTCGCTGCTTGGATCGCCGCGGAAAATCATGCCCGTCGTTCTCGGACGCGGGGCGCAAATCTCAATCGCCACGACGCCCGTCTTGGCCAAACCGGCGATTGGCCTGGGCGCCGCCTCTCACGGCCATCCTTTGACGGCCAAAGAAATCGAGCGCCTGAAAGCGTTGCGGCTTTCTCATCTCCGCGTGGACCTCCGGCTCGCTGATCCGAACTGGCCGGCGGCGTTGCGGAAGTCTGCGAATGAGGCTGGCCAAATCGGCGCCACCTTGCACGTCGCCCTGTCTCTCACAGATCGCGCCGAAGAAGAGTTGACGGCTCTGATGCGCGAGTTGGAGGCCGTGAAACCGCGAGTCTCGCTCTGGATGATTTTCCACGCGTCGCAAACCGTCACGAGCGAAAAGTGGGTGCGTCTGGCCAAACAACGCCTGGCCGCGTATGGCGCGAACATTCTCCTGGCGGCCGGCACGGATGCGTACTTCGTGGAGTTGAATCGCCAGCGCCCCGCCGCGGATTCGTGGGCGCTGCCGTGTTACTCCGTTCAACCGCAGGTGCACGCTTTCGACAACGCGACGATGGTCGAGAATCTCGCGGGCCAGGCGGGCACCGTTGAAAGCCTGCAACAATTCTGCCGCCAGGCCGCGGTCATTTCCCCCATTACGCTTTGCGCGCGGTTCAATCCGGACGCAGCCAAGGACACGCCCGCGGGCTCGGCGACCGATTCCAGTGAGTTGCCGTCCGCCGTCGATGTTCGGCAAATGTCGCTTTTCGGCGCGGGGTGGACTCTGGGAAGCCTTTCGCGATTGGCTGCGGCCGGGAACATCCATTCCTTGACCTATTACGAAACCACCGGCTGGCGCGGCGTGATGGAAACAGAAGCAGGATCGCCGTTGCCGGAGAAATTCCGGTCGATTCCGGGCGGCGTTTTCCCGGTTTACCATCTGCTGGCCGACGCGGCCGGCTTTGACCGGGTGTGCCCGGCGCATTCGACCCATCCCCTGCAGGTGGAAGGGATCGCGCTGCTCGATGCGCAAAATCGGCGGCGCATCGTGGTCGCCAATTTCCTTGCTGAAGCGCAGGAGGTTCGAATCAAGACCGGCACGTGCCGCGCTCTCGTGCGCTACCTGGATGAAACCAACGCCGAAGAAGCGATGCGCAATCCGGAAACCTTTCGCGCACGACCCGGGGTTGCCACCGAATCTGTGTCCGGGAAAATCGAGTTGCAGCTGCTGCCCTATGCGCTGGCGCGGGTGGACCTTTCGACCTAGGCCTAGGGCAGAGTTGCAGCGATTTTGGACTGCGGTGGCAGAGCGCAGCGGCGACACCGCTTTTGGGAGCCTGGCTGGCGCGGTCAAAGCGGCGTGGCGCTTCGCCTCCCGCCGCAGTCCAAAGAACCTGCGTGTGGCTGCACCGGTCTGCGTGGCGTCCGTTTGGTGGTTGAATTGAAGGAGCGTTTCCAGTAACGACAAGGAAACCAAACCAACACCAAGGAAATTCCACATATGAACAACACCAAGCTCGGACTCCTCGCGTTGACGATGCTCGCGGTGGCCGGTTGCGGCAAAGAGGCGGCGACTCCTCCCAAACATCCCTGGGCCAGTTTCAAGGCGGGGTCCTACGCAAAAATCCGGATGACTTCCGCCATGAACGTCGCCGGCAAGCCGATCAATACCACGGTCGAAATCAAGCAAACGCTGGTGGAATTGAAGGCAACCAGTGCGGTGGTTGAAATCGAGACGACGGTAATGGGCAAGACCAGCACCACCCGGAAGGACTTTCCGCTTTCCGCGGCGTCGCCACTTACGGGCGCTCCCGGTGATGGTGTGATGCCAGCGGGCGTTCCGGCAGCGGACTCCGGTAAAGTGCTGAACAAAGGCACGGAGACAATCACAATTGCGGGCAAGCCCGTGAGCTGCAAGTGGACCGAATCCGCGGTCGCGCAAGGCGCCAACAGCGGCACGGTCAAGATCTACATGTCGGAACAAATCCCCGGAGGCATCGCAAAGATGATCACCAAGATTTCAGGAAACGTAAATACCGAGTCCACTCTTGAAGTGATCGAATTCCTGGCGAAGTGAGTAGCAGCCGAGGTAACGAGGCTCTGCTTTACTCGGCATAATTTTTGAATCCACGCTCCTAATCGTAATCCTAATCTTAATCCTAACCGTCCTCGACCCAAAAGATCCCGCGAATGAGATTATGGTTAGGAGTAAGATTAGGATTACGATTACGATTAAGCGAAAACCTGCTATGAACATCTCCGCTCCCTTTCCCGCTCTCCTTCTCGCGCTCGGTGTCCAAGCAGCTTTCGCCGCCGAGAACCTGAACGTGCTCCCGACGCCTCCGGCAGGTGCGGAGCCGCGGCAAATGCTCAGCCAGTTTCTCAAACAGCGAGCCTACGACGCGCTCGAACGTCGCTAGGCGGCCTACGAACAGGTCAAGACTCCGGAAGAAGCGAAAGCGTACCAGGAACGGTTGCGCAAGTTTTTCCTCGAACAGTTGGGTGGTTCCCGGAACGAACGCCGCTCCACGCGAAAACTGTCGCCACGCTCCTGGGAGACGGTTACCAGCTTGGGAAGGTCATCTTCGAAAGCCAGCCGCGGCACTTTGTCACGGCGTCGCTGTGTTTGCCGAAAAGCGCGCCGCCGTTCCCTGCCGTCCTGATGCCGAGCGGCCACTCGGCCACCGGCACGACTGAGAATCAGACGCAGGGCATTTTCCTGGCGAAGCACGGCATCGCCGCGTTGTGCTACGATCCCATTGGCCAGGGCGAGCGTTACCAACTCCTGGATGACACCGGCAAGCCGAGGTTCAAGGCCACGGACGAACACACCTTGATCGGCGCCAGTTGCATTCTCCTTGGCCGCAGCACCGCGACCTACCGCGTCTCGAAAAAGTCTTTTTTCGCTGCGAGGATCAGCGCGGGTTTGGGAGCGTGCATCAAGACGTAATCGGCGTGATCCATCCCGAAGGCAATTTGGGCGTGAATATTTTGTTCGGCGTCCTGGGGACCGCGCGTGTCGATCAATCTGCGAAAACTGGTCAGATAGCAACTGGGCGCGGCGCAGGCGATGCGATCGTCAAGCGCCATCAAATAGCTGCTCAACGTCCCGCCGCCTGAACAACCGGAAACGCCAATCTTCGTGGGATCGATGTCCGGCCGGCCGACGAGGCAATCGAGCGCACGACATTCAGGGGACCTGGGACACGTATCGGCAGGCGGCGCGCTGGTTTACGTGCTGGCGGTTGACTTGCGCGGCATCGGTGAAATGGATCCGGGCAGCCAGAGCCTACCATTCGATCACCGCCGCGCCCCAGGTCAGGCCGGCGCCAAACACAACCAACAGGACCAGGTCTCCTTTCTGGATTCTGCCGCACTCAACCGCTTCGTCCAGCGCGATGGCCACGGATGCCGCAGAGGTATTGCCGTATTTGTCGAGATTGACGAAAAGTTGTTCCGGCTCGGCTCCGAGGCGTTCGCCCACGGCGTCGATGATCCGCCGGTTGGCTTGATGCGGGATGATGCAATTGATCTGACGGATATCGATCTCGCAACGGCGCAGGGATTCCCGAGCCGCGGTGTACATCGCGTTGACGGCGTTCTTGAAGGTCTCTTTCCCGTCCATCCGCAAATAGTGCATTCGGGCCGCGACCGATTCCGACGTGGCCGGGCAACGACTGCCCCCGCCGGGCATGGACAGCAAGTGAGCTTTCGTGCCGTCAGCGCCCATGCACGCGGTCAGCAAACCATGGCTGCCAGGGCGATTTTGAAGGATCGCCGCCCCGGCCCCATCGCCGAAAAGCACGCAGGTGTTCCGATCTGACCAATCGATGATCGCGGACAACTTCTCTGCTCCGATCACCAGCACCGTGTCGTAAGTGCGTGACATGATGAACTGCTGTCCGATCTCCAGTCCGTAAATGAACCCCGAACAGGCAGCCTCGATATCGAACGCTGCCGCCCGGTGGGCCCCGATCTTCTGTTGAACCAGGCATGCCGTGGATGGGAAGAGCATGTCGGGTGTGATGGTCGCGACGACAATCATGTCGATCTGCTCCGGCTGAAGCCTCGCCTTGACGAGGGCGCGAGTGGCTGCTTTGGCCGCGATATCGGACGTAAACTCGTCATCGGCGGCGATTCGGCGTTCGCGGATTCCGGTCCGGGAAGTGATCCACTCGTCGGTGGTCTCGACCATCTTTTCAAGATCCACGTTTCGGAGAATCCGTTCCGGGACATAGGAACCCACGGAGACGATCGAGCACGTGCGGCCTTTGAAATCGTGTTGCGCCCGGGGGTTCTTGAATTTCTTGGATGCGACCGGATTCATGCGGAAGTCGGAATCGGCTCAGCCTGTTTGCACGCGGCCAGACGTTCATTGGCGCGTTGGATCTCCTGACAGATGATCTGGTTGATCTGGTTTTGAATCGCCCGCGTGCTCAGACGGATGGCATTCATGATGGCCCGTTCTCGCGCCGAGCCGTGCGCTTTCATGACATTGCCGTTCAAACCGAGCAACGGGGCGCCGCCGTGCGCATCAGGATCCATGCGGCGCTTGATCGTGCGGAAGGCGTTCTTGGCGAGGAGCGCGCCCAAAATGCGTCTTGGATTCTTCTTCAGCTCTTTCTGGAGCCAGCCGATCAATCCCTTGGCGAAGCTCTCGATGGTCTTCAAGACAATGTTGCCCACGAACCCGTCGCAAATCACCACATCCACTCGATTGTGAAACAGGTCGTGCCCCTCGACGTTGCCGATGAAATGGATGTCGATTTGTTTGCAGAGCTTGAAGGCCTCGAGCGTGAGATCGTTCCCCTTGTTGTCCTCGGTCCCGTTGCTGAGAATCCCGACGCGCGGCTTTTTGTAACCAAGGATTTCGCGAGAGTACACCGTTCCCATCACGGCGTAATGCACCAGGTGCATGGGGCGGCATTCCACGTTCGCGCCGGAGTCCAGCAGCACAAACTCGTTTTCGGCGGAGGGGATGACTGTGGCTATCCCGACGCGCTCCACTCCCTCTAGCTTCCGCAAGCGAATGGTAGCGGCAGCGACGAGGCCTCCCGTGTTGCCGGGTGAAATCAGGGCATCTGCTTTCCCCTCCTTGACCAGATCCACCGCGCGCAAGATCGAACAATCCTTTTTCCGTCGGAGACCCTCCACGGGCTTGTCTTCCATGGTGAGAACTTCCGAGGCGTGGACGATCCGAATGCGGCGGTCGTGGGCGTTGGCTTGTTTGAGGTATGACTCGATGCTCTCCCGTTCACCCACCAGGTAAGCTTCGGTCAACCCCAGGTCCGCCTGGAGCGCGTGTTGGACGCCGTCGATGACAACCCCGTGCCCATGGTCCCCTCCCATGACATCCACTGCGATTCGCATAAAGCAAAAGAGCGCAGATGGGAAGCCGGATCTCTGCGCTCTTGCAATCGATCAACCGATGGCCTCAACCGTGATCACCTGGCGGCCCTTGTAAAAGCCGCACGCGGGACATACGCGATGGGGCAGGTAGGGAGCCGAACATTGCGGACAGGTGCTGAGTTGAGGCAGCTTCAGCACGCTATTGTAGGCCCGTCGCATTCGCTGGCGACTTCTCGATGGTTTGCGTTTTGGTACGCCCATAAATTCAATTTCAAACTTGATCAGAACTTGAGTTTGTTCAGTGCGTCCCACGCGGACGGGACGGACCCACTTGCGCCGGTTTCGCTCGCATTGGGGTAGGGTTGTGCTGCAATCGGCAACCCGCTACACTCAGACTTACACAACGGATGTTGTGGAAACGCGAGCAAAATATCTTCCCGGATCATAGGCGTCAAGTCCACGCAGTCGTGCTGCACCGCCACTTGATCCTCTCCCTCCAGGGCCAGGCTGCAACTCCAATCCGCCATTTCCACGACCTTCTGAAAAGGTCTCAAGCATCGCGCGCACTGGCAGTTCAGGACAAACTGAAGCTGCCCGCGGACCAGCAGACGGTCTTTAAGTTTCTCCACCCAAAAGTCGTAGCGCAACGGCTGCTCCATCTGCACAAGTTCATCCACATCTGCCACTTCCAGATCGCTCGCCACAGATTGGCCGCGCAAATGGAGGACTTTGTGCTCCAAGTGCCGGAGGTTGATGGTCAAAGGCATAAAGGCCGGAAAATCAACGGCGCTTCACTTTAGCAAACTTCGCGCTTAATGCCACCCTTACTTGCGCCGGGACGAAAGCGGACACATCGCCGCCCAGCCGCACAATCTCTTTCACCAGACGCGAACTGATGAACGTGTAGGTATCCTTGGGCATCATGAAGATCGTCTCCACGCGCTCGTTCAGCTTCCGGTTCATCAGCGCAAGTTGAAACTCGAACTCGAAGTCGGAGACCGCCCGCAACCCGCGGATGATGGCGTCGCCTCCGCGGCTTTGCACGTAATCCACGAGCAAACCCTGAAATGAATCCGCCTCGACGTTGGGCCAGCCATTGACAGACCGGGCAACGAGTTTCTTCCGCTCCGCGAGCGTAAACAGGGAATTTTTGCTTTCGTTCTGCGCCACCGCCACGATGACTCGGTCAAACAACTTGGCCGCGCGTTGAATCACGTCCAGATGGCCGTTGGTGATCGGATCGAAACTGCCGGGATAAATCGCCGTGCGCATGGGGGGAATCTAACAAGACCTTGGAGATAATCCCACTTTTAACTGGTCCCAGACAAACGGGAGCGAGGCAGCGAGCCACAATCGGGTTTGGTGCGGAGTTCGACCGGAGAAAAGGTCCGGATGCCTCCCAGCGTGCCTCTGTTTTCTCTGTTGCTCCTGTTACAATCGAATTCAATTGCCAGGGGTTTAGCTGTCTCTCAAGCCACCGCCGGATGTCCCCGGATCCTGCTTCCACAGGACTTCGTAAATATTGACTGGCTCGCGGATGCCTTTGACTTGAACTGGCGGGCGTTCCAGACAAGCCGCAGCCAATGCGGGGTCCGCTCGCTGAAGTTCCGCATGCGTTGCCCCGCTAATGATGATCCCTCCGCGGCCGGCGATTTTCTCGAGTCGGCTGGCGACGTTCACTTCCCGGCCGAAGACCGTGTAGTTGACGATGTGAGCGTCGGACCCCATCAAACCGATCTTCGCGAACACGGCTTTGACCCGATCGCGCTCGCGTTCCTCGAACACGACGCGGTAGGTGATCAATGCGAAATGCGGCAAGAGCAATCCCCCAACCACCGGCATGAAGATCGGCAACCAGTGACGGCTCTGAACATACCACGCCGCGGCCAGTGCGCTGTAAGCCAGGGAAACCAGAAGCACGGACGCCGTGGCCAGATATACCCTCAACGCCCAGCTCAACACGCCGGAAACCACTCCGAAAAGCGCGATGAGCAGAAGCTCCGTTCCCAGGGAAGTCCGATGAATGAAGTGGTCCATGAGCACCGCATTCGCCACGTTCCAGTGTTTGGAGACAAGCACAGTCTCATTCTCCAACGGCGTCGCCCCGTGGTCGGAGACATTTCCCCCGGTTCCAATCGAGCCGATCACAACGAGCTTGCCCCGGAATTTGGGCTCAAAATCCGCCTGTCCTTCGTCCCGAGCTTCGCTCTGACGGATGAGTCGGACAATGCTTTCCGCTTCAATGCGATCGGTGTCGTTTAACCGGATCGTCCAGTCCACGTAGAAAAAGCCGTCACGATCCACTGGAATGATCCGCTCCTGGCCGTTTCCGCGCAGAATAATCCGGTCGCGCTCAATGACGGGATGGTCCAGGTCCAGCCCCAGGTGGTGCGCTGCCAGAATGATCCCCAGTTGCCACACTTTCGTGTCCGTGTACGGTTTGGCCCCCGGCCCAGGAATCTTCGCGCTTTCGCCCGAACCGTCGCGATTGACGATCAATTCCCCGTCGCCGTC